>ERZ1034998.751-NODE-751-length-20306-cov-10.949336_pt1 | contig 20306 bp, 13 predicted proteins | sample MGYA00520621_ERZ1034998 | MGnify/ENA primary metagenome ERZ1034998 (study PRJEB33766, sample SAMN09781748) | gut metagenome | biome: gut microbiome | host: Homo sapiens | place: Madagascar | study: EMG produced TPA metagenomics assembly of the PRJNA485056 data...
GTGGGCAACCTGTTCGAGGTCGATACCGTCCAGAGCGTGCTGCACCATGTGGAGCACATCGCGGGCAAGACCTACGGTGCCAATGCAAAGAACGATATCTCCATCCGCGTCATCACCGACCACATCCGCAGCTGCACCTTCATGGTGTCCGACGGCATCCTGCCTTCCAACGAGGGCCGCGGCTACGTGCTGCGCCGCCTGCTGCGCCGTGCTGCCCGCCATGGCCGGATGCTGGGCATCAACCGCCCGTTCTTGGTGGAGCTGGTGGAGACCGTGATCCAGTCCAGCGAGAGCGCATACCCCGAGCTGCGCGAGCATGAGGCTTATATCAAGAAGGTCATCGGCACCGAGGAGGCAAACTTTGCCCGTACCATCGACGCCGGCATGAACATCCTGAACAACATGATCGACGGTCTGGAAAAGGCACACCAGCACCTGCTGAAGGGTCTGGATGTGTTCAAGCTGAACGACACCTTCGGCTTCCCGCTGGACCTGACCAAGGAGATCGCTGCGGAGCAGGGCATCGAGATCGACGAGGACGGCTTCCACGCCGAAATGACCAAGCAGAAGGAGCGTGCCCGCGCCGAGCGCCTGAAGAAGAACATCTCCGGCTGGAGCGAGGACCTGTTTGGCGCTCTGGATGCAGAGCCCACCGTCTTTACCGGCTACACCACCCTCACCGACAAGGCCGCTGTTGTGGCCCTGAGCGACGAGGAGACCCTGACCGACGCCATCGCAACCGATGAGCAGGCCAAGGATGATGTGCTGGTGGTGCTGGATAAGACCCCCTTCTACGCCGAGATGGGCGGCCAGACCGCTGACCACGGTGTGCTGGTGGGCGATGGCTGCACCCTGCATGTGCTGGACGTGAAAAAGACCCCCAAGGGCTACTATGTGCACACCTGCGTGCTGGAAAACGGCATCGTGAAGGTGGGCGATGTGCTCACCGCCAAGGTGGACAAAGAGTACCGCATGGCCATTGCCCGCAACCATACCGCCACCCATCTGTTGCAGGCAGCTCTGCGTGAAGTGCTGGGCGACCATGTGCATCAGGCCGGTTCCTATCAGGATGCCGAGATCACCCACTTTGACTTCACCCACTTCAGCGCGGTCACGCCCGAAGAGCTGGCCCGCGTGGAGAAGATCGTCAACGACAAGATCTTCGAGGGCCTGAACGTTACCGTGAACGAGATGCCCATTGAGGAAGCCAAAAAGCTGGGCGCAATGGCTCTGTTTGGCGAGAAGTACGGCAAGGTGGTCCGCGTGGTCGATATCGAGGGCTGGTCCACCGAGTTCTGCGGCGGCACCCACGTCAAGAACACCGCCCAGATCGGCTGCTTCAAGATCGTGAGCGAGGCTTCTGTGGCTGCCGGCATCCGCCGCATCGAAGCTGTCACCGGCAAGAACCTGCTCATCCGTGCAAACTTGCAGGAGGCTATGCTGCACACCGTGGCAAACACCCTGAAGGCAAACAACGTCACCGCTCTGCCCGTCCGTGCCGAGGCCGTGATGGCTGAGAACAAGGCTCTGGCCAAGGAACTGGAAGAGATCAAGGCACAGGTCGCCGCCTCCAAAGTGACCAGCCTGTTCGACGATGCCGAGGAGATCGGCGGCGTGAAGATCGCTTCCGCTTACTTCACCGGCACCAGCGGCGACACCCTGCGCGGCATGTGCGATACCATCCGCGACAAGGCTGTGAAGCCCGCTGTGGCTGTGCTGGTGGGCAAGGCTGAGGATAAGATCACCATGGCTGTCACTGTGACCAAGCAGGCACAGGAAAAGGGCCTGAAGGCTGGCGCTCTGGTCAAGGAGATCTCCGCCATCGCCGGCGGCAAGGGCGGCGGCAAGCCGGACTTTGCAATGGCCGGCCTGAAGGACGAGACCAAGATCGACGAAGCTCTGGCTGCTGTCAGCGCCATCGTCAAGAAGGCTCTGGGCGAATAATAAAACGGGGTCCGCTCTCTCGGGTCCGGCTCCCCCTTTGGGAGAGACGGCACGGCGTAAGCCGTGACGGAGAGGGCGGGAACGTTTATAAAATATCAGGAAGGAGTTGTTCCCCATGGAAGATTGTCTGTTTTGCATGATCGCGGAGGGCAAGATCCCCTCCAAGAAGCTGTACGAGGACGAGCAGGTGGTGGCGTTTTACGACATCAACCCGCAGGCCAAGGTACACTTTCTGGTGGTGCCCAAAAAGCACATCCCCTCTGCTGCTGCGCTGACTGAGGAGGATGGCGCACTGCTGGGCCATATCTTTGCGGTGATCGCAAAGCTGGCTGCGGAGCAGGGCCTGAACAACGGCTACCGTGTCATTTCCAACGTTGGCGAGGACGCAGGCCAGACCGTGAAGCATCTGCATTTCCATGTTCTGGGCGGCGAAAAACTGCCTGTCTGATTCCAATACGAAAGGGAGATTTTGATTATGGCTGAAACTTATACCCTGCATGTTGCAGGCCTGACCCGTGAGCTGACCATCTGCAAGGTGAATGACCACATGGACATTGCGGCTTTTATCATGCTGGGTGACGCCGAACTGACCGTGGCTGCTGCCACCGAGCTGCTGAAAAAGTGCCCTGACTTTGATATCCTGCTCACCGCTGAGGCCAAGGGCATCCCTCTGGCTCACGAGATGAGCCGCCAGAGCGGCAAGCCCTACGTCTGCGCACGCAAGGGCGAAAAGCTGTATATGACCGACCCCGTGGTGGTGGAGGATCAGTCCATCACCACTGCCGGCAAGCAGAAGCTGGTGATCGACCGCAAGGAGCTGGACAAGATGAGCGGCAAGCGCGTTCTGGTGGTGGACGATGTGATCTCCACCGGCGGCTCCCTCAAGGCTCTGGATGCATTGGCCGAGCAGACCCAGTGCACCATCGTGGGTCAGGCCGCTGTTCTGGCCGAGGGTGATGCAGCCGAGCGCAAGGATATCATCTTCCTTGAGCCGCTGCCCCTGTTCTTCCACTAAGCTGTATGCGCCGCCCGCTCTGCGTTTTCTGCGCTGGAATGCTGGGTGTGGAGCTGGTGTGCGCCTTTTTGCCGCAGACGGAACTTTTTGTGCCGTTTGCGGCATTTTTTGTTGCCATTTGTCTGGTGCTTTGCATCTTCGATGCTGCCCGCAAAGCGGCGCTTTGCATCCTGCTGGGTGCTGCGGTGGGCATGGCGGCGGTGGTGTACACGGAGACCGGACTGGAGCATATACGGACACAGTATGCAGGCCGTCCGCTGCTGCTGACGGCAGAGGTGGAAAGCGTAGCGGGATCCTATTATCCCGGCATCGTGGATGCAGTTTTGCATGTGGAAGCAGCAAACGGTGCAAAAGCGTCCTTCCGGGTGGAGTGCGACGCGCTGCCGCAGTGCGAAGCCGGGGACCGGGTGCAGGGCCGGTTTGTGCTGTCCGCTCCGGTGCAGGCAGACCGGGTCGGCCTGTATGCAGACGGCATTGCCTTGCAGGCGGATCTGTGCGAGGATACGCCCGGCTTTGCCGTTCTGGGGCAGAGCGGCAGTTTCCGCGCCCGCACCCGGCGGATGCAGAAAACCCTCAGCGCATCCCTGCGCCGCCGCATGGACGGCAAGACCGGCGGCGTGCTGGCTGCTATGACCGTGGGCGACCGCAGCTATCTTTCCTCTGCCATGCGCAGCGCCTACCGCGGCGCGGGCCTAGCCCATGTGCTGGTGGTAAGCGGAATGCACGTGTCCATTTTGTGCGGCGAGGTGTTCCGTGTGAACCGGCGCCGCAAAACGGAACACAGCTACGCACTGCTGCGGCTGAAAGCGGTATGGAAGGTCCTGCTTGCGTTGGTGCTGGTGGGCGTGACCGGGTTTACGCCCTCGGTGCGCCGGGCAGCGGTGGCGGTCTGGGTCGGCGCGCTGGGCGTTTGGGTGTACGGCCCGCCGGATACCCTTACCTCGCTGGCCGTGGCCGGTGCTGCCATGACGGCGGGCAACAGCTATGCTGTATGCGATGTGGGTTTTGAACTTTCGTTTGCGGCGGTGATCGGCGCTTTTGCCGGGTCGCAGTGCTATAACCGCCTGCGCAGGGCATACGCTTGGCACAGAAGAAAGCGGCACCGCCCAGCCGCCAACGGCTGGCAGAACAAACTGGCCGCGAGGCTTTGGTCGGTGTGCGATTCGGTCTGCGTGGCCGTCTGTGCTTCGGCAGCCACCTTCCCGGTGCTGGTACTGCGCGGCTTGAGCGTCAGCGTGTGGGCAGTGGTGTCCAGCGTGGCGGTGCTGTGGCTCATCCAGCCCATGATGCTGCTGGGCCTTGGCACGGCATTCACCGGGCTGGTGCCGGTGCTTGCACCATTGTATGCCCTCTTGGCCCGGGCTGCCGCTGCGCTGACCGGCCTTTTGAATCGCTGGTCGGTCTGGCTCAGTGCAAAGCCGGGCGCGGGCATTTATTTTGACGGTGCCTACGCCGTCTTTGTCTGCCTGCTGCTCACCGCGCTGTTCTGGCTGGCCGTCTGCCGCAGGACCCGCCTGCGCACAGCTGTGCCTTGCATTGTGATCACGGCAGCGCTGGCCATCGGGCTGGGCAATGCGCTCAACCGGGATGTGGTGCACATCGACCTTGTGGGTAACGCCAATGCACCGGCGGTGGTGGTCACGCAGAATGACACCGCAGTGGTGCTGTTCCGGGGCGGCAGTTCCACCCAGAACGCGGTGGAAAAGCAGCTGGCCCGGCGCGGCGTGCACCACACCGAACTGGTGGTGGACCTGCGCATCCAGCCCAAAACGGCCTGCACGCTGGAAGCGGATACGACCGTTCTGGCGGAGCAGTTGGCGGAAAATACAGCGCAGAAACGCAAAAGTACACCGGCTCTGGTGGAGATCACCCGCACCCGTGAGGGCTGCCTTGTGCGGCTGACCATCGGCGGCAGGCAGTTTGCGACGCTGAGCGGTAAGGTGGAGCTGACACAGCCGGTCATAGCCCAATGGCTGCTGGCGTCGCCTGCAAAGCCGGCAGCGGTCCGATATCAGAATGTACTGGCCCTGCGGCACTACGATTGGATGAAAGACGGGGCAGAGCCGTCTTCGTCCCTTACCCTGCGGCCGGACGGAACGGTGAAAGCGGGCTAGGCCTTTGCAATCCGGGCCGGATGTGGTACAATGTAACAATATGATGGGGAAGGGAGGTGCCGGCATGGCCACCGAAAACAAGCTGCGGCAGCTGGCCGAAAAAGGCTGTCCGGTGTACTATTTTTATTCCAGCGAGCGGTATCTGGTGCGGCAGGCTGTGGCGCAGACGGTGCGTATCCTCACGGCAGAAAGCGACGAGGACGCTACCGTGCTGGACGGCACCGCGCCGGAGATCGAACAGCTCATCATGGCGGCGGGCACCATCTCGTTTTTTGGTACCCGGCGTGTGGTGGTGCTGCCGGAACTGGACCCCGGTGCCTACGGGGACAAGGATCTGGAAGAACTTTGCAGCACCCTTGCCAGTTTGGAAAACGCGGTGGCTGTGCTGGGCAGCGTGTTCGAGCCGGAGCGCAGCAAGCTCAAGCTGGGCAAACGCGCCCAAAAGCTGATCGCACAGTGTAAGGGCTTGGGCTATACCGAAGAGCTGGCCAAGCCCAAGCCCTTTGAGCTGAAAATGATGATGATCGACCACGCCAAAGAGCAGGGTGCCACCCTGCCGGACGGTGCGGCCACGGCGCTGCTGGAGCGCTGCGGCGAGGATCCGTTTTTGCTGGAAAACGAGGTGGACAAGCTCTGTGCGCTTTCCGGCTACCAGACCGTCACGGCTGCTATGGTAGCCGAGATGGGAACTGTAAGTCTGGAAGCGGATGTGTTTGAAATGACCCGCATGATCACCGCAAAAAACGCCACCGGAGCATGCAAAAAGCTGCAAACGCTGCTACGCTTGCAGCAGGAGCCCATTGCCATCACGGCGGCGCTGATCGGCAGCTATGTGGACCTGTACCGGGTCAAACTGGGCGCATCCAAACGGAAAAATTACGCGGCCGTGCACAAAGATTTTGGCTATAAGGGCAGTGACTACCGGCTCAAGCGCTCGGCGGAGACCGCTTCGCACTACACGCTGGGCCAGATCGAAAATTGTATGCAGGTGCTGCTGGAACTGGACCAAAGCCTGAAAAGCCAGCCCACCAATGCGCAGACGCTGCTGGAAATGGCACTGTGCCGGCTGGCCATGGCGGGGAGCGGACGATGAAACAAAACGAGATGATCCATACAAACCGCGTGCTGATCGTGGAAGGAAAGTACGATGCGGCACGGCTTTCGCATTTGACGGACGCCATGATCCTGCTGACCGACGGCTTTGGCATTTACAGCGACAAAAAGCGCCAGCAGCTTTTCAAAGCGCTGGCGCAGAAGAACGGCCTGATCCTGCTCACGGATTCGGACGCGGCAGGCTTCCGCATCCGGAACTACATCACCAATCTGGTGGGCGAAAAAAACGTGGTGCAGGCTTATGTGCCTGCCATCCACGGCAAGGAAAAGCGCAAGGAGCAGCCCGGCAAAGAGGGACTTCTGGGCGTGGAGGGTGTGGATGATGCCATCGTTTTGCAGGCATTGCGGGACGCGCTGGGCCCACAGGCCGGTGCCGCACCGGTCCGCCCGGAGGGACGGCAGATCACCTACACCGACCTCTATGAGTGGGGGCTTTCCGGCAGGCCGGGCAGTGCCGAGCGCAAGGCAAAGCTGCTGAACGCGCTGGGCCTGCCGCCGCGCCTTTCCAAAAAAGAACTGGTGGAAGCGCTGAACCGTCTTTACACCTTTGAACAACTGGACGAATTGCAGTTGAAAATTCTGGACATCTGACCGCACGGCGCAAAAGGGAGCACACAGCTTACCTTTGCGCCGTTTTTGTGTTTTGCGTGTCCCACCGCTGGCGCAGAAGGTCCAGCGCGTGGGTCTCCAAGCGGGAAACATAGCTCCGGCTGATGTTCAAAAGCCCGGCCACCTCCAGCTGGGTCAGCGGCGGCTGCCCGGCAAGGCCATACCGCAGCAGGATGATCTGCCGCTCCCGGGCGGGCAGGCTGTCCAGTAGCTGCCGTGCCCGGCGGGCATCGTCCTGCTTCTCGCAGGCATCCTCCATGCAAAAGCCGTCCTGCAATACATCGGCCAGCGTCAGCGCAGAACCGCCGTCCGCTTCCAGCGTTTCCTGCAAGGAGATCGTGCCGCCGGTCTTGCGGTCCCGCCGGAACTGCATGCGGATCTCATTTTCAATGCAGCGGCTGGCATAGGTGGAAAAGCGTGCCCGGCGGGCAGAGTCGAAGGTGTCCACCGCTTTCATCAGACCGATGGTGCCAATGGAAACAAGATCGTCCTGATCACCGGGGAGGGCATAGTATTTTTTAACGATGTGTGCCACCAGCCGCAGGTTGTGCCGGATCAGCTTTTCCCGTGCGGCGGCGTCACCGGCGCGCAGCGCGGCAAAGGCTTCGGTTTCCTCCCGGGCAGAGAGGGGGCGCGGAAAGCTGCCGCTTTCCAGATGGAGCGCCAGAAACAGAAATTTTGTGGCAAAAAATTGCAGAAGAGATAAAAACATGCCGATCCCTCCCCAAAGCATCATAAACGGTTTACTGTAATTTATGATGGAGGGCTTGCCTTTTTTCCTGACTCCGGACGCGCACACCGTCAAAATCGGACTCCGGCGCAAACAGCTCCGCTTCGTTGTCCACAAAATACGGATAGGCATTCTTGTCTGCAATCAGGTAGACGGGATTCTGCAAAATCGACTTGATGGAAGACCGGGTGAACGAACGCCCGGTTTTTGTTTTTGAAACGTTTCAGCAAAGCGCCTGCCACAGCGCATCGGATGCGTCAAACACTGCGATGCTGTACCCGGCAAAGCGGCTCTGGATGTCCACGGCCCCGCTGCCGTCGGCTGTGGTGGCATAGCTGCCGAGGGCAAGGCTTGAAAGAACCGGCTGCTGGCTCCACGGGATGAGTTTTGCCTGCCAGTCAGCGCCCAGCGTTTCGCTCAGAGCGCCGTAGGCCTGCTCAAAGCCTTCCGGGTCCTCTAAGATCCAGATCTTGCTCTCGCCGTTTGCAAGGTCGGTGTTCATCTGGGTGGCACCGGCCATCTGGCCGTTCATATCGGTGAGGGAAGCGTCTGCGCTCCAAGTATAGTTGTTCACCTGCACGATCACGGCACCGTCGCCGTTGGCATCGTTGGCGTAGGCTTCCAGCGCGGTCTGCAAGCGCTGCACCGCTTCGTCCGGCAGACTTTCTGCTGTCACCACAGCCACGGTATAGTCCGGGTCCACCGTGGTCAGCAGGCCGTGGGCCACGTAGACCACACTGACGGCCAGCACGGCCGCCGCTGCCACGATGCCCCAGTGGTAGTACCACCAGTTGGCGCGGCTGCGCTTTTTCTGCTCCTGTGCGGTCAGGGGCTGATCGGGTGCCGCCGGGCGCGGGATAGCGCGCACCTCCACGCCGTATGCGCGGCGCAGGGCCGGAAACAAAACCTGCATGGCAGCAAGGCCCGGCAGCCAGAAGCCGAACAGCACGGCCCAGAACACGCTGACCGGGAACAGCAGCACCATGCCGCCGATGCCTGCCAGCATCACAGTGCCCGCTGCCACGCAGCGGCCCGGCGCGGCCAGCAGCGCAGCGGCCCGGCGCAGCAGTTCACCCGGAGAGCAGGTCTGTGCCGGTTCCAGCGGCAGCACGGCGGCGCACAGGGTGCCGCCCACGGCCAGCACCAGAAAGTCCAGCGCCAGAAAAATGAGCACCGCAAGGCCCGGGTAATAGTCCTGCCGGGCGGCGGCTTCAAACACAAAGGCTGCAACAAAGCACAGCAGCCCCAGCACCAGCGTGCCCACGGCGCCAAAGGCACAGGCGGTTTTCCAGCGGGCGGCAAAGGTCTGCTTGGCCCGCGGGAGCCACGGGGACGGGTCGTTCTGCAAGCTGCGCAGCGCGCAGTCCGCAAGCAGCAGCATCGCCGGGCCGGCCAGCAGGCCGGTGACAGCCCCCAGTGCGGCGGTCAGCGGCAGGCTGAGCAACGTCACGCCAAGCGAGACGCCCAGCGCGGCGGGCAGGCAGAGCACGCAGACCATCAGGTTTGTGCCAAGCAGCTGGCCAAGGTCGCGGCCCACCATCTGGCAAAAGCGCGCAAAGCCTTTTTTTTCCGGCTCGTTTGGACCAACGCCACGCCCTTCGCGCCCATAAAAGGCATCGTACATGCTCATGTCACTTCACCTCGGTGCCAAAGGCTTCGATCTGGGTCAGGGCAGGGAACGGCGAGGTGCCCTCGGCCTGCACAAGATCTTTCAGCACAAGGCTGCGCACGCGTTTGGGTTCAAAGGCCACGCTCTGGGGCTTGCGGCTTTTCACCAGAGGAATTTCCAGCTTGCTTCCGTCGGAAAATTCCACCGTGGCCTGCACCCAGTAGTTGTCGTGGGGAAAATCCGCCCGTTCGGTGAGGCGCAGCTCGTCCAGTAACACCTCGCGGCCAAAATCCAGCGTGAGGGCGGCATTGGGGTCCCGGTTGATGCCCCAGCTCTGGTAGGGGTACTCGCCGTGGGCACTGTTTTCAAAAATACCGTCAATGGCGTTGCGGGCCGCAAACACGGCTTCGCCGCGGGTCTCCACGTTGGCGCTGGCATGGGGGTAAAAACCGGTGTCGCCATGCTCGTCGTAGCAGTTGAAGGCAAGGTTGCGCCGCGCAGCGATCTCCTCCGGCAGGGCCAGCCGGGCACGGATGACGTGGCGGCTGCCCACAAAGCTCTTGGGCGAGTAGGTGATGGCCTGTTCGCCAAAGGGAATGTGGAAGTTGATCTCCCGCTTGACCACGTACACCAGCGCCGGGGGCATGGTGTCCTCGAACTGAATGACGCAGTATTGGCCGGGGTGGTCGATCTCCAGCGCAATGCGGTCGCCGGGGCGGTAGCAGTTGGTGTACACGAGGGAAACTTGGGTGTCGGCGTTGCAGGTCATGAGGGTGTGGCCCGCTTCGTCCAGAACTTTCAGCTTGATGGTCTCCATAGCGGTTCTCCTTAATAAAATTCGATGGAAAGCGCTTTTTGGAAGCGCAGGGTGATTTTGTAGATCGTCTCCGGCCATGCGGTGCGCAGGCGCGGGTCGGTGACGGGCACAGGCGTGACGGTGGCGGCTGCCGCCTGCGGGCCCAGCCGGATGCCGCCAAGCGTGCCCACGGTCAGGCCGTCTGCGGTAGGTGCGGGCATCTGCTCGGTGAGCAGGGTCAGCTCCACGGTGCCGGGCCAGTCTGTCTCGTCTTGCAGGCAGACGCCCTGCGCCCCCACCGAGACGGTGCGGCGGTAGGTGGTCAGCCCGTCCACGGGCGGGTAGGCTCCGGCAAGCTCGCCGGTGATGCTGTATTCCGTGGTGCGCACATCCCGCGCGGCATACGCTGCGCCGGGCAGCTGCTGGATTCCATCCGGGCCAAAGGTGGGCAGGTTGTGCCATGCGCTCTGCATGGTCCAGATCTCGTACCGCTGGGGGCTGAAGGTCTTTTGGGTGTAGCTTTCCACCCCGATATCAATGAGGAAGGGCCTGCCGTCCTTATAAAGCGTGATGCTGCCGGTGTCGTTGTGGTTGTGACTGTCGCCGTTGGAGCCAAACTTTGCCCCCAGCAGCCAAGCGCCCTGCCGCGCGGCATACACGCCCACGCTTGGGTACCAGACGGTGCCCTGCTGCGGTTCGCGCAGGGTGCAGGCGGTCAGCTCGTTTTCCGCAAAGGCGGTGATCAGCCGGTACCACAGGTTGATGTGGGTGGTGGCGTCCGCACTTTGCAGATGGTCCGGGTCGTCATCGGCGCGGAAGTCCGCCGCCGCCAGCGCACACAGGGCGCTGCTGCCCACGGCCTGCCCAAAGCGGTATTCCCGCGCGCCGCAGCGCCCGGCAAGCGGGCTGCAATCGCCAAAGTTGAGGTAGTAGGGGCCGCTGACATGCACATTGCGGATGTACTCGGCAATGTTTTTGATCTTGCTTTCCCGGAACAGCGGGCGGAATGCATCCGGCGCGGCCGTGGACAATATTTCCAGACAGCCCCACAGGGTGAGCCCCGCATGGCGGTAATATTGAGCGCCCTCGTTGCAGCAGCCGTCCGGGCCGTAATCCTTTAAAAAGCAGTCCAGACTGTACGCCGCCTGTTTGACGGCGGCCTGCCGCTGGGCTTGCGTGGTGGGCAGCAGGAATACTGTCAGCAGTACGTTCTGGGTGCACCAGCTTGTCCAGTTGCACATGGGCTCTGCACCGTTGCCCATCCACCAGAAATGACAGGAGAAATAAGGCGCAAGGATGCGGGCGTTCAGCTCCCGCTCCATGCGGGCCGTGATGCCGGGTGCGGCGGCGTCCAGCTCGGGTGCCAACAAGTATCGGGTCAGGGCCAGCAGGGCGCCGGTCTCGGCGGCAAACAGGTCCACGATGGGCTTGGCCGTGTCCGGCAGCGGCAGCTGAGGTGTATCCCGGATGTAGCTGTTGTGGGCGGGCAGCTGCCATGCGCTTTCCTCGCAGACGGCCCACACGGTGTCCGCGATGGCGTCCACAAAGCGGCCCTCATGCTCCACACACTCGGCGCACACCAGCGCGCACAGCCGCACCCGGCGGGAAAAGTAGGCGTCCTCCCACGCGGCGCGCTGTCCGGTGCGGATAAAATCCAGCCAGAGCGCAAGCGGCAGCGGCGCAAGGGGCTTTGCCAGCTCTGCTTCGCCCGCGCGCAGAAAACGGTTTTTTACCTGCTGGGGCAGGGCCTGCCATGCGGCGCGGCTGGCCGCAGGGGCAAAGGGCCGGTAGTCCGGCAGGATACGCGGCAGAAAGGAAAGACGTTCTTGAAACATAACTGCACCTCTTACAAGCTCTGCTGATACTCTCTTGGGCTCAGACCGGTGACCTTTTTGAACACCTTGGAAAAGTAGAACGAGCTTTCGTAGCCGAGTTTTTCCGCGATCTCGTACACCTTCAGATCGCCCTGCTCCAGCATTTCCTTGGCGGCGGCGATGCGCGTTTCGGTAATGTACTCCACAAAGCCGCTGTCACCGTATTTGCCAAACAGCTGGCTGAGGTAATTCGGGGAGAAATTGAACACCGCCGCCACATCGGCCAGCGCCAGCTTTTCCGAAAGATGGTTCTGGATGTATTCCTGCACCTGCGCCACCACCTGCATTTTGCCCGCGGTGGCGTCGCCGTCGCTCACCTCCACAAACTGGATGGGCTCCTCGGCGGTGAGGATAGGCTGCAAATGGGCGTTTTCGCGGCAGCGGCGGGCAAGGCCCAGCAGGGAACCGGTGGGCCGTCCCACAGCCCACAGCAGCCGGACGGTAAAGTAGTTGTACAAGATCTGGCTGGCGCGCTCCAGCAAAGGCCGCAGCACGGCGCGGTAGTTCCGGCTCTGCAATTCAGTCAGGCAGAACAGCACGTTGCAGCGCATGGCATCCGTGCCGGTCACGTAGCAGGGCAGATAGTTTTGCAGGGTGTTTTCCAGCATCCGCGCGCAGGAAAAGCTCAGTTTCAGCTGTTGGGCGGGCACCAGCGCGGTGTTGGCGCACAGTTCACAGCTGGCCACCAGATAGCTGTCGCTGTGCAGGTCCAGCTCCATGTGCTGCAAGGGCTGCTCAAGCTCGCTCTCGTCTTGGAACAGCCCGGCGTACAGCCGCACAAAAAAGCGCTCCTGATAGGTGCGCACGCTCTCGGCCAGATTTTCCTGCACCGGCATCTCGCCCAGCAAGGTACGCTCCTTTTTTACCTTTTCGGCGGCGCGGGCCAGCGCGCTTTGCAGGTTTTCCGGCGTCAGGTCCAGTTTTACAAGGTAATCCACCACGCCGGCACCCATGGCCTGCTTGATGTAGTCAAATTCTTCAAAGCTGGTCAGCATGATGAACGCGGGCAGCGGGCCCCGCTCCCGGCAGGTGCGGGCCAGTGTCAGGCCGTCCATCAGGGGCATTTTGACGTCCGCCACCACGATATCCGGCTTTTCGCGCTCGATGGTCTCAAGGGCCTGTTTGCCGTTGCGGGCGGTGCCGCATACGGTATAGCCCAGCTTTTCCCATTCCAGCATTCCCTGCAAACCAATGAGCACCAGCGGCTCATCATCCACAAGCAGTATCCGCAGCATGGTCGTTTCCTTTCTTCTGATACGGCAGCCGGATGGTCACTTCGGTGCCAATGTCCTCTTCGCTTTCAATGTGCAGGCCGTACCCTTCGCCAAAGGAATACTGGATGCGGCGGTTCACGTTCCACAGGCCCACATGGCGGAACTTTTCGGCACGCTCAGCCTCCGCAGCGGGCTCGTCCAGCAGATGCTCCACCACCTCCGGCGGCATGCCCACGCCGTCGTCGGTCAGCCGCAGCAGCACATCGCCGGTGGCGGGGTCGGTGGAGATATCCAGCAGCACGCTGCCGTGGCCGCCTTTTGGCTCCAGCCCGTGGAAGATGGCGTTTTCCACCAGAGGCTGCAAGGTGAAGCGGGGGATCATGCAGCGCTGGCAAAGGCGCTCGTCCTCAATGCGGGAGACCTCGATCTCCAAATCACCGCCGTAGCGGTACTGCTGGATGGTAAAGTAATCGTTCAGCAAAGCCAGCTCCTCCTGCAAAGGCACAAGCTTTTCGGTGCCCTTGGAGATGCTCTTGGTCAGCCGGGCAAAGGCCGTTACCATCTCGGCAATGCCGGGTGCGTGCTGGATGGTGGCCATCCAGCGGATGCTGTTGAGGGTGTTGTAAATAAAGTGGGGGTTCACCTCATTTTGCAGCATCCGGTATTCCAGCTCCTGCTTTTTGCGCTCGTCGTCGATGCGGCGGTCCATCAGCTCGCTCACATTGGCGGCCAGCCGGTTGATGCCGCGGCCGACATCGCCCAGTTCGTTGTTCCACTCCACAGCCGGGTCGGCGGTAAAATCGCCGCCGCCCACGGCTTCAATGCGCTTTTGCAGCGCTTCCACCGGGCGGGTGATCACCCATTCCAGCCAGTGCTGCATGACAAAGCTCAGCCCCCACACAAGGGCAAGGCCCAGCACCAGCAGCCACACATACACATGGCGCTGCTGCAAAAAGGTGCTTTCCGGCAGCACCTGCACCAGCGCTGCGCCGCGTCCGTCCAGCACCACCTTGACTGCAAAATAGCGCCGGCCGTCTTTCTGGAAGCGGCCCTGCCATGCAGACTGCCGCCATGTGCGGTTCTCGGCGGTGGAACGCAGGGTGTAGGGGATGGCGGCAAGGGTGTTTTCCACCTGCGTCAGGCGGCCGTCTGTGATCTGCCACAGCTGGTTGCCCATTTCCCAGTAAAGGGCGCTGCCTTCGCTCATGGTATAGCCTGCTGCCGGGCTGGTGATCACCGAGGTGTCCAGCGCCAGATATGCCGTGCCGCGGTGCAGGGTGCCCCTGCCGGAGCGGATGGGCTGGCTGAGCACAAGGCAGGCGGGATGTGTGGCCATGAGCGGGTCGGTGGTGAACTGCATCCCGTAGCCCTGCTGCAAAAACAGGGCCACGCTGCTGCGGTTCAAAGCCGAGGAGCTGTTCAGCGCGCCGAACTGTAAGTGGCGGTCGTTCTCGTTGCTCATAAAAAAGCGGAGGATATTGCTGTATAAGGGGCTGGAATAGTATTTTTCCTGCGCCGCCTCATAGGCTGCGATGGTCTGGGCACCGTTGACCTCCGTCTGCGAGAGGTAGCGGCGCACGGTGCCGTCGGTGGAGGCCCAGTTCAAAAGGGCGTTGGCGTCGTTCAGGCTGGTCTCGATGCTGGTGGCCACCAGCCGCAGGTTGAACTCTGCCGCTTGCAGGGTGTTGGTGCGCACGTACTGGTTGGAAAGGAGGAACAGCGCCGCGCACACGGCCAGCGAGGTGAGGGTGGTAAAGATGCGCATGCTCCACACGATCTGCCGCCGCAGCGAAAAGCGGTGTCTGGGCCGGGCCATACGGTATCCCTCCTTCCAAAAGGTAAAATCTACCGCTTATAAAGTAACGGTTTCCAAGGGCTTTGTCAACGCCTTTTTACATGAAAATTGTATACTTTTCACGGTTTTGCACTGTAACAAATTTGTAATCTGTGCAAGAAAGAGAGAAAGTGCAGGACGCAGCGCAAGAAAGTGCATGTTTTTTGGAAAGAACCGGAAAAAGTGCAGTCCGGCCCGAAAGATTTCCATTCCGGTTTTGCCGGTTTTGCGGTATCCTAGTGTCAACAAAAGCGAGCGGCTCCCGGGTACACGCAGGGAAGGCCGCTGCACAAAAATACCAACTGCCCTGAAGGAGGACAAGACTTATGAAAAAGATCTCGCGTCGTTCGTTCCTCGCTGCTGCCGCTGCCTGCGGCGCTGCTGCTGCCCTGACCGCCTGCGGCGGCTCTGCAAGCTCCACTGCAACCGCTTCTTCCGCAGCCGGTTCCACCGCTGCTTCTTCTGCTGCCGCTTCCGGCCCCGTCACCTTGCAGTGGGCCGTGTGGGATAAGGAATCCACGCCCTACTGGCAGGCCATGGCCGATGGCTACATGGCAGGCCACAGCGATGTGACCATTGAGATGGTGGACCTTGGCTCCAGCGATTACATGACCGTTCTGGCTACCCAGCTGGCCGGCAGCGCCGATCTGGATGTCGTGACCGTCAAGGATATCCCCGGCTACGCAAACCTGATCAATCTGGACTACCTCAAGCCCCTGAACGAGGTGCTGACCCGCGACACCGGCGATTTCAACGGCACCATCGAGCAGCTGACCACCGACGACGGCAACTTCTACGCCGTGCCCTTCCGCAGCGACTTCTGGGTGCTGTTCTACAATAAGGACCTGTTCGATGCCGCCGGCGTGGACTACCCCTCCAACGATCTGACGCTGGAAGATTACGATGCACTGGCCCGCAAGATGACCAGCGGCTCCGGCGACAGCAAGGTCTACGGCTGCCACTACCACACTTGGCGCTCTGCCGCTTCGCTGTTCTCCATTCTGGACGGCAAGCACACCATCATCGATGGCAACTACGACTTCATGAAGGACACCTACGATATGGTCATTGCCCAGCAGAAGGACGGCATCTGCATGGACTACGGCTACCTCAAGACCTCTTCTCTGCACTACTCCGCAGCCTTTGAGAACCAGCAGTGCGCAATGGTCAACATGGGCAGCTGGTTCATCTCCACGCTGGAAGCTTACATGAAGGATGCCGAAACCAAGTTCAACTGGGGCATCGTGAAGTATCCGCACCCGGCAGGCGCACCCGCAGGCTCTACGCTGGGCACCGTGACCAGCCTTGCCATCAATGTGGATTCCCCCAAGGCAGAAGCTGCTGCCGACTTCATCAACTGGTGTGTCTCCGAAGAGGGCGCACAGGCCATTGCCAAGACCGGCACCTTCCCCGCATGCGGCTCCGACGCCACCAGCGACATCATCAAGGCCACCGAGGGCTTCCCTGAGGACGCAAACTCTGTGGACGCACTGACCACCAGCAATGTTTATCTGGAAATGCCCTACACCCAGTACGCTTCCGACATTGAGACCATCCTCAATGCCGAGCATGACGCCATCATGACCATGAGCGAGACCGTGGACGAAGGCATCCAGAACATGAACGATCAGGTGCCCGCCGTTCTGGGCTGATCAAGGCTGACTGCACAGCTTTTCTTCCCTGTACTTATAGTTTCTTCTTCATCTCCCATTTATAGACTTCATCGTGCACCGGAGGGCGGGCGAAAGCCCGCCCTCCACCTCTTTGTGTGAAGAAAGGAGGCTCCTTATGGCAAGCGCCGCCGCAACGCAAAAAGCGCCCCGTAAAGTGCTGAAAAAATCCACCCGCGATTCCCTCATCGCCTATTCCTTCATTGCGCCGAACTTCATCGGCTTCTGCGTGTTCACGCTGGTGCCCATGGTGTTCGCCATCGCGCTGGCCTTCTGCTCGTGGGATGGCCGCCATGCCATCCAGTTTGTTGGGCTGGATAACTTCATCAAGCTGTTCAGCAGCGACAAAATCTTTCAGGCGGCGCTCAAAAACACCATCGTCTACGTGATCGGCACCGTGCCGCTGACACTGGTGTGCAGCTTGGCCATGGCCGTGCTGCTGAACCAGAACGTGAAGCTGCGCAACTTCTTCCGCACGGTGGCGTTCTTCCCGTACGTTGCCTCGCTGGTAGCGGTGGCAGCGGTGTGGAACATGATCTTCAACCCGTCCATGGGCCCCATCAACATGATCCTGAACCAGTTCTTCGGTGTCGCTGTGGAAAACCTGCCCCGCTGGGCCGCCGGTAAGGACACCGCCATGCTCACGGTCATTCTGTTCAGCGTGTGGAAGAACATGGGCTACTACATGGTCATCTATCTGGCCGGCCTGCAGGGCTGCAACCCGGACCTGAACGAAGCCGCCGAGCTGGACGGTGCAAACCGCTGGCAGCAGTTCTGGCACATCACCCTGCCGCAGCTGCGCCCCACCACCTTTTTTGTGGTGATCATGCTCACCATCTCCGGCTTCAAGGTGTACGACCAGATGTACATGATCACGCAGGGCGGCCCCGGTACCGCTACCATGACGCTGGTGTACTACATTTACAATGTGGCCTTCGTCAATACCCCCAAGTACGGCTATGCAAGTGCCATCTCCATGGTGCTGTTCGTGCTGGTGCTGATCGTCACGATCGTCCAGTTCCGCGGCTCCAAGGGCGAGAACTGAGAAAGGAGGAAGAAACCATGGCAACCGCTGTTATTAAAGACCACGCTTCCCAGAAGCGCCGCAATTTCATCTCCAAGTTCCTGATCTATTTCTTCCTTATCGTGATCACGGCCTGTATGCTGCTGCCGTTTTTGTGGATGCTGTCCTCGTCCTTCAAACTGAACAAGGATGTGTTCGGCTTCCCCATCCAGTGGATCCCCAAGAACCCCCGCTGGCAGAACTATGTGGACATCTGGACGCAGATCCCGCTGCTCACCTTCGTGAAGAACACGGTCAAGATCACCATCGTCGTCACGCTGTTGCAGCTGTTCACCTCGTCCTTTGCAGCCTACGCCTTTGCCAAGATGCAGTTCAAGGGCAAGAACGCGCTGTTTCTGGGCTACATTGCCACCATTGCAGTGCCTTGGCAGGCTTACATGGTGCCCCAGTTCATGATGATGAGCTCGTGGCATCTGAACAACACCCATCTGGCTATCATGTGCTTGCAGGCGTTCAGCGCCTTTGGCGTGTTCCTGATGAAGCAGTTCTATGAGGGCGTGCCCAGCGAGCTGTGTGAAGCCGCCCGCATCGACGGCCTGAGCGAGTACGGCATCTGGTGGCACATCATGCTGCCGCTGAGCCTGCCGGCACTGTCCACCCTGACCATCTTCACCTTCGTCAATACGTGGAACGACTTCCTTGGCCCCCTGATCTACCTGACCAAGACCGAGCTCAAGACCATTCAGATCGGTCTGCGCATGTTCATCACCCAGTATTCGGCAGAGTACGGCCTGATCATGGCGGCGTCCGTTGTGGCGCTGATCCCGGTGCTGATCGTGTTCCTCTCCCTGCAAAAGTATTTTGTGCAGGGCGTGGCCTCCACCGGCATCAAGGGTTAAACAAACTACCCGTAAGCGGGGCGTGGGCAATACCCGCGCTCCGCTTTTTTGTTTGCAAGCATCCTTGCCCTCTCAGCTTCGCTTTGCTCAGCAGCTCTCCCAAAGGGAGAGCCCTTGGCAAAACCATGAGCTTTGTATGGACTGCCAGAGCCTCCCACTTTTTGGGGACGCTGCGTAAGCAATGACGGAGAAGGCGAGCCATTTGATCCAGGAGAACATTCTATGCTATATCCACAGCAAAATGAAGCACGTTTAAAATTGAGCCTGAACGGTGTCTGGAACTTCTGCCTTGGCAGCGAGGACGAAGCCCGGTTCGACCCGGCAAAGCCGCTGCCGGCACCCCAGCCCATTGCCGTGCCCGCCAGCTACAACGACCAGAACGACCAGACCGCCGCCCTGCGCCGCCACTACGGCTGGGCGTGGTACCAGCGGCAGGTCACGCTGCCTGCGTTCTGCGCCGGGCAGCGGGTGGTGCTGCGGTTTGGCTCCGTTACCCACACCGCCAAGGTATGGCTGGATGGCCGGCTGATCGTGCAGCACAAAGGCGGCTTCACCCCCTTTGAAGCGGACGTCACCGGCCTGCTGACACCCGGCAAAACGGCCCTGCTCACGGTGGCCTGCGACAACCGGGTGGACCACAGCACCCTGCCTGTGGGCAACGAGGACGGCCAGCTGGCCTTCTTCGGCTCCGATAACGCGGGCATCCCCAGTGTGGAAGCAGCCAAACGCGCCGCGGCCAAGCAGAACCGCCCCAACTTCGATTTCTTCAACTATGCGGGCATCCACCGTCCGGTGTGGCTGTACACCACGCCCAAAACCTACATCGAGGATGTGACCGTAGTGCCGCACACCGACGGCACCGTGGATTACAGCATTCAGGCTGTGGGCAGCAAGCCCGTTTCCGTCACCGTGCTGGACGCAGACGGCAAAGCCGTTGCAGGTGCGGCGGGCGCTGAGGGCACACTGCACATCCCGGAAGTGCATCTCTGGGAGCCGAAGCCCGGCACGCCCTATCTGTACACCCTGCACATCACCTGCGGGGCAGACGTCTACGACCAGACCTTTGGTGTGCGCAGCATTGAGGTGCGGGGCACACAGGTGCTATTGAACGGCAAGCCGCTCTACTTCAAGGGCTTTTGCAAGCACGAGGACTTCACCGCCCATGGCCGCGGCTTTGACCCGGTGCTGAACGTGAAGGACGTGAACCTCATCCACTGGGCAAACGCCAATGCCGTGCGCACCAGCCACTACCCCTACGCCGAGGAATTCTACGACCTGTGCGACCGGGAGGGCATTCTGGTCATGGACGAGACGCCTGCTGTGGGCATCGGCGGCGGGGCAGCAGTGAATCCTTATAAGGAATATCCCATCGCGGAGCATCACCGGCAGGTACTTGCCGAGATGATCCGGCGGGACAAAAACCACCCTTGTGTGGTGCTGTGGAGCCTTGGCAACGAGCCGGACCTCGAGCACTTCCCGCAGGACGCCTACGCTTACTGGCGTCCGCTGTACGAACTGGCCCACCGGCTGGACCCGCAGGACCGCCCGGTGACGCTGGTATGCTGCCAGAACGACTATACCAAGGACCTTACGACCCGCACCATGGACATTGTGTGCATCAACCGCTATTATGGGTGGTACAACCTTTCCGGCGATATGGACGCCGCCTGCTATGGTTTGAACCGGGAGCTGGATTTCTGGGCGGACCAGCACAAGCCTGTGATGATGAGCGAGTACGGCGCGGACACTGTGGCCGGCCTGCACACCGCCGGGGCCGAGATGTTCAGTGAGGAGTTTCAGGTGGAATTTTACCGCCGTCTGGACGCAGAGTTTGACAAACGCCCGTGGTTTGTGGGAGAAT
>ERZ1034998.755-NODE-755-length-20253-cov-6.938261_pt1 | contig 20253 bp, 16 predicted proteins | sample MGYA00520621_ERZ1034998 | MGnify/ENA primary metagenome ERZ1034998 (study PRJEB33766, sample SAMN09781748) | gut metagenome | biome: gut microbiome | host: Homo sapiens | place: Madagascar | study: EMG produced TPA metagenomics assembly of the PRJNA485056 data set...
CCCAAACCTCCATCTCACCGAAACGCTGACCGCCGAACTGTGCCTTACCGCCGAGAGGCTGTTGAGTAACAAGGCTGTAAGGACCTGTTGAACGAGCATGGATTTTATCGTCAACAAGGTGGTGGAGTTTAAGGTAATACATATAACCTACTGTTACACGGTTATCGAACTTCTCACCCGTTCTGCCGTCGGTAAGTTGAACTTTACCGTCGTAAACCTTATTGCCGTTTTCATCAATATAATATCCGATGTCTGCAAGTTTGAGACATTCACGAATATCGTCCTCGTGAGCGCCGTCAAATACAGGAGTCATCATCTTCCAGCCGAGAGCCATAGCGGCATAGCCGAGGTGAACTTCGAGCACCTGACCGATGTTCATACGCGAAGGTACGCCCAACGGGTTAAGAACAATGTCAAGCGGTCTGCCGTCCGGAAGGAACGGCATATCCTCTTGAGGAAGTACACGGGAAACAACACCCTTGTTACCGTGGCGGCCTGCCATCTTATCGCCGGCTTGAATTTTTCTCTTTTGTGCGATATATACGCGAACAACTTTGTTTACGCCCGGATTGAGCTCATCGCTGTTCTTTCTTGTGAATGTTTTAACATCAACAACAATACCGTATTCACCGTGAGGTACCTTCATCGAAGTGTCACGAACTTCGCGAGCCTTCTCGCCGAAGATTGCACGGAGGAGTCTTTCCTCCGATGTAAGCTCGGTTTCGCCCTTCGGTGTAACCTTACCTACAAGAATATCGCCCGAACGGACCTCGGCACCTACACGGATAACACCGTCCTCGTCAAGGTCTTTAAGAGCATCATCGCCGATATTAGGAATATCTCTTGTGATTTCCTCTGGACCGAGCTTTGTATCACGAGCCTCAACCTCATGCTCTACAATGTGGATAGAGGTATATACATCGTCGCGAACAATTTTTTCATTAATAAGAACAGCGTCCTCGTAGTTGTAACCCTCCCAAGTCATAAAGCCGATGAGAGCATTTTTACCGAGTGAAATCTCGCCGTTGCATGTTGCGGGGCCGTCTGCGATAACCTGACCGTCTTTAATCTCCTGATGGAGAGAAACAATAGGTCTTTGATTGATGCATGTGCCCTGGTTTGAACCGGAGAACTTTGTAAGCTCGTACTTATCTATTTCGCCGGATTTTGTCTTGATTTCAATAGTGTCTGCATCAAGTGCAACAACAGTACCGCCGCGCTTTGCGATAACAACAACACCCGAATCGTATGCTGCCTTGTATTCCATACCTGTTCCGACAACCGGAGCCTCGGTTTTGATAAGCGGAACTGCCTGACGCTGCATGTTAGCACCCATAAGAGCACGGTTTGCGTCGTCGTTTTCAAGGAAAGGAATCATTGCCGTAGCGACGGAAACAACCATCTTCGGCGATACATCCATGTAGTCAACCTTTGAAGGAGGAAGAGTAAGGAACTCGTCTCTGTAACGGCAGGTAACTCTTGTGTTTGCAAACTTACCTTCTGCGTCGAGCGGCTCGTTTGCCTGTGCTACAACAAAATCGTCCTCCTTGTCGGCAGTCATATAAACTACCTCGTCGGTAACAACGCCTGTTTCCTTGTCGACTTTACGGTAAGGAGCTTCGATGAAACCGTATTCGTTAAGACGGCTGTAGCAAGCAAGATAGGAGATAAGACCGATGTTGGGACCTTCGGGAGTCTCGATAGGACACATACGGCCGTAGTGAGTATAGTGAACGTCACGAACTTCAAATCCTGCACGGTCTCTTGAAAGACCGCCGGGGCCGAGAGCTGACAGACGCCTTTTGTGTGTAAGTTCTGCAAGCGGGTTGTTTTGGTCCATAAACTGTGAAAGCGGTGATGAACCGAAGAACTCGCGGATTGCGGCAACAACGGGACGAATGTTGATAAGAGCCTGAGGAGTGATTGCATCCTCGTCATCCTGTGCCTGAAGTGTCATTCTTTCACGGATAACTCTTTCCATTCTTGTGAAGCCGATGCGGAACTGATTTTGAAGAAGCTCGCCGACAGCACGGATACGACGGTTGCCGAGGTGGTCGATATCGTCTGTTGTGCCTACGCCGTTGGCAAGGTTAATAAGATATGATACAGTAGCGAAAATATCATCTACTATAATATGATTCGGAATAAGGTCGTCATGTTTAAGCTTAATTTCATACTCAAGTGCTTCTTTATCGTCGCCGCATTTTTCCATAATTTCGGAAAGAACACGATAAGAAACCTTTTCGTTGATGCCGAGAGCCTTTTTGTCAACATCGACATACTTATCAATGTCAACCATGCCGTTTGAAACAACCTTGACCTCTTTGCCCGACTCTAATTGAACATATGCAAACATAACACCTGCATTTTCAATTTCCATAGCCTTTGCCTTGTCAAGCTTTTCGCCTGCGTCAGCAAGGAGCTCGCCCTGAGGCGAAATAACGGGACGGCTGAGGACCTGACCGTGAAGACGGTCAAACATGCCGAGTTTTTTGTTGTATTTGTATCTGCCGACTCTTGAAAGGTCATATCTGTGAGCATCAAAGAAAAGACCGTCGAGATGAGCTTGAGCAGTTTCAAGTGTAGGCGGCTCGCCCGGACGAAGTTTTTTGTAAACCTCGAGAAGAGCCTCCTCCTGATTCTTTGTTGTATCCTTTTCGATTGTGGCCTCAATCATTTCGTCATCGCCGAAGAAATCTCTGATTTCTTCGTCTGTGCCGAGACCCAATGCACGAAGGAAAGTTGTGATGAAAATCTTTCTGTTCTTATCAATACGAACATAGAAAAGATCGTTTACATCGGTTTCGTATTCGAGCCAAGCGCCGCGGTTCGGAATAACGGTATTTGTGTATAATTCCTTACCGGTTTTATCATGCTCCATATGATAATAAACGCCCGGAGATCTTACAAGCTGAGATACGATACATCTTTCGGCACCGTTGATAACGAATGTGCCTGCATCTGTCATAAGCGGCAAATCGCCCATGAAGATTGTGTTTTCCTTTACCTCGCCTGTTTCCTTGTTTTGAAGACGCGCTCTGACCTTGAGAGGTTTTGCGTATGTTACATCACGAGCCTTGCACTGTGCAATAGAATACTTCGGTTCGTCATCCATGGAATAGTCGATAAAATCGAGAACAAGGTTGCCGGTGTAATCGGTGATTGAGCCGATGTCGCGGAACACTTCCTTCAATCCTTCATCAAGAAACCATTGGTAAGACTTTTTTTGCACTTCAATGAGGTTTGGCATTTCCATTACTTCATTGATTTTGGCAAAGCTTTTTCGTGTAGTTGTACCGAGTTGGACATCCTTCACTTTTACCATAGAGGTAATCACTACCTTTCGACTGAATTTTCGCTTTAAAATCGGAAATTTGGCTGTCGCCGTCAAGCTGTTTTGCCATAGCGCACGGCAGTTGAAAAAATCAATACCTAAAGCGCATGATTACGCCAAAAATCGCTGTGAAAATGTTAATTTTTTGTGACCGAAAAAATCGCAAAAAAGCACATAAGGACATAAATTTCCATTTTAATCGTGGTAATAATATAAGACAAACAAAGGGCGTTGTCAACAACTTTTTTGGTAAATACTGCACAAATGCGAAAAGTTTTTGCACTACTGTGCCGTGTGTGTTCTGTTTTTGTTACAGTATTTGCTATAAGTAAAATATATAGTTGGGCATTTTTAGGCAAATACATCATGACGGTCAATGCGAATTTTCAAAATGTATATAATATGTTTATTGATTTATATAATTTGGTCTGTTATAATAATAGGCAACAAATATCACAGAGGCACAAAATCAAGATGAAAAACAAAAAAACGATTAAAATATTGAGCATTATTCTTTGTCTTTGCCTGACTGCGGCACTGTTCTCGGGTTGCGGCTCAAAAAACAAGGCAATTGATTTTATATATCCTTTTTCGGCAGATGTAAAAAGCTATGACCCGCAGGTTGCCTCCACAAGCGACGAGTTTTTGATTATTGAAAACACATTTGAGGGCTTAATCAGAATGGACGACAACGGCAAAATCACCTCCGGCATGGCAGATAGCTGGAATGTGAGCAATGACGGCTTGACATACACATTCACATTGAAAAAAGGAATGAAATGGAACATAGACACCGAAACCAATGACAAGGGTGAATTTAAAGACAGCAGGCTGAAAATGCTCGGCAGAGTGTTTGACCCCGAAATCACAGCAAACGATTTTGTTTTTGCACTTCGCAGGGCGGCACAGCCGGAAACGGAATGTCCCCTTTTCTCAAGCATTGCGTGCATCAAAAACGCAGTTAGCGTTCACAACGGCAAAATGAGTTCCGAAAAGCTCGGCGTCAAGGCTGTAAACAATTATCAGCTTGAAATCACGCTTGCGAGCGCAGACGATTCGTTTATGCAGACGCTGACAACGGCTGTTGCGATGCCGTGCAACGAGGAATTTTTCAACGCGACAAAGGGCAGATACGGTTTGTCAACCGAATACACATTATTTAACGGTCAATTTTATTTGAGCCAAATTTTGGAAAGCTCTTATCTTTTGAAAAGAAACGATAAATACACCGGCCCGTCGGCGGCAAAAGCAACGGAACTGACGCTTAAAATCACAAACGCCGAGGACAGCGCAAAACTTGCGGACAATATTTCGAGCGGTTATTATGACGCGGCATTTATCAGCGGCAGTGAAAGCGACAAAATCAAGCAATCAAGCGGCGTTACCTACACATCATACAATGACACCGTTTGGGGCTTTGCATTCAACACAAGCACACTGCTGTTTCAAAACGACAAGATGCGCAAGGCATTTTGCCTCGGTCTGACAAGGCTTGACAACACAGGCAAGCAGTATTTGACCGATGCGACAAACATTATCCCCTCCTCCTGCACAATCGGCGGCAAAAAAGCTGTTGATTTGATCGGCAACAATGTGCCGAAGCAGGACAGTGCAAAAAGCGTTGAACTTTGGAAAGAGGGCTTGAAATCAATTTCAAACACCGATTTCACCGTTGACATTTTAACAACAAAGACGATGCAAAATTATGTAAAGCGGATGCTCCAAGGCGTTCAAAGCGGAATAGGAAACATAACAGAAAACAGCGACAGGGAAAAAATCACGATGACATTCAAAATCACCGCAGTTGACGACAGCGAGCTTGACTCAAAATTTGCAGACGGCGACTATGACATTGCGTTTCGTTCCTACAAAGCAACATCATCAACGGCAGGAGCATTTTTGACAACATTTGAAAAAAGCTCCGTCACTGCACTTGACAGCGAAAAGCTGAAATCATACATTTCAAAGGCTGAAAGCGCATCAAGCACAAAGGATGCCGCAAGCTATATCAAGAGTGCGCAATACGAAATCGTCGGCAAACACTACATTTATCCGATGCTTTACGAAACAAGCTATTATGCCGCCGCAAAGGGCGTAAGCGGAATACAGTTCCACGCCGGAACGGGAAGGGTAAGCTTTGTAAATGCAACAAGAGAATAAAAAAGCGGCAGTCGCATTTTGGATTTTAAGCGCAGTGTGTATGGCGGTGATATTTTATTTTTCGTCGCGCACGGCAACGGAGTCCGCGGCGCAGAGCCACAGCATATTGCAATGGATAAAGGACATTTTCGGCGACAACGGCGTGACTGACTTCATAGTAAGGAAGTCGGCGCACTGCCTTGAATACACGGGGCTTTGCCTGCTGCTTAACTTTGCTTGGCTTTTTACTCGCGGCAGGCGATCAATGACCGTATCGGTGATATGCGCATCAATTTATGCGATAAGCGACGAGGTGCATCAAATATTTGTTGACGGCAGATCGTGCGAGTTGAGAGATTGGGCTATCGACACCGTGGGTGCAATTTTGGGGGCTATCGGATTTTTGGTGATATACCTGATTATTGACGCGATAATAAAAAAACACAAAAGCGCATTGACAACCAAGTGATTTGGTAATAAAATAACATAATGCATATTATTAAAGATTTATATATTTTAAGGAGAAGAAAAAATGAATGTATTGGTATTTGACACAGAAGAACAAATCGGCGTAGCCGCAGGATATTATATGTGCGGTCAGGTTTTGCAAAAGCCGAATTCTGTTTTGGGACTTGCAACAGGCTCGACACCGCTCAAACCCTACAAGCATATGATAGAGCTTTATCAGCAGGGCGCAGTTGATTTTTCAAAGGTTACGACTTTCAACCTTGACGAATACTGCAAGCTTGATGTTAAAGATAAAAACTCATATCACAAATTTATGCACGAAAATCTTTTTGACCATATCAATATTCCCGAGGAAAACATTAATTTTCTTGACGGCAACGCAAGCGATATGGACCAAGAGTGCAAGAATTATGAAGAAAAAATCAAAAAAGCAGGCGGCATTGATATTCAGCTTTTGGGCATCGGCTCAAACGGTCACATTGCATTCAACGAGCCTGCAGACGCATTCCAACGCTGGAGCCATGTTGTAGCACTTAAGGAGTCTACAATTCAGGACAACAGCCGTTTCTTTAATTCTATTGAAGAAGTGCCGACACATGCGGTAACAATGGGTATCGGCTCAATTATGCAGGCAAAGAGAATACTCATTATCGCGCTCGGCGAGCATAAGGCAAAGGCAGTTAAGCAGCTTATCGACGGAAATGTAACACCGTGGTGCCCTGCTTCTGTTCTTCAGTTCCACACAGATGTTACATTAATGCTTGATAAAGGAGCAGCATCATTGCTGTAAGATGATTATGAAAAAAGCAAGAGTTTTATTAAGTTTGGTTTTGGCGGCTGTAATTTGCATTTCCTTTGCAGGATGCAAATCGAATAAGGACGACAGCGCCGACACAAGCCAATCGACAACACAAGCCGCTGCAACGGAAAGCACAAGCGGCAACGACACAACAAGTGCTTCGACACCGGTTGAAAGCACAGACACAACCGAGCAAAGCAGTACAAGTACAACGCAAAAACAATCGACAACGAAAAAAGCACAAAAGACAACCACTCCGGCAGACAGCGACAGCAAGTCGCCGATAACGGTTAACCAAGCGCTCGATATACTTGACAACGATTTTTACGGAAAAGGATACGAGGTAAACGCTACGGTTAAAGAGGGCGGTTATCAGTATTTTTCGGTATATGACAAAAACGGAAACAAATATGCCTCCGTTAAAGTTGATTTGAGCACGGCAGATGCTGTTGAAACACTTACAAATTCAAGCGGCGCGCCTAACACATTCAACTTATATTCAATCTCATAGGAGGAGAACAATGGCAGATAAGGAAAAATTTTATATAACAACGGCTATTGCATACACATCACGCAAGCCGCATATCGGCAACAGCTATGAAATAGTTTTGACCGACGCAATCGCAAGATTTAAGAGATTGCAGGGATACGATGTTTTTATGCTCACGGGAACGGACGAGCACGGTCAAAAGATTGAGGAATACGCAAAAAGCGCAGGCGTTACGCCGAAAGAATATGTTGACAAGGTTTCGCGCGAAATCCGCTCGATTTGCGACCTTTTGAACACAAGCTATGACAAATTCATCAGAACTACCGACGAATATCACGAAAAAACGGTTCAAAAGATTTTCAAAAAACTTTATGACCAAGGCGATATTTACAAGGGACATTACGAGGGAATGTATTGTACTCCGTGCGAGTCATTTTGGACAGAGAGCCAGCTTGTTGACGGCAAGTGCCCCGACTGCGGCAGAGAGGTTAAGCCTGCCAAAGAGGAGGCATATTTCCTCAGACTTTCAAAATATCAAAAACAGCTTGAGGATTTCATCGAGAGCAACGAAAACTTCATTTACCCCGAGGCACGCAAAAAGGAAATGCTTAACAACTTCATTAAACCCGGACTTCAGGATCTTTGCGTAAGCCGTACAAGTTTTAAGTGGGGCATCCCCGTTACATTTGACGACAAGCATGTCATCTATGTTTGGATTGACGCGCTTTCAAACTATATCACGGCATTGGGATATGACCCGGACGGCTCATCGGACCTTTACAAAAAATATTGGCCTGCCGATGTTCACATTATCGGCAAGGATATTGTGAGATTCCATACCATTTATTGGCCGATTATGCTTATGGCTCTCGGCGAGCCGCTTCCGAAGCAGGTTTTCGGTCACCCGTGGCTTTTGTTCGGCGAGGACAAGATGTCGAAATCGCGCGGCAATGTTATTTATGCCGACGACCTTGTTGATTTGCTCGGTGTTGACGCCGTAAGATATTATCTTGTATCCGAAATGCCGTATGCCAATGACGGTTCAATCACATATGAAACCATTATCGAAAGATACAACAGCGACCTTGCAAACACATTCGGCAATCTTGTTAACAGAACGATTGCAATGCAAAACAAATATTTTGACGGCATAATTCAGGAGCCGACCGACAGCGAGAGCGTTGACGATGAGCTTAAGGCGTTTGCGCTTGAAACTGTTAAAAAGGTTGAAAAATGCTTTGAAACATACAGAGTTGCAGACGCTGTTGAGGCTGTTCTCAACCTTGCAAAGCGCTCAAACAAATACATTGACGAAACAATGCCGTGGGCGCTCGCAAAGGACGAGAGCAAAAAGGCAAGACTCGGCACGGTGCTTTACAACCTGCTTGAGGCTATCAGATATATTGCAATTTTGCTCACTCCGTTTATGCCGCAAACAGCAGAAAAGATTTTTGAGCAAATGAACTGCGACATTAAGGATTATGACTCGATGAATACTTTCGGCGCACTCAAAGCCGGAACAAAAGTTAACGAGGCACAGGCACTTTTTGCAAGAATCGACGCTGAAAAAATGCTTGCGGAGATTGCACAAAAGCAAGAGGAAGCCGCAAAGAAGGAAGAGGCGGCAAAGCCGAAAGAAATCGAAGGACTTGCACAAATCGCGATTGACGATTTTGCAAAGGTTGAACTTCGCGTTGCAAAAATCACTCAATGCGAGCCGGTAAAGCGAGCTAAAAAGCTCCTCAAGCTTCATGTTGACGACGGCACAGCCGAGGGCAGACAAATTGTGTCCGGCATCGCTCCGTGGTACACGCCGGACGACCTTATCGGCAAAAGCGTAATCATTGTTGCAAACCTTAAGCCGGCAAAGCTCTGCGGCGAGGTCAGCAACGGAATGCTCCTTGCAGGCGATGTTGACGAAAACGATGTTAAGGTTGTTTTTGTTGACTCAATTCCTGCCGGAACAAAATTGAGATAATCAAATAAACAATAAAGGGTAGGTATTCCTGCCCTTTTGCTTTATAAGTGAGAATATTATGGAACAAAAATTTGAAAATATTTTTGACACACACTCGCACTATGACGATGATAAGTTCGACAGCGACAGATTTTCGCTTTTAAAATCGCTCAAAGGCAAGGGCATTTGCAATGTTGTGAGTTGCGGATGCGATATAAACAGCACAAAATTCAATCAACTTTTGGCGCAAAAATTTGATTTTGTATATTTTGCCGCAGGCCTGCACCCCGAAAATCTCGAGGGATGCACCGAGAGTGACATTGATGAAATCGCAAAAATTGCCGCCGATAAAAAATGCGTTGCAATAGGCGAAATCGGGCTTGATTATTATTGGATGAGCTCGACAAAGGAAAAACAGCGCGAGTTTTTCACAAAACAAATCGACCTTGCAAAATCACTCGATATGCCGATTATTGTGCATGACAGAGATGCGCACGGCGACACGGAGCACATTTTGCGCAAAATGAAGCCGAAGGGCGTTGTGCACTGCTTCAGCGGCTCAAAAGAAATGGCGCGCGAAATAATCAAAATCGGTATGTATATCGGGCTCAACGGAGTTGCAACCTTCAAAAACGCACGCAAAAGCCTTGAAGTTGTTAAGGAAATTCCGCTTGAACGGCTTGTGCTTGAAACCGATTGCCCATATCTTGCGCCGGAGCCGCACCGCGGAAAGCGCAACGATTCGTCATACATTCCCTATATAGCGATGAGAATAGGCGAAGTGCTCAATATGGACGCGCAGGAAGTATTGAACATAACGGCGCAAAACGCCAAAAGGCTTTACGGCTTGGAATAAAATAAATCGACATTAAAAACGGTCGGGAACAAGTGTGTTCCCGACCGCTTTATTTCAATAGACTATTTTGTTTTTACAGACACAGCCTTGGACCATGACGAATAGTAATACGCCTTGCCGACTTTTTTGTATGTTCTGACACGGACATAATACTTTTTCTTCTTCGACAGCTTTTTGACGGTAGCCGAGGTTGTCGATTTTTTTGAAACGGAAACGGTTTTTGCGCCTTTGAATTTACTGCTTGTCGAATATTGGATTTGATAGCCGGTTGTTTGTGTGGCTTGTTTTTTCCATTTGACATAGAAAGCCTTTGACTTTGCCTTAATTGATGAAATCGAGGTGCCTTTTGGAACAATAGTGTATTTAACGCTGAATGTGCCCTTGTAGCCGTTTCTGAATGTGATTTTGATTGTGTAAGAGCCGACATTTTTCATACCCTTTGGATATGAAACGGTGTAGTAATATGGGTTAACTGTTTGGTTTTTGTTGTTTTTAACAGTGACGGACGGCTTTTTGACCTTGCCGTCATAAACATATTTTGTCGATGACAAAACAACCCTGCTGTTTGATGTCGGCTTAACATAATTGATTGTCGGCGAATTGATAACAAATTTGAGCTTTGCCCTGCCTTTACATCCGTTTATACCCTCAATCACAACCTCGCCGGTGCCGACCTTTGTGTTATTTGCATATGACACAATTTTGTAATCGGTGCCCTGCACAAGCGTTTTGTCGAGATTGTCAAACTTTGTTGGCTTAACGGCAGAACCGTTATAATAATACTTATTTTTGCTGTTGCTGTCGGCATACTGACCGTTCAGCGACGAAATATCATATTTTGAAATACGATAGTTAAATGTTGTACTTTTGCCGCCGATGAGATTTTGACTGTTGTTGAGAGCAACGAGTTTTGCCGTCAAATCCGTTTCATACGCCGATTTGGGAAGAACAATATCGTAGTCCTTGCCGTAATACAGTCTTACAGAGCCTATGTCAACATGAGGCATACATGACTTGATATATTCATCCATATTAGCAACGCCGTTTTGCTTTAAAATCGGCTGAGGATAATAGTTGCATTTTTTTGTGCCGGAAATTTTGAGTACCGACAAATCAGCCTTTCCGACAGTGAATTTAAACGAAAACGAGCCGCTGTAATTATTTTTGTATTTAACGGTGACATTATATATGCCCATATCGCATATAGCGGACGGTTTGGAATCTTTTGTGATTATCAGGTCAAAATCACTGCCGTTGTCGAGAGGATTATCGTAGCCGTCGGTAATTTTTATCTGCGGCATTATTTCCCTGCCGATATAGCTGCTTTCGGTTTGAATTTGACAATCATAACTGCCGACATCGGACATATCAAGCGGAGTTATTTTGAAATTTACGGTATAATCGTGATTTTCGCTGTCGCCGTTAATATAAATCGGATATGTGCCGACAGAGGTTGCCTTAACATTTTGAGCCGAATATTCCCTGCTTGGGCAATCCGAGCCGGAACGATTGACAAGATAAGGAATTAGCACCGTATATTCGGACGCCCTGCCGTTATAATCAAATCCTGCGACATTTTGATACTGAATTTTACCGTTTTCATCAAGCATAACACGCTGTGAATCGCTGTTTGCCGAGGCGTTTTGGAGAATAAAAACATATTTAACGCCGTCTGAATACTCTGCCCTGCGACGAACAATAAATTTTGCATTTTCGTCTATATTCGCACTCGCCAAATCAGCCGATGGAATTGTATAATCGTTTAATGATGATACATTTTCTGCACTGTACCAATCATAAAGTTGTTTGATGGCGGCATTTTGCGCAGTGTACGGTTGCTGATGATTTTTGATGCCGAAATTCGTATTAACAGTGCCGCAAAGGAAATAATCGTAATTATTAAAATCAATTTCTTTATATGATTTTTGCGATGCGAATGTTGTATCGACCTGATACCACTTTTTTCCGCTTCCGTCATCAAGACAAACATAATTCCACTCATGGGCATCCGACTGTCTGCCTGACGAGGCGTCAAAATCGCCGTCAACTATGCGGCATTGAATACCGTTGAATGTGCAAAGATAGCAAAACAGTTTTGAATATCCCTCACACACGGCAAGACCCTGATTGTAAGCCGAAACGATTTTTTCGCCATTTAATGACGATTTTGCGGTCAAATCGAGTTTTGCCGAAGCCGGTTTAAGATTGCCGCTTGAATCGTATGATAAAAGATTGCCGCAAAGTGCGCCGTAGGCGGAGCGTGCAATTCTGTATCTGTCTGACGAAGACGAATATTTTCCGCCGAAAACATCATAATCATATGTTGCATTTCTGACAATAAAATCGTAAATCACTTTTACTTTGTCATAATCCGACATTGACGATGTGAGATAAGACGAGGAAAAACTTTTTGCAAAATTGAGCAAATACTGCTCCTCCTTGGCAGTTGACGAATATTCTATTTTGCCGAAAGTGACGCTGAAGGTGTAATACCTTTCATTTGAACCGCTCGGCTCATCGCCCTCGGACAAATATGTGCCGACATGAATATCGGCGCTCAAATCAGCAATTTTATAAAGATAATCGCCGCCGACAGAACCGTTTTGTGATTCATAGGTGAATATATCGTGCTGAATATCATCGACGAGCTTATCTGCTGCCGCCTCGCGCTGGCCGTCGATTTGAGTATTGTATTTATACTCCGTATCGGTAGTGGCGAAGCGATACTGCTCGATTTTGTCGCTGTGGGAGATAAGCCGGGACTGAAAATATTTTATCATTTCGTCATAATCGGTATTAAACGAAATATATTCGTTATCAGAAAAACGATAATAAAGTCCGTTGCTGACATACGGTGCATTTTGTGCGGCAAAACACGAAAACGGCACCGACATTGCAAAGGCAAGAGTCAGCAAAAGGCAAATAATTTTTTTGATTGAATTCTTCATATGCAACCTCCCTTTTTAGTATTTATATAATTATAATATCATTAATATTCAGAATTTTCAATTAGGATAATTACCAATAATAGTGAATGCAATTTGTGTAAATTGAAAAACCGCAGCACAGCAAATGACTGCACTGCGGATAATTACACCGAATATTCACTTTTCGGTGAGGCAATTATAAAACATTATCCGAAATCCATAAAAGAATATCGGCATAAACCTCGTTCTTATTCGTTTCGTTCAAAATTTCGTGGCGCGCGCCGTTATAAAGCTTGGCTGTAACATTAGTGTGCGCCGTTGCTTTAAGCTTATTTTCGATTTCGACAACACCCTTTGAATAATCGCAAACGGGGTCGTCTGCACCGCTGATAACAAGAATAGGCAGATTTTTGGGCACTCTTGCATACCAATCGTCAAGATTTGCATTGATATTGAGTTTTATAAGGTCATTCATACCCTGAGCAGAAAACAAAAAGCCGCAATATTCATCATTGATGTACTTATCAACAACAGCATTGTCCCTTGTCAGCCAGTCAAACGCAGTGCGCTTTTCAAATTTATCGTTATATGAGCCGAATGTCATTTTGTCAAGAAGAGCAACTTTCTTCTTATAGCCCGTAACTTTAGCAATAAGTGACGAAACAAAATCGCCGACTCCTGCAATCGGATTTGAACCGCCGGTGCCCATATAAATCGCGCCGTCAAAGCCTGCGTTCGGATACCAAGCGGTATAACAACGAACGATAAACGAGCCCATGGAATGACCCATAACGACAAGCTTTTTGTCGGGATAATCAGCCTTGGCAGTCTTTACCACGGCGTCAAAATCCTTGACAAGCGCCTTGTATCCGTCCTTTTTTCCGAAATAACCGGTCAAATTCTTATCGGTGTTGGATTTGCCGTGGTTTGCCATATCATGCATATAAACGGCAAATCCGTTTGATGTGAGAAACGAAACAAAATCGCGGTATCTCGCCTGATGTTCCGCCATGCCGTGATTAATTGCAATGACAGCCTTGACCGCATCGTCATCGGGAGTATAACGGCAGGCATAAATATCGCAAACACCGGTTGCGGATTTGAAAGTAAACTCTTTAGTTTTCATAAAATCACCCTAAAAAAAGAAGCGGGCAATGCCCGCCTCAAAATAACAAATATTATTTTTCCTCACTGTTTAACACTGAGGTGCAGTTGGGACATCTCACTGCGTCTATATTAATTTCGGTTTTACAGAAGGGGCAAATCTTTGTAGTAGGTGCCTCTTTCTTTTCATCGCTCTTCGGCTCAAGCTTTTTGCCGAGAGCAACAGCCTTATTGACTATTTTTACCATAACAAAAATGATAAGTGCCATGATAAGGAAATTGATTATCGCAGAAATAAATGCGCCGTAATCTATGTAATTGTCGCCGACAAGGTGGATTTTACCCTGAACCTCCGCACCGCCGATGCAGTTGATAAGCGGCTTAATGATATTGTCGGTAAGCGAGGTGACGATTGATGAGAATGCACCGCCTATGATAACGCCTACGGCAAGGTCCATAACATTGCCCTTTGAAATAAACTCCTTAAATTCCTGCAAAAACTTTTTCACTTTTTTACTCCTCTGTTTTACACTTCTTTATTATAGTATCATAAACTAAAGTGAAAATCAACAGTGTATCAATCATCTACGCCCGTAAAATCAAATGCGGGGATATATGATTTATCGGCAGAGTCAAGTTCCTGCACAAATATTTTTTCACAGCCTTTATTGATTGCGTATGTCAAAACCTTGTTGTATTCGCGCTTTGTAATTTTTCTGTCGATTTCCTTAAACGCCGATAAATCGCCGCACGGAACATACTGTGCCATAAGTGAAACAAATGCGTTTGGGAAATTGTCGGTCAGATAATCAACCGCCTCAAGAGATGAGTTTGTGTTTGACGGCAAAATCAAATGGCGAATGACAACGCCCTTTTTCAACAAGCCCTTTTCATCAAATTCACACCTTGGCTGCTGACGGTACATTTCGGCTAACGCAGCCTTTGCCGTTTCGGGATAATCCGCAGCCTTTGAATAGCGCAACGCTTTATCCGAGCGTGTATATTTGAAATCGGGTAAATAAATATCGACAAGGCCGTCAAGCATTTTGAGCGTTTCGACGCTGTCATATCCGCTTGTGTTGTAAACAATCGGTACGGGTGATTTCCATTTTGACAGCACCGATGCAAGACGGCACGCATAATGGCTCGGATTGACGAGATTTATATTGTGCGCACCTTGAGATATTAGATTTTCAAAAATCGAAACAAGCTTTTCATCGCTGATTTCGACACCTTTATTTTCGCGGCTGATTTCATAATTTTGGCAAAAAACACAGCGCAGGTTGCATCCGCTGAAAAACACCGTGCCCGAGCCGTTTTCGCCGCTGATGCACGGCTCCTCCCAAAAATGGAGAGCGGCGCGTGAAATACGAAAGTTCTGCGGACTTTTGCAAAAGCCGAGTGTGCTTTCTCTGTCTGTATTACATTTGCGCGGACATTGATTACAAATCATAGCAGTGCCTTATAAATATCGCTCTTTTTAAACGGCGTTGAGGCGGCAATCTCCTTTGCGGCGGCGTTTATGCTTAAACCGTCATTCACAAGCGACTGCGCCATTTTAACGGCGTTATCAAGAGTAATATCCTCTTTCTCATATTTTTTGCCTGCTATCACAAGCACATATTCGCCTTTCGGTTTTTCCGTTTCATACATTGCGACAGCTTGAGAAAGCGTTATTTTGATAACTTCTTCGTGGATTTTTGTAATCTCGCGCACAATGGCAATTTCTCTGTCACCGAGGTATTTATAAAGGTCGGAAAGCGTGTTGCAAAGTTTGTGCGGTGCCTCATAAAAAACCATCGTTCTGCGCTCGTTCACAATATCCTCAAGATGCTCGCGGCGCGATTTTTTGCTGACGGACAAAAAGCCCTCAAATGTAAATCTGCCGACTTCCATGCCCGAAAGTGCAAGCGCGGTTGCAAAGGCGGTCGGTCCCGGAACGGACTCGACGGGAATTGACAGCTCGTGACAAAGGCGCACCAAATCCTCGCCCGGGTCGGAAATGGCAGGCATTCCGGCATCGGTGACGATTGCACAATTCTCACCCGACTGAATCCTTGCGGCGATTATTTCGCCCCTTTGGCGTTTGTTATGCTCAAAGTAGCTGATCATTTCCTTTTTTATTCCAAAATGATTTAAAAGTTTGAGTGTTACCCTTGTGTCCTCGGCGGCAATAAAATCAACCATGCCGAGCACCTCGACCGCTCTCGGTGAAAAGTCGCCGAGGTTGCCGATAGGCGTACCCACTACATATAATTTTCCGCTCATCTTATTTTATCCTCATATCCGTCGGCATACGAGCCGTAAACATCAAGCATTTCGGGAGTAAATCTGCCGTCGGGTCGCTTGATGACAAGCGTCGGCTCAACTCTCAAAAACGGCTTTGCGCCCTTTTTGCCCTCAACAAGAAACAAAAACGGCTCCTGATTATCCTTATCACAAACAAAGCGCAGTCTTTTAGGCTCGATTTTACAGTCACGCATAACGGTGAGTGCGTCAACGAGCCTTTCGGGGCGGTGGCACATACAGAATTTGCCGCCGTAGGTCAGCAAATAATTTGCTGCCTTAACGGCATCCTCAATGTTACAGCAAACCTCGTGGCGTGCGATTCTTGCGCTTTCGCCGAGCGATTCGATGCCTGTATTGACAGGCTTATACGGCGGATTCATCGTCACGAGAGTAAACGATTCGGCAGAAAACTCGTCGCCGATATTTCGCAAATCACAAAGATGCGGAATAAGACGATTTTCAAATCCATTGAGTGCTATTGAATTTTTGACCTGTTCGATTGCATTTTGCTGAATATCGAGGCAGTGAACGGGCGACTGTGCGCTGTCGCGCAGCCACAAAAGCGGAATTATACCGCAACCCGTGCCCATATCAAGGCATTTGTCTTTTCTTTTCGGTGATGCAAAATAGGAGAGAATTACGGCGTCAGTGCCGAAGGTATGCTCCGCACTGACGGCAATTTTGACATCGTCCGACAATCTTTCATAATTATACATAGCCATATTATAATACAAAAAAGCAGGCATTACAACCTGCTTTTGATTTTAAAATATTCTATTTTCCCATAAGCTGCATCCAGCCGGCATGGTTAAACTCGCGCAGGCGCCGAACAAACGGCTTTGCCTTTTCGCGCGGCAAATCATGCTCGATAACCTCAAAAATTCCGCCGAACATTCCGCTGACAATCATATGGCAAAACTGCTTGTCGAGGACATCGGTGTCATAATTATTTTCGCTCAAAAAGTGCATTGTGGACTCAACCTCAATCTCGCACATATCGTGAACAAAACTTTCGTACTGAGTGCCGTCGCTGCAACAAATAAGAATTTTGAAAATATCGTAATGGTCATACATATAATCGACCATCCACTCAACGCAATCTATCCGCTTACTGTCGGGGCTTGGAATTTCAAAAAAGCTCTCCTTAGACTGTGAAAAACGGCATTTAACAGCCGCACAGCACGGTTTTACGATTGTTGCAAACAAATCCTCTTTAGTTGAAAAATAGCCGTAAAATGCGCCTGTGGTGACATTTGCGTTTTTTGCGATATTGCGCAGAGACGCCTTTGGAAAACCCTTATCAAGAAATTCCTGCTTTGCGGCGTCGATAATTAGTTGCCTTGTTGTTAGTTCTTCAATGCCCATTGGCACACCGTCTTTCATTAACACATCATATAACACTGTTATAGTACATCAAATTTTGACATTTGTCAAGTGCGTCAATAACAATGACAGCCACTGTTGTGCGCTTGAAAGCTCCTTATCGCCCGACAAAAAGAAAAAACCGTGCCAATGACACGGTTTAAATCTTTAATCCAATATGCAATTATGCTTGGTTAGGAGCACCTACAGGGCAAACACCTGCACATGCGCCGCACTCGATGCAAGTATCAGCGTCGATTTCGTACTTGCTGTCGCCCTCAGAAATAGCGCCAACCGGACACTCTGCTGCGCAAGCACCGCATGAAATGCAATCATCAGAAATTGCGTATGCCATTGAAACACACCTCCGTAAATAAAATAAATAGTTTTCCATTATAAGCCACCGCAGATGCGACAACTCTATCTCCATTGATAATAATATAACAAATCAAAATGTGAAATTCAAGGATATTTTAACATAACACTGTTATGAATTTTTATGTAATCAATTTCCCTTTTTGACTATTCTGACAGCGGCTCTGTCAACCACAATCGGTGCACCGTCGGGCATACTGTCAAGCGCAACCTTAAGCTTACCGGTGAGGACTGCGCTGTCAACAACAACGCCCCTGCCCTCCTTTGTATCGACAACGGTACCCTTTCTCGGGGTGATTTTGTTTAAATACTCGTAGGAGTTTTGCTCATACTTAAGACAGCACATAAGTCTGCCGCATGTGCCGCTGATTTTTCCGGGAGAAAGCGAAAGCCCTTGCTCCTTTGCCATTTTGATTGAAACGGAATGAAAATCGTTTAAGAATGTTGAGCAACAAAACGGTCTGCCGCAAATGCCGAGACCGCCGAGCATTTTTGCCTCGTCCCTTACGCCGATTTGGCGAAGTTCGATTCTTGTATGAAATTGCGAGGCAAGGTCCTTTACAAGCTCGCGGAAATCGACTCTGTTTTCAGCCGTGAAATAAAAGATGATTTTTGAGCCGTCGAATGTGTATTCAACCTCGGTCAAATCCATATCAAGCTTATGCTCTGCGATTTTTTGAAGGCAAAGCGAATAAGCCTTTTTCTCCTTTTCACGGTTTTGCTTAACGGTTTCCTTATCCTTATCGGTTGCGATGCGGATTACGGGCTTAAGCGGATTTGTGACCTCATCGTCGGTGACGCCTTTTACGCCTGTTGACGCTGTGCCGCATTCGATGCCGCGCGCGGTTTCAACAACAACAAGGTTGCCCTTTTTAATATCCAACTCTTTTGGGTCAAAATAATACATTTTGCCTGTGTCCTTAAAACGGACACCAACAACATTTACCATTATATATCCTCTCTATCTGCCTTGGGCACGCCTGAACTCATAGCAGATTTTTGTTATTAAAATTGCATTGTTACCGTTTTTTTCGGCAAGAAAGCGCATTGAATCGCATGTGTTAATAAGCGCAAGTAACTTGTCCGCCGACAAGCGGGTGGCAAGCATTTTGACGGTTTCACTCTGCCCCGAAAGCGTGTCGGGTGATTTGCCGTAAAGCAATGCATCCCTGAAAATTGTTTTAAGCAGAGTCAAGGTGCTTACAAGCGTTTCCTTATCCCTTTCAAAAACGGAGCACGACTTTAAAAGTTCGTACTCACTGCTTTGGAGCATTGCGTTTGCAATATCGTTTGCAACGGCGGCGATTTTTGAAAGTTTGCCGTCATTGAGTGTTTGAATTGCCTTGCCGATATTGCCGGACCAAATATTCATTGCGTTGTATGCGTCGCTGTATTCCACGCTGTCGAGTTTTTCACAAATATACTCTGCGCCGAGCGATGGCTCAACACCCTCGACGGTGAAAACAACGCTTCGTGAAAGCACTGTGCCGAGCAGGGCTGATTTGGTGGTTGCCGTAAGTATGAAAATTGCATATTCGGGCGGCTCCTCAAGCACCTTGAGCAATGCATTCTGCGAACTTTCGTTCATGCATTGGCAATTGCCGAGTATGTATATTTTATACTGTGCCTCATTAGGCTTGACAAACACATCGTCGATAACATCCCTGACAACATCGACATGAAACGAGCGCGCTCCGCCTGTTGCGGAATACTCAAAAATATCGGGGTGAACGCCCTTCAACACCTTTGAGCATTGAGCACAATTTCGGCACGGTCTTTCACCGTCACTGCGGCAAAAAAGGTTTAAGGCAATTTCACGCGCAAATGTGCGCTTACCCAAGCCCTCGTCGCCCTCGATAACAATCGCGTGCGGCAGTCTGCCCGATTCTGCGAGCGAGCTGATTTGCTCTTTAAGTTTTTCGTTGCCTAAAAAATCGGTAAAATTCATCAGAATTTATTAAAATCCTCTACATTTATAGTAAAAGCAACTGCGCCGTATTCCTCGACATCGACTGCCTGATTGAGCAGTGAGCCGCTGACGGTGCTTGTAACACCTGGGGTTTTGACAACTCTTTTTGTTACATTTGCTTTTAACAACTCATATAATTTTTCTACTTTCTCATCCTTACAGCCGATGAGGATTGCTGAATGAC
>ERZ1034998.759-NODE-759-length-20235-cov-4.890634_pt1 | contig 20235 bp, 18 predicted proteins | sample MGYA00520621_ERZ1034998 | MGnify/ENA primary metagenome ERZ1034998 (study PRJEB33766, sample SAMN09781748) | gut metagenome | biome: gut microbiome | host: Homo sapiens | place: Madagascar | study: EMG produced TPA metagenomics assembly of the PRJNA485056 data set...
GTTATAATATATATATTTGGAGCAAAAATTTTCAGATTTGAGAGCTTTAATTTGATTTTGAAATTGATAAAGAAAGAGGATTAAACGGAGGCACTTTTATGGGAAAAATTCTGGTGACAAGATCGTCTATGCCGGACTTTGATGAATATATCGAAGAGATCAGGGAATTGTGGGACACACATTGGCTGACGAATATGGGAGTGAAGCATGTAGAGTTCCAGAAAAAACTAAGTGAATATCTGGATGTACCGAACATAGAGCTGTTTACGAACGGGCATATGGCGTTGGAACTTTCCCTGCAGGCATTGAATATTCAGGGCGAGGTGATTACAACTCCATTTACGTTTGCATCCACAACGCATGCGATTGTCAGAAACGGACTGACCCCTGTTTTTTGTGATATCAGGGAATCGGATTATACAATCGATACAGAAAAGATAGAATCCCTGATTACAGACCGGACTTCTGCGATTCTCCCGGTGCATGTTTATGGAAATATATGCAACATAGAAGAAATTGAGCGGATCGCAAACAAATATGGTTTAAAAGTGATCTATGATGCAGCACATGCCTTTGGAGAGACGTATAAGGGAAAGACTGTGGGAAATTTCGGAGATGTATCCTGCTTTAGTTTTCATGCAACAAAGGTATTTAATTCGATTGAAGGCGGCGCAGCCTGCTATCGCGATAAGGATTTGGGGACATCGTTATACCGGCTTAAAAATTTTGGAATCCGGGATCAGGAGACGGTGGACGGCATCGGTGCCAATGCAAAGATGAACGAATTCTGTGCCGCGATGGGACTGTGTAATCTGCGCCATGTGGATGCAGAGATTGCAAAGCGGAAAGTGGTTTATGACCGATACAGAGAGAATCTGTCCGGTGTGGATGGGTTGACGCTGAATACATTGCGGGAGGATATAGAGTATAATTATTCTTATTTCCCGGTTATATTTGATGAGAAAGTGTTTGGATCAAGCAGAAACGAAGTGTTTGATTATCTTGGGAAGCATGATATCGGCGCGAGAAAATATTTCTATCCGCTTACAAATGAATTCGATTGTTTCCATGGCCGGTTTGATGTATCAAAAACGCCGGTTGCGGTGCATGTGAGCAAACGTGTACTGACGCTTCCGATGTATGCAGACCTGGCGCTTGATGATGTGGACAGAATCTGCGCGTTGATTTTGCAATGCAGGCGGTAAGATGCAGTCGTTGAATGGAGGGGAGCACTGGTTTGAAAAGCAATTTTTATTCGGAAGAGGAACTGGGAGAACTTGGATTAAAATCGTTTGGAGAGGACGTACATATCAGCCGGAAAGCAAGTATTTATGGTGCGGAACATATCTCCATCGGCAGTCATGTGCGAGTGGATGATTTTTGTATCCTGAGCGGAACGATCACGATTGGAAATTATATCCATATTGCGGCGTATTCGGCGCTCTATGGAAGCACGAGCGGTATCACGCTGGATGATTTTGCGAATATTTCGTCCCGCGTCTGCATATATGCAGTCAGTGATGATTATTCCGGAATGAGTCTGACAAATCCGATGGTTCCCGATGCGTATAAGCATCTCGAACAGGCACCGGTGCATATCAAAAAACATGTGATCATCGGTTCAACCAGCGTTGTGCTGCCGGGTGTCACGCTGGAGACCGGCAGTGCGTTCGGAAGTTTTTCCCTGGTGCGGAATTCTTCGGAAGCGTGGAGTATCAACGCAGGGATCCCTGCGAAGAAGATAAAAGACAGAGAGAAGAAACTACTGGAGCTGGAAAAACAGTTTTTGGAAGAATAGGGAGCGGAACAAATCCGGGAAGTGGAACGAATCCGAGTAGTGAAACGACAACACCGGCAGTGAATGTCTATTATCTGACACACGTGCAGACATATGGATGGCAGGGAAATAAAGATAATTATAAGACATGGAAGAGAGACGGTGAGATTGCAGGTACAGCCAGACAGGCAAAACGACTGGAGGGAATCCAGATCGTGCTTGTTCCAAAGGGACAGGGAGAACCGGGTTGTCAGCCGGGTACACCGGGTATGGCAGCGTTTATCCAGTAAGAATGAAAGAAACGGACATGCAGGGTTATTCCAGATCGAGATACAGCAGGGGATCGACGACAGCATCATTTACCCGCATCTCAAAATGCAGGTGCGGACCGGTGCTGTTTCCGGTATTTCCGGACAAACCAAGCGTCTCTCCCTGGGAGATGGTCTGGCCAAGTTCAACATAAGATTCGGACAGATGACCATACCGGATGACCATGCCATTGCCGCAGTCTACATAGACGCTGATGCCGTAGCCGCCATTCCAGCCGGATTGGATGATGGTTCCGGCAGTGCTGCTCTTGACGGGAGTGCCGGTTGGGACGGCGAGGTCGATGCCATTGTGCGACCGGCCCCAGCGCGGACCGACATAGGAAGTGATGACATAATCATCGACGGGACGCACATAGTCTGGACGCACTTGCGTGCCGATATGCACTTCGCGGGCAATCGCGGGCGTGAGGACGTGGGAGTCGATGACTGCCTTGGACATGGCACGACCGTTCAGGTAAGTGACCAGAGCAGTTGTCTTTTTTGTTCCGGGGGTGCCTTCCTGTGTGACGACGATTTCATCTTCATAGAGCGTATCATCGTAGATGGTATGGCAGGAACCGGAATAGGAAACAAGTTCAGTGATACTCTGCTGAATGACACCGGTCAGGCAGGATTCTTCCTGATGCGGACGGATGGATGCCAATGTATGTGTCTGACTTATCAGGCAGATGAGCAGACTGCTTCCAACAATCATAGAGGTTAGTAGTTTCTGCTTTTTATAGGAAAACTTCATTTTATGCTTCATGGTTTGTACTCCTGTGAAATATGTATTGGCATTAGTATTCCCAGGACTGGGCGGAGTTATTCGTTGAAAAAGATAGGGCAGAGAAAGGGTGATTAGGATGAAACAGAAGAAAAAAGTATGTGCGCTTATACTTGCATTTGCAATGGTTTTCACGATGCTTGTGCAGGTACCTGGGTACAAGGTGAAGGCCGCAGGCCCATCCGTTTTTTATATGTCGCATGTGCAGACGTATGGATGGGAGAAGCAATGGAAGCTGGATGGTGCGGTTTCCGGAACAAGCGGAAAAGCAAAACGGTTAGAAGGAATCCGGATCCGTGTAGAAGGTGGCGATTTGGGTGTCCGGTACACGACACATTGCCAGACATATGGATGGATGCCGTGGGTGAAAAATGGGGAGATCAGCGGTACAGAAGGAGAGGCAAAGCGGTTAGAGGCAATCAAGATTGAACTGACCGGCGGGGATGCGCAGTATTATGATGTTTATTATCGTGTGCATGCACAGACCTATGGGTGGCTTCCGTGGGCGAAAAACGGACAGGCAGCAGGTACGGCAGGATATGCAAAGCGCCTCGAAGCGATTCAGATTTGTATCGTAAAAAAAGGTACAGAAGTACCAAATACGTACCATGGTGTGACAAGCCGTTCCGGTAGGGCATATGTATCAAAAGATGGCAGAGCAGATGCGGATGTGGATGGACGTGAATCGACAAATATCAGTTACCGGACACATGTGCAGACGTATGGCTGGCAGGGCTGGAAGAGCAACGGAACCGTTGCAGGGACAAGCGGTCAGGCAAAGCGTCTCGAAGGAATCAATATCAAATTATCCAATGAGCAATATTCCGGAAGCGTAGTATACCGGACACATGTACAGTCTTATGGCTGGCAGGGCTGGAAGAGCGATGGAACGATGTCCGGAACCAAAGGGGAAGCGAAGCGCCTCGAAGCAATCCAGATCTATCTGACGGGCGAGATTGCAGAATATTATGATGTTTATTATCGTGTGCATGCACAGACGTATGGCTGGCTTGGATGGGTGAAAAATGGCACTCCGTCCGGTACAGCAGGATATGCGAAACGGTTAGAGGCAATCCAGATTGTGCTGGTGAAGAAAGATACTTCCGCACCTGGAAATGTCGCGGGAATTGTATCCACAACTCCTGCCGGTTTTGTGAATAAACCGGGCATGCAATATCCGGATAATCCGGCGGGATCATACGGGGATAATGGAGAAGGATGGACCCAAAATCCGGACAATCCCGGAAATACTTCTTCAACCGTGCCGGATGTAACGAAGTATTCTTATGAGATTATTCCGCTTCTGGCTCCATTAAATGAATATTATTATGTCAAAACAGACAATCCGGATCCTTCGTATGTTGGGTTTAAGGATAAAAACAGCAAGTATGCATCCAATGACAAAATTGCGTATCTTGTCCCGACGGCAACCCGGTTTTTTGATGTACAATACGAAAACCGGACGACCGGACGTGTCAAGGGCGGATATATTTACGAGGCTTCGGATGCGGGTGCAGATGGCGGAGAGTTTGTGCTGCAGCAGGCACAGAGAGCGTATACGGTTACAAAATCAGGCAATTGGACCTCTACAAGTAATCCGGGCTGGCAGGATACATCGGTTACGATATCTTGTCCACAGGTGAAAAACCTCACAGATTATCTGGTCGATGAATATACAGATCCTTCGAAGGAGTTCTTTGCTAATTTAGATGCTGTGCAGAGTGTGTTGAATACACATGCCGTATATCCAAAAGGAATCCAGGATACATCCAAAGTAAATACCGCACATCCATATCCACTGCTTGCGACATCTCCATATCAGGAACTTTCTTTAAATGAGCATTATGACATGTTTGAGTCAACGGATGACGCCATGTTTTTGGAGTATCTGCATCCAATGGTTCTTTCGTCCGTTGGTGTGCCTGGCGTGATGGCAAATGTTGCACAGAGACTGCAGCCATCCTGTACAGTGGAAGGCTCAGATTTGCATTATCTCGTAAAAATAACCTGGAACGGAGAGACTCGTTTCTACGGTGGTGCCGGAAACGGAAATACGGATCCGATCTTTTCGAAATATATAGAAACACTCTTTAAGTTTGATGGCTCTGCGGGCGATTATGCATCCTATCAGAATGCCGGCGCACTGATCTCAAACATTGACAGGATGGCAGATAAGATCCATGCATATGAGAAGGCATCGACGGAAGAATTGAAGACATACAAGGAACAGCTGACCGGGCAGCCGTTTAAGGATGCAGTCGGGACAGGAAACTGGCTCAAGGTGGCAGCAGAAGGCTGGTTTGGCTATGGCGGAGCGTATACATATGTCAGTGCATATGCCGGAAAAGGGAAAGGCGTTGCATATATGGAAGATGTATGGGTAGACGGGCGGTATATCAATGAAAATAACTGTATCGACCTAAAAGCAACCTATGCAGACCATCCGACCGCGGATATCATCGTCCGGAACAAAACATTTGTAAATGCAAATGGGCAGACAGTAACGCAGGATGTCTTTTATAAATACGATGAGCAGAAAGATGGCTGGTATGCAGTGCAGTCGTATTTTGGAAGAATGAATTGGTGGTATGAGGATGACTGGAAGAAGCTGCCAGAGGATATGAAACTGACACATGCGCAGGTAGAAGCGATGCATGTGGATGCAAATGCTTCGAAACTTCCGGAGACCGGGCTGATCTATGATGGTACGGTGGCGCCGGGCACACCATTTATAAATCCATAAGCGTGGGAGCGGGAACCTGCTGTACAAATGGGTGCTTGTAAAAGATGCCTGGATAAGGTAAAATAATTTTAGGATGCGTGCCGGATGCACGGAATAAGTTACGGGCACGCGGGAAACTTGCCGGTCAGAATAGAAATGAGGGATTTGCACATGTCGAAAAATCTGTTAGATATAGAAGATATTCCACCACAGCTTGCAAACAAAGTAAAGCAGGATCTGAAATTTAAAACGGGCAATTTTGTGTGGCGCGTGCGCTTTAATATTCCGCTTGATCCTCATACGGTGAACAAAGATACGATGTATGTGACAAATTCACAGAACCAGCGGCTTAGCACACACATACGATACGATACGAAGAATGAACTCATCGAAGTAGAACCGATGGAAGCGTATGCTACAAATGAATTTTATTCGCTTACAATCACTACAAATGTGAAATCCTGCGGTGGACAGTCGTTGAAAGAACCGGTACAGATTAGATTTAAGCTGTAGTTATGGCGTGCGGGAAACTGCATCGATTGCAACATGGAAGAAATTAAAACAGGGACCGTGAAAACGGTCCCTTTATAAAATGCAACCGGATTTGTATCTGTAATTTAACGAGGAAGAAATCGCGATGAACGAAGTCCATACTGGAAAACGGAATTTCTGTATCAGGTGGGAAACGGTTGCATGATGGTTCATATTTATCATACGCAGATGGCATGTCTATCGTTCTTTTTATAGACATAGCATGCGCAATGTGTTATTATTTTATGTGTTTTAGATTGGATTTTTGAGTGAAACTGTATATGCTTTGCAGTATGAAAAAGGAGGAAAAAACAATGAGTTATTCCGCAGAGATTATTGATTATAAAGGGAAAGAGGCAATCGAACTGACCGCCGGAAAGTACAAGGCAATCGTTGCTCCTTTTTTAGGAAGTAATGTCCTTCGTATGCAGGATGTTGAAAATGACATTGAGATTTTCCGCTATGATGAATCCCTTTCAATTGAAGATTTGAAGAAAAGTCCGGAAGTGTATGGACTTCCGACATTGTATCTGCCAAACCGTCTGGCAGGAGGTGTGCTGAAAGTAAGTGATGCAACGTATCATTTTCCATTGAATGATCCACTCGGAAATCATATTCATGGTTTCCTGCACAAACGTGAGCATAAGATTGTGGATGTGATTACAGAGGGCAAAAAAGCAATCGCGAAAACAGAATATATATATGATGAGAACGATGAGTTCTTCGAGACATATCCAGTCAGTTTTAAGGCAGAGTTTACATTTACATTGTCAGAGGAAGGCCTGGATTATGCGTTTACGATGACAAATACATCAAAAAAACAGCTGCCATATGGTATGTGCAATCACACGACAATCAACGGACCGTTTGTGAAGGGTGGAAATGGTCTGGATATGCGTTTGTATATTCCGGTTGGCGAGAAATGGGAACTCTCGAAGTCCTGCATCCCGACGGGCGATATGCTGGTACAGACAAACCACGACAGACAGTATCTGACAGGTTCTCAGGTGCCGGTGCTGCATGATATTGATAACGATGTATTTTTCGCAGAGGAAGGAAGTCTGGATGGAAAGCCATTTTATGGTGCGGTTGCAACCGACGCCGGAACAGGCAAGCGAATCTGCTATGAAGTTTGCAAGGATTTCAAGTTCTGGGTAATCTGGAACGATCATGGTGATAAAGGATACTTCTGTCCGGAGCCATGTACATGGATTATTGATGCACCGAATCAGCCGATTCCGCCAGAAGAGTCTGGCTATAGAGAACTCGCACCGGGTGAGTCACATACGGTGACGGAGAAGATTTATACAGCGTAATAAATTGGGCGATGAAAAGCCGGCACAGTTTGTGCCGGTTTTTTATATTGAAAGCTGGGAGACAAGCGCATTTCAGGTTTTCCTTAATGATTCACTTGGTTGTGCCGATATAGAATATAGAGCAGGAAATACAAAAACAGGGAGTACGTATGCAGAATATCAATATAAAAAATTCACAGGAAGCAGTCAGTGCCTATACAAAAAATATAGGTACGTACGAGCAGAAACAGGGGATGTCATCCACAGGAACGCTCGATACGTTTGAGGCGGTTGAGCAGGTGCAGTATGAACGCGGTTCCAAAGTGAAAACGAATGCGCAGACGGTCATGGACAACTTCAAAGAATATCAGAAAGACCAGCAGGAGAAGACAAAGGAAGAACAGCAGCAGGAAATCGATGATGAAAAGCAGGCGCGCGAGGATGCGAAAGAGATCGCCCGCTCTCTTACAACGGAAGAGATCAAGCAACTGCGCAGGATGGGTGTGGATATTGCCACAGCGTCGCTTTCGGATATTGAGGGGATCGTAAACTCCATGCGTGAGGCGTCACACAAAGAGCAGATGGCAAATATTTTTGCGCAGACAAAGGTCGAAAAAGGCGACGTTTCCGGTCTTGTATTTACAAGTACCGGTCCGAAGATTGCGGGTACCGATGTAAATCTGAACGTGGAAAACAAAGATATTTTATATCTTCTCAAAAATCGCCAGCCGCTCACGCAGGAAACTCTTTACAAAGCACATTACAGCGGGCAGCAGGATGCAACCGGGACAGGACAGACGTGGAAGGAACAATCAGGTTCAGAACAGCCGGGTCAGACGTGGAAGGAATCAACAAATGCGAACCCAGTGGGACAGGCATGGGAAGAATTGCCGGAGACGATACAAATGCAATGCAGGCATATTATCCAGCAGGCAGGAATTCCGGTTGATGATAAGAGTATGGGAGGCGCCTCGCTGATGCTCGCAAATGACATCCCTGTGACAACAGATTCCATGCGGGCATATATGGCATTGGAAGCGCAGAATGGAAAATCAATTACTGCGCTTCCAACCATGGATCAGATCGAAGAAACACAGGCAGATGCAATCGGGGAAATGGCAGGGAAGCTCTGTGAGGATGTGGCATCGCTTACGGAGAATGATGTAGTCCTGGCGATTCGTGAAAATCGCCCACTCACAATCGCAGCGATGCTTGCAGCAAGGCAGAATATGACAGGTGCGGCAGGAACTGCGCATGAAACGACAGATGCATCGCTTAGTCAGAGCGCATCTGGGCGTCTGCTTCAGACTCCGGATTCGGAAAATCCGATGACACAACAATCACTCCGAGAGATAGCCGCGCGGCGTCAATTGGAGGAAATCCGGTTGACTATGACGCAGAATGCGGCAGTTCGAATGTTAAAACAGGATATCAATATTGATACGCGTGATTTGGCTCAGGTTGTAGCGAAGCTTCGAAATGTGGAGACACAGATGACAAAAGAGCTTTTTGCAAGAAATGGAGTTGCTGCATCGGAAGAGAATGTTGCGCTATATAAAGAAGTGCAAAGTGATTTGCAGACGATCGGCACTGCTCCGGCAGCAAAACTTGGTCTGCTGGTCAGGGAAGATACCCAGTTGCCAGGTGGATTTGCAAGTGGCCAGATGGCAGGTGGTTATGGCAGCCTGCGGATGATTTCCGTGCACGGACTGGCAGAACTTGTGTCCACAGATGCGACGATGGCAGGCGGCGAAAGCATTGCAATAGATACGACGGTGACAGGCAGTGAAAGCGTAGCAGCAGATGCGACGGTGACTGAAACGATCCGGCGCCCTGCAGATTTTGCGGCGATGGAGCGGGAATATGATGCGCTGGGCACATCGCCGAGAGCAGATATGGGAGACAGCATACACAAAGCATTTGCAAATGTGGATGCGATTTTGCAGGACATGCATCTGCCGGCAGACGCAGAACATACGCGTGCGGTCCGGATATTGGGATATAATTCGATTGCGATTACAGAGGAAAATCTGCAGCAGGTAATTCAGTATGACCGGGAAGTCAATGACCTGCTTACAGCGTGCCGGCCAAACATAGTATTGTCGATGATCCGGGATGGAATCAATCCGTTGGATCTGTCTGTGGAAGAATTAAATCAGACATTGCGCGATCGCAATTATCAGCCGGGCGTCAAAGAAACCGATGATTTTGCTGCTTTTCTGCGGGACGTAGAACAACGCGGAGAGATCAGTAAGGATGAGCGGTCGGGATATATCGGCATATATCGCGTGTTGAAAAAACTGGAAAAGTCCGGAGACAGGGAAGCTGGGTATTTGTTTGCAAATGGCAGCCGGCTGACTGTGCGCAACCTGATTACAGCGATACGGAGCCGCAAAGCTGCAGGAATTGATGTGTCAGTGGATGAAGCATTTGGCATGCAGGACACACTTGATGTGCGTGGAAGCCGGATGGATGCACAGATTGAAGCGGCCTTTCGTTCCTCGCCAGACGGTGTGGATAAAAATCCGTGGCAGGAGATTGCGGAAGGAACTGCACTTGATGAAGCGGAAGCATTTTTGCAAGCGCAGAAAATCACAGAGAGCGCACAGAATATACAGGCGGCAGATATCATCCTGCATGGAGGCTATACACCGGAAACTGCGGATATATACAGCCTTTTCGCGCAAGTGATGAAAAACATGCACGTGGAAGACCATACGACGGAGGATGCCATAGACGAAGAAACCGGAGTGATGGCCGAATCCCTGGCGGGGGAGGAAATCCCACTTCCGTTTGAACCGGACAATCTGCTCGAACAGCTTGGGCGTGGCGAAGACTTGTCGCTTACATATGCGGATTTGCAGCAACAGCTTGTGGAGCAGATGTATACACAGGCAGAGACGGGCCGGACAGAGATGGATTTCCAGAATCTCAAACTGGTGCAAGCGGGGTTCCGGATCTTAGGAACGATGGCGAAGCAGCAACGCTACCAGCTCCCGGTTTCCACGGAGAGTGGAACCAGACTGGTGAATCTGACGTTGCAGGCAGGCACGGACGGGAAAGGCACGGTCGATATAAAACTTCCGTCCAAACGGTTTGGAATGATGACAGCGATGGTCTATGTCGACGCAGAGGGACAATGGAATGTCACAATTCATGCGGATGCGACAGATGGGAATCCTGCATTGCAATCACAGAGCGGGATGCTTGTTGCGATGTTGACAGACAGCCCATATGCAGGCGCCCGGATATCCATCGGGCAGAGCCGGCAGACAGATGCAGGAAATGTAAATGGGCAGAACCGGAAGATGGATGCGGGACGCGCGCAAGGACAGAATGTTGAAACACGCAAACTTTGCGAAGCGGCGGTATTTTTTGTTAAGGTGATGACGAAACTTTCCGATATATAACATAGCAAATTCTAACAGGAGGAAGCTTATGAGAATCAATTACAATTCGCTGGCGATGAATGCCACGACACATTTTGGAAAAATCAATGATAAAGTAGCAAAGTCGATGTCCAGACTTTCCTCAGGAAATAAGATCACCAGTCCGGCAGATGATGCCGCCGGACTTGCAATATCAAAAAAGATGAGCGCCCAGATTCGAGGATTAGACCGGGCAGCACTCAATTCGAATGATGGTATCTCGGTGATCCAGACCGCAGAGGGCGGCATGGAGGAGATGCATAGCATTCTTGGACGTATGCGCGAGCTTGCGGTGCAGGCTGCAAACGACGTGAATGATGAAGTTGACCGTGATTCGATACAGGAGGAAATTGATTCGCTTGCTGCGGAGCTTACACAGATTGCAGATACGACTGCATTTAACGGACAGAAGCTTTTGAACGGAGATCTGACCAGACGCTCCCTGTCGAGTGTAATCGGCGTGAAAGCAAGCTATATTTCTTCCGAAGTTGAGACAGGTGTGTATTCTCTGGATGTGACAAAAGATGCGACGCAGGCGTCTCTTACAACCGGATTTACATATTCAAATGCCACAGTTACAAGCGCGCAGGCAGGAACGCTGCAGGTAAATGGATTCTCCGTTTCTATCGAAGAAGGAATGACGATGGAGCAGGTGTACGGAAAACTTCAGGAGAGTCTTGTAAAAATCAATATCGATGTATTTGCATCCCAGGATGGAAAAAAGGAAGAAAGTTTTGACAGTGGAGCACCCGTGATGTTCCGGTCGATGGGATATGGCAGCGATGAAAAAATCGAGATTTCCGTAAACAACCCGGATCTTGCGGCATTGCTTGGGGTGACAGACGGAAGCACGACTGAAGGAACCGACTGTCAGGCAGCACTGAAAGTGACAGATGGTGGTTTTTCGACAACAGCTACCTATACAACACATGGAAACCAGGTTGAGGTTGTGGATCGGAATGGGTTTGCCATGACAATCGATCTGACGCCGGGGACGGTTGCAGAAAATGGCGGCGCAGTATCGGCAGATATTGAAGTATTATCTGCCGGAACGATGATAATTCAGAATGGTTCCAACGAAGGCGAGCAGCTCGCAATCGATATTCCGTCGCTTACAGCTTCCGCATTGGGCGTGGATGAGCTCGTGATGTATACACATGGATATGCGAGCGATGCAATCGAGACAATCGATGAGGCTGTCAAGAAAGTGTCAAATGCCCGCTCGAAACTCGGTGCATATGAAAACCGACTGGAAGATGTACATTCAAATCTGCAGGTGCAGAGTGAGAGTATCACAGAAGCGTATTCACGGATTATGGATACCGATATGGCAGAAGAGATGACAGAATATACGCAGCAGGAAGTCTTGTCGCAGGCGGCAATCTCCATGATGCAGAAAGCAAATGACAGGCCGGAATCTATCTTACAGCTGCTGCAGTAGTAGATTTTTGGGAAAACAGGCGAATCGGGAAAACTTCTCAACTGGAAGCTGATTGGAAGCAGGTGGGCTGGGGAGAAAAGTGGAAAATAAGAGGAAATCACCATGACACAGGAACAAAAACAGGAATTCACAAGACGTATCAGCCAGGAAAATCATAGTGGATTGATTCTGGTACTTTGCGATATGTTTGAACTATATGTGGACGATGCAGAAACAGCATACAAGAACAAAGAAGAAGACCGGTATTTGTTCAATATGGAGCAGGCACGACGTACGATGCAGGAATTGATTGGGTGTTTTTCGCAGGACAGTGTATGCGGAAGAAACGTGATCGCGATCTTCCGGTTTATCTATGGGAAGTTAGTTCGTTCGCAAATCCGGCGGGAACCGGATGAGCTCGACCGGTGTGTACAGATGATGAAAAAACTGCGCACGGGATTTGTACGTCTGCATGAGGTGGATCCGGAAGATGCGGTGATGCAGAACGTGCATCAGGTATATGCCGGACTTACATATGGGAAAGGAACCTTAAACGAAAGCATACAGGGTGTAAACTATGAAACCCGGGGATATCAGGTCTGATTTGAGACCATCGTAATCCGTGCAGGCACCGGGTAGAATGCCTGCAATATGGGAAAAACACAGCTGGTTCACACCTGGACAAAAACAGGAAAAAAGGGTATCATACATATGGTTGCATAGGGAAATTAAGGAAGATTGAAATATCTGGAACAAAAAAGGAGCAGACGAATATGAAAAAAGACGATTGTATTTTCTGTAAGATTGCAAATGGAGAGATTCCATCAGCAACGGTATATGAGACACCGGAGTGCCGTGTGATATTGGATGTTGCACCGGCAAACCGTGGACATGCATTGATCCTTACAAAGGAACATTACGATAATATCTATCAGATCGATAAAGAGACAGCTGCAAAAGTTTTTGCACTTGCTACGGATGTTGCCAAAGCAGTACAGGAAGAGACGGGCTGTGAAGGCTTGAATGTGGTACAGAACAACGGAGAAGTGGCTGGACAGACGGTGCATCATTTTCATATGCATATTATTCCACGTCATGCAGGGGATGATGTGAACGTTACTTGGAAGCAGGGTGAGACGGAACCGGAAGCCCAGAAAGCGTTGGCCGATGCAATCAAGAAACATATCCAGTAAGAAACGCCGGATGAAACAGCAAACACACACATCAAACCAGAAGAAAAGAAAACTCATATTTGTTGTTTTATCTGTATTGTTTGCGATTATGATCTTCTGCTTTTCTGCCAGAGATGGCGAGGAATCGACGGAGGACAGCTATACTGTCGGGATGGAATTTGGCCGGATGATTCATTGGGATTTTGACAACTGGCCGGAAGAAAAGCAGCTTGCATTTGCGGCGAAGGTCGATCACCCGATTCGGAAGCTTGCACATGCAACAGAATACGCGGTATTTGCGATGCTTTTGTGTGGCGTGTGGTGCGATGCGGACCGAAAAAGGACATTGGCCGCACTCCTTGCGTGGGGGACTGCCACTGTGTATGCCATGACCGACGAATTTCACCAGTTGTTTGTGCCCGGACGCAGTGGACAGGCAAAGGATGTCTTGCTCGATAGCTGCGGCGCGGCAGTGGGTGTGCTGTTTTTGATGCTTGTATCGATGCTGTTTCGCGCTATCCGTAAAAAGCATAGTGGTAGAGAGGATGCGCAGAAGCTGCAGGGATAAAATGCGTGAAGACATGTGCAGCTACGACGAAAAATAGCAGATAACCCTATAAATACGATGAAATAGCAAATAAACCCATTGACAATTAGAAATTTATGATATATTTTAGACATGTCTCTCTTATTCAGAGTGGTGGAGTCATAAGGGACGAAGAAGCCACGGCAACCCCGGAAACGGAAGGTGCCGACCTGAGCGATACTTAGATTAAGTTGTCGAGCAATAAGAAGATTTGATAACGACTTTCAAATCCGGTTGCTTGCAGCCGGATTTATTTTTATGAATTGCCGCGGATAAAGAGACAACCACAATATACACAAGGTAAAGCGAACCGGAAGTGGAATGATTACAATAGACATCGTATATAGCCATGACTTACATATTTCATCATAAGGTGAGCGAGTTTAAAAGGAGGAACAAATGGAGAAGTTATTATTTACTTCAGAATCAGTAACCGAAGGACATCCTGACAAAATCTGTGACCAGATCAGTGATGCCGTATTAGATGCACTTTTGGCACAGGACCCAATGAGCCGTGTCGCTTGTGAGACAGCTGTAACAACCGGACTGGTACTTGTTATGGGAGAGATCACAACGAAGGCACAGATCGATATCCAGACAATCGTCCGTGAGACAGTCCGTGAGATCGGCTATGACCGTGCAAAGTACGGATTTGACTGTGATACCTGTGGCGTCATCGTAGCGCTTGACAAGCAGTCAACCGATATCGCAATGGGTGTGGACAAGGCACTTGAGGCGAAGGAAAACCATATGTCTGACGAGGAGATCGAGGCAATCGGTGCCGGCGATCAGGGTATGATGTTCGGTTACGCAACAAACGAGACACCGGAACTTATGCCATATCCGATCTCACTGGCACACAAGCTTGCCAGAAAGCTGACAGAGGTTCGTAAGAACGGTACACTGCCTTATTTAAGACCGGATGGCAAGACACAGGTATCCGTAGAGTATGACGAGAACGGAAAGCCTTGCAGATTAGAGGCAGTTGTGCTTTCTACCCAGCATGACGAGAATGTATCTCAGGAGCAGATCCATGCGGATATCAAGAAATATGTATTTGATCAGGTTCTTCCACAGGATATGATTGATGACGAGACGAAGTTCTTCATCAACCCAACCGGACGTTTTGTCATCGGTGGACCAAATGGTGACTCCGGCGTAACCGGACGTAAGATCATTGTAGACACTTATGGTGGATATGCACGTCACGGCGGCGGAGCATTTTCAGGAAAGGACTGTACAAAGGTAGACCGTTCCGCAGCATATGCCGCTCGTTATGTAGCGAAGAATATCGTGGCAGCCGGATTGGCAGAAAAGTGCGAGATCCAGCTGTCTTATGCAATCGGTGTTGCAAGACCGACCTCAATCATGGTAGATACATTTGGCACAGGTAAGCTTGCAGATGACAAGCTCGTAGAGATTGTCCGCGAGAACTTTGATCTGCGTCCGGCAGGTATCATCAAGATGCTTGATCTGCGCAGACCAATCTACAAGCAGACAGCTGCTTACGGACATTTTGGAAGAACCGATATCGACCTTCCTTGGGAGAAGACGGATAAGGTGGACGATCTGAAGAAATATTTGTAGGATATCTGTGGGAACGAATATAGTAAATCCCGGGACACGGGCATACATATCGGACGATGCCTGTGTGCCGGGATTTGTGATAAGAAAAGAGGATAAAAATCATGAAGAATATGTTGAATTTCAAGAATTTCTCAGCGGAAGAGCTGCAGAAGATTCTTGCCCTTGCGCTGGATATGAAGAAGAATCCGGAAAAGTACAGCCACGCACTGGAAGGCAAGAAGCTTTACACATTGTTTGAGAAGACAAGTACCCGTACATTTCTTTCTTTTACGACGGGTATGACAGAGCTTGGCGGAACCTACTACAACCAGCTCTGGAGAGACAGCAACTTTGTCCTTGGCGAGCCGGTTTCGGAGATCAAGTATGTATGTCGGAATGTGGACATCATTATGGCACGTCTCGTCAAAAACGAGACCGTCGAGCTGTTCGGAGACAATGTAACTGTACCATTTATCAACGGATGTGATAACTCGTATCATCCATGCCAGATTCTGGCAGATGCATTGACGATTATCGAGAAATTTGGCAGCTTGAATGTCAAGTTCCTGTACATCGGTGCAAAGAACAACGTATTTAATTCACTGGTTGAATTCTTCTCGAAGATGAAGCAGGGAACCCTGTACGGACTGACTCCGCTTGTAAATGAGACAGCCTGCGGCCCGGACTTCTATGAGGAAGCAAAGAAAACCGGCTACTATGTGGAGCTTGATCCGGACATGCCGATGGACGAAGTGAAGAAGTATGTGAAGGATATGGATATCTGCTATACCGACACATGGCTCGACATGGAGTTCTTCAATGATCCTGCATACCAGGATAAGAAGAAGGAGCTTATGGATAAGATGATGCCATATCAGTTAAATGACGCGTTCTTAGAGGGCAGCCATGCGCTTGTGTTCCACGACATGCCAATGCATGTTGGCTTCGAGATTTCGAAGGAAGTGGAGATGAAAAATCTGGATCATATCCTGGATCAGGCAGAAAACAGAAGACATGCAGAAAAAGCTGTCATGTATACATTGATAAAAGGAATCTAAGTGGTATAATATATGGATGTGTGGCTTTCGGTACTGGCATTTGTGTTGTTCCTTGGCTTTGGCACAGGCGTGCTTGTCTGTGTGTCAGCGGTGAAGAAACAGGCAGGAATCATCATAAAAAGCAGATTGCATCACAAATTAAATATCTCCGAGGTCGTCTATGCGAATCTCGGACTCGTAGGGCTTGTAGTTCTTGTGTATTTCAAGATCTATATATTTGTGCCTGCGGTATTGATGTTTGTGCTGTTTATCGTGTTGTCCACCCGGATACAGAGTGGTATCACAGAAGATGGCGTGCTGGTCGGAAGTACATTTATTGAATGGGAATTCATGCGGTCTTACCTCCTGGAAAACCAGGGGGAGGACAGCAATGTGATCGTCTTGAAGCTCCGGGCGAACCGGAAGACGTATATCCTCGTCTGCAACCGGGAAGACCGGTTTGCAATCGATGAGATATTTCAGAGGCACAATGTCCGGAAGCTTAAGAACTAGATGGTCACACGCCGTGAAACAGTACAGGATTGCGGATGCCCGGATGCAACAGGAAAAATGCACAGGGTGCAATCCCGGAGAGACAGCATAATATCGCGGATGTACCGATTACTTCTGGGCAATCGGTATCTGCGTAATAATTATGGAGGAAACAAGAAATGAAACATGTAATCGATTCAACAGACCTGACCGTGGAAGAGATTGACGGTGTGCTGAAACTGGCGCAGGATATCATCAGCGACAAAGAGGCATATAGCGAAGCGTGTAAGGGTAAAAAACTTGCAACGTTATTTTTTGAACCAAGTACAAGAACAAGACTAAGCTTTGAATCAGCAATGATGGAGCTTGGTGGAAATGTACTTGGTTTTTCTTCGGCTGATTCTTCGTCTGCGACAAAGGGCGAGAGCGTAGGTGACACAACGAGGGTGGTAAGCTGTTATGCGGATATCATTGCGATGCGTCATCCGAAGGAAGGTGCACCGATGCGTGCCTCTATGGTGAGCAGCGTGCCAATCATCAACGCAGGTGATGGCGGACATAACCATCCGACACAGACATTGACAGACCTGCTTACAATCCTGCGGGAGAAAGGAAGACTGGATAATTTCACGATCGGTCTGTGTGGCGACCTGAAGTTTGGACGTACCGTACATTCCCTAATCAAGGCATTATCCCGTTATGAGAACATCAAATTCATCCTGATTGCACCGAAGGAACTTCGCGTGCCGGAATATATTATCTCCGAAGTGCTCGAGGCAAAGAATATTCCTTATGAGGAAGTAGAGTCGATGGAAGACGTGATGGGCGAACTCGATGTGCTCTATATGACAAGAGTGCAGAAAGAGCGTTTCTTCAACGAGGCAGATTATGTCAGATTGAAGGATACATATATTCTTGATGGAAAGAAGCTTAGAAATGCAAAGCCGGATCTTGCAATCCTGCACCCGCTTCCGCGTGTCAATGAGATTGCGGTTGAAGTGGATGACGATCCGCGCGCCTGTTATTTCCGCCAGGTTATGAATGGAAAATTCGTGCGTATGGCGCTGATGCTGACACTGCTCAAGGCAAATGGAGTGAAGCTGAACCTGTCTGCGGATAAGCTTGCGAAGATTCCGGAGTAACCCCCGTCGTGTGTTTTTGAGAGCAAAAAAGCGTGAAAAAACACACGCAGGAATATAACAAGGTAAATGACGATAAATCCGATTTGCATGAAGGAGGTAATCATATGAAGATAGATAGTATTCAAAATGGTATCGTGCTCGATCACATTACGGCAGGCAAGGCGCTCCAGGTCTACCATGACCTTGAACTCGACAAGCTCGACTGCTCTGTTGCCATCCTGCAGAATGTAAAAAGCAGCAAAATGGGTAAGAAAGACATCCTGAAGATCGACAAGGAATACGATGTGAACTTAGATGTCCTCGGTTACATCGATCCGGACATCACAGTCAGCATCATCAAGGACGGGCAAACAGTCGAGAAAAAGAAGCTTGCTTTACCGAAGAAACTGGTAAATGTGAAAAAATGTAAAAATCCTCGCTGTATTACATCGACAGAACCGGGAATTGTGCATATATTTAAATTAGCGGATGAAAAAAACCGTATTTACCGCTGCATTTATTGTGAGGCAGATAAGTAAGTGCTTTACAAAATAATGGAATGTGTTATAATTATTAAGATTATGGGCTAGTAGCGTAAAAATAACTGGCAGCACAGAGGTGTGAAATGGAAAAATATGTTATAAAAGGCGGCAATGTTCTGGAAGGAGAAGTTTCAATTGCCGGTGCGAAAAACGCCGCACTCGGAATCCTTGCAGCAGCGGTCATGACAGACGAAGAATGTATTATTGAGAATGTACCATATGTGGAAGACACCAAAACATTACTTCGTGCAATCGAGACAATTGGCGCTAAAGTAAAATACATTGACAACCACACAGTATCCATTTGCGGCGGAACGATTAAAACAGGTGAGGATGTATGTGTGGATGATGAATATATACGGAAGATACGGGCATCCTACTATCTGCTTGGCGCTTTGCTTGGCAAGTACAATTATGCACAGGTTGCATTGCCGGGTGGCTGCGATATCGGACTGCGGCCAATCGATCAGCATATCAAGGGATTTGAGGCGCTTGGTGCAACCGTAGATATCGTCAATGGCGGTAAAGTTGTAGCAAAGGCAGACCGGCTGGTTGGAAATCACATTTATTTGGATGTGGTAACAGTTGGCGCAACCATCAACATCATGATGGCAGCGGTACTTGCAGAAGGCAAGACAACGATTGAGAATGCAGCGAAAGAGCCGCACATCGTTGATGTCGCAAACTTTTTAAACAGCATGGGCGCAAATATCAAGGGCGCCGGAACCGACGTCATTCGTATCCGGGGCGTGCAGAAGTTAAAAGGAACCGAATACTCGATTATTCCGGATCAGATTGAGGCGGGTACATTTATGACGATGGCGGCAGCCACCAAGGGAAACGTGCTCATCAAAAATGTAATTCCAAAACACTTAGAGGCAATCTCTTCAAAATTAAATGAAATCGGTGCACGTGTGATTGAATATGATGATGCAGTCCGTGTCATGGCAGACGGACGGTTCAAAGCAACACAGATCAAGACACTCCCATATCCGGGATTCCCGACAGATATGCAGCCGCAGATGGCGGTGACACTTGCACTGTCGCAGGGAACAAGCGTGATTACGGAGAGTATTTTCGAGAACCGGTTTAAATACGTGGGTGAGCTTTCCCGTATGGGAGCACGCATCAAGGTAGAAGGTAATTCCGCAGTGATCACCGGTGTGGATGGATACACAGGTGCCAATCTGGTAGCACCGGATCTGCGTGCAGGTGCCGCACTTGTCATCGCAGCACTGGCAGCAGAAGGGTTCAGCACCATCGAGGATATCAAGTATATTTTGCGTGGTTACGAGGATTTCGATGGGAAGATCCGTGGACTTGGCGGTCAGATCGAGGTCGTCGATGACGAGCGTGACGTCCAGAAATTTAAATTAAGAGTGGGTTAAAAGCAATCAAGAAAAATAAGGGAGGGGTTTCATATGCCTAAAAAACCGTACTACATTACAACCGCA
>ERZ1034998.769-NODE-769-length-19986-cov-4.231147_pt1 | contig 19986 bp, 14 predicted proteins | sample MGYA00520621_ERZ1034998 | MGnify/ENA primary metagenome ERZ1034998 (study PRJEB33766, sample SAMN09781748) | gut metagenome | biome: gut microbiome | host: Homo sapiens | place: Madagascar | study: EMG produced TPA metagenomics assembly of the PRJNA485056 data set...
AACTTATAGATCCAAAAGCACTGAAACGTCGGGTTATTCCACTGCGATGCAATCTTTTCCCCGAAAAACCGAAGTGCGTATCCCGGATGCGCCTCCATATTGCCCAGTTCCTTCTTAATGCTCTCTACGCAGTCTGCTTTCGTCTTGTCCGCATCATACTTATTATCAATATAAGTCAAGATATTATAACCGTTGTACCAGCCGCTTGCGCATTCTTCATTTTCCTGCAGTCCCATTGCGATCCATGCCTGCTTTGGAATACCTGCGTTTACCTCCATTCCCGTCAGCTGTTCCACCCGCACATTTACTGCGGCAGATGACAGAAGATAAACAAGCACACATATTGCAATCCCTGCAAGAGGCTTCCACCCGCGCTCGCGGAGCGCGTCCAGAACCAGCAGCACGATCATTGCAAGTAAAATGATCAGGTAATTATTTTTTGCCAATATCGCCAATGCAACGCAGACGGAACCAGCCACCATATATCTCCATCTGTGCTCCTGCAAAAACAAAAGCGTAAACCACAGACCTGCGGTTGATAGCATCAGTCCGATAAGGTTGCCATAGGCAAAGCTGACATAAAATAGCAGCGGCAGCCAGGTCGCTGTAGCAAAATATGTGATGAAAGCAGATGTTCTTCCCTGTTGTGCAAATATTATTTTAACAATCTTTGCAAACAAATAAAATGTCAGCATAAGGCTGATCAGATTGAGTACCAGAAGTGCGGTCGTTGCCCTTGCCCCAAATATCTTAAGAAGCAGGTGTTCCAACAGCATCAGACCAATCTGGTTCGGATAAATAAAAACATAACCGCCCTCTGCTATCGGGGAATAATCTCCTGCAAGCAGACTCTCCGCTGCAAAAAATGTCTCATACTGATCACCTGCTAGTCTCACATCAATACCCCATATCCAAAAGGCAAGTATCGCAAACATCAGTAGTGGGAAAACATATTTTAAGATCTTCGAAAGCTTTTTTAGATGTGCTCCCGCCTTTGTCCCTAAAATCCATTTCCCGACAGCAAACAGAGCTACTACCACAACCAGTATAAGCACATGCATCCACGGATGATCCTTAACATAATAAGTGTACTCCATCTTGTCATTCCAGGATGCAGATATATAACTGGTCGAATAAATACTAAGCAGATAGAGATATCCGATCACGATCGCGAACACAATTTTTATAAAAGTTGTCAAACCATTGCTAAGCTTACTCATCTATTCTTCCTCAACTATTTTTCTTAAATTCTCTGCAGATTCAAATCCATACACAACGTAGGAATCCGACATATACACCTGATGTTCCTCTCCAATCCTCTCCACAAACGAAAATTTCTGCGCTTCGTCACTGGAAAGAAGGACACACACCCTCTGCTGTGGTGGGAGATCATGAGATACTTTTCTAAGCCACTGCGGAAATGCATTCAACTCTGTAATATCCTCCGGGTAATCCGTCCATGCCCACATTTCAAGCTTACCATCCGAAAGCTCCGTTGAGATGTTAGCATTCCAAAATGTTGCATAACCACAAGTATATCCCTGATCAACCGCCGCGATAACTGCATCCTTTCTCGGATTGCCATTATAGCCCCGCACTCTCGGATAATAATTAAATATGCCACACCCCACCAATAACAGAGTAAATGCGGTCAGTCCCGCAATAACCTGCCGTCGTTCTTTTGTGCCACAATCCGATTTCCCATAAAAATACATAAAAATCAAAACATAGCTGCACGCTGTAACAGGCAGATTGTAGCGGTCGGAATAATCCATATCTGTCATGGAGTATAGTAAAACATACGCTGTAAATGCGGCGGCATAATATAGCGCAAACAGCCGTAGCTGCCAACTGCTGCCGGTATCTTTTAAAATTTTTACAATACTGTATACAACAAGTACTACCGTTATCCCGGCGGTCACATTAAACAATGTCGTTACCGAAAAAAGTTTACCGCCACTCTTATACCCCAGCGTATTCAACCAGCCGTTAATAACCTCGATTACACGATCCCAGGAAAACGTAGAATACCGGATGTCCCCATATTGGGCGAAAAAGTATCTGCGGCTTAAAATCCGGCTATTTATCATATACCCGGCTGCCCCGCCGAATAATGACACAAGCATATAAATTCCAATCGGACGTTTCTCGGATGTCTTGCCCTCTGCCCCAAACATGACATAGATGATAACCGCGATTGCAAACGGCAGATAGAACGTCAGCAGCTGCCGTGCTCCTCCCATGCCATTAACAATGGAAAAGACTGCAATAAAAGCAAGCACAACTCTTGTCTTTGCCACCGATGAGCCTTTAACATAGTACACAAGCCCTGCAAACATGACAAATATGGTAGCAATATATGGAATATAGCACACGTTCTGAAGCACAAATGCGTAATACAGATCCGAAACCGGAATCAGAAGAAACGCACCAAGCACCGGGAATACCCTTTGCATCTGAAATTCCCTGCAAAATCCCCACAGACACAGAAGAAGGATTCCAAAGCAGATAATATTCCCCAGTAAATGTACCACATGCCAGCTTCCGATAAAATGAAATAGTATACTCCAAATGATCTGTGCGTTAAGCACACGGATTTCCGTCGAATAATACCACTTAGGACTTAATATTCCACCATTTTCGGATAAAATCTTTGACAGAACCAGTTCACTCGCGTCATCGGAAGAAAGCATAGCATCCATATATCGGTTCTGAAACACACACAACACCAAAAACGCCGTAATAAGCAGAGCATATCCTGCCCAGGTCGTCCACCTCATCTTTTTCATATCAGTTCTCCTTGTGTGTCACTTTGTACACATAGAGCATTGACCGGATACCCAGCTCGCCCTCGTAGGTCTGCTCCGTCTCAAATCCAATATCCGAAAGTTTGGAACAGCTTTCCTCATTTAACGGACTGGTAACGATCACCGTACAGTCCGACTGATTTTCATTGATTGAAGAAACCATATCATAAGTTTCCCCAATCCGCGCCGTCGGATAATAGTATTCCAGGATTGTCCATGCATGCGGTCCGCTATCCGTCAGGATCAATTCATGTTCCGGAAGCTGCACCTGTTCTAAAAACTGGGCAGTCGCTGCATCCAGACTCTTCTCCTCCTTATATTGTGCAACATACTCCGGAGCGAACCCGCAGATAAAAGCAGCACTGATCAGGATTCCAGCAATCACTGATCTGTTACGGGAAATCCTTTTTGCCACATACCCAATGCCTGATGCAAACATCAGCCATGCAACGGGAGCTGCCGTATACATATAGCGCGTAATAAAGAGCGGACGGATTAAGCAGGATGCCATTTTCCCCGTCAGAAGCAATCCTGCGACCGCACAGATTCCTGCACCGATCCATTGCTGCTCTGCCAGCTTTCCTTCCCTGCCAAGGCAAACCAGCAATACAATCAGAACCACCACAAAAATAATAGTCAAGGCATCGTTGCCAAACAGAAAAACACCACAATCCCGCACTGTCGGGACGGAATCCAGCCACCAGGACTCTGCTGTTCTTTGAAAGCTAAGCAGGAATTTGATCACCCAAGGTAAATAGGCAATCACTGTACCTACACATGCCACAAGCATTCTCACAATCTGTGCATGTTGAAAGAAAAATACCCTGACCAGCAGAAACAGATAGAAAAAAGCCACGGCAATCATTGCATAGTAGTGTGTGTATGCCGCAAGCACCGCATACAATGCAAACAAAATGTAATCGCTCCATCGTCCCTTTTCTAAGATGTCAGCCACCTTAAGAAAGCATAGCAGTACAAAAAGTGCTGCCCATGAGTACATGCGTGCTTCCAGATTGTAAACCATTGCCACCGGGAAAACTGCCGAGAATGTTGCAAACAGAACAGCCGTTACCGTTCCCAGACGCTTTTGCAGTATTGTCAGGCAAAGTAACAGTGTGATCAGCAGCGGAATCACCGATACCAGGTGATAGACATATCCGTGATTTCCCAGCAGATGATATCCCACCTGAACCAGCATATAGTACAATGGAGGGTGTACATCCACCGAAGTTGCATAGAACATATCCCTTAAGGAAAGATGTGCCATCCGTATCGTAAAGCATTCATCCCCCCAGAACGCATTATCAAAAATCCGTATTGCGGTTCCTATAAACAGGACACAAGAATATAAGACAAACAGAATCTGTCCAGCGTTTTTATTCTTTATCTTCCATTTTAACATAAATAAGTCCCCATATCGTTGCGATTGCTCCGGCAAGGCTTAGCCACAATCTCGTTACGTTTGCCATATGCCATTTTCTTTTGACCAGCTTTGTAAAATCCGTGTCAAATATCATTGCCGGATCAGTTCCCTGCACATGAGCCACAAGATACTCACCCTGCTGCTCCAGCTCTAAATTCTCTGTTGACTCAACATACGAAAGAAATTTTTCTGCCGGGATTTCATCTCCATTTAACTTGATCTTATAAATAGTAATATCCTTTTCCTCGTTTTGCAGTGTCAGACGGTACTGTTTTGCTTCTTTCATTGCCTTTCGAGGCACACGGACAAATATCTCCTGTGCAACAATGGCATTCTCTGACAGCCGTTCCTCAGAAAATCCCCCGCCTGCGTCCCAAAAAAGTCTGGAAACCACCATTGCCTCTGTTTCTTCCGATGTGTCCATCCACAGGACAATATTCTTCATATGAACCGGGTACAACCATACGACCGCGAAAAAGATCAGTGCCGCGATCCACACTTTTGCTGTTTTTCCGGTAATCTTACTCTTTAACATTTCTCATCCGCCTTTCCGGTCAACCGGTAGATATTTAACAGCCACAGGCTCATCGCAGCCATGATGGCAATGATCAGCCATAACGGTGACTTTGCTGTGATATTGTCCTCATAAGGGATTGCATACAGCAGTACACAGATCAGCATCGTATAAACACATAATACGTTAATGCATCTGCAAAATCTCTTTCTGCCAGCTTCTGTCATTCCCGCCAGCCATGCACCGCATACCACAAATACACCGATTCCCATGATCCAGTAAAAATCCATTCGATAACGCTCCGTAAGCCATGGTACCCAGATTGCATCCAGCACCGTGATGACTACCGGCATGCATGCCATTCCGATCGTAAGCCCCAGCAGGTTCCTTCTGTGAAGCTGCTTTCTTGCCGCTGGAACAAATAATCCCGCGACAGACAGGATGAACATCGGGAAGTTAATAAACGCACCGCTAAACTGGAAATAAGGGAAATTCCAGCAGAGTCCCTTCCAGTCAAAATAGTTTTCCTTCAAAGAACTAAAGATCACCGCCCAGCTGATATTATCCGCCATATTGCCATATGCGGTCTGGTTCGTAATCGTAAGCTGATATGCCTGTCCAAACTCAAACGGGGAGCCAAAACGAATGTAATTATAATACATAAGTCCAATGCCAATCACCATGTATGGAGAAACGACAAACAACATACGTCTCCAGAATCGTAATGACATCCTGCTCTTTCGTAAGAAAACAATAAACATCGGAATTGCGAGCAGATTTGCAAGCGCGATCGTCGGTCTGCACCCAAATGCCAGGGCTCCAAACAGTGCTCCCAAAAATGCCGCCTTCATTGCTGCCGCTTCCTGTTTTGATCCCCATACCGCTTTCACATAGAAATACATGCTCCATATTTCCATGCATAGTGCGCTGGTGATTGCCACACAATAGATGGTCGGACAATCCATCGCATACCATGTTGCCGCCAGCGAAACTGCCGCTGCCATCAAAAGGCGCGTTTTTTCCGGCATCTCCGTAAATATATGCCGTTTCATCAATCGAAACAGCTCAAAAACACCGATGATAAACAGCGATGTAAACACCGCTGTTCCCAAAAAAGTAAGGAACCGTACCCCAAAAATCATACGGAACGGCAAAAACAGCGCCAGAACCGGAACCACTCCAAAATACATATAGTAGTGATTGTCATAAAAAGCATGATCCCACTGGCAAAATACGCCCTCCCCGATACGTTCATCATAATCGTACGGATTTTCCAGTTGAAACAGCTTCGGATCCCAGTAGCCATATTGTAAATCTATATGACCTTCCACAAAGGACTCCGCCAGATGCTCATACTGATCCTTGTGGGATGCCCTTATCCCGATCATTGATGGATTTACCGCCATCGGGGCAACACACATCATAATAAGTAAAAGAATGATTATGGATTGTAGTTTCCAAGAACTTATTTTTTTCATTTTCTCCTCCATGTTCGGATTCTTACCCTCACTATATATTTTTTATTCTCTTTTCGCAACTCTTTTCGCATTTCTTGCAGTCGATAGAGTTGTATGATAGTATAAAATTTATTGATTATTTTGTCACTTTAATTTTGGGGGATAAACGAATGAAATCATCACAGCGGGAATCTTATATTGATGTTGTGCGCGGTCTCGCCATTATATTTGTTGTTCTTGGCCATCTTGGGATGCCGGACTTTGCGCACTCGTTTATCTATGGCTTCCATATGCCGCTCTTTTTTATTTTATCCGGCTATCTGTATTCTTCCTCCAGACAGACCAGCATGCCACTTCTTCCGTATACCCGTATAAAAGCACGCGCCTATCTGTTTCCTTATGTAATTCTCGCACTGATCAACTTTTTTGCGAACCTGCTTATGGAAAGGGTGCAGCTCTCCCCATCTGATTTATGGATTTCTTCAAAAAGTCATCTTTTTTGGCTTCTTCTTACAAATGATGCGTATGGAATTTCTCCGAATTGTGAAGCACTTTGGTTCCTCCCATGCTTTTTCCTTGTAAGTGTTGGATTTTATCTAATACAAAAGCAGAGCACTCTTGTGCGCTCTGCTCTCATGTTTGTGTTATGCCTGTTACAGGCGATTTTCATTGTTGGTAATGTTCAGCTTCCATGGCATCTGAACATACTGCCTGTTTGCATCCTTTTTGTTTATGCCGGCTGGTTCATCCGGCATTATAAGCTCCTTGACCGTCCATTCTATGTGTTCGCAGTTCTGCTTGTTCTCGGAGTCACCGGTTCCATCCTCAATCCTGTCTATCTGGATTTAAATCATATGTCCTTTGGAAACCTTCCGCTCTGCCTCTGTGGTGCTATTGGAATGAGCTATGCGATCCTATACATCTGCAAGCACTGGCTCATCAAAAGTTTCCTCCTTGAATTATATGGGCGCAACACCCTGCCTATCATGGGGCTTCACATGCTCCTTAGCAGCCTTATTCTTCTGGTACTAAACCGCATTCCCCTGTTTGCAGCCTACGGTTACCATTGGTGGTTGAACGCAGCTTTAATACTCCTGCTCTTTATTCCGGTCTGTCTGCTTCCGGAAAAGCTTCATCGCTGACTGTTTTCGGTTGCCATGCGCAGTAGCTTACAATAACCGGCATTGAGTAGATCATAGGGAAAACATATCTTGGATGTCCAAGAATGACCGGAGCTGCTACAGCAATCAAAACCACCATAATGTCGGGGATTAGTGCAGGCATTTTTCTCCATTGCTTTTTAACAATCACATAGCAGATCAAAAGCAACAGCAGATATGTATAAAACGGTACGCTAGAGATGGTGTTGATAATAGGCGCAGTCTGCATGAATATATATACCGCTGTTGCAAACCTTTTCCAATCCGTTAGCTTCGACGGTTCTTCAAAAATACTTTCATAATATACCGTCCAGTCTTTGATTGATATCATTAGTCCCTGCTCAATCTGCATATTCGTGTCCTGATAGATGGACATATTGCAGATCTCCGGCATGAAGAAGTAATAATTCTGCTCCCAGGTGGCAGAGCTGCAGGTAAGGGGATGTTTTTTCAAAAGCTTAAACCACACCTTCATGCACGCTGCCAGTTCTTCCTTCGATGCCGTATCCTTAAAGTCATCCTTTATCGGATCGGAAATCCTCGCATTGTAATCAAGAATCATATCATCGTAACTTACAACCTTATCGATTGCCGCCTTGTCTGCATCAGATATTTCCTTGTCATATCTGGCACATACCCTTGCCAGCTGTTGTAACGGAAGTGAAAGGGCAGAGCTTCTGGAATCCGGAGATGGTTTATAAGCAGCATTTAAAATGCCATTAATCCCAATTGCGCATATACAGGCAGCAATCATAACTGCAGCCCCTTTTTTTAGTTTCTTATCCCGGATGACTGCATAAAGTCCAAAAACAATGACGGTAGCCAAAATCACATATGGCCCGTTTTTCCTTAGCAGCCAGCTTCCTATGATGGCACCTGCCAATAGCACCAATTTCCCCCGGCAATGTAAAAAAGTATCTGTATCCGTCATTAAATCTATCAGGCAGCAGATAAATAATGTAACCATAGCCGTGTATGGCAGATCATACATAAGTACACCTATATATGCCGTAATATATGGATTTAGCAGCGCTGCCACCAAAAAGAAGGCTCTGGCATATCGATGCATCTTAAGTTTCCCTATCAGGCAAAACATATAGGCAAACACGCATACCAGAGAGATGTATTGTATGGTTACCAGCAGAAATAATCCACTTCCGGCATTTCCCAGCTTTTCAAACAAGGTAATCACTTTCCCGATCAGCACCGTATATGCCATCGGCGCGTGCGCAGACATTTTCCCATTCCGATATGCGTATAGTTCCGCCCATGCATCCCAGCAGATCGCACCCGGATAGCGAATAATCAGATTCGGCAGCCATCCTACGCCCAGAATGCCTGCATATTTTCCGAACGAAAGACTCTTTGAATCAGCTTCCAGCCGAGAAAGTAAATAACAAAAAGCCTTGATCAAGTAGAAAAAGAATATTGCATATCCCACTTCTTTTATTACAAATTTTACCAGCAGAGAACGCTCTGCAGCCAGAGAAGTCAAGTCCTCCCCTTCCCAAAACAGTTCACTGCCTGTCCGAAAGAAGGCTAAAATCACAGCCGGTATCCCCATTGCCTTCGGCATCGATGCCATATCAGGGTTCGTCACAGCCTTATAAAAGAATATAAGTCCCACAAACACAACCATGCAGACAACAGAATCAAATTCTATGGAGTCCAAAATGGCAACCAGTAGTTTGAATACCCTAAGCAGCCCCCGACTAGTCAGATCAAAATCGTTTCCCGGCTCAACGATCTGATAATTCAGAAAGAAAGCAAAGGCAGAAAAAAATGAAAAGGCTAATATTTTTGCATATCTTTTTGTCTTCATATCACTTTGTCCTTTGTGCATTGGCAAATAGTGTTTTTATTGCTTTGCAGTCGATAGTCCTCGTAAAAAATAAGACTTCTTTGCCAGTTCATTCTCAATATAGTCCAAACCATACGTCTCTAAAAGTGTACTTGTATCAGAAAACAGATCTGTGCCAAGTCCGAGCCTGTCGCCCTCAATCTTCGCCCCTAAAGCTCCCAATGTCGTCGGGAACATATCAAGTGTTGTAAATTCTCTTTCTCCGTCCTGTTTTGGTTCAACCGCCGGATTGATAACAGTAACATATGTTCTCCGGTTCTCCTGTCCGTCAACCCCATCGAAGAAATCGCTGTCCATCGTCAAATGATCGCCGCTTAAGATAATCGTTGTATTTTCATAAAAATCCTGCTGTTTGATCCATTCTACAAATTGCGAGATCTGTCTGCTGGAGCATGAAATTACATTTGCATATTGGTTACCCGGATACTGATCCTCGCACAATTCGCACACATACCCATCCTCAAAATGCGTATCTACGGTAAGAAGTGTCAGGTTAAACGGTTCGTCCTCCTTAGACAATCGGTTCAGTTCATCCTTTGCATAGGCAAACAGCTTTTCGTCCTCATACCCCCACCACACATAGTAATCCGGATCGATCCTTCCCTCTTCAATCGCTGAATAATAATCTTTGATCTCATATGGTCCGTGTGATTCAAAATAAGTCTTTCTTCCTCCAAAGTAAGCATCAGAGCCTATTAAAAACTCCAGATTATATCCTTCTCCTTTTAGGATTTCTCCTAATGTAGTAATTGTCGGGAAGAAGGATCCTTCCCCCATATGGCTCTCCATATCAATCTCCAGCGGCAATCCTGAAGTCTGTCCAAATAGTGCTCCCATCGTCCAGGAATTTCCGGAAAGAACCCGTGCTCCCTTCACGCCCTTGTCACCCGCAAATGATTGGTTTTCTTTTGCAAGCTCGGTAAGTTCCGGAATAAGGTTTTCTTCCATCAGACCGCCATCTGCCTGATCCATATAAGAAGTCTCCATTGACTCCATAAATATATAAATAAGGTTGCGCTTCTTCTCCGGGAAGGTTATTTGAGCGGCAGCCGGATCCACATAACAGTACTGAATAAACTCTGATTCTTTTCCCTGCGAGCTTAAGTAACCGCTTAAATCCACATGTTCACAGAAAGAGAGCACCATTCCAAATACAGTTATAATTGAAATTCCTTGTAATAACATATGGAAATAACTATTTTTCCATTTTTTGAGCAGGATAAGCGCAATAATTACAAGCACCACTGTCGGAATTGCACATGACAGCACACCTTTGAAAACGATTCCTCCTCCGGTTCCCTCTGCCGGCATCTTCAACTGAAAAAGCAGCTCCTGCATGGACAAATTCGGCCAGGTGTGTTTTACCCACACAACAAGAGCACCGAGCGCACTACATATTCCCAGCATAAGGCAGGTCAGCCATCTCTTCTGAGCCAGCACCGCCACTCCAAGGATCGCACCAATTCCAAGCATCAAAAATCTGCCGGATAACGGTATTGGATATTTGCATCCAAGGTAGCCTACCACAATAAAAATTGCCTGAAGCAAGACATATTGTATCGCCTTCTTTGCCCGTGCTTTTGAAAAGCATGCAGATTGATAAATCAGAAAGCAGATTGACAAAAACAGCACTACCTCTCCGATAATTTCAACTCGATATGGAATCCTCACAAACAAAAGCGCTAAAACAGCCAATAAGAACACTTCATACACAATCCCGATCCATGTCCTGCCCGTCCGGCTTTTGTTCTTCTTCGCAAATACCCAAACCGCAATCAGCGCAAGAATGCCCATAATGATAATTAGTATGCAACCGGCTTTTGTCCATTTTGAAAGCTTCGCATACGTGGGATGATTGGTCAATACCGGGGCCTGCATTACTGCTTCCTCTGAAGCCCCATAAACTGCTGCCCGCAGCGATTGCGTGTCTGTCACCGCATACGGCAGCCGGTCGTCAATAATCTGGTATGTCCCCTCTTCGTCCATCTTTGCAATCTGAATGTCCACCTTTTCAGCCGGTGCTTCTAAAAATTCAATCGCATTGTCCTGCTTAAAATCCAGATCCCGTAACAGATCCTGATCCGCATCATATATCACGCGATAGCGGTTTAATCCATTAACTTTTCCGTCATATACACCGCCCCACGCCGGAACAAGTTCTTCGCCCTTTATCTCTGCCTCACAGGTATCGTCTTTCCAGACACTGACAGCTTCAATTCCGAGTGTTCCTGTTCCATCATAGTAAAACCAAAGTTCCCAGTCTATCGCTCCCGGATACTGTGTCAGATCAACGGTCAACTCAGCCTGTGTCTGCTTAGGATCTAACTCCAGCTGCGCAATGCTCTCTGCACCGATTGCCGGATCTACCCTGCAAAACTTAACCGTCTGTGTCTGTTCGCACTCGTATTGAATCCGAACCGTGTGCCATGTGTTGTCTGCCGTGTATTTATCACTCATAAGCACGACCAGACTCGGCTCCCCGGAATAATCCTCCAGTGTTCCCTGCGTCAAGTCATAAGAAACACCATTTCTTTTCTCCACCTCATTGGGATAATGCAGTAGTGCAATTACCCCGATTACCGTCATACAAATAATCAAAATTGATTTTATCTGCAGTTTGTACTTGCTAAACATTACTTATCCTCTTTTACCCAGATTGTCGCACCCTCTCCAATCCTCTTATAATTCTCCTGAATGTATTTGTCCAAAAGTACCGCGTAATGATATTGATTCCAGCACTCCTGATCCGGATTCCATACAACCACATCCGGTTTGTTCTTCTTAAGATCCTCCAGGTTCCACGACTCATACCAGTCCATATACCACGGCAGGCAGTAAACTGCTCTGTTAACAGGTTCATGCCCTTTTGCCAGCAGATAAATGGAATCATTGCAGTAGGCATCCATGAAAATAGCTTCTCCCTCATCCAGCTCATTCAATATGATCGGATCCAGGTAGCTTACTGCCTCCTGTTTCGATGTAATATCAGAGCGCAGCTGTGCCGCAAATGGCTGAAGTATCATCAGTGCATAGGATATAACCGCAAGCTTTGCAATCGTCTGGCTTTTCCCTGACCATACGCGCTCCTTTGAAAGCAGAAGCAGCATTCCTGTGACAAGCATTCCCCAAAAAGCCTGCCCATGCCAGTCATCCACGCCTCTTGCTGCCCCGGATGCGACCGCAAGTACTCCAAGCAGAAGCACTCCCCACTCTGTCCGGTTCTTTGTAAATGCTTTTATAAACACAAACACCGCCGCTCCAAGAATCAGCAGCACTAGTACATGATATACCTTGATGCCGCCGCCCGCTCCAAACATCAGAATTGCATTTTGAAATTCGGTCAGCGCCGATACAATTCCGGAAAAAAATGGTTCAAGAATACTGCTTCCCATATCCTGATACTTGGTATATACTTCACGATTAAACAGATACATCTGCCGGATTGCATAATAGAGCGCATGATTTACCTTAAAATACAAGATCCCACAAATTCCCGGAATACTGCCGGTAATCACAAGTGGAAGATATCGTTTTAATATTCCACCCGCTTTCCGTTCGCATGTCTTCCAATAGCGGATCTCCAAAACAGCAAAGATCAGCACAAAGAAAAATAGGGTATAGGCGCTCATAAACACGCTTCCGATCGCAGTCCACGCTGCGAGCGAAACTACGATGCACCGTCCCCACGACATTTTCTGATCCTTCCACAGCGCATACAATTCCAGCATAATGACAATAAACGCCTGCATCTGCATACTCTCGGCAACTACCATTGTCGTATACGCGCCGGTCATCGCAGCCGGCGTAAATATCGATAATACCGGAATGAGATATAATACCCATCCCGGAAGGTTCTTCTGATGCCTATGATATAAAAAGGTCCATAAAATTCCAAAACATATATAGAGCAATATCCGCATTTGCGTGGCAGAAGCAGCCCCCAGCAATGCAAAAACTCCGCAGAGATAATATGCAAACGGAGTATGCTGCGTCACATAATCGCGGTATAGCACATGCCCCCTTGCAAGGAGCATTCCTCCTCTGATATTGTCGTTTTCGTCGGTAAATGAATAGCTTCCCATTGCAGCAAACGGCAGACACGCAAAGAACACTAACAATCCGCACAAAGCAGCCTGCATCCACGGATCCCCTTTCCAGTCCAACCCACGCTGTGTCAAAAGGATGCCGCGAAGCACAACCAGCAAAAGGACGAAAAGGACTACGGCATATATGACCACCCAGAACAGATCTGTATCTCCACCATATACTGAAAGGCATAGCGCACCAGCACATTCTGCCCCATTATACGTTAACGTTGACGCTTCCCCAGCCGTAGTAAGATTGGTTCCATAATAAAATCCGATCGGAGTGTCCGAAGATATCTTTTTGGCATATAGCGACAGGGTATACATTTCCCCCTTATTCACGGAATATGCCTTATTCAGATCAAGCGTATAGATCCCGTTGTCAGCCGCGTTTGTAAATCGAAATTCCTTCTCACATACGGTATTTCCTGTCCTATCTGAAATCAACAGCGTCCATGGTGTATTGCAGTCCGTCTGATAATTGGTTATCCGAAATGCCAGCTTTTTTAAAATATCATACGGCATCTGGAAGGTCTCTGTAATCATATCCTCCGGGACGGAAACCTTAAGAACATCCTCCTCCACGAATGTCAATGCAGTCTGCTCCAGGTATGTGGTCTTTTGCATTAAGAAATGGCTGCCGATCGCAAATACCACGCCAAATAGAATACATGCGGCTGCAATTTTAAACGCACTCTTTTTCATAGCAATTCCTATCCTCGCAATCCCTTACTTATTTGCTTACAGCTTCTTCAACGTCCGGTTGATCGCAGTAAAGTCTTTTAAAGCCCGTACCCCAATCCTGAATATCTTCTTCATGTTGATTGAATTTACCCCGCCCTGTCTCGGTCTGAAGGAAATCGGTATATATTTGACGGCAAGCTTGCGTTTGGCATAAATAACAGAAATGATCACATTCGACAGATTAAAATCTTTCGGGATCAAGTCAATATTCTCCTGCAAAGTATTTGCCTTCATCAAGCGGAATGGCGTATTTGCATCCGGAACATATACCCCGAAGGAACAACGGATCACCAGTTTTAACACCTTGGTTACAAACACCCTTGATTTTCCATCCTGTCTTGCCGTCCGGTTTCCGATCACCATATCATACTGGTCCCTCAACTCCCAGAACTGCCAGAATTCATCTGCCACTGTCTGTCCATCCGAATCTGTCTGGAAAATATAGTCGGCACCATTCTCAAGCGCATAGTGGTATCCGAACAGAAGTGTTGCCCCATGCCCGGAATTTGCCTTCGTAAGCGGCAAAAACTGTGGCTTGTCCTTGGCGTACTCCTGCATAATGGCATAGGTCTGATCCCTGCTTCCATCGTCAATGATAACCAGCCGGCTCTCCGCCCCGCATTTCTCCACAACCGGATACCACTGTTCTATAACATCTACAATATTCTCGCTCTCATTATATGCAGGTATAACAATGTATAATTTATCCATTTTCTTCTCCCCTTTTATCTTTTTCTTTTTGTGAATATATCTGATGGATTAACGCGCAGCACAAAAGAAGTGTCATCAGGCTAACCATAATTCCTCCTTCTTTTGCAATCTCTGTAACCACCCGCTTGAACGGTTCCGGTAACAGATATTCAAATTGTACAACAAATCCAAACTCATTGGTATTAAAAAAACAATATATCAATCCGATTATCATGTACAAATATGTAAAAATGCCGCTATCCAAAACTAACAAACCTACGATCGGTATAATCAGATACTGATTGGCTATCGCAGACGAGAATGCCACCATCCCTATAAAATATGTCAATATCGACTTTTCATATGAAGCTTTCCGCATAAATAAGCCCCAAACAAGTAATACTCCCGCATATAGCAGAAAATTGTACGGCAAGTTTTTTACATCATATCCTAAGGGCTTTAGAAAGAGGGCTAAAAGAGGGGAATTGTTATAGGAGCGATAGAAAAATACATTATCCAGGATTCCCTGCAATGCTGCCTTGCTTTGTAGTGCATATGGAATAAAACTGCACAAAAAAGCGAGCGGCGGAATAACGCAATAGCACAATCTTTTCCCCCATGTTCTTTTATTGCGAAGTCCGTCATGAAACAATATCCATGCAAAAAACATAAACAAAATGTGTTTCGTCAAAAGACTCAGTGAAAGAAATACGACCGCGATCCAATCCCGCTTCTGCATCTGCTCACTTTCCTCGTGAAAGCTTATGCTTAACAGGGCAAATAGTATTGCAATATTATCAAACTGATTATGGTATCCTGTAATAATAATTGAAAGCGGATTCAGGAAAAAAATAATGGCTAATTTCAATGAATATCTGTTTCCCAGCCACATCGCAATTCCAAGATCTGCTAAGGTCAGGACACTGACCATTAGTATCCGGTATGTATTGAATAAGTCGAAAGAATGAAGATCTGCTAAAAAGTATGTAAGTCCCTGTATCCAGGAAAACAGAAATGCATAGTTATAACGGCTTGTTTCCGCATAAATGTTCTTTCCATGAGAAGCCAGTTCCCCCACAATCGTGTAGGATTCAAAATCAAAATTGGAACCAAAGCTCATCGCATAATATCGAAGCATTATTCCTACACCAAACAATAATACTCCTACTATCATGGTTCGATTCACTTTCACTCTCATATCCATTTTGCAGCTCCTCTAGGCATTCCATTTCTCTTGCCATTTGATCATAACACTAAATATAGGCACATTGTAGCACTTGTGAGGGGGATTGTCACTATTATTGTCGGAAGGTGTTTTTGCTGTGCTTTCTCCATAATTGCCTGATTCCATGCCATATCATGCGCACAATCGCAAATACCGCAAACATGCAGATGAAGCCTACTACACCAAATACGATATCCGCAAAATCCATCGTGCCGGTTCCGCTCACCTTTTGTCCGATTTCTATGGCAAACGTGATCACGATAATCAGTGTAAACACATACATCCACGCGATTGTCATAACATGGTCATGCTTTGCAAGCCATTTGAATATCGGATAAACCACGAATATGAACGCCATTCCCAGCAAGCCGATCACAAGAAAATGAAGCTCCTTGTCTGAGAAGTTGTACTCATATGCATCATTCAGACTTAAGAAGAAAGAATGTGCATCAGAGATCAGTTCAATAATTTTGTATAGGAATGTTTTCATATCAGTTTACCTCACTTTCCAAGATCCATTACCGCCATCATTCCCTGACATATATCATAGCACTGTTTATCTTTAAGGTATATAGAAAATCGCACCATCTCATCTAGCCTTGAAACCATCAGCCCCTTAGAGCTTCTCTTTAGGGAGCTACTAAAAGGCTGCCAATATCTTTTTGGTACAAGCTGACATAGTTCTCGAAAATTTGCCTCCTGTGAAGCATCCCAGGAATAAATCCCCTTTCTCTCTGCAACAAATTCTTTCAGAACGCTCACGATCGCAGCATAGAGTTTGTCTTTCTTCCCTCTGGTTCCATTATTGTCCTTACAAGGGAAGTCATGCACAAGATGTGCCATTTTGCACAATTTATCCAAATTCGCAATTTTACCCGACGATGTTATCTCCGTAACCAGCGCATCCTGCAAAGCCGGTTCCAGCAGCCAATATCCGAACTGGATCGGATAGTCTCGTTCCGCGAGAATATAGTTTACCAGCAGAGATGCTTTCCTGTACGCCGGACATCCGCTATAAAACTTATCAAACTTTTCCAAGTGATCTTCTATGCTTTTGTCAATTTCCTTCTTGGTCTTTTTGCACAGAAAGATCGTATCACGCCTTAACTGTGCATAATCCTGAACATCTCTTGTAATATCCCAGACCGCAAAATAAAATCCGATATTAGCTTGCAGCTCATCGCCATCCTTCATCAATCTTGCAATAAGTGCATCTGATGGAAAACCCTCAAACTCATAAGATGCCATATTAAGCAGGATCATGTGAGTGCTATCCTTAAAAGCCAGCTCTTCAAATTTCTCCGGGTCACTCATGGCAAGGATTTTGACCGCATATAGTGCATCACGGATTTCGCGCTCTGCAAATTGTCCGATGAACCGGGTTATGTAAGCATAGCGATTGGGGAATTGTCCATCCGTCAGTTCAACTTTCAAGCTCAAGGTAGAACTTTTCCCGCTAAAAAAAGAGCATAACGCCCCATACAAATTAGGGATGAGACCTTCTGAAGCCAATACTTTTTGAAGCCGCTCCAAAGCACTGACGTTTTTATGTAAAATAGCCAGCACCAATACCAGAAGTGCCTTGTTGATCTCTTTCCCCTGAATTTCCGGCATCAAATGCTTAAACTCCGCAACAAGTGTTGCGCAGCTCTTATTCCGAAGCACCTTATTGATTTTTGTCATCGATTCTTTTTCATCTTTGCTGTGCTGCAATGCTTCCGCAAGTGTCTTTATATCATCGTTTGTCATGTTTGCAATCCTCTTGTACGGCTGTATTCGTCCGCAGCCAGTCATATAGGGTCTGAATGACCTCCCTCGCCTCCTTATGTGCAAGCGTATGGATGCAGTAATGATTCGAATTTAGAGAATTAAAAGAAGTCCCTATCGCAAACCCCATATACTCATCACCATTTCGTATGATCAGAAACCGGTCATGGATTGCCGTTTTCGTCTGGAGCAAGTGTAACTCACTATTTTGGGTAGCAGCCATAGCCTCCCAAATGACCGGATCCGCTTTCATATAATTATCCAGCTGCGTGGCATTTAGCGCCTTGCTTTCATTGTTACAATAAAAAACGATATTTTTGCTTGCTGCCGCAGAATTGACAATCAACCGAAGCCAGTCTGTCATCTGATGAAGCCCGCTCCCCTTATCCGTAAAATACGAATCAATCAACCACAGTTCATCTTTTGCCTGAAAAATAATATCCGCGATCCGTTTCATTGCAACGTCTCGTTCCCCCGGTCTTATAAAAATGAATTTATCGGAAGCCTTTGCATTATTTATCTTATGCACAAGTGTCCCGTTGATCTCATCCAGCGCCTCCTGCGCCGGTTCCGGCGGTATTCCTACTATGCTCGTACTTGGCTTTCCCTTTTGTTCAAGGTCATAATATTCCTGCAGAATTGTTAATGGAATACGCTTTTTTCTGCCCGCCATAGAGAAACTTAGATGCACACACCGCATATACGAAATATCTCTATTGAGATATATCAAAGCGTTATCCTTATATATCTCAACATCATGATTATCCCAATTACATTCTGCTTTAATCTCCAATTCCTCTGTATCACTTGTTATATCAACAATTTTCGATTGGAGAATGTTGTGCTGATTTTTAAGATGCACAATGACCTTCATTCCCGCTTTTAGTTCGTGGAATATGATTGAATTGTCCTTATTGCTGTGATATTGAAACTCGGATGGCGAAAACAGGAATACATCCCCAAGAAATACCGGATGCGCCTCTATATCCATTCCCGTATATTTCTTAATAAAGGATAGCACTTCTACCAGTTCGTCCTCGCTGATCGTTCTCCCATTCTTTTGACATATAACTGATGGCTTGTCCGGATAAATGCGGTGTGTCATGTTTGCACAGGCGCGTTCATAATAAGGATTGTATTTCTCCTTTGGAATAAGCAGCCCCTGCTCTTCCCATGCATAACCGGTCAAGTTGTCCCACTCCGCATCCGGAACGTATTCCTCTGTAAAGATGATCAGATGCTTCTTTATATACTCTTTTATCCGGCGCTTTACAGTAAGCTGCTCATCCGGGAAATCCTTATGGTAAAGTGTAAGGATTGTTTGGTTTTTGTATGTGATTGTGTTTTTTATCATAATAGTATACCTTTTAATAAACTGCTTAGTAACACACCTTATCACTCCGGATGGACTGGAGATTTCAGGGAGTCCGCCCTGTTCACAGACCTCCCGGCGGATTTTCCGGTGCCAGTAATAGTAAGATTTTTCAGAAATGCCATTTTCTAATAGTTTTTTCGTGGCATTTAGAGTGTGGCATAAAAAGACTAATTAGCCAAGGCGCAGGGTTTGACGTTTACCACTTTCATAAGATGCCCCGCTACACAAAATTGTCAGAATTTAAAATAGCATTACAAAAAGGTCTGCCCTCTAGGGCAGACCCTCAACCAATTCGTTATTTTCAAGAAACGATAATCAATAATTTTTCAGAGTAAATGCTCCCATTTTTATTATCCACTTAATCCTCGCTTGTAAAGTCAATAAACGGAATATTCAATGAAGTATACTTCGAGCAACTTGTCAAACTAGCTACAATCGGTCTGATGTAAGATAATAAAACAGTTGCCCCATTTACCTTTAACATTTTATGAGCAACTTCTTCTTTTATTGAATCTTCCCATTCAAAATTTGCCTGCATTTTTACAGAAATATTAAAGGGCTGATTTATACTGTCTTTTCCAATGTCAACAGTTAACGCAACCTTTGCCTTTTGCGCTTCAACAATTTCAACCTCTGTATTAGACTCCATTGAAATTCCGTCAAAATTCTCCGGATTGAAATCCTCACAAACTTTAAAAATAATGTTTTCTAATGTTGGATTAGAAAACTGAAATTTACTTCTATTCATATTTACCTCTCAGGCAGCACATGCCAAGCTATTGTCACTTTCATTAGACTGTTCTTTTTTATTTATCCAGAAAACATCTATCGTTTTCTTTGTTTTTTGATTGACTTTCTTCCAAAGCATCCCTATAATG
>ERZ1034998.771-NODE-771-length-19977-cov-4.909798_pt1 | contig 19977 bp, 14 predicted proteins | sample MGYA00520621_ERZ1034998 | MGnify/ENA primary metagenome ERZ1034998 (study PRJEB33766, sample SAMN09781748) | gut metagenome | biome: gut microbiome | host: Homo sapiens | place: Madagascar | study: EMG produced TPA metagenomics assembly of the PRJNA485056 data set...
TTGCCTTAGCTAAGTACAAAAGAATTGTAACAATTATGTAATAAATTCGCAATAGGTAATAGCTGGAAGATGGTTGCTATTTTTTTCCATGTTTGTTAGAATGACAATTAAAAGGAATAATAGGTTTATTGATCAGGTCGTGTATTTGTCATATAAGAAAAGGGGTTAGCAAATGCCGGAATTGGAACAAATTATTCAAAGCTGTTATCTGGTAGTAAAAGTAAATCTTACAGATGATACGTTTATTATTCTCAATAATGAGCTTGAAAAGCTGAAAGGACTGGAAAATGATCATGAGAGCCATAGCGGATTCCGGAAGCTCTGGGATACTTATGCAAAGAGCGAATTCGTATACGCGGAGGATGTTCTGGATTTTATAGAGTATGTCAATATTTCGTTTATCTGCCAGTTCTTAAGCAAGTATCAGGGACAGGAGTCCTATGAGACACAGTTCCGTTATAAGGTGGGGGATGTTTATAAGCCGATTCATCTGGAAATCGTTCCGGCAGAGGATTATTCCGAGGAGCAGCAGAATATTTATATGCTCATCAAGCAGACCGGCAGCAAAATGGTTCAGGACTATGTGCACTTTGATGCGCTGCTGCGCGGCTTAAGTGAGAACTATGGCGCAATCTATTATGTCGATTTCGATAAAAATGAGATCCATCCGTTTCGGCTGAGTCGGGCAATTGAAGAGAAGTTTGGAGCCTATTTCCGCACGAGACCGACCTATGAGGCTGCCATGACCGCCTATATCAATAAGGTTGTCATGGAAGAGGACAAGGAGGAAATGTTTGCGGTTACGCAGTATGAGTTCCTAAAGAAGCAACTGAAGGATGCACTGGCGTATTCGCACGAATACCGTGTTATGCGTGGGGGGAGAGAACTGGTATTCCGCTTTAAGATAGCAAATCTCGGCGAACCGGGAGAACTGCATCAGGCGGTTGCGGGCTTTGCGGATGTAAGTGCCGAAAAGGCCACAGAGTTCCAGTTTAATCATGTTGGCAAGAAGGTTCTGATTGTTGAGAACGGTGATACGAACCGGCAGCTTCTGTACGAGATACTGTCTGCACAGTATGAGGTACTTCAGGCGGCGAACGGACAGGAAGCATTAAAGATCTTAGATGAATCTTATGTGGATATTGCAGTGGTTCTGACCGATCTTCAGATGCCTTGTATGGACGGCTATGAGCTGATCCGGCAGATGAAGCGCATCCGTCAGTACAGCAGCATCCCGATCATTGTGACGACGGGAATCAATATCGATGATCAGGCGAGTGTCAATGCAATCGAGGTGAACTGCTTTGACCTTGGAGCATCGGATTTCCTTGTCAAGCCGTACAATGCGGATATTGTTTTGAACCGTGTCAAAAGTATCATCCGCCTGCGCGAGTCCACAACCATGCTCACAACGATGGAGAAGGACTCTCTTACGGGACTGTATGAGAAGGACTTCTTCTTCCGAAAGGTTGAGCAGCATCTGAAGGATTACCCGGACGAAGACTACGTTATGTGGGCGTGTGACATTCAGGGACTTAAGGTAATCAATGAGAAATACGGATTCGAGATGGGCGATGAGGTCATCAAGTGTCTTGCAACCAGTAAAAAGCCATTGGATGGAATTGTTTTTCAAGGAAGAATCGAGGGGGATAAGTTTGCTGCACTCGTTCGTAAAACAACACTCCCGAAGATCTACGAGATCACGAAGCTGCCGGATATGGGACTGGATTTCCCGGTACAGAATGTCGTTGTAAAACACGGTCTGTACCACATCAGACGAAAAACTTCTTTGCGCCCGCAGGGAATGTATGACCGGGCGCTGCTTGCAATACAAAAGATCAAGAACAATTACGAGGTGTTTCTGGCAGAATATGACGATGTGCTAAGAAAAGAACTGCTCGTACAGCGTCAGGTTGCGGAGAATGCGCAGCAGGCTTTGGCAGAGCACCAGTTTGTTGTATATTATCAGCCGAAGTTTGATCTGCACAGCAACCGCACCAATGGGGCGGAGGCCTTGATCCGGTGGATACATCCGGAGCTTGGTTTTATGAATCCGGGCGTATTTATCCCTCTGTTTGAGCAGAACGGCTTTATCTGCAAGTTAGACTATTATGTATGGGAAGAAGTGTGCAAGACACTTAAGAGCTGGGAGGAGCAGGGATTGCGCATCGTTCCGGTGTCCGTCAATGTATCCCGCAGGGATTTTGAGGACGAGCTTCTTGCCGAAAAAGTCATCAATCTCCTGGATAAGTATGGGGTGGCACATGAGAACTTCCACGTTGAAGTTACGGAGTCCGCATATTCCGACAATCCGCAGCGGATCAGCGAGACGATCCGTAAGTTTCATGAAAACGGATTTGTTGTGGAGCTGGATGATTTCGGAACCGGTTATTCATCCATGACCGCGTTAAGTGATCTGGATCTTGATGTCATGAAGCTTGACATGAGCCTGATCCGCAATGACGATCCGAAGTCCGACAAGAGCGTATTGGAATTTTCCATGCAGCTTGCGAAGATGATGCAGTTAAAGACCGTTGCAGAGGGCGTTGAGACCGAGGCACAGGTGGAACGTATTTCTTCACTGGGCGGTGATTACATACAGGGCTATTACTATTCAAAGCCGCTGACGGTTGGACAGTTTGAAGAATATATCAGGAACGAAGAACTAAGGGCAGGGAAAGAGAAATGTTAACAACAGCCGCTATTTTTAGTGATTATATGGTGTTACAGCGCAATAAGAGAATCGCTGTATGGGGCAGCAGTGATGCTCCTTCCGTAAGTATCTGCCTGCACGGACAAGAGCAAGAGGTATGTGTGGAGCAGGACGTTGCCGATGGCAGGTGGTATGCTGAGCTTCCACCGCAGGAGGCGGGCGGACCGTACCGGCTTGAGATCACTTCCGGGAAGGATTTGATAACCTTTGAGGACGTTATGATCGGCGAGGTGTGGCTTGCCGGAGGACAGTCCAACATGGAGTTTGAGCTGCAGAACTGCAAGGGCGGCGGGCAGATCGTAAAGAATGCCACACCGGGCAGCGTGCGTTTCTATTACACACCGAAGGTCGCATGGCTCGGAGAGGAGCTTGCAGAGGCTGAGCGGACAAGCGCATGGGAGCTTTTTACGCCGGAGGCTTGTGCAAAGTGGTCGGCAGTAGGATATTTCTTTGCAGAGCGCATTGCAAAGGAGCTTGGAGTCACCGTCGGAATCATCGGCTGTAACTGGGGCGGTACGAGTGCGTCCTGCTGGATGGGGAGAAAGGCTTTAGAGGAGTATAAGTCACTTTCTTCTTATCTGGAGGAGTACGACAAGGCAACCGACGGACAGGACGAGGAGACTTACCTGAAGGAATATCAGGCTTATGTGGAGTATCAGGCAAGATTTGACAGGCAGGTGGGTGAGTATTATAAGACGAATCCGGATGCAAACTGGGATGAGGCAATTGCGCTATTTGGAGAGAACCAGTATCCGGGACCGATGGGACCGCGCAACTTTACGAGACCGTGCGGTCTGTATGAGACGATGTTACAGAGAGTGATGCCGTATACACTGGCAGGCTTTCTCTATTATCAGGCAGAGGAGGATGATCACAAGCCACGCATCTACGATACGCTACTTACAGCCCTGATCCGGCAGTGGAGAGAGGACTGGAAGGATGATGCGCTTCCGTTCCTTATCGTGCAGCTTCCGGTATTCCGCAATGAGGGTGAAGATGATTACCAGAACTGGGCGTTTTTACGCGAGGCGCAGATGCGGGTGTTCCAGACCGTAAGGAATACGGGAATCGCAGTGGCATTGGAGCTTGGCGAGGACCGCAACATCCATCCACTTGACAAGAAGCCAGTCGGAGAACGGCTCGCCATGCAGGCACTTTACAGCGTATACAGGAAAATCAAAGAGAAAGAGGCGTTTGGACCGATCTACCGCGACTACCATATCGAGGATGAACGGCTTGTCACGGAGTTTGACCATGCTGAGGATGGTATCGTGTTTGAGAGTGAGGACGATCTTGGATTTGAGATTGCCGGAGCGGACAGACACTACTATCAGGCAAAGGCGTACGCGGATGGAAATAAGATTGTTCTTTCGGCGGCAGAAGTGCCAAAGCCGGTATGTGCAAGATATTGCTGGACGAATTACCGCAAGGTGGCCGTATTTGGTGGCAATCATCTGCCAATGGCACCTTTCCGCACCGACAAAGCGGATGGGGCAGTCGCTTATGGAAGCAGACAGGGACGCATTTTTAATTAGTTTTATGAGGTATTGAATGGATAAGAGTATCCGAAAAATTACCGGATGAAGTAAGAAGAGGTATAGCCGAAATGGCAATGTCATACAAGGAATGGAAAGAATATGCCCTGACGAACTATGACGTGGTTAGCAAGAACTACAATTACAAGGTATATGAGGGGCTTGTGAAAGATCCAAAGACAAACGAGACACAGCTTGTACAGCTTACCCTGCGGGAGGTTCTGACGAAGTGCGAAGGCTCTGTCTTTGAACGACAGATCCGACAGGCGGTCATGCGGTGCGTGTATACAGATGCACAGTTAAGCAAAGAGATACGGCCGGTGATGGATCTTTATTACAGTTGAAATTTTTTGCAAAATGCTTGCGCAACTTGTTTGCTCAAAGGACATTTTACACAAATATCACAACAAAACGAAAATTATCGAAAAAGTATGTGAAGATTTGTTTGAAAACGTTTGCATAAACATGCATTTTTGGATAATCTGACCAACAAACTGTGACTATAGTACCTAACGACTTTTTTTGACATTAAAAAGAAATCGTGTCATAATCGCATCAACTTAGAAACCTGATAGGTGCAGGCAATTAGACCACAAGAAGGAGTGTGATTGATATGCATGAGAAGGAGAAAGTTGTTATCTTTGATGAAATGCAGGATATACGGGATTTCGTAAATGCTGCAGAGGCATGTGATTTTGATATTGATGTATATGGGAACCGCGCGGTTGTTGACGCGAAATCAATCCTCGGTATGCTGGGCTTCGGCTTGAAAACGAGCCTTCGTGTCCGCTATAATGGATGGAATGAGAACTTTGAGAATATTATTGCTAAATTTGCTGCTGCATAATACAATAGTATCAGGCGAAAGGGATGCCTTGCTCCTTATGGGAGCAGGGCAATTTTTTTATTTTATAGGAAAAATCTGCTGTGCGGAAAAGCAGAGAGAGAAGAGGACAGGAATTGGACGATACAAAGAAGCGGGAATTTCATACTTCGGTGCGTAACCTTGTAGAGTTTATTTTCCGGGAGGGGGATATTGACAACCGGCACGGAAAGCTGCAGAGCCCGGAGGCAATGCAGGAGGGCAGTCGCATTCACCGAAAGATCCAGTCTGAGCAGGGCGGCAGCTACATGGCGGAGGTCCCGCTTTCTGTGACAATCGATGAGAAGAAGTATGCACTTGTGGTCGAGGGCAGGGCGGATGGAATCTTTACAGAGGAGACAGAGGACGGAGATCTGACCTATATCGACGAGATCAAGGGCATGTATGCCAACGTCAGCGCATTTGAGCAGCCAATCTATGTGCACAAGGCACAGGCAATGTGCTACGCGTATATTTTTGCCATGGAGAATCTGCTGGATCGTATCGGAATCCAGATGACGTACTGCAATCTTGACGATGAGGAACGAAGGATATTCCGTGAGATCATTTCTTATGAGGAGCTAAAGCTCTGGTTTGACAATCTGATTGCTTCTTATAAGAAATGGACGGATTTTGAATATGAGTGGCGGCTTGTGCGGCAGGAATCCATAAAGGCGCTGCAATTTCCATTCCCGTACCGCAAGGGACAGAAGAAGCTGGTCGGGGATGTCTACCGGACGATTGCACGCAAAAAGAATCTGTTCATACAGGCACCAACGGGTGTCGGCAAGACGATCTCCACGATTTTTCCGGCGGTTAAGGCGGTCGGGGAGGAGCTGGCAGACCGCATCTTTTACCTGACGGCAAAGACGATCACGGCGACTGTTGCAAAGGAGACATTCCTTCTTTTGATGGAGCACGGCTACAAGGCAAAGATGATCCATCTGACCGCGAAGGAGAAGCTTTGCATGTGCGAGGAGATGGACTGCAATCCGCTGCACTGTCCTTATGCGAAGGGGCATTATGACCGGGTGAACGATGCCGTGTATGACCTGCTGCAAAAGTCGGACAGCTTTACGAGGGAGGAGATCCTTGTGCAGGCGGAGAACTTTCAGGTGTGCCCGTTTGAGATGAGTCTGGATGTTGCCACCTGGGCGGATGATATTATCTGTGATTATAATTATGTGTTCGATCCGAATGTTTACTTGAAACGATTCTTTCAGGAGGGAGTGCGGGGCGATTATCTCTTTCTGATTGATGAGGCACACAATCTTGTCGAGCGAAGCAGGGAGATGTACAGCGCCAGACTTTGCAAGGAGGATTTTTTGCAGGTGAAACGGCTGCTCACTCCGTATAATAAGAAAATTGCAAAGGGGCTCGACCGGTGCAACCGGATACTTCTTGACATGAAGCGGGAATGCGACGGATATGAGATCTATGACGATATTGGCCCGCTTTTGTACGCACTCATGCGGCTGGCAACCGATCTGGATGATTTTTTGCAAAAGCCGGTCGAGATTGCCGGCAGGGATGTCGTGCTGGATTTCTACTTTGCAGTGAGAAATTTCTTAAACATCTACGACCTTGTGGATGAGCATTATGTGATCTACACGGAGCTTGGCGCGGAGGGGCAGTTCTATTTAAAGCTCTTTTGCGTGGATCCCTCTAAGAATCTGCAGAGGTGTCTGGACAAGGCAGATGCAACAATCTTTTTCTCCGCGACGCTGCTGCCGATCAGCTATTACAAGAGCCTGCTTTCGGAAAAGGAGGATAACTATGCAATCTACGCGGAGAGTACCTTTGAGCAGGATCAGCGTCTGCTGTTGTTTGGCAGGGATGTGAGCACGAAGTACACGCGAAGAAGTGCGGATGAATTTGACAGGATCGCGCAGTACATTTACCGGACAATCCGTTGCAAGAGCGGAAACTACATGGCATTTTTTCCATCCTATAAGCTGATGGAACAGGTGCAGGAGGCGCTTACCGGGCTTTTGCAGGAGGAGCAGGCAGAAAATATCCGTCTGATCGCCCAGAAAAACGGAATGCGGGAGCAGGAGCGGGAAGCCTTTCTGGAGGAGTTTTCCGCAGAAAGCACCGATACGCTGGTGGCGTTCTGCGTGATGGGCGGCATCTTCGGGGAAGGAATTGACCTGAAAAAGGACCAGCTGATCGGCGCAATCGTTGTCGGAACAGGGCTGCCGCAGGTCAGCAATGAGCGCGCCATTTTAAAGAATTACTATGATGAGAGAAATGGCAACGGCTTTGATTATGCATTCCGTTATCCGGGTATGAACAAGGTGCTTCAGGCTGCGGGGCGCGTCATCCGGACTTCAGAGGACCGCGGCGTGATACTTCTTTTGGACGAGCGTTTTTTGCAGCGCGATTACGATCTGCTCTATCCGAGGGAATGGTCTGACCGTAAGATCTGCTCGGCGCAGAACATAGAGGAGCTGGTACTTCAATTTTGGGACAAGCAAACATTGTAATTTGCGGGTAAAACTATTATACTGAGAACGAAATAAGTTTTATGGAGTAATGTATGAGCAGCAGTCAGAACTGGAATGAAATGGGAAATGAGATCCGGCATGCAGTGGAAGAATCCATCCGCAGCTGTGATTTTTCAAATTTAGGAAAAGTATTCTCCGACACGATCAACAGTGTGGTGGATGAGGCAAAGTTTCAGGCGAAGCAGGTCAGGAACTCTGTGAATACGCAGAACACACGGCAGCAGTACACGACCAGAAGCACGACGTTCCAGAGAAACGGAAGGTCTGTTACCTTTGAGCAGAGGCAGCAGAGCACAAATCCGCGTCCGTACCGCTTCGAGGCTCCGCGTGTTCTCTTTCGCAGGAAAGGGGATATTTCATCCGTGCTGTTTACCGTATTCGGCGGGATTGGAACAGGTCTTACCACGCTTGGGCTTTTGATTTTTGTGATCATTGCGGTCGCAGTATTATCGCCGCTCGCCGGTCTTATCGGCAGTGTCATTATCGCGATCCTCATGGGCGGCAGCATCGGGATGCTTGCAAAGGGAGCGTCCAACCGTAAACGTTTAGCGAGGGCGGAGCGCTATCTTGCGATCGCGCATGGACATGACTATGTAAATATCGCAGAGCTTGCTTTACAGACAGGAAAGAGCGAAGCCTACGTCCGCAAGGATGTCAAGAATATGCTTTCCATCGGAATGTTCCCGCAGGGACATCTGGATAGGATGGAAAGCTGTCTGATGCTCTCGGATCAGATGTATCGCGAGTATCTGGAGGTGGAGCGCAGACGTGCCGCACTCGGCACAGAGGCAGGAACGGCTTCTGCTACGGCAAAGCAGGGGAATACCAATGAGGCAGCCGCACCGGCGGCACAGGCAGATGGCAAAGCAGACAGTGCGTTGACACAGGAGCAGCTAGTCTGGAGACAGCTAAGCGGAATTGACGATCCGGACGAGGAGCTGGAAAAGGAAAATCCGGCGCTTGCTGCGATGATCCATCAGGGGCAGGAGTGTACCGGACACATTAGGCAGATGAACGACCGGATTCCGGGAGAAATCATATCGAAAAAACTCTCCGCGCTTGAACAGGTGTTAAAGGAGATTTTTCAGCGTGTGCGCGAGCATCCGAAGCAGATGGAGAAGATGCAGAAGTTTATGGATTACTATCTGCCGACCACGCTTAAGCTGGTGGAGGCTTACGAGGAGTTTGACAGCATCCCGACACCGAATGAGGAGATCCTTCAGGCAAAGAATGAGCTGGAAAAGACGATCGATACGATCAACGAATCTTTTGTACAGCTTCTAAACCAGATGTATCAGGAATCGGTACTCGATGCGACAACGGATGCGAAGGTTTTGCAGACCATGCTTGCTAAGGATGGTCTGTCGGGCGACCACGCATTTGATAAAATACAGAAACAGTAAAAGTAAAGGGGAAGGATATGAGCCAGAATTTAGATGAGTTATTGAAGGAAGCACCAACACTTACCTTTGATGTGACACCGGAGGAGAAAAAAAGTGTACCCGAGGTTGCTGCCGAGGAGAAGAAGCCGGAGGTTGCAGAAGTACATCTGACACCGGAAGAACAAAAGCAGGTGGATGATTTTGCGGCGCAGATCGATCTGACCAACACCCAGCTTGTGTTGCAGTATGGTGCAGGCTGCCAGAAGAAGATTGCTGATTTTTCAGAGGCGGCGATGGAGAATGTGCGGACAAAGGACCTCGGAGAGGTCGGGGAGATGCTTACCGGAGTGGTCGCAGAGCTTCGTTCATTCAACGAGGAGGAGAAAAAGGGAATTTTAGGCCTCTTTAAAAAGAGCTCCAACAAGATTGCCGATATGAAAGCAAAGTACGACAAGGCAGAGGTCAATGTCAACAAGATCAGCCAGGTGCTGGAGCAGCATCAGATCACGCTGCTTAAGGATGTGGCAACACTCGACAAGATGTACGAGCTGAACTTAAATTACTTTAAGGAATTGTCCATGTATATTCTTGCAGGTAAACAGAAGATTGCACATGCGAAGGCCGTTGAACTGCCGGAACTTTTAAAGAAGGCAGATGAGAGCGGGCTTCCGGAGGATACGCAGGCGGCAAAGGATTTTGCAGGCATGATCAATCGTTTTGAGAAGAAAATCTACGATCTGGAGCTGACCAGAAATATCTCTCTCCAGATGGCTCCGCAGATCCGTCTGATCCAGAGTAACGATACCGAAATGTCGGACAAGATCCAGTCTACGCTGACTAACACGATCCCACTATGGAAAAGCCAGATGGTCATCGCGATCGGGCTGAACCATTCGACGGAGGCTGCACGCGCACAGCGTGAGGTTTCGGATATGACAAATGAGCTGTTAAAGAAAAATGCCGAGACACTCAAGACCGCATCCATTGAGACGGCGAAGGAGTCCGAGCGCGGCATCGTGGATATCGAGACGTTACAGAGCACGAACCAGACACTGATCAGCACGCTTGACGAGGTGCTTAAGATCCAGCAGGACGGCAGAGCCAGGCGGGCAGATGCAGAGGAGAAGCTGCAGGCAATTGAGGACGAGATGCGCCAGAAGCTGCTGGAGGCATCCAGACGTTCTGATTCCTAAGCGTCTTTCTTATATCTCCGGAAGCAGATCAAGAAAGGCTTCGGTGGAGGCGGAGATCGGAAACATGGTATTTGCAGAGGCGACAAGCTGCCGGTAGGGCAGCTTGTCTTTTATTTTAAGTTTGAATAGTCCGCTTGAATCCCTCGCAAGGCAGTAATCCGGGATGAATGCGATTCCCAGTCCGATGCGGGCAAGGTCGATGAGCAGATCGTTGCTGCTTAATTCGATTTCCGGGATCAGATCCAACTGGTGCTGCAGAAAGAGATTGTGCAAAAACTCGCTGGTGGTGCTGTTACGGTCGAGCGTCATCAATGGGTACTTCTGCAGGTCGCACAGGGAAAATTCCTGATCGACGAATGGGTAAGCGTCCGGACTTGCGATGAAGGCATCCGTAAAGCGCAGGACTGGCTTCTGGATGTAGTCATGGTTTAAGTAAGCATTCGGGAAGTTGGTGACGATCAGATCGACCTTTCGCTGATCCAATAGCTCAACGCAGCGGATCGAGGTCGCGTTCGTGACTTTGATCGGGACATTCGGGAATTTGTGATGGAACTCCTTCAGGTACGGAACCAGAAAATAGCGGCAGATTGTGTCGCTCGCACCGATATGAAGCTGACCGAAGCCGAGCGTGCTTGCATCGAGAAGCTGGCTCTCCCCGCGTGCGAGCAGATTCATCGCAGGCTCCACATGCTTAAGGAGTGTAAGTCCCGCCGGTGTGAGCTGTACCTTCTTTGTGCTGCGGATAAAGAGCGGCTGTCCGAGCTTTTTTTCGAGTGTCTTTATCGACTGGCTGACCGCAGACTGGGAGATGAAGAGCTTTTTGCTCGCATCGGAAAAGCTTAACGAGGTTGCAACATAATAAAATACCTTGTAGAGTTCGTAATTGATGTCCATATCTGACCTCTCATTTCTTTCATATTTTTCAATAATTCTATTATAAGTTTTACTAATCAATGCGTCAATAAAATTTAATTATGCTTATTTATCTAGCAATGGTATACTAACATATAGAAACACATCAACCGATTCCAAGTCGTAAGTAACGGAGGAAAACGAAATGAGCAATGTACGTCGTATATACGTTGAAAAGAAGCCGGACTTTGCAGTAAAGGCAAAGGAATTAAAGCATGAGATCAAGCATTATCTCGGCATTGACACCATCGAGGCTGTCCGTGTCCTGATCCGCTATGATGTTGAGAATATTACGGAGGAGACTTACAAGAAGGCGCTCCTTACCGTTTTTTCCGAGCCGCCGGTAGACTATATATATGAAGAAACCTTTGAGGCTGATGGAGCAAGAGTATTTACCGTAGAGTTCCTGCCGGGACAGTTCGACCAGAGAGCGGATTCCGCAGAGCAGTGCGTAAAGCTATTAAATGAGAACGAGGAACCAATCATCCGCAGTGCCACAACCTATGTGATCGCGGGCAGCATCAGCGATGAGCAGTTTGCTGCGATCAAGAAGCATTGCATCAATCCGGTGGATTCCCGCGAGATCGGTCTTGAGAAGCCGGAGACCTTGGTACAGGAGTTTGACGATCCAAAGGATGTTGTGATCTTTGACGGCAACGACGGACAGACCGCATTTATCGAGATGCCGGAGCAGGAGTTAAAAGCATTTTACGATTCCCTGAATCTTGCAATGACATTTAAGGACTTTTTACATATCCAGAACTACTTTAAGAACGAGGAGAAGCGCAACCCGTCCATGACGGAGATCCGTGTGCTTGATACCTACTGGTCTGACCATTGCCGTCACACCACCTTCTCGACCGAGCTGAAAAATATTTCCTTCGACGAGGGCTACTACAAGGCTCCGATGATGGATTCTTACAACGATTATCTGGATTCCTTCAAGAATCTGTACGAGGGAAGAAGCGACAAGTTTGTATGCCTGATGGATCTTGCACTTGTCGGCATGAAGCGCTTAAAGAAAGAGGGCAAGCTTGCTGATCAGGAGGAGTCCGACGAGATCAATGCCTGCTCCATCGTTGTCCCGGTTGAAGTGGACGGACAGGTTGAGGAGTGGCTTGTGAACTTTAAGAATGAGACACACAACCATCCGACCGAGATCGAGCCGTTTGGTGGCGCTGCCACCTGTCTTGGCGGTGCGATCCGTGATCCGCTTTCCGGACGTACTTATGTATATCAGGCAATGCGTGTTACCGGTGCCGCAGATCCGACTGTTCCGGTCGCAGAGACGATCGAGGGCAAGCTTCCACAGAAGAAGCTGGTGCGTGAGGCTGCTCACGGTTACAGCTCCTACGGCAACCAGATCGGACTTGCAACCGGCTATGTAAAGGAAGTATATCATCCGAACTATGTCGCAAAGCGTATGGAGATCGGTGCTGTCATGGGTGCAGCTCCAAGACGCGCAGTACAGCGTTTAAACTCTGATCCGGGCGACAAGATCATCCTTCTTGGTGGACGTACCGGACGTGACGGAATCGGTGGAGCGACCGGTTCCTCCAAGGCACACAATACGAAGTCTACCTCTGTGTGCGGTGCCGAGGTACAAAAGGGTAACGCACCGACCGAGCGTAAATTACAGAGATTGTTCCGCCGCGAGGAGGTTTCCCACATCATCAAGAAGTGTAACGACTTTGGCGCTGGCGGTGTATCCGTAGCAATCGGTGAGCTTGCAGCAGGACTTGTTGTACAACTTGACAAGGTTCCGAAGAAGTACGCAGGACTTGACGGAACGGAGATCGCAATCTCCGAGTCTCAGGAGCGTATGGCGGTTGTTGTAGCTCCGGAGGATGTCGCACAGTTCATGGCGTATGCAAAGGAAGAGAACTTAGAAGCAACCGAGGTCGCAGTTGTAACCGAGGAGCCAAGACTTGTACTTGTATGGAGAGGCAAGGAGATCGTCAATATCTCCCGTGCTTTTTTGGATACCAACGGCGCACATCAGGAGACCGATGTTGTTGTCGAGATGCCGGATGAAAAGGCAAACTATCTGACCGGAATCCACACTCCGGAGGTCGCAAAGGCAGTAGAGCAGGGCGATATGAAGGGTGCATGGCTTGTAGAGCTTTCCGATCTTAATGTATGCTCCCAGAAGGGACTTGTTGAGATGTTCGACGGTTCCATCGGAGCAGGCAGCGTATATATGCCTTACGGTGGAAGATATCAGCTGACCGAGACACAGAGCATGGTCGCAAAGCTTCCGGTATTGAAGGGCAAATGTGACACCGTAACGATGATGGCTTACGGCTTTGATCCGTATCTTTCAAGCTGGAGCCCATACCACGGTTCTATCTATGCGGTGCTTGAGTCACTGTCCCGCATCGTAACTGCCGGTGGAGATTTTAAGAAGGTCCGTTTTACTTTCCAGGAATATTTCCGCAGAATGAGCGAGAATCCAAGACGCTGGAGCCAACCGTTTGCAGCTCTTCTTGGCGCTTACGACGCACAGATCGGCTTCGGGCTTCCGTCCATCGGAGGAAAGGATTCCATGTCCGGAACCTTCAATGAGATCGATGTTCCGCCGACACTGGTTTCCTTTGCCGTTGATGTGGCAAAAGAGAAGGATATCATCACACCGGAGTTTAAGAACGCCGGAGACCAGTTGATCTTATTTGAGATTGAGAAGAATGAGTATGACCTTCCTGTCTATGCACAGGTTATGAAGCTGTATGATGCCATCCATGAGATGATCCAGAAAGGCGCGATCGTTTCCGCATACGCGCTGGACGGAAAGGGACTTGCGGCAGCAGTTTCCAAGATGGCATTCGGAAACAAGCTCGGCGTAACCATCGAGGAGGAGGTCACCAGCGATACGTTATTTGCACCGGGCTTTGGAAATATCGTTGCGGAGATCCCGGCAGATAAGCTTGCTGTTGTAAGAGAAATCCTCGATGCCGCAGGATTAAGCGGTGTGGAGAGTGTTGTCGGATATGTAAACGATACGCAGACCATCGAGTGTGACAATATGGTGCTTCCGATTGATGAAGCGATTGCTGCATGGACAAAGAAGCTGGAGGGCGTATTCCATACGAGATCCCATGAGGATACCTCCGATGTCAAGACGGATGTATTTGACGCAAAGAGCGTTTATGTATGCAAGAATAAGATCGCAAAGCCGACCGTATTCATTCCGGTATTTCCGGGAACCAACTGTGAGTACGACAGTGCAAAGGCGTTTGAACGTGCCGGTGCCGACACGATCGTAAAGGTATTTAAGAACCTGAGCGCAGAGGATATCCGCGATTCCGTTGACGAATTTGTAAAGGCGATCGATCAGTCCCAGATAATCATGTTCCCGGGCGGATTTTCTGCCGGTGATGAACCGGAAGGATCTGCAAAGTTCTTCGCTACCGCATTCCGCAATGCGAAGATGACAGAGGCGGTCAACCGTCTGCTTAATGAGCGCGATGGACTTGCACTCGGTATCTGCAACGGCTTCCAGGCGCTTATCAAGCTTGGACTCGTTCCGTATGGCGAGATCCGTATGCAGGATGAGACTTCACCGACGCTGACCTACAACACCATCAACCGCCACATCAGCAAGATGGTATACACCAAGGTTGTCACCAACAAGAGTCCGTGGCTTGCAGGCGCAGAACTCGGCAAGACCTACTGCAATCCGGCATCACACGGCGAGGGACGATTTGTTGCTCCGAAGGAATGGCTCAATAAGCTGTTTGCAAACGGACAGGTTGCTACCCAGTATGTCAACGAGGCAGGACAGCCGACGATGGATGAGGAATGGAACATCAACGGTTCCTACATGGCAATCGAGGGTATCACCAGCCCGGATGGCCGTGTGCTCGGCAAGATGGCGCATTCTGAGCGCCGCGGCGAGAGCGTTGCAATCAACATCTACGGAGAGCAGGATATGAAGCTGTTTGAGAGCGGTGTTGCATATTTCAAATAGCAGGTTATAATAGGTAGTACAAATTTGGTCTGGAGCCGTAAGGGCTCCAGACCAAATTTTTGAGCGTAATGTCGTTTCACTAAAAATAATACAGAAGATGTGAGGAAGCTGTTATGAAAAAGAGTATATGTAAAATTCTGGCAACCGTTTTGTTTGCGGCTTTGCTGGCAGGGCAGATGCAGACAAGCGTGTATGCAAAGACGTTGTCCACCAAAGAGAAGAAGGTGTATCGGAGCGCCTTGGAGGATATTTTGGACAATTCAACCAAGTTCTATTATCCGACCTTTGCGCTTGCCGACATTGATAATGACGGAAAGAAGGAAGTGGTTGTAGGATATAACAGTGATGTGTCAGGCTCCTCCGCCTGTGCTTGTGGCTTGGTACTTAATTATGAAAACGCAAAGCTGGTGAAATCCGAATATGGCAGCTTCGCCAGTGGCTATGTAAATGGGTATTTTATCACAGGGGGAACAACGCCGGTCGGAGGCGAAAAAACCTCGTACTATAAGATCACTTCCAAGGGAAAGCTACAGCTTGCCGCATGTACCACTTCAACATATATGGATGGTGATTCTTACCAGTTGAATAAAAAAGAGACGACCAAGAAAAAGTTCAACAATTTTATCAAGAGCAAGAAGCTGAACAAGAAGGCGAAGCAGCTGGAATTCCGTGAGCTTACACAAAGCGCGCTGGATGAGGTGTTCCCGACAAAAACGAGCAGAAGATCCGCCAAGGCAAAGGCTGCATTCCAAAAATATATTGACAAGAAAGCCTATCTTTCGGACGGTGAGGACTGGGTTACATTAAGTGAGTATGCGTTTGTTGACCTTAACAATGATGGGGTCACGGAGATGCTGATGCGGGAAACATATATAACAGACTATCTATATGCGTATGTGGATGGCAAGGTCAAATTTCTTGGACAGATGGAGCATTCTGCGTATTCTTCCGGCTCTTACTATGCGGAAAAGGGAATTATTTATGAGTATATGTATCAGAGTGGACGATACTACTGGTTTACCGGAAAGAAGCTCCGGAAAAAGGCTGAATACAACTATGGAACCTATTATGTCAATGGAAAAGAGACAACGGCAGATAGGTATACGGCAACCATTGGGGAATTGACAAAGAATATTACTTCAATCAGCCTTGATTCTCTGGACTGGATCTCTTTGAATTAAGCATCTATCCCTGTTATCACGATCGTTGCCTATTATGGCGAAAAGGAATGGGATGGAGCGATATCCTTACATGGAATGCTGAGTATAGCGGATGAAATGAAAACAGTTATCATGACAGTTGCAAGAGCAGCGAATTGCAAAATGAATTACAATATGAATGAGAAGGATGGAAACAACGTAAGAAAATCACGAAGATCGTGATCGGTTCCAACATTGTCTCAATTGGAAAGAATACGTTTGCAGGCTGTTCGAAGGTAACCAGCATTTCAATAGGAAAGAACGTTACCGAAATCGGGAAGAACGCTTTTGCGAATTGCAAGAATCTGGAAATCATCATTATCAAGTCCAAGAAGCTGACCTCCCAAAACATCGCAGAGGGCGCTTTTCGTAATATCAGCAATGACACGGCAATCGAAGTGCCGAAGAGTAAGTACAAGGCTTACAAGAAGCTGTTCCGGGCAAAGAGTCTGAAAAAGGACGTAGAGATCAGAAAGAACTAAGAAGAGAGAACTTTTTTAAGGCAGGGGTGGACCACCCATCAGATGGATGAGAAGCCCTTGCCGAAGACCTCGCTGGTGCTGGACATGGAGATAAAGGCCGTGAGATTGTTCTGGTGAATGAAAGCGCGCACGGCAGCCGCCTGCTTTCTGGTGAGCGTTGTAAAAATTAAATATTTGTCTTCATTGGTATAAGCGCCCTTCGCATTAACGATTGTGGCGCTTTTGTTTAATTCATTAGTGATGTAATGGCAGATGGCATCCTTGTCTTCGCAGGTGATCATAACAGATTTGCGCAGCATGATGTTCTCAATGATCGCGTCGATCAGAAAGGACTTCAGCGTCAGACCGACGAAGGAGTATAGGGCGGTCTTGATATCAAAGACAAAGCAGGCAATGATGATCATGATCAGATCGGTGATAAAGAGTGCGATTCCGATATCCTGCACATGGGTATATTTTTTGACGATCATGGCAATGACATCTGTGCCGCCGCTGGAGGAACCCTCGTAAAAGAGGAGTGCGGAAGCGATTGCCGGGAGCGCGATGGCGAAGACCAGTTCTAACATCGGTTCGTTGGACAGCGGATGTGTCAGCGGATGGAACTTTTCCAGCAAAAGAAGAAGCCCGGACAGCAGCACCGTTGCATAGGTTGTGCGGAGCGCGAACTCTTTTCCAAGAAAAGCGAAGCCGAGCACAAGAAGTGCCATATTGACAATGAAGGAAAAGTTGCTCGCAGATATCGGGATGAGCTTTGCAAAGACGACAGCGGCACCGGTAACACCACCAAAACAGAAATTATTCGGGAACTTAAAATAGTAGACGCCGACCGCCATGATGACAATACTGATCGTGATGATCGAAAAACTTTTTATTTTCTGAAGCATAGTAAAAATCTCCTTATATATGATAGTATGCATTTAAGCAGCATGATTTTTGCATTTATCTGCTAATAATGTAAATCGGGGGAAAGAGAAAGTCAACCTGTTTGCCCGGACTGGCAGCAGTTTCTTGAAAAACCACGCATTCCATAGTATAATCGCTTAGAACAACCAAAGAGAGGTATCGGAACAAAAATGAAAAGCATTACGATAGAAGAATTGGAACAGATAAACAAGGACACCTGCTGCGTGCTAGATATCCGCCCGCAGGAACAATATGAACGTGGAACATTTCCGGGTGCGGTCAGCATTCCGATGGATGTGTTTGAAGAAAATATAGATCGCATTCCAAAGGATAAGACCATCTATCTGATGTGCCACACCGGCGAGCGCAGCCGCGAATATACGGAGGACTTAGAGGAGGCGGGCTATGATGCGGTCAATGTGGACGGCGGCTACCGCGCGTACTTGAAGCTGACGCTGAACCGCTACATGGAGAGCGAGTCCGAGGAAGCGCGCAGGGAAAAGACGGCAGAGATCGAGCGAAGCATCATCAAGAAGTTTAAAAAAACTGTGTGGCGCCCGTTTACCCGCGCATTAAATGAATATAAGCTGATCAACGAGGGTGACAAGGTTGCGGTGTGCATATCCGGCGGTAAGGATTCAATGCTTTTAGCAAAGCTGATCCAGGAGCTGCAGCGTCACGGCAAGGTGCCGTTTGAGGCGGTTTTTCTGGTAATGAATCCGGGATACAATGCGGACAACTGGAAGATCATAGAGGACAATGCAAAGCTCCTTGGCATTCCACTTACGGTATTCAACAGTGATATTTTTGACACGGTGGCAACAATCGACCATAATCCATGCTATCTGTGCGCGCGCATGCGCAGAGGCTATCTCTATGCAAAGGCAAAAGAGCTTGGTTGCAATAAGATCGCGCTTGGCCATCACTTCGATGACGTGATTGAGACGATCCTGATGGGAATGTTATATAGCGGCAAGGTGGAAACGATGATGCCGAAGCTGCACAGCCAGCATTTTGAGGGGATGGAACTGATCCGCCCGATGTATTTAGTCAAGGAAGATGCGATAAAGGCATGGCGCGATTACAACGGACTGCATTTTATACAGTGTGCCTGCCGTTTTACCGAGAATTGTGCGACTTGCGGTGGCGGCAGAGGCTCAAAGCGTGATGAAATGAAGGAGCTGATCGCACAGTTCCGTAAGATCAGCGATGTGATCGACATCAATATCTTCAACAGCGTAAAGAACATCAATCTGAAAACAGTGATCGGCTATCACAAGGATGATATGACCTATCAGTTTTTGGATGATTACGACAGCAGAACCAATTAAGACGAAAAAGGGCGGAATGGGCTATGACACTGACACAGTTGCGATATATCATTACGGTAGCAGAATCCAAATCCATGAATAAAGCTGCAAAAAAGCTGTTTATCTCCCAGCCAAGCCTTTCCTCGGCAATCAAGGAGCTGGAGGAGGAGATCGGGATCGAGGTATTCATCCGTAACAATAAGGGCGTATTTACCACGACCGAGGGAGAGGAGTTTATCGGCTATGCGCGGCAGGTCGTAGAGCAATATGGACTGATCGAGACAAAGTACATCGATAAGGGCAGCATCAAAAAGAAATTCGGTGTGTCAACGCAACACTATACCTTTGCGGTAAAGGCGTTTGTGGAGATGGTCAAGCAGTTCGGAATTGATGAGTACGAGTTCGCGATTTATGAGACGAAGACCTACGAGGTTATCGAGAATGTCAAGAACTTCAAGAGTGAGATCGGTATCCTCTATCTCAACGAATTTAACCGGAAGGTGTTAAACAAGCTGTTTGCGGAAAACGGGCTGGTGTTCCACCCGATTCTCGACTGCCACATCTACGTCTACATGTGGAAAGGACATCCGCTCGCAGACCGGGAGGAAATCACCCTGGAGGAACTAGAGGAGTACCCGTGTCTGGCATTCGACCAGGGGAAGAACAATTCCTTCTATTTTGCGGAGGAGGTGCTCAGCACTTACCACTATAAGCAGTTGATCCGCGCCAGCGACCGTGCCACTCTGTTAAATCTCATGGTAGGTCTAAACGGTTACACGCTTTGCTCCGGTATCATCTGTGAAGAATTAAATGGTTCGGATTACTGTGCGGTGCGCCTGCATTCGGACGAGACCATGACAATCGGATACCTTTCCCGCAAGGGTGTCATGATAAGCTCCCTCGGAAAGAAGTACATCGAGGAGCTATCCAAATACGAAGACAAGGCATTAAAATGAAAAAAGCTCCGCAGGGATGCGCCCCGTGTGGAGCTGAAGAGGCACTTGCGTGCCCA
>ERZ1034998.772-NODE-772-length-19974-cov-66.706210_pt1 | contig 19974 bp, 14 predicted proteins | sample MGYA00520621_ERZ1034998 | MGnify/ENA primary metagenome ERZ1034998 (study PRJEB33766, sample SAMN09781748) | gut metagenome | biome: gut microbiome | host: Homo sapiens | place: Madagascar | study: EMG produced TPA metagenomics assembly of the PRJNA485056 data...
CTCTCGACACCACGGGTATGAACCGTGTGCTCTAGCCAACTGAGCTATTCCGCCATATTCAATTATTTGTTTTGGAATGGGACCTACAGGGCTCGAACCTGTGACCCTCTGCTTGTAAGGCAGATGCTCTCCCAGCTGAGCTAAGATCCCATATTCCTGCGGGTTACTCATCTGCAACCCGCTTTGCTAGTATACTATATAGGAATAGTGAAGTCAAGCACTTTTTCAAAAATATTTTTGAAATATTTAAAATTTTTGAAAATATTTCAAGATTCAAAATTACTCCAATAATTCTGTCAAGCTGCCGGATACTTGCCGTATGAGATACCTTTGCAAATCATATATCTCTCCGTACTTCCTACTCCTTCGCAATAAACAAAACACCCAGTGTTCCCGGTCCGCAATGGCTGGATACTACACCGCCGGCTCTTGTTTCTAAAATTTCACGAAAGACATGAAGGTCATTAAGGTACGCACGTACCTTATCTACGATTTCCGGAGCACTGCCGGAATGAGTGATAAATACGCGTTCCGGGCGGGCATTCTTCATTGCTTCTTCCATGTCCTTTACATAAGAAAGTACAACCTTTTCCATATTGCCACGGTATTTCTTTCCCGGTCCCATTTTACCATCTTCCACACTGATGCGGGGATGGAGTTTTAACGCACCTCCTGCTAATGCAGCAAGTCCGCTGCATCTGCCGCCACGATAAAGATAGGTCAGTGTATCCACCACAAAGCTCGCTCTTACCAGTGGCTTTAATGTCTCAATATAGGAAGCAATCTCTGCTGCGCTCTTTCCCTGCTGTGCCATAACAGCCGCTTCAATTACCAGCAGCCCAATACCTGTAGAAAGGTTTGCAGAATCAATTACAGTCACCAGATTTTCCGCATTCAGTTCTTCCGCTGCAAGACGCATGACATTCATGGAAGAAGACATCCCGGATGCAATGGCAAAACAGATAACCTCCTGACCTTTTTCTACATAAGGCTTTAACAATTCTACTGCCTGCTCTGCGGATGGTGCTGAAGTCTTTGGAGTGGTCTTGTGTTCATCCGACCAGTCAAAAATCTCCTGCGGAGTAATATTTACTCCATCCAGATATTCTTCGTCACCTAATAAAATGTGAAGCGGAAGAATGGTAATATCATAACGTTTTACCAGTTCTTCAGATAAATCACAGGTACTATCTGAAATTATCTTTACCATATCAAAAACCTCCCAAAATAAAAATTTACATTTCTTCCAGTAGACGCTCTACCAGTTTTACACAATCAGCTGCATCCGGGGAATAGCCATCTGCACCGATTTCATCTGCAAAGCTCTGTGTAATTGCTGCGCCGCCTACGATAATCTTGCTGTTGCAGCCGCGCTCTTTTGCCAGTTCTACCACATCCTTCATACGCATCATGGTAGTGGTCATCAGGGCGGAAAGTCCGATAATCTGCGCATTCTCTTTTAACGCTGTATCCACAATAATATCCGCTGCCACATCCTTGCCGAGGTCTAAGACACGATAACCATAGTTACGGAGCATCAGTGCTACCAGATTCTTACCGATATCATGGATATCTCCTTCTACTGTTGCAATAACAATAGTTGCCTTTGGCTCTGCGTCCTTATCTTTGGAAAGCATTGGCTCCAAGTATTCAATGGCATGCTGCATGGTCTGCGCGCTGGAAATCAGCTGCGGCAGGAAATAAATCTGCTTGTCAAAAAGGACACCTACTTCATTAATGGCAGGAATCAACTGTCCATTAATAATCGCTCCCGGTTCTTCTCCTGCTGCCAAAGCTTTATCTACTTCTTTTAAAATATTGCCCTTATTTCCCTTTAATACACAATCAAATACCGGATTTGCCGGCTCTAAAGTGCCTGCCGAAACTGCGTTATCGGTTGCCGGAGCTTCCTTCTGTGCCCGCTGGTTCATCCGATTGATATAGCGGATATCGGAACCTTCTTTATGTAAAAGCATATCCGAAGCCACTGCCGCATTCATTAATAAATCCTGGGATGGATTTGCAATTGCCATCGTAAGTCCTTTTGCAATTGCCATGGTAAGAAATGCACTGTTTACATAAATACGTTCCGGCAGACCGAAAGAAATATTGGAAAGTCCACAGGCTGTGGCAAGGCTCAATTCATCCTTACAATACTGGATGGTATCAAAACATTCCAATGCTGCCAGCGGATTGGCACCTACCGTTGCTACCAGTCCGTCCACGATAATATCTTCTTTATGAAGACCGATTTTTAAGGCGGCATTTAAAATGGTACGGACAATCTGCCGCTTCTCTTCTGCGTCTTTTGGAAGCCCCTCGTCAGAAAGCGGAAGCAAAATAAACATTGCTCCATATTTCTTTGCAATCGGAAGCAATTTTTCGAATTTCTCTTTTTCTAAGGAAATAGAGTTAATCAAAGCTCGTCCCGGATAAATACGAAGTGCTGCTTCAATAATATCCACATGGGATGAATCGATACAAAGCGGACAATCCACTGTATAAGTAACCTCATGAATGGTATTTAACATCATCTGTTTCTCATCAATTCCATTCATACCCATATTGACATCCAGAATGGCTGCACCATTTTCTTCCTGTGCCCGTGCCATATCTCGAACCATATTAAGGCTGCCTTCCCGAAGCTCTGCCTGCAATTTCTTCTTTCCGGTCGGATTAATCCGCTCACCAATTACCATAAATGGTCCGTCCAAATCAATTTCTACCGTCTTACGCTCAGAAGTAAGCACTCTTCGTCTTGGTGCTTCCGCATGATGGATTCCCATTGGTTTTACTTTATCTGCCAATGCTTTGATATGTGCCGGGGTCGTTCCACAGCATCCACCAATAATCGAAACGCCTTCTTCGATTAATTTTGCACCAACTTCTGCGAATTCTTCCGGTGTGGTCTTGTATACCGTTACACCATCCTCTAATTCCGGCAGTCCGGCATTTGGCTTTGCCAAAACAGGAACATAGGCATATTCTACGGTCTGGCGAATCGGCTCTAACATTTCCTCTGGTCCTGTGGAGCAGTTCATTCCAACTGCATCAGCACCCAGGCTCTGCAACGTAACTACCGCAGTTACCGGATCTGTTCCATACAAGCTTCTGCCATCCTCGTTATAAGTCATACTTGCCATAATCGGCAAATCACAGGTTTCACGGATTGCCAGCACAGCGGCTCTTGTTTCCTGCAGACTCATCATGGTCTCAATAATAAATAAGTCTGCTCCCGCATCTGCCACAACTTTGACCTGTTCTTTATAAATATCTACCAGTTCTTCAAACTGCAATTCACCCATCGGATAAAGCTGCTGACCGGTCATGGTAATATCACCGGCTACCAGCGCTTTTCCGCCTGCTGCCTCTTTGGAAATGGCAACTAATTGCCGGTTCATCTCTACCAGCTTATCTGCCAGTCCATATTCTTCTAATTTAATGCGGTTTGCAGTAAAGGTCGGTGCCAAAAGAATCTGTGTTCCAGCCTCCACATAAGCCCGCTGCAAATCTATCATGGTCTGTGGATGCTCTAAAATCCACTGCTCCGGGCAGACTCCTACCGGCATTCCTGCATTCTGAAGATTGCTTCCGGTTGCACCATCTAAGATAACCGGTCCATTTTTTACTAATTCTTTAAATTCCTCTCTTGTCATCTGCGTTCTTCCTCCTGTCGGATTGCCTCAATAATTCTCGCAATTAAGCCCGTCCGGTTAAATGGTGTCATAAAATAAAATCCGTCTGCAATATCATATAATTTTGCCGCGATTTCAACAGATAATTCAATTGCCACTTCTTCTGCCTCTTCTCTTGTCATATCTTCCCGATACCGGTTTACAATTTCATCGGAAACATGGATGCCCGGCATCTCATTTTTCACAAACATTGCATTCTTATAGCTTACCAGCGGCATAATACCGCACATGATTTTGGTGTCAATGTGTTCCTTGATATAAGTCAGTCTTTCCACATCTTCCTCGGTATATACCGGCTGTGTCAGGAAATAACCGCATCCTGCTTCCGCTTTACGCTTCATCCGTTCAATAATCGCATCCGGATTGGCGCCATGATAATTCAGTGCACCACCATAATAAACCGGCTCCTGTGCAAAAACTTCTAAATTCATTTCCTTAACATACTGCATCAGTTTAATGGAATTGAAATCAAAAACAGAAGTCACTCTTTCGCGGTCTGCCCTTGAAACCGGGTCTCCGGTCACAATCAGGAAATGGCGGACATCATTCATATGCATGCCTAAAAGGCCTGCCCGAAGTGCAATCACATTGCGGTCACGGCAGCTGATATGCGGCATTACTGCCACACCGGTCTTCTGCTGGATTTTCACTGCCAGCTGTCCGGCATCCATTCTCGCCCGCGCCATCGGGGAATCGGAAAGGGTAATCAGATCCACATTACATTTTCTTAAATCTTCTGCTCCTTTCATAACCTTGGATGCATCCTCGGAAAATGGCGGGTCCAATTCTACAATATAAGCCTTCTCCCCACGGGAAAGCTTCTCTTCAAAAATAGATGGAGTTCTTGTAACCTCCTGCGTTACTACATTTTCAATTTTCTTTGCTGCCTTCGGCACATCCTGTAACTCGCCAGAAAGCAAAGCAATATATTCCGGTGTAGTTCCACAGCAGCCACCTAAAATATCGGTGCCAAGGGCTGCAATATCCTTCATTTTTTCTGCATAATAAGATGCATTATTGGAATAAATTGTCTTTCCCCGCAAAGTATATGGGTACCCTGCATTTGGAAGTGCTGATACGAATTTGTCACTGGAGAACTTCAGGTTCTTCATAAACTGATACATGTGGGTACTGTCCAGTTCACAGTTAAATCCATAGGCATCCACATTTTCCATCTCGGAAGCTTCTACTGCCACACGCTGCATGGAGAGACCTGAGCGGGTGTATCCACTCTTGTCAAATGCAAACTGCACCAGAATAAATGCGTCTGATTTTTCTTTGATATATGCCGTCACCGGCTCAATATAGGTAAAGTCACTCTGTGTCTCAAATACAAAACAGTCTGCGCCACAGGAAAGGAAGGTGTCACAAATTTCTTTGTACTCCTGTAACACATTGTCATAGTCCTGATGGTCAAGATCATAAATCGGTCCTAAATCTGCTCCGATAAATACCGGAATCTCTTTTCCATTTTCTGCCTGAAATGTGGTTACTGCTTCCTTTGCAATCTCATAGCCCGCCCGGACTGTCTCTTTTACTTCCTGCATATCTGCAAGAAACATGGTATTTGCTGCAAATGTATTGGTACGGATCAGCCTTGCTCCCGCACGCAGATATTCTAAATGAATCTCCTTAATCTGCTCCGGATTCTTGAGATTCTCCTTTTCTACAATCACGGTATCTTCGCTGTATTTTTCCTCATAATAAGTGCCCATGGCACCATCGGTTATCAGTCTTTGTTCTTTGATATATTCTTTTATATTCATAGTATGCTCCAGTTTATCTTACATTTGAATTCCTACTAATTATATATGTAAGCTCCTTTTCCTGCAACTTAAAAATATAAATTTAATCCGGTGAGTTGCTTTTTTCATTTTCTGTGCTACACTGTTATTCATTGACAATGATATTTTCAAATACAAAGGAGTACACTTGATGAATTCAGTAAAGCTAATTGCCTTAGACATCGATGGCACCCTCTATAATAAAGACGGTGTCATTACCTCTTATAATAAAGAAATGATTCGAAAAGCCGTAGAAAACGGGATTACCGTTATTATCTCCACCGGCCGGCCTTATATCGGTCTTCCTGTGGATGAAATGAAGGAGCTTGGCATCCAATATGCCATTACTGCCAACGGTTCTGCGGTATACCGCGTCCCGGAAAAGGAACTGCTCTTAGATGAAAGCATGGATACCGATTTAAGTGTCCGGCTGTTACGCAAGCTCTATACGCAGTTGCTTCATATCGATGCCTTTATCAACGGTGACGGCTATACCCAGTTTTCCACCAGCGAGCTTACCAACCTATTAGATATTCCGGATTCCTTAAAAAAATATATCCAGACCACCCGGAAGACGATTACTGACTTAGCTGCTTATATCGAAGAACATAAACTTTGTGTTTCAAAACTGACTTTAAACTTTGCACCGGATGCAGATGGAAGCTATACCACAAGAGAAAAAACAAAAGAAATCTTAGACACCTTCCCGGAAGTCACTTATGTGTCCGGCGGTTTTCATAACTTAGAAGTTACCAGATGCGGCATTGCCAAATCCAAAGGACTTAAATTCCTCTGTGATTACCTCCACATTTCCATGGAAGATACCATGGCGGTAGGTGACAGCGAAAATGATCTCGATATCGTCAAGGCTGCCGGCATTGGCGTTGCCATGGGAAATGCACAACAGCTTTTAAAAGATTCGGCTGATTTCATTTCCCTTTCTAATGAAGAAGATGGTGTTGCATACGCAATCGAGCGGTTCTGCTTTTAACAGAACCGCTCGTTGTATACGCTAGAACTTTGTACATACTTTATATTTATGTCGTAAAGTATTCATCGTATAGTCGTTATAATCTATTTTCTTATCATTTTGAAGTCTGCCTAATACAATACCCGGATCACGATTTATTTTATCAGCAAATTTCTTAATAGATTGTAAATCAAATTCTCCCTGTCTTACAAACTCCTGATAATATTCTTTGGGAATCAAGCTATCTTCTGCGAAACAATTCGCCGCTTCCTCCTGCTCACCACTTTCCTTTTCAAATGAAATGCCATAATCTCCATTCATAATATGTCCAATTTCATGAAATAATGTAAACCAGAAAGAATCTGCATTAAGTCTTCTGTCTCTACGCCAGATTTATTATTCTTCCACACTCAGATTACTTAACATGCTATCAATATTTTCCGACGTTGCTTCATACCATACAAGTGGAATCTCATTTCCCCTGCATAAGTATTCATATAGAGCATCTCCTTCTTCTCCGCCATAAATATTGCCATCCTCATCGGCGATTTCCGCATGTGTTTCACGCTCATCTGCCGGAAGGTCAAGACTTCCTTCCACTGGCTTGTATTTTGCGCCATTCCAACTGTCTCCAGTATTCAAATCCCAGAATACGGTATATCCCCAGCCATCCCAGAGATATGTTTTTAAGATGCCGGTATCATATAATGTAAAATCTGCCTGATTATCATATAAATGGAATCCATCATAGTCAGAAGCAACACCATTTTTCTCTGTTAAAATATTCACAATTCTCTTTGGTGTCTCTTCTCCAACAAGATACTGGTCTGTCAGGAATACCTCATTGCTGCCATCTCCATCAATGTCAGCTAATGCAAACCATAAAGTTGTTGTATCAATTTCAGCATCCTCCGGATAAAAATCCATATGCTCAGATGGAGAAGCCACGACATCCTTTGCGGTCACTCCATGTACCAGTTCTGTTTCCGTTTCCGTCTCTGTCTCTGTCTCAACTTCTGTTGCTTCTGCCTGCATCTGCTGCTCTATAATCTGCTCCTGTACGGCAGCTTCCTCCGCTTTTTTCTGTTGTCCTGCAACATAAACTGCCACTGCAACTCTTCCTACTATGCAGACCGTAAGTACCACAGCTACAACTTTACTGACTGTTGACATTCCGGCTATTTTTGCAAAAATCCCCTTAGATGCGCCTGCTGCCGGATTCGGCTGACCTGTTGGTGCTGACTGGGATGCTGGCTGACCTGTCAGATTCATGGATGAAACCGCTGCATTTACTGCTGATAATATCCGTCCTTCTAAAACGCCTGCCGGTGCCGCCTGCATTTCGTCGGATAAAAGTAAAAGCATAAACGGTGCAATATTGTAAAGTCTTGTTCCTTTCTTTTCTTCTAATGTGAGCACGCCTTCTTTTATTCTTGCCTTTGCCCTGGAAAGATTTGTCTTTACGGTATTTTCCGGTATTCCAAGTTCTTTTGCAATCTCTGACTGCTTTAATTCATTATAATAATATGCCACAATACAAAGTTTCTGCATCTCAGTCAGCTCTGTATCTATGATTTCACGCAACAGACGCTGCTTTTCTTTACTTTGCATAATCTCTTCCGGAATGATGTTGTCGCTGTCCGAAAGATTATCAAAAGAGTCATCCTCTTCATTTAACAAAGTCATCCGTTCATTCTTTTTGATATATGCCAGTGCTTTTCTGCCTGCAATAGTTCCTGCCCAGGATAAAAAACGTTCCTCATTCTCTAACAGTCCAATACTTCTGCTGATTTCTATATAAGTATCCTGCATGACATCTGCTGTAATATCTGCTGCGTTATCATTTCCACGCAGAACCTTGTATACACATGCATAAATGTATTTGCTGGATTCTTCATATAATGGAGTAAAGGCTTCCACGTTACCATTTTTATATTCTGCTATTGCCAGTTTTAATCTCTGTGATAATTCCATTTCTTTCTCCTCTTCTTTCTTCCCTTTTCTCTGTAACTGCATTTTTCTATTTACAGAAATTTTTCTGCTTTTCTCCCTGATCTTTTACTCTGCTAATCGCCTTTAAGGAGAATCCCAGCCTACAATTTTCACATAGAGTTCATCATAACTTAATATCCGTACATAATAACGTGTCCAGGATGTTCCTGCTGTATCTCCCATTCTGCATGCTTCCAGATCTGTATAAGCAGCCGCTTCCGGCATTCCTTTTTTCAGATCAATATACCCGCTTCCAAAATCGGCCCCACTATAATTATCATAATATAAATACCAGTCTTCAATCGGATGCTGACCAATGTTTTCATCAAAATTGCCTGGCAAAGACGGATCCCAGATCATACCGCCTGCTTCCATAATCGAACGATAGACCGCAATTGCTTCTTCCGGTGTATATCTGTCTGTTGTCTCTTCCGTGGCAACGGCAGCACTCTCTGAAACAGAATTACTGCCTGCTGCAGTGTTTCCAGAAGATGTATTTGATGATGCGTTTGATGATGTTGCATTTTTAGACGGTGTATTTTTCACTGGTGCATTTGCAGAAGTTGTATTTCCACTGTTATCGGACTGTTCTGCATCCGCAGCCAGCACCGAATCTGCTTTTTCTTTTGCTACTGTAATCACTGGATCTACATTCTCATCCCGGAGCAGATAGAGATTCTCATACTTAGTACCTGCTACCGGATTCTCCAGCTTCACCCATGCATATCTTGAGGAAGTACCAATTACATGAAGTGTAATTCCTTCCGCAACTTCTGCAACCTTGATTCCATCAACGGAATAAAGGGAAAGCGCCGTCGGTGTCACAATGGTAAAATCTGCAGCCTCATCATAATCCATATCGGAAAGCAGATATTCCTGCAGTGTTCCCGGTTTTATAAAGGTAAGTCCCTCATAAGTCGATACCGGAATTTCTTCTTCCTCTGCCTCTTCTACGGCATATTCTTCCGAATCGAAAACATCCGCCAGTGCGGTTCCTTTTTCTATCGGTAATGTACCACCTGTTGCATTCTCTTTTCCTGTACTACAACCTGTCACTCCGGAAACCAGGGTAACCGTCAGGAATAATGCTATCCATCTTTTCTGTTTTCTCATAAGCGAATCCTCTCTTTCTTTGTTTCTATATAAGAGAGCATCCTGTTTTACAAAAGGTTTCAAAAAAATGAAAATTTTTTCTTTTTTTATTTTATCTTTTCATCATAGTCAATCCACCACATAAAGCGCCAAGTACCAGTATTCCAATTATGAATTTTACACTTGATAATATAACATCCAGATAAAGCACAACTATGACTGCCAGAATTGCAAGTGGTATGCTGAAAATACCTATACTATATATCACACATCCGGTAATTTTCAGTGGTATTGTATCTAAATCTAATAAGAAAATAATCGGAATATACGGTATTGCAAGAATCCACCATGGCATTTTCACTTTTGGACAATATTTTTTCGTCATTTCTTTATAATAGTCTGCGACTTCCTGATTATAAAGAACATATTGTGTAAATGCATGCTCTATTTCTTCTATGCAACGCATCTTCTGCATTCTGCTTTTTACGGTAAAATTCTGTGCACCAATATTATTTTCTTTTAACAGCTCTTCTATTTCCTGCTGTCTTTCCTCTGATTTTAATTTTCTGCCCCTTATGAATAAATATATTATCTTTTGCTGACTGGATTCCCTGTGTAAATACCAGATAGACTTTATCCTGCTCTTTTAACAGATATGCGGAACAGCCATCCAGCAAAACCGGATTCACCAATACTTGTCCTTTTATACACATAAAACAGCCTCCTTCTATACTTTTTTGTTGCCTTATATCCTATAGAGCGCTGTTGGGGCAAAAAGGTTTCAGATTTTAGAAAATTTTATTTTGCATATAAATCCTATAAAAAAAGACCTTGCAGAAAGGATTTCTCCTATCTACAAGGTCTTGCTCTTCTTTATTCCTATTTTTTATTTGAAGTATGCTACTCCACTTTCAAATAACTTCATATCCTGCTCGCCGTAAATGTTGACTGCAACAGACTCTCCACGACGCTCTGCATGTGCCATCTTACCAAGGACACGTCCGTCCGGACTGGTGATACCTTCGATTGCCATGTAAGAACCGTTTACGTTCCACTCTTCATCCATGGTTGGAACACCGGCTTCGTTTACATACTGGGTTGCCACCTGACCATTCTCGAAAAGCTTGTCTAACCACTCCTTCGGAGCAACGAAACGACCTTCTCCATGAGATGCCGGGTTACAGTATACGCCGCCAAGCTCAGCCTGTGCTAACCATGGGGACTTGTTGGTCACTACCTTGGTATATACCATCTTGGAAATATGACGTCCGATGGTATTGTAGGTCAGAGTCGGTGAATCCGGTCTCTGGTGTGTAATCTTGCCGTAAGGAACCAGACCTAATTTAATCAGTGCCTGGAATCCGTTACAGATACCAAGTGCAAGACCGTCACGCTCATTTAAAAGCTTGTTTACAGCTTCTTTCATCTTCTCATTACGGAATGCTGTTGCAAAGAATTTTGCTGAGCCTTCCGGTTCATCTCCTGCAGAGAATCCACCAGGGAACATGATAATCTGTGCTTCATCAATTGCTTTTACAAATACATCAACAGAATCACGGATGTCTTCTGCATTTAAGTTCTTAAATACCTTTACGGTTACATCTGCACCTGCATTTTCAAATGCTTTCGCACTGTCGTACTCGCAGTTGGTTCCCGGGAATACCGGAATAAATACATGTGGGCGGGCAACTTTGTGCTTGCAGACGTAAATGTCTTTGGTATCGTAAAGTCCGCTCTTCACTTCTTCTGTTCCGGTGGTTGCTCTGGTTGGGAATACTTTCTCTAAAGTCTGTCCCCATGCTTCGATTGCTTCATCCATGGAAATGCTCATATCACCATAGATAAAGTTCTTGCTGTCATTTACTGCACCCACAACAGCTCCGTTTGCTGCAAGACCTGCTGCTGCAAGGATTTCCTGTGCTTTTGCAACTTTATTTTCCGGAACTTCTGCTACGATATTTCCAAAGCCCGGTGCAAATAATGTTTCTTTTGTTACATCTGCATTTACAGTAACGCCAAGTTTATTACCAAATGCCATCTTGCTGACTGCTGCTGCAAGACCTTTTCCGTCTAATGCATAAGCTGCTACGATAACGCCTGTCTCAGTCATTTCATGAATTGCATCATAAAGCTTCATAACCTGTGCGTAATCCGGCATATCATAAGCATCTTTTTCGATGGTAAATAACATCAGCTTATCATTTTCTTTCTTAAGCTCCGGTGTGATAACATCTTTTTCTTTTGCTACATCAACTGCAAAGGATACCAGTGTTGGCGGTACATCAATTTCATTAAAGGAACCGGACATGGAGTCCTTTCCACCGATGGATGGAAGTCCGAAACCAATCTGCGCATTATAAGCACCAAGCAGTGCTGCAAATGGCTGGCTCCAACGACTTGGCTCCTCCGACATTCTGCGGAAGTATTCCTGGAATGTGAAACGAATCTTGTGGAAATCACCACCTGCTGTTACGATACGGGAAACAGACTCTAATACTGCATAAGCTGCTCCATGGTATGGGCTCCATGAAGATAAATATGGATCAAATCCGTAACTCATCATGGTTACTGTATCGCATTTTCCATTCATAACCGGAAGTTTTGCAACCATACTCTGTGTCTCGGTCAACTGATATTTTCCACCATATGGCATGTATACACTGCCTGCTCCGATGGAACTGTCAAACATTTCTACGAGACCCTTCTGGGAACATACGTTAAGGTCTTTTAATTCATTTAACCATGCTGCTTTCATATCGCCTGCTGCAACTGCTTCTTCTACAGCCTTTGTGCTGATTTTATTTAAATAATTCTCTTCTTTTACCGGAAGCTCTACCTTTACATCAGTCTCCTGATGTGCTCCGTTGGTGTCTAAGAATGCTCTGGAAAGATTTACAATTTCTTTTCCTCTCCAGGATAATACTAATCTTGGCTCTTCGGTTACAACGGCAACTTTCACAGCCTCTAAGTTTTCTTCTTTTGCATAATCTAAGAACTGCTGTGCATCTTCCGGTGCAACAACAACTGCCATACGCTCCTGAGACTCGGAAATAGCAAGTTCTGTTCCGTCCAGTCCGGCATATTTCTTAGGTACTTTATCCAAATCAACCTGTAATCCGTCTGCAAGCTCTCCGATTGCTACGGACACTCCACCGGCACCAAAGTCATTACATTTCTTAATAATGTGGGCAACTTCTTCTCTGCGGAAAAGTCTCTGAATCTTACGCTCGGTAGGTGGGTTACCTTTCTGAACCTCTGCTCCACAGGTATCAATGGATTCTGTATTGTGTGCTTTAGAGGAACCGGTTGCTCCGCCACAGCCATCACGTCCGGTGCGTCCGCCTAAGAGGATAATAATATCTCCCGGATCAGAAGTCAGTCTCTGAACGGCACGACGAGGTGCTGCTCCCATAACGGCTCCGATTTCCATTCTCTTAGCAACATAATCCGGATGATATACTTCTTTGACATATCCGGTCGCAAGTCCAATCTGGTTACCATAGGAACTATATCCCTGTGCTGCGCCGCGAACCAGTTTCTTCTGAGGAAGCTTTCCTTCCATGGTATCTTTTACAGATACGGTAGGGTCAGCAGCTCCGGTTACACGCATTGCCTGATATACATAGGTACGTCCTGACAACGGGTCACGGATTGCTCCACCAAGACAGGTTGCAGCTCCACCAAACGGCTCGATTTCGGTTGGGTGGTTGTGGGTCTCATTTTTAAAGTTTACAAGCCATTCTTCTGTCTTGCCATCTACTTCAACAGGCACTACGATAGAGCAGGCATTAATCTCATCGGACTCTTCCTGATCCTGTAATTTTCCTTCTTTTTTCAGACTCTTCATTGCCATTAATGCAATGTCCATTAAGCAGACAAATTTGTCATCTCTACCCTCATACATTTTCTTATGTGTATCAAGGTAATCCTCGTAAGTCTTTTCCATTGGCTCTTTGTAGAAACCATCTTCAAATGCAACATTTTTCAGCTCGGTAGAAAATGTGGTATGACGGCAATGGTCTGACCAGTAAGTATCCAGCACACGAATCTCGGTCATGGATGGGTCTCTATCTTCTTCTCCATGGAAATAGTTCTGAATATGTAAGAAATCCTTGAATGTCATAGCCAGTCCAAGGGAATCATAGAGTGCTTTTAATTCCTGCTCCGGCATATCCTTAAATCCGGTCATAATCTTAACATCTGCAGGCTCCGGGAACTCTGTTACCAAAGTCTCAGGCTTCTCCATGCCGGTCTCTCTGGAATCTACCGGGTTGATGCAGTGATGCTTGATTGCCTCTAACTGCTCAGCGTTGATATCTCCGTAAATAACATAAGTTGTTGCGGTACGGATAACCGGCTCTTCATCCTCTTTTAAAAGCTTCACACATTGCTCTGCAGAATCTGCTCTCTGGTCGAACTGTCCCGGAAGGAATTCAACGGAAAATACTTTTCCATCACCCATTTCAAAATTCTCCTCATAGACATCATCTACCGGCGGCTCTGAAAATACAGTCTGAACTGCTCTTTTATATACATCATCGGAAATGTTTTCAATATCATAACGAATCAGGACACGTACCTTATCTACTGCGCTAATTCCAAGATAACTCTTAATCTCTGCATGTAACTCTTTGGCGCGTACTGCGTAAGCGTCTTTTTTCTCTACATACACTCTTCTTACCTTACTCATCTTCTACCTCCTGAATGTTTACTTTCTTATGTTCATTATAGCACGGCATTATGAATAAGAACAATTAATATATTTAATTTTATTTATAAGAGTTACTAATGTTGACACAGTTATAAGCGTCACTTATAATAAAGGAAAATATGCAAGATATGCATTCTGATATGATAAAGGAGCCATTATGGATATTAATTACGAATTATATAAAGTATTCTATCACGTTGCTACTTCCTTAAGCTTCTCGGAAGCCAGCAAGCAGCTTTACATTTCCCAGTCTGCAGTAAGCCAGTCCATCAAGACCTTAGAAAAGAAATTAGAGCAGCCGCTTTTTATCCGGAGCACCAAGAAAGTCCAGCTTACTCCGGCAGGACAGGTTCTGTTAAAACACATTGAACCTGCCATGAATCTCATCGCCCGCGGGGAAAACCAGCTCTTAGAATCCAATACTCTTGGGTTGGGGCAGCTTCATATTGCTGCCAGCGATACTATCTGCCGCTATTTTTTAGTACCTTATTTAAAAGAATTTCATAAAAAATTTCCCAGCGTTCCCATCAAGGTTACCAATGCAACCTCTCTTGGCTGCGTTGACCTCTTAGAGCAGGGAAAAGTCGATATTGCCGTTACCAACTGCCCGAATGTGCGATTGAATCAATCCTATATCCGCAAGATGGTACTGGACTTTACAGATGTATTTATTGCGAATCCATCCTACTTTAATTTAAAACAACAGGAATTAAGTTTCCGGGATTTAACAAAATATCCTCTGCTGATGCTCGATAACAAGAGTACCACCAGCGAATTCATGCACAATCTCTTCCTCTCCCATCAGTTGGAGCTGATTCCGGAAATTGAACTGAGCAGTAATGACCTTCTGATTGACCTTGCCCGTATCGGTCTTGGTATCGCCTGCATTCCGGACTATTGCTTGAAACATGAATCCAAGGATTTGTTTATCTTAAAAACTTTAGAACCTCTTCCCCGAAGACAGCTTGCTGTCTCCGTAAATCCGAATCTTCCGATTCTTACTTCTACGGAAGAATTCTTAAACCTGCTGCCGACATTATAAATGCATTTCCTCCCAGAAGGTTGTCAGTTTCTCTTCCAGATTGGAAAGCTGGCACACGCTCCGCTGTTCCCACTCTCTTGGGAACAGCCGCTGATAATCATTCTGCAGAAAGCGTTCATCCAAAAGCTCGATAATTCCCACATCTTCTGCAGTCCGGATAACACGTCCCGCTGCCTGAAGTACCTTATTCATCCCTGGATACCGATAGGCATAGTCGAATCCCATGCCCTCTTTCTTATCATAATATTCTTTTAAAATTTTCCGCTCATTGCTAATCTGCGGCAGACCGGTTCCTACGATGATTGCGCCAATCAACTGCTCCCTCTTTAAGTCAATTCCTTCTCCAAAGATGCCGCCCATAACACAAAATGCCACCAGGGACTCTTCTTTTTCCTCCTGAAATGCTTCTAAGAAAGCTTCTCTTTCCTCTTCCCGCATGCCGGATTCCTGACAGATGCAGGTAATTGTTTCATCCGTCCGCAGTTCAAATGCCTCATGCACTTTTTTCAGGAAAAGATAAGATGGGAAAAACACCATATAATTGCCCTTTTTCTTCTTTATTGTACGATAAATATAATCTGCAATCCTTCCGTATTCTTCCGGTGTTCTTCTGGTATATTTACTGCTGACATCATTTCCGATTAACAAAAGTCTCTTATCCTGGGAAAATGTTGTCTTTGCATAAACCGCATAATTATCCGTTTTATTCGTCAAAAGCTCCTTATAATACTGAACCGGCAGCAGCGTTGCCGAGAAGAAAATCGTAGCATTTCCCTTATCCAGACACTCCTGCAGATTAAAGGACGGATCCACGCAAAAAAGCTTTATGACAAATCTGCCCTCTTCATCATGCTGTCCGTAAATTACATAATGTTCGTCCACACGCTCATAGATATTCAAGAAATTTCTCAATTCAAAATAAAAATCAAGAACCACATCCCGCCCCGGGAACTCCGGATTCTTCTGCATATATTCTTCGATTTTTGCTGCAAGGCGCATACAGGAGAAAATGAGATTCGGAATGCTTTCGTAAATCTGATAGGTTTCGCATTCTCTCTTATATTCTAACATCAGCTTATTGCATTTGCTCAGTTCCTTCTCAATGGCAGAGCTTCTTGGTTTCATAATTTTCCGCACTGCAAGAATATCTTCTTTGACAAGGGCGGCACTGTACATCTCCCGTCCACGTTCCACAAGATTGTGTGCCTCATCTACCAGAAAGATGTAATCACCCTTGATGCCATCTGCGAAAAAACGCTTTAGATACACATTCGGGTCAAAGACATAATTATAATCGCAAATAATATTATCCGCCCAGGTTGCCGTGTCCAGACACATTTCAAACGGGCAGACCTGATATTCTTTTGCATGTGCCAGCAAAACTTCTCTTGTCAGATTATTCTCCTTCTGCAATAAATCATAAACCGCATCATTTACCCGGTCAAAATGTCCCTTTGCATAAGGACAGCTTACCGGATTGCACTCCACTTCTTCCCAAGGACACAGTTTCTCTTTCGCCGTAATCTGCACACTCTTTGCCCGATAACCCTTTTCACATAAAATGCCAAGGGTCTCTTTTGCCACATTTGCGGTAACAGTCTTAGCAGTTAAGTAAAAAATCTTATCACCTAATCCTTCTCCCACCGCTTTGATTGCCGGATATAATGTAGAAATTGTCTTGCCAACTCCGGTAGGTGCCTGAATAAACAGATTCTTTTTTCTGGCTATCGTACGGTAAACTCCGGCAGCCAACTCTTTCTGTCCTTCCCGGTATGGGAACGGAAATGCAAGTTCTTTAATGGATGCCTGCCGCTTTTTCCGCCACTCATACTGAAAATCCGCCCATTTCTTATATTTTAAAATCAAATCCGAAAACCATTCCTGCAGCTGCTGCATGGTATATTCATAAGAAAAATATTTTAAATCTCCGGTATCGAGATTTCCATATGTCATCTGAACATTGATTTTCTGTAAATCATTCTGGATTCCATATATGTACGCATAGCACTTTGCCTGTGCCAGATGTACCTTTATGGGTTCTTCCAATAAGTCAAGGCTTAAATATACGCCTTTTATCTCATCAATGGTAACTGTTTCTTCTATTATAATGCCATCTGCCCGTCCCCAGATTCCAAGCTCATAATTTTCTTCCTCAATGATAATATTCAAAGGGACCTCGGCATGGTAGGTGCTTCCCATCTTCTTTTGAATCTTCCGATGGAGTCTGCTGCCCGCCTGCATGGCTTCCATCGTATCAAGACTGGCTCTGCGGTTATCAATGTCTCCGGAACGCAAGATAAACTCCACCAGATTTCGTACCGATATTCTTATCTGCTCACGTTCCATTCCGCTGTCACCTCATTTCATCCCATCTTATACTTATTTCTATTTATGCTATTCACTATTTTTTCTATTTATCAATTTTTGAAAAATCTCATTTTTCTAGCAGACTTTAAAGGAATTAAAACGTATTCTCATTTCATAATAACAAAAAAATACCAGATAGAAAAGACAATATCCAAATTGTCCGCTACCCGGTATTTCTTCTTACCTTATGAACCTGTATTTTCTGGCTGCCAGAAAACCTGTGCCATCATTTAAGCAGTTGCATACTTGCTTAATACATTCTCAAAGTTCATATCATGTCCGCCATACTTAACAGTAAGCTCTCGATTCAGATCAAGACTTAATACTCCAAGAAAAGACTTTGCGTCAATTATTACTCTATTGTATGAAATATCAATGTCAAAATCACATTTTCCTGCCTCACGTACAAAGTCTCTAACCTCTTCTGTGCCAGCTAATTTGATTTTCTTTTCATTCATTTTTTTCACCATCCTCAAAAAAATAAACTGATTTACTTTTGATTCTTGAGCATTATGACACCATTTCTTTTTTTTGTCAATTTTCGCTTACCATCTTAGTATATGAATTTTATGAGCATTTTACACAATAAATTTTTCTGTTTTTCTCCATTTTGGTCTTACCAAAATTAGTTTGCCTGTCACATTTTGTCGTTTTTTATGGTACTTTAGTCACATTTACAAGTTTTTTTTTACTCAGTCAATATTTTTTATCGTTTTTCACAAATTTTTGTGTCAAAAAATAAGGGAATAAGCCTCGCATTCCTTCAAAAGTCTTCAAAAAAGCTCCAAATTCCATCATTATTCCTAAACTTCTTTCTACACATAACATTTACATAATACTTACTATTGCACTTTTTTCCGTACATTCAGCGTTTTTCCATATAAGTGGACATTTCGTGTATTATAACGTGATTGTATCACTCATTAATTTCGCCGATTGTCAATCATGCAAGTATCTTGACTCGCTTGCGCTCATTATATTACGTCTTTCGAAGATATCCAGATCCGCTTTTTCTTGAAATATACTATCTCTATAATAATAAGAAGAACGGACACTCCGATTACTGCCAGATAACCATATTTCCATTGAAATTCCGGCATTCCCGGAAAATTCATTCCATACCAGCCTGTAATTAGTGTCAATGGCAAAAAGAGAGTTGTTACAATGGTCAGAATACTCATAATCCGGTTCTGGTGAATATCAATCTGCGTCTGATACATTTCACGGATTTGCTGTAAATATTCGCGGATTGTCTCTACGTAATTATGCAGCCGCTCCACACGATTCATATAGCGTTCCCAGCCCTGTTCCTCTTCCACTAAGGACTCCCGGTTCATATACATCTGCATGAAATCTCCCATATTCATCAACTGTTCATAGTATGCCCGGCTCTCTGAAAGCTGCTTCCGATAACGCATAATTACTTCATTAAAATGCTCCGGTATCCTCTTAATTACAACATCCTCTACCTTCTCCAAATTTTCCTCTATCTTTTGCAGATAAAGAATATCATTGTCAATTAATGCATTACAAATAAAGAGCAACACCATATGAAGTGTGCAGCCATCAAACATATCATTTTTGACCTTTGCCAATATTTCCTGTAATTCCTCATCTTCTTCTATTAAAAATAGTTTATTTTCAAAGAGATAAAAGCCAAAGGAAAACTCTTTTTCCTTTTTACTTCCCTGTTTTGGTACATGTATAATCCCCTGTACACATTCATGAAATGCCTCTACTTTGCTATAGCGGATAAAACGCATGCTGCTAATCAGATTCTTTCGATGCGGATAATTTCCTTCTAATTGCTGAAATTCTTCCATATTTAATAGTATTATCTGCGGTTCTGATTCCTTTTCTATATTTTTCCCATTATCCCTTGCTAAAGAAAGTTCTCCTGATGCCGCATGCAACCAATACCTGTTCATTTCTCTTACAGCTCCCTTCCTCACAATCCTGTTTTCATTCATCACATATTTTCTTCTATGTCAGCAGACTGCCCTTTATAAAAATTCTCTTTCATTACTTTCTCTTAGATTTTAACACTCTTTGTCCCTTTTATACCACTTTTCTTTTTTTACTTTACAGGAAAGCAATTTCCTGTAAAGTAAAAAAAAGAAAGTATAAAATATACTTTCTGTTTAAGAACAGGGGTGGAAGGAATCGAACCCTCCTCTGGAGTTTTGGAGACTCTTATTCTACCGATGAACTACACCCCTATATGCTAAAATGACGTACAAGTACGTCACAATAGGTTTGTTTTGTAACATACCTTCAAAACTTCATACAGGAATCCGAAAACTTTATTTCTAAGATGGTCA
>ERZ1034998.775-NODE-775-length-19948-cov-14.923340_pt1 | contig 19948 bp, 18 predicted proteins | sample MGYA00520621_ERZ1034998 | MGnify/ENA primary metagenome ERZ1034998 (study PRJEB33766, sample SAMN09781748) | gut metagenome | biome: gut microbiome | host: Homo sapiens | place: Madagascar | study: EMG produced TPA metagenomics assembly of the PRJNA485056 data...
ATTGATTTCTGATAACTATATTATTAATATACACATGATATTTAATAGTTGCATAAACTCCTTATTTGTAGTTTGTAGTTATTATAATATTATTATGACAAAAAGTCACTATATATTGGTTAAAAAGTTATTTTGTAGATTTGCATAAAATAAAATGTAGTCGGTTATACAAAATAACCAACTACCTTAATTTTACATTAATGGTGAGAATAATCGCAAAACTGCATAATAAATTCTACGGAAGAAACCTACATTCAAGTTTTCTTCTAAAACAATTTGATTGCCGTATTGTTGAGTATCTAGGAAATCCTCCTTAACTTGGCTTATTATTGAGGATTTATAGAACAAACAACCGTTTTCAAAGTGCAAGTAAAGACTTCTAAAGTCAAAGTTTACTGTGCCTACTGTTGCAATTTCATCATCCACTACAACATTTTTGCAATGTACAAAACCTTTTGAATATTCGTAAATTTTGACACCATTGCGAATAAGTGCAGGATAATATGACCTTGTAGCTTGGAAAACTGTCTTTTTGTCCGGTATACCCGGTGTTATGATTCTTACATCAACACCTCTTTTAGCTGCTAAGGTTAATGCTCTTGTCATTTCAGCACTGATTATTAGATACGGTGTTGTAATGTAAATGTACCTTTGAGCTTTGTTGATTATGGATAAATACACATTTTCGGAAGTTGGTTCATCATCAAGTGGTGTGTCACCATAAGGACAAATATAACCGTCACCTTGTGGCATAACAGAAATTTCATCAATATATCTGTCAGGAAAATAAGGAGAAAAATCCCATTCTGTTCGCCTTAGTGCATTCCATGTGGATAAGAACATTTCTGTTAAATTCCACACAGCGTCACCTTTCAGCATAATACCGTCATCTTTCCAATGACCGAATCGTTCTATTCTGTTAATGTATTCATCTGCTAAATTAATACCACCGGTAAAGCCGGTATGACCGTCAATAACCATAATCTTTCTGTGGTCACGATTGTTAGCTACTGATGAAAGTACAGGTCTAAAGGGATTGAACTTAATGCACTTAATACCGTAACTTTCTAAAGTTTTTGGGTAGTTGTTTGGCAAAAGTGAAATACATCCAACATCATCATAAATCAGTCTAACATCTAAACCACGAGATGCCTTATCCTTTAGAATATCAAGAATACTGTTCCACATATATCCATCGGCAATAATGAAATATTCTAAGAAAATATAGTGCTTTGCATTTCGTAATTCTTCCAGCATAACAGGAAAATTATATTCACCAAGTGGGTAGTAACAAACATCACTTTTCTTATATACAGGATAACCCATCCTATCTATGTAACCGAAAATATTTTTCATACATAGGTCTTGCTTTTCAATTTCATAAAGAGTAACACTGCAATCAGGTTTAAACTTCTGAGAATGACTTTCACTTTTATCCATTCTTTTTCGCAAAAATCTACCGGGTCTTTTGCCACCTGCAACAAAATATACCATACCACCAAAGGTAGGCAAAGCAACCATAGGAATAATCCAAGCCATTTTGTAGGCAGTATTTTTGTTGGAATTAATAATAGAAACAATCTGAGAAATTGTGATTAAAATAAAAAATACTCTTACAATTCTAAAAGCAAGTTGGAACTCAAACATTAAAAATAGTAGAAAGACTACTTGAATAAAAATGATAAATCCGATTATGAAAACTCTTGAGAAAATTTTGTTTAGAAATTTCATAAGAACTCCTTAATATCTAATGTTAATCAGTATTATAACAAATAGTGGTTAACTAATCAACAGTAAATAAGCAGAATAAAACCACTGTTTATTGACTATTTTTGTGACTTCACTTATAATTAAAGTAAATTAACTATAAGGGAGTTTATGATGAATCTATCTACAGCAACATCTGTAACCGGTGGTATTCTTCTTGGTATTATCTTACTGGTTATCGGTATTATAATTTGGTTTGTATTTTTAATGCTTAAAAAAAGAAAGAAATCTATTGCACCTAAACACGGTGGTAAGTCCGGTTATGTAGTAGGTGGTATTGGTTTGGTAATTACTGTTGTGTCTTTGATTGCAATGTTAGTTACCGGTACAACAAGTGATGTGGGTACTATCCTTTCAACTATGAAAAGTGACAGTAAGGCTATTTGTGACGGTAAAATGTATGTGAAAACCGATTTTACTTATAACGGAAACAATGATTATAAGCTATCAAAAGCTGAGGGTGTAATCTCCGGTGCAAGTGATTTGAATACCTTGAAAGGCTATAGCGAATATAAAATTTTGGTATCATTAAATACTAACATTTCCGGTGTTATCTTTGTTGAAGAAGATAGCGAAAGAAGTTTTGAAGAAAAATATACTGATTATGACAACTTTAAGTGTGGTGTAGTATTTGACACTAAAGACAAGAAAATGTCAACTAATGAGTCGGATATAAGCACAAGCCTTTTTGAAAAAGTAATTTCAATGGATAACTACAAGGAAGTTGATAAGGATAAAATCAGCTATGTGGATAAAATTGATACAAAACAAAATTGTACTTTTTGGGGTACAAGTGATGATGAACTGGTAACAAGTCAGGTTAAACTATTCCCTAAGGATAAGAACAAAAAGTATATTAGAGTTGTTGACAGTAAGTATTATGAACTTGATGACAGTTTAACAAAAACTGTTGATAAATACTTTAAGTAATAATTACTATTAGAAAGAGGCTTTTCATAGCCTCTTTTTTGTTGCATAAATATTATTGCTATGTTAAAGACTTGAATTAAATGGCAATAAGTGATACAATTATAATGTTATTTTATACACTATGAAAACAGAAAGGAAGATTGTAATGGGTATGACAATGACACAGAAAATCTTAGCAGCACATGCAGGACTTTCTGAGGTTAAAGCAGGACAGCTAATAGAGGCAAATTTGGACCTTGTACTTGGTAACGATGTTACTTGTCCGGTTGCTATCAATGTTTTTGAAGAAAATGGTGCTGACTCTGTTTTTGATAACACAAAAATTGCAATGATTATGGACCACTTTACTCCTAACAAGGATATTAAAGCAGCAGAACAGGTAAAGATTTCTCGTCAGTTTGCTGACAAGTATGATATTAAGAATTATAGAGATGTAGGTCAGATGGGTATTGAACATGCCCTACTTCCTGAAATCGGTTTAGTAGGTCCCGGTTCACTATGTATCGGTGCTGACTCTCACACATGTACATATGGTGCTTTAGGTGCTTTCTCAACAGGTGTTGGTTCAACAGATATGTGTGCCGGTATGATTTCCGGTAAGGCTTGGTTTAAAGTTCCATCAGCTATTAAGTTTGAACTTGTTGGTGAACCTCAGGGCTATGTTAGTGGTAAGGATGTTATCCTACACATTATCGGTATGATTGGTGTTGACGGTGCATTATATAAGTCAATGGAATTCTGTGGCGAAGGCATTAAGCATCTAAATATGGATGACAGACTATGTATTGCAAATATGGCTATTGAAGCCGGTGCAAAGAACGGCATCTTCCCTGTTGATGATATTACAAGAGAATACTGTGACGGTAGATTCCAGGGTACTCCTGTAGAATATACTGCTGACGAAGATGCTGAATATGACGAAACATATGTTATTGACCTAGCAACACTTCGTCCAACAGTAGCATTCCCTCACCTACCTGAGAACACAAAGACTGTTGATGAAATCGGTGAAACAGAAGTTAAGATTGACCAGTGTGTTATCGGTTCTTGTACAAATGGTAGATTAAGCGACTTAAGAGCTGCTGCTAATGTGCTAAAGGGCAAGAAAATTGCTAAGGGTGTAAGATGTATCATCTTCCCTGGTACTCAGCAGATTTGGAAAGATGCTATGCATGAAGGTCTATTTGATATATTTATTGATGCAGGTGCAGTTGTTTCAACTCCAACTTGTGGTCCTTGTTTAGGTGGTCATATGGGTATTTTGGCTGCCGGTGAAAAGGCTATTTCAACAACAAACAGAAACTTTGTTGGTCGTATGGGTCATGTTGACAGTGAGGTTTACCTTGCTTCTCCTGCAGTAGCTGCAGCATCAGCTGTTAAGGGCTACATTACAGATCCGGAAAAACTTTAATTAGGAGGTTTTATTACTATGAACGCACATGGTACAGTACATAAGTTTGGGGATAATGTAGATACTGATGTTATTATTCCTGCTAGATATTTAAACACTTCTTCTCATAGTGAACTTGCTGCTCACTGTATGGAAGATATTGATAAAGACTTTGTTAAGAATGTAAAGCAAGGTGACATTATGGTTGCCGAAAAGAACTTTGGTTGTGGTTCTTCAAGAGAACATGCTCCAATTGCCATTAAGGCTTCAGGTGTCAGTTGTGTTATTGCATCAACATTTGCTAGAATTTTCTATCGTAATTCTATTAACATCGGTCTTCCGATTCTTGAATGTGAAGAAGCTGCTAAGGATATTAAGGATGGGGACACTGTTTCTGTAAACTTTGATACCGGTGTTATCACTAACGATACAACAGGAAAAACATATCAGGCAGAACCATTCCCTGAATTTATTCAGAATATTATTGCTAAGGGTGGACTAATTAATTCTATTCTTAACAAATAATAAATATAAAGAAAAAGAACAGAGGAAAAATAATGAAGAGAACAATTAGCGTAGTAATTTGCGGTCTTGTGGTTTTGTCTTCTCTATTATTTGCAACAGGTTGTGGCAGAAGTACACACGAGGTTGATTTGTCTAAGTATGTTAAGTTTGACGGCTTTAGCTCAATGGCAAAATTAAACTCTACTCCTGACTATGAAAAGTGCGAAGATGAAAGAGATGAAATCGCAGAAAAAAGAAGTGATATTAAGGATAAAGATGACAGCAAGTATAAGGAATATTCAGATAAAATTGCTGAACTTACTGACACTAAAAATGCCTTGAAAAATATCACATTCTCACTATCAAAGGGTGAAAATGGTAAAATCAAAAACGGTGATACTATTACAGTAAAGGCTAAGTACAAAGAAGATAAGTTAAAGAATTTTGGTATTGACTTAAAGTCAGACGAATTTTCTTTCAAGGTAAGTGGTCTTGAAGAAAAGGAAGTTATTGACCCATTTGATAAAGACCATTTTGAACTAAAAGTCAGTGGCCTTGACGGTAAAGGTAAAGTTGATAACGGTGTTGATGATAGTACTAGTATTTACTATACATTTGAACCATCATATAACTTAAAAAATGGTGATAAGGTTACTGTTACTGCTACTATGTACGATGATGACGCAGTGCTAAAGGATAGCACTGATGAAGATGGTACTAAGGCTGAAAAAGAATTTACTGTTTCCGGTTTAGGTACAGTTCCTAAAACACTTGATGGTGTAGATACTTCTGATATTGATGAAATTCTATTTAATAAAGTTAAGAATGATACAGATGTTGAAGAAGGTGACACACTAAAGGGTTATGACCTAAATATTAGTGAAAATGATTATATGTTTGCTAAACTTAAAGTTACAAAGTTAGGCGACTATAAGAAGGTAAACGGTATCTATGGTTACAAGGAATATAATGGTGAAAGTGATTGTAGACATGGTGTTGTTTACTCCAGACAGATAACTGCAAAGGTTATTGATACCGGCTATTCTAAGAAAATTAAGAAAGGCTCAACAAAAACATTTACAGTTTATCTAGGTGCTTATGTTAGTGGTGGTTATCTAATGGTTACTGATGATAATAAATTGGCTAAGGCAACTTCTTATTCAATGTATGTATCAACAACCAGTGGAAGTACATATAAGCAAGTTAAAAAGAATATGACTTACGATTCAGAATATAAATATACTGAAGTAAAGTGATAAAAAATTAACCGATTAGCCCACTAGGGTTAATCGGTTTTTACTTTGTGAAGAAAAAGACTGTTGCATTTTGTACAACAGTCTTTTCTAATATAAAATTATTAAATTTTATTTATATGGGTGAGAATTTAAATATTCTTCCAGAATGTTACCGGCAATTTTACAAAGTTCGGAACAAGGCCTTTTCTTGTAATATTCATCAGTTCTTTTTTCCGGAACAATACCGTCCTTCTTTACAAGTCCTAAAAGTTCCTTACAAATAATAGAACCGTTAATTTCTTTGTATTTGTCGGCAACTTCATTGATTCTTTGGTATAGTTCTTTCTTAGTCTGAAAGTCCTTTGGGTCGCTATAACCATATAGAATACTTAGCACATATACCATACCGCTGACACAACCACAAACTTCTCTCATTCTGCCCATTCCACCACCAAAGCCTGAAACGGACATTGCCACAACATCACTTGGAATGTTTAGCTCATCGGCAAATGCCATAGCTACTGATTGGGAGCAGTTGTAACCTTCTTTAAACAAGGACTCAGCCTTTTCACCTTTAGTCATTTAAAGCCTCCAGCTGTTTCTCAAATTCAGCAAGTTTCTGCTGAGCTTTCTTTAGCTTTTCTTGACCTTCTTCTGAAGTGTCATCCTTGTGCTTTTCAATAACACCTTTCTGAGTTTCAATAAAGTGTTCAAGAACTTTCTTTCTTAAATCGGAAGTTTCTTCATCTTTATATCTGTTTGAAGGTGCTTCTTCTTCTACTTCTTCATTGTCATCATAATCAACTTCTTCACCGTTTCTCTCAACAAGAATATTAGGGTTGTTATGAAGTTCAATGTTCTTAGTAGCAACTTTCATAACATCTCTGTTAATAACTAGGTTGATACCTACAGGGTTAATTGCAATAGCAAATAAATCATCTGTCTTAAAGATACGATACACTTCAACAAATGGTAGTTCAATACAAACTTTCTTGTCATCATCAAGGGATGCATAATCTTTCATAAGTGGTGTGTTAATAAAGTAGTCGTATTCCTTATGGTCTGTTAGTACAGGTAAAATCTTCTGACCTTCAACATTTGTATTTAGGAAAGGATACTTAACCTGCATTTGGTCGCCATCTCTGCTTTGTACAATAGCAGGTACAAGTAAAGTGGCATTCTTTAATGCAACAGTTAGTGGGCTGTTCTCTTGTACAGCAATATTCTTGCCTTCTTTACGGAACTTTGCAACATGCTGTAGAAAAATCAGTGACTCTATGTAAAGGTCAGGGTTGATAGTTGTTTCACTTTTTTCAGCTTTAAAGATAGTATCTCTTGGGATAACTAGTGGTCTTAGTCTGCCATCAGTAAACTGAATGTTTTGGAAACCAAGTCTTTGCATATCTTCAACAAGTGCAATAAAGTCATCACCGGTAATTTCACGAATTTCAACATCAAAATTCTGTTCGGCAAGGTTGCCGATTAGGTAATCGGCACCACTTGTATCAACAAGTACAATAGCATCCTTGTCGTGTGCATAGAAGTGGCTTGTGCCTTGTGAAACAACAATCCACATTTTATCTAGATTTAGAATTTTCTCTAAAGTAAGCATACGGAAGTGAATAACATATTCTGTAAACATCTTTAGGTCATCATTGTTGTTTACTTCCTTTGCTTTAGGGATACAATGTTCTTCTAGGTAATCTATAAAGCAGATATTTTCAGCAACAGTTGCATTTTGCATTGCTTCTCTGCCATGGTCATGGTCTTCAAAAAAAGCCTGAATTAGCTCTTGTATTCTTTCGTTACTTATCATTTTATCAATTCCTTTATAGTTGATATGTAAATTATACCATAGGTATTTATTTTTGTAAATGACAATAGTAAGTTTTTACTAAAAATCAGTTGGATTTGTTCTTTCCTTTTATAACTTTGTCAATCATATATAAGATATATCCAAGGGCAATAAAGATAGCAAGTAAAACTCCTACCCAACCTAAGAAACCACTCCAACCAAGGTGTCCTAAGTCTAAGAAAAAGTATGGATAAATTACAATACCCTTTGCAGGGTGTGTAATAAGTGAACTTCTGATAACAATATATGCTACGTAAATCAGTGGCATAATTACTGATAATATAGGGTCAACTACCTTTAGTGTGTTTCTCTTGCAGAACAGTAACCAGTCAAGAAAATACATTATAGGCAGTACACAGTGAAGTAGTGTGCAAGAAATATCTGTAAAATATGTATATGGTGTGTGTTCATCTGATAAAAGAATGTTATACACAAAGAAAGTTACCAAAATCATTATTAAACAGTAAAACCTAAATCGTGGCAATACTGTATCCTTACCTTTTGCTGAAAAGATTAAGGATATAAACATAACTATTATACAAATATAGTTAGATAAATTTGTGTAAAATACATACCAGTTAATATTGTATTCCCTATTAAACCAACCTAGGCTTGAGAGAATTCCCACTACACCTAAGGTTACAAAAATAGTGCGAAAAATTACTGCACTTACATTTACATTTTTTCTCATACTTTCCTCCATAGATAGCAAAAGGCTGTCACCGACAGCCTTAAGTTTGTTTATAAAAATTAGAAAGAATCTTCCTCTGCAATTTCAGTTTCAGCATCAGATGATGGCTGATTGTTGCTGATTGCTTGGTTAACAATTTTCTTTCTGTTTTCTGCTCTTACTTCCTCAGCAGTTTTTTCATGTTTATCTTCATGCTTGATTTCCTTAACAGTTACTTTAACAGGAGTTTTCATTTCCTTGTACTCGTTTTCGTTGGAACAAGCAACAGTTAGAGAGTCCAGTTCTTCACTGGTGATTTCTTCTTTGTTTTCAGGGGACTGATCAACAACACCGTCAGCTATTTCTATATAGCGTCTGTGTGCTCTTTCCAATCTTTCACTGCTGGTTTCAATAACCTGACAGATTAGGTGGTGTTCTTTCTTCTCCTCCTCTGTCATATTTTCATAAAAAGCCTTACCCAGTGCAGTAAAAGCCTGTTCCATAGTTTTGTTTTCTTTCTTCATTATACTGCGAAGACGGTTAAGCTGAGCTTTTTGATGACTTTTTTCTACAACATCTTGTGCTACATCAACAAGTGCATTTTTTGCTGAGCATAAACCATCAGTAATTGTTTCTAATATAGCCATAATAAACCTCCTAGTTTATTTGATAAGTACAAAATACTACAACACTATTAAAACAGATTTTTATAATAAAATCAATAAAATTTTAAAAATTTACTTGCCAATGTTTTTCATTTATTATAATATTGTATAGAATAAGGAGGTGGCAATATGCCTAAAACAGTTATAAAAGAAATTATCTGTCCACAATGTAACGCAGTAACTGAGGGAAAATTATACACAAGCATCAATGCCACAAACAATCCTCACCTTAGAAACGAAGTTCTTGAAGAAAAAATCTTTAATTGGACATGTCATGCTTGTGGTCATCAGGCAAGACTTACATATCCTTTACTATATAATGATATGAAAAGAAGATTTATGGTGTATCTGATTCCGGATATTGACCGATTCCAACTTGCCGATAATGAGCTTGAGGAAGAATTTAAGAATCTAAAGGGTATCAGAAAAAGATTAGCACCAAACTTCAATACATTTAAAGAAAAAATATTTATCTTTGAAAACGGCCTTGATGATATGGCTGTTGAGTTAACCAAACTTGCTATTAGCGAAAGTGTTGCAAGAAAATTAAAACTAAGAGAAGTTACCGAAGGGTACTTATCAATGTATGACAGAGAAAGCAACACAATGGGATTTACTTTTTTAACAGGCCTTGAGAAAGAACCTTATATTCAATCGGCCAGACTTGAGATTTATAGCAAAAGCCTTGCTATTGTTGATGAATTGGCTGAAAAGGATAAGAACTTGATGGGTTTCTTAACTATTGACAGAGAATGGGCAACTAACATTCTTTATAGATATAAAAGGTCACGTCAAAGAATTAAGAACAAAAAAGAAAAAGAAGTTCAAGAATAAATTTAATTATTGCAAAAAAAGCACTCATTATGGGTGCTTTTATTATTGACATTTTTCTGTTATAATGAGATAATAAAAACTGTATGAACTTTGCTATGAAGGAGAATAAACTATGGCAAAAGAGATGGCTAAAGCCTACAACCCAAAAGAGGTTGAAGACAAAATATATGACTTTTGGCAGGAGGGCAACTACTTCCACGCAGAAGTAGATAAGGACAAGAAACCTTATACTATTGTTATGCCACCTCCAAATATTACAGGTCAGCTACATATGGGTCATGCCCTAGACAACACTCTACAGGATATTCTTATCCGTTGGAGAAGAATGCAGGGTTATTCTGCACTATGGCTACCCGGTACAGACCACGCAAGTATTGCAACAGAAGCTAAGATTGTTGAAGCAATGCGTAAAGAGGGAATTACTAAAGAAGATTTAGGCAGAGAAAAGTTCCTTGAAAGAGCATGGGAGTGGAAAAAAGAATACGGTGGCAGAATCGTTAGCCAGTTAAAGAAGATGGGTTCTTCTTGTGACTGGGAAAGAGAACGCTTTACAATGGATGAAGGTTGTTCTAAGGCTGTTAAGGAAGTTTTTGTTCGTCTATACAACAAAGGCTTAATTTACAGAGGAGAAAGAATCATCAACTGGTGTCCTCATTGTAAAACATCAATTTCTGATGCAGAAGTTGAATTTGAAGAACAAGCAGGTCATTTCTGGCATCTTCGTTACCCACTAACAGATGGTAGTGGATACCTGGAACTTGCTACAACAAGACCTGAAACATTACTTGGTGATACAGCAGTAGCAGTTAACCCAAGTGATGAAAGATACAAGGATTTAGTAGGCAAAACATTAACACTTCCACTTGTTGGCAGAGAAATTCCAATTATTGCCGATGATTATGTTGATGTTGACTTTGGTACAGGTGTAGTTAAGATTACTCCTGCTCACGACCCTAACGACTTCCAGGTTGGTTTAAGACACAACCTACCTGTTATTAATGTAATGACAGATGACGCTAAGATTGTTGAAGATTATCCAAAGTATGCCGGTATGGATAGATACGAAGCAAGAGAAGTTATTGTTAAAGATCTTGACGAAGGTGGTTTCCTTGTTAAAGTAGAAAAGCATGACCACAATGTTGGTACTTGTTACAGATGTCACAGCACAGTTGAACCAAGAGTTTCTAAGCAATGGTTTGTTAAGATGGATGAACTTGCAGGCCCTGCTATTGAATGTGTTAAGAGTGGCAAAACTAAATTTGTTCCTGAAAGATTTAATAAGATTTATTATCACTGGATGGAAAACATTCGTGATTGGTGTATTTCTCGTCAGTTATGGTGGGGTCACAGAATTCCTGCTTACTATTGTGATGAATGTGGCGAAGTAACAGTTGCAAAGGAAATGCCTGAGAAGTGTCCTAAGTGTGGTTGTACTCACCTACATCAGGATGAAGATACACTTGATACATGGTTCAGCTCAGCTTTATGGCCTTTCTCAACTTTAGGTTGGCCTGATAAGACACCTGAACTTGACTACTATTTCCCAACTAATACACTTGTTACAGGTTATGATATTATTTTCTTCTGGGTTGCAAGAATGATTTTCAGTTCAGTTGAACAGATGAACAGTCAGCCATTTGATACTGTATTTATTCACGGTATTGTTCGTGATGAAAACGGTGTTAAGATGAGTAAATCACTTGGTAACGGTATTGACCCACTACTTGTTATTGACCAGTACGGTGCTGATGCTCTAAGAATGTTCCTAGCTACAGGTAACTCACCGGGTAACGATATGAGATATTCCGAAAAGAGAGTTGAGGCTTGTCGTAACTTTGCTAATAAGCTATGGAATGCAAGTAGATTTGTTCATATGAACATTGATGATTATAATGTTAAGAATGAACTACCTACTACTCTTGAAACAGAGGATAAGTGGATTCTTCATACACTAAATAATGTAGCTAAAGAAGTTAACGAAAATCTTGAAAGATTTGAGCTTGGTATTGCACTTTCTAAGATTTATGACTTTATTTGGAACAGCTACTGTGACTGGTATATTGAACTTTGTAAGGCTAGACTTCAAAGTGAAGGTGAAACTGCTCAGAATGCTCGTCAGGTACTAATTTATGTTCTTGACAAGATTTTAAAGCTATTACATCCATTTATGCCATTTATCACAGAAGAAATCTGGCAGACAATTCCTCACGATACAGACGGTAAAACTGTTATGCTTGAAAAGTATCCTGAATATGATCCTAACCTTGACTTCCCAAGTGAAGCTGAAGAAATGATGAAGGTTATGGAGGCTATTACTGCTATTCGTACTCAGAGAAACGAAATGAATGTTCCACCATCAAAGAAAGCAAAGCTATTTATTGCTACTGCTATTCCTGAAACATTCAGTAACGGCGAACAGTTCTTTAAGAAATTGGCATCAGCAAGTGAAGTTGAAATCAGCGATTCATTTGATATTGACGGTGCAGTTACTGTTGTTACAAGTGACGCAAAAATCTATATTCCAATGGAAGAACTGGTTGACAAAGAAGCTGAACTAAAGCGTCTTAATAAGGAACTAAAGCAGGTTGAAAAAATGCTTGCTCAGGATGAGGGTAAACTTAACAACCCTGGCTTTATGTCTAAGGCTCCTGAAAAGGTTATTGAAAAAATCAAAGGCCAAGCAGAAAAAGAAAGAGAAAAGATTGCTCTTATCCATGCTGCCATGGATGCATTAAAATAAACAAATTTGCTCCCTAAAACTAGGGAGCATTTTTTCTTTTTCACAAGAATAGTTACAAAATGCCCCTATAGTTGAAAAAAATATATGTAAATGTTATAATAAAAGTTGGTAACAGCTTTGTTGCAATGGTAACAGAGAATTAATTATGCAAACAAATGAATAACATATTTCAAAATTTTAGGAGGAATAACTGTGGGAAAAGTACAGAAGATTTCTATAACACTAACATTAGTTTTGTTAACAGCTTTTCTGATGATTGTGCCTATGACTTCAGTTAGTGCCGTAAATTATTTTGATGGTGCTAAGATGATTTCAACAAATGGTTACAAATATTACAGAGCTTGGAGTCAGGATCAATTTCCTTGGCACAATACAAAACCTAGTGATGCTTGGGAAAGCGACTGGATGAACCGTTATGGTTGTAGTACAGTTGCTATGGCTAAGATGTTTGTAGAAGCTGGTGTTGCCAACCCTAATTCAGTAAACCCCGGTACATTAATGTCAAAGTACGGTTCACCATCAAAAGGTATCGGTGATGTAGGCATTTATTGGTCAACTTTAGCCGGTCAGTTTGGTATGAGTTGCGAAAATTTTCAGCAGTACCCAACAGGTTCTTTTTATAGCACAGCTATGAAGTATTTTAATGATAGTAACGCTCAGTATCATTTACTGTTAAAGGTAACTTCTCCAACAACATCATCACACTATGTTCAGATTGACCGTCAGGCAACAGTAAAGCAAAAAACACTTATTTATAATGATTCAACTGCTATTTATGATGGTGGCTCAAGATTTAATACAGCTAATGATTATTACAACACATTAGCACTAAAGAAACTTTCTTCTTCTAATTACACACCTTGTTATTTTGTTGTATTTAAAAATAACAACACTGTAAAGTTAAAGTCACTTTCTGAAAGCAAATCAACATCAGTAAAACTTTCTTGGTATCCTAACGGTGCTTGTGAAAAGTACGTTGTTTATAAAAGAAAGAAAGGTGTAGATTCTTGGACAGGTAAAAGTTACAAGAAATATTCAAGTTCAGCCGGTGAGGGTATTCGTAGTTGTACAGATACAGATGTAAAACCGGGTAATACATATGAATATACTGTTAGAGGTTGCTATTACGACAAAAACGGTAAAGCAGTATATTTGAAGTATAATAAGACAGGTAAGAGTATTAATGTTGAAACAGATGCACCTAAGTTATTAAGTGCAAACAGCCTTGACTACAATACTATTCAGGTAAAGTGGAAAGCTACTAAGGGTGCAACAGGATATAGAGTGTATCGTAAAAAAGCCGGTGAAAAGTCCTTTACTTTCCTTAAAAATGTAAAGGGTACAAGTTATAAGGATACAACAGCTCAAGTTGGACAAGAATATTATTATACTGTTAAGGCATATGTAAATACTACAAGTAATGTAGGTGACTTTGATAAAACAGGTATCAAGGGTGTTGCATTGCCTAAGAAACCGGTTCTAAAAACTGCTGAAAGCAAGGACTTTAACGCAATTAAAGTTACTTGGAAAAAGGTAGGTGGAGCATCCGGTTACTATATTTATCGTAAGGCAGATGCTGATAAAACATATAAGCAGATTGCTGAAGTTAGTGGAAACAAAACATTTACTTCAACAGACCTTTCTGCTACTACAGGTGTAAAATATCAATACACAGTTTGTGCATACAGAAACCGTAGTGGTAAGTCATATGCAGGTCCATATGATTCAAAGGGCTTAACTGCTGCTGCTTGTACCAAAGCACCAACAATAAAAAGCAGTACAAGTACATCAAGCAGTAAATTAAAGATTAATTGGAGCAAGGTTAACGGTGCAACCGGTTACAATGTTTATCGCAGATTAGAAAAAGATAAAACTTATAAATTGTTAAAAACTATCAACGGTAACGGTAATGTGGAGTTTTCCGATAGTGGTTTACAATGTGGTGTTAAGTATTATTACAGAGTAAACGGTTTTAGAACAGTTGATAACAAAAATTATGAGGGCCTTGGTAGCAAAGATTATGTTGGCCTAACAAATCCGGCACAACCGGCACTAAAAAGTGCGAAGAGTTTAGCTTACAATACTATTAGTATTGAGTGGACTAAGGTTGACGGTGCTACAGGATATGAAATCTATAGAAAGACAACCGGTTCTTATAGCAAAATCGGTACAGTAACAGGACAGTCAACTGTAACATTTAAGGATGAAAAGGCTACTACCGGTGTTAAATATCAATATACAGTAAAGGCTGTTTATGTTAAAAACGGTATCAAGAGATATAGTACAGACGAAAATTATATTCATGGTACTGCATATCCAAGCAATCCTAACCTAACTTCTGTAACCAGTGTTGAGTACAATGCTATTGAACTAAAGTGGAGCAAGGTTGATGGTGCTAACGGATATAAGATTTACAGAAAATTACCATCAGATAAAAATTATAAGGAATTAATTGTTCTTTATAATGGTCAGGCTGATAAATATATTGACCAAACAGTAACTTGTGGTACAAATTATCAGTACATTATTAAGTCATTTAGATATGAAAATAATAAAACATATACCAGTGGCAATAACAGTGCTGTAACTTGCAAGGCTGTTCCACCAATGCCAAAGGTAAAGGTTTCTGTAGCTAGTTACAATTCACTAAATATCAGTTGGTCAAAGGTAAACAGTGCGACAGGTTACAGAGTTTATTATAAGAAAGATAACGCAAAGAAGTGGTCAACACTTGCAACATTTGAAAATGGTGCACTTACAAGTTGCGAACATAGAAAACTAACAACAGGCATTAATTATACTTATTCTGTTAGAGCCTACTATAAAGAAAACGGCAAAACAGTATGGGGTGATTTTGATAAAACAGGTGTTACTAAGAAACCTACTACAACATCACCAAAACTAACTTCTGTTAAGTCAAATTCAGCAAGTAGTGTAACTGTTAAGTGGAACTCAGTAAGTGGTGCCAGTGGTTACAAGGTAATGCGTAAGGCTGAGGGTGCTAAGAACTTCACAACTATCGGTACAACTGATTCTAAGAAACTTTATTATACTGACAAAAAGGTTTCTTGTGGTATTAAGTATTGTTATACAGTTAGAGCTTACAGAAATGTTAGCAAAAAACCGGTTTTAGGTTCTTACAATTCTACAGGTCTTGAGATTAGAACGATTCCTGACAAGCCGGTTATTTCAGTTTCATCTGCAAACTATAACAAGCTAAATGTTAGTTGGAGCAGATGTAACGGTGCTACAGGCTATAAAGTTTATAGAAAAGTAGCTAACGGTACATATAAGCTAATTAAGAACCTAAGTGGTTCTACTGCTACAGGCTTTACCGATACTGTAGAATGTGGTACAGAGTATTATTATTATGTTACTGCTTATGTTATTAATAACAAGGTAGAGTACGGTAGCTTTGACAGTGAAGCTGTAAAGGGCAAGGCTGTTCCTCAAACTGTAAAGCTTGGTTCTCCTACAACTTCTAAAGGCCAAGTAAAGGTAAATTGGTCAACAGTACCCGGTGCTACAGGCTACTACGTATATTGTAAATCAGGTAACGGTGGTTATAAGCTAATTGCTGATGTTAAGGGTGGTAAAGCTAAGAGTTATACAGACAAGAATGTTCAGAAAGGTAAGAAATATACTTACACAGTATGTGCATACACAATTTGTCCTGCCGGTTATATCTCCGGTAACTACAACAAAACAGGTGTTACAATTACAGTAAAATAAATATAAAATTAAGTGGTGCTTTTTAGCACCACTTTTTTGTATCTATATAAGGCAAAATTAAAGGACTTGCAATTAAGCAAGTCCTTATTTTAGCTTTCATTATTTAATTTTACAAGCTGTTTCAACTTTCTTTGCGACATTATCCATAAAGTCACCTTGGAAGTTTTCTACTTCACCTGCATCAACCAGCTTTGCTAAACTTGGGTCAATTGGAAGTTTTGCAAGAACTTCAAGGTTGTTTTTCTTTGCAATTTCCTCAATGTGGCTTTCTCCATAAATCTTATGTTCTTTGCCACAATCAGGACACTTAAAGTAACTCATATTCTCTACAATACCAAGGATAGGAATATTCATTATATTTGCCATATTAACGGCTTTTTCTACAATCATAGATACAAGTTCCTGAGGAGATGTTACGATGATTATACCGTCAACAGGAAGACTTTGGAATACTGTTAGAGGAACATCACCTGTTCCCGGAGGCATATCAACAAACATATAGTCAATATTACTCCAAATAACATCAGTCCAAAACTGCTTAACTGCACCGGCAATTACAGGACCTCTCCATACTACAGGACTTGTTTCGTCAGGTAGCAGTAGGTTAATAGACATAATATCAATGCCATCTTTAGTTTTTGCAGGGAAGATACCGTCATCATTACCCTTTGCCTTTTCGTGTATGCCAAAAGATTTTGGAATAGAAGGACCGGTAATATCAGCATCAAGAATTGCTGTCTTATAGCCCTTTCTGTTCATTGTAACGGCAAGTGTAGATGTTACAAGGCTCTTGCCTACACCACCTTTGCCGGATACAACACCGATTACCTTTTTTACTGAACTGTATTGATTTAACTTTTCAATTAAATTTTCCGGTTTTTTACTGTTGCAACTTTCGCCACAACTGGAACAATCGTGAGTACAACCCATTTTATTACCTCTTTTTATTCTTGATTATCTTCAACAGGAGTATCGTCCTCTGTTACTTCCTCGTTCTGTTCAAGTTCTTCTGTTTCGTCAGTTTCATTTTCATCTGTAGCATCAATTTCTTCCATAATGCCACCTTCAACATTGCCTTCTTCTACTTCTTCTTTTTCTTCTTCAAAACCACTTAGGAATGTATATGGAATACCGTAACCAAGTGCTACACCTGCTAAGCAAACAACAATAGAGCTGTTGCCAAGTGTATCGCCCAGTGGTAGTGTTGGTGCAAGACTTGTAAGTAAAATGTAAAGTGATGGTAGTACCATAATAATCAGTGTAGCAACACTAAATCTCTTTACAGGTTTACCGTCACCAACTCTTGTTGCATAAAATAGAATTAAGCCGAATACTACTGTTACAAGTGCGTTGATTACGCTTTGAACTGTAGTTGCCTGGTTAAGTGTGCTAAAGAAGTATGTGCATACTATAAAAGCAATTACCAAAAAAGCAGATAGGATTAAGTTTATTGTGTTTTTCTTATTCATTATTATTCCCTCCGAAGGATAAAATTTTTGTTAGTTAGTATTATAAAGTATCTATGTGATAGATATATGAATTATTTAATTTTTGCAGTTAAACAGTACCAACCGTTTAAGAACAACTTGTCTGTAATTTCAAAATTCTTTGAAACTGACTCAATAACCTCATCAACTCTGGTGTCAATAATGCCACTCATAATGTATATAGAGTTCTCTTTCATAAACTCTTTAACACCTTCTGATAGGAACATAATTGCATCTGCTACAATGTTTGCAACAACAATATCATATTTGCCGGTAACTTTTTCTGTAAAGTTACCTTCAATAGCAGTGAAACGGTCTGATACATTGTTTAGCTCAGCATTTTCTCTTGCTGTCTTAACTGCAAGACCGTCAATATCAACACCTACTGCCTTCTTTGCACCCAGTAATAAAGATGCAATAGCAAGAATACCACTGCCACAACCAACATCAAGTACAGTGGAATTCTCTGTAACAACCTTTTCAAGTACACCGAGACATAGGCTTGTTGTTTCGTGAGTACCTGTACCAAAGGCAAGACCGGGATCTAGGTTAATTACAATTCTACCTTGTGGGTCATAGTTTTCTCTCCATGTAGGGCGAATCAGTAGCTTTTCGCCAATAGGTGTAGGCTGAAAATATTGTTTCCAGTTGTTAAGCCAATCCTCATCGGCACAGTCAAGTGAATCAATAGTGAATTCAATATTAGCTTCCTTTAACTTTTCGGAAATCTGACTGATTGCCTCAAGAGGATTGTCCTCACAACTAATATACATATGAACCTTAGCCTTAGTCCTATCCTTTTTTAATAAGTCTTCATCAATAAGGTCAATGTGTGCAATTTCTTCAACATCTTGTTCAAGGTTTGTGTAGTCCTCAATATAGATACCGTAAGGTACAACATCATTAGCTATATCGGAAGTAATGTCAACATCCTTGTTGTCTATTGTAACAGTAATTTCTGTCCAATCCATAAAATCACCAATCCTAAAATAATAATACCTTTTAATTTTACTGTATTTCGGCTAAAAATACAAGGGGTGTAATCAGTACAAAAAAAGACTGACCTACCAAGTAAGTCAGTCCTAAAAATTACTGAATTGAACTATCTAGGTAACGTTCTAGTTCTTCGTCATCCTTTTTCTTCTTCTCTTTAATAACAAAGAAGGTTGTTACAGTTGCAAGAAGTGCAACAACTGAGGAAACTAAAGCAACAAAGACGCTAACGCTCATTCCACATATCTTTTTCATCTCAAAATACCTCCTAAATATCAAAGTCGATATAATTAGTCTATCTAATGTAGATTATTTTATCACTTTTATTTAAATTAGTCAACAAATCAGATGAATTTTACAAAAGAAAAAAGCAGAGTTAAACACTCTGCTTACATTTCATTCAATTAAGCGTTTGCCTTAGTAGCTAAAGATGACTTCATTCTAGCAGCTTTGTTCTTGTGCATAATGTTCTTTGCTGCAGCCTGGTCAATCTTCTTTGTAGCAAGACTAACTGCCTCAGCCTTGTTAGCATCGTTGTTTTCGATTGCTTCATAAGCTTTCTTAACTGTAGTCTTTAGGTTAGACTTAATCATCTTGTTCTGTTCTGTCTTTGTAGCGATAACCTTAACACGCTTTTTAGCTGATTTAATGTTTGGCATTGTCTCACCTCCAAAAAATATTATTAAATCATAACGCAAGGCTTATTGTAGCATTATTATTCCAAAAAAGCAAGTGTTTTTTTAAAATTTTTCAAATATATTTTCAAAAATCTACATATTGTGGTGCTGTTTCGGAAATTACAAGAATTTGTGGAGAAAAAAATAGGGAAAATTATTTTTTCTCGTTCTTTTTCATTCTTAAATATATAAATAGCATAATCAACACAAATATTGCAATAACAACTCTGACAATTATTCCATATGTGCCTTTTAGTAAGTTAACACCTGGAAGTAAAGCGTCAATAAGCCACCACACACCCATAAATATAAACATAAGGGATGCAACAACTGTAATTGCACCTAGTTTGTTTTTTTTCCCAACTGCAAAAGTGCCTATGGCTAACAAGAACCAAAGGGTTGCATATAAATAAGGTAAAATGTCACTCATAGTCGAAAAACCTACCTTTCAATTTATATTATATATACA
>ERZ1034998.785-NODE-785-length-19812-cov-41.279395_pt1 | contig 19812 bp, 21 predicted proteins | sample MGYA00520621_ERZ1034998 | MGnify/ENA primary metagenome ERZ1034998 (study PRJEB33766, sample SAMN09781748) | gut metagenome | biome: gut microbiome | host: Homo sapiens | place: Madagascar | study: EMG produced TPA metagenomics assembly of the PRJNA485056 data...
ATAATTGTACATTTTAATATAATATTTTTTGCGCATTTGGTCTTGACATTTTATACATAAGACGGAGCCTGCCGTCCTTTGCCTGTACGTCCTCAATGGAAATACGGTTGGCAATGGTATCATAGAGCAGGGTGTACTCCACATAGGAATCCTTTAATTCCTTATCCGTCAGCTCACAGTACAAGCCGCTTTCCAGCTTTCTCTCCAAGTTTAAGAGCTGTTCCTGATATTTCCCCAAGGTGATTTCCACACGGATATGGAGCAAGCCCTGTTTCATCCGGTAGTAGATTTTGGGAAAGTAAGTGATGGTTTCTTTGGAACGGCTGGAAGACAAGTCCTTGAAAAAAGCGTCTTCCTTTCTCTGTTCCGATTCATACCACTTGTTTTCCAATACCATCCTTGCCAGCTTTTGGCGGTGGATGAGCTGCTTTACTTCGTCCCTGCGGTATCGCCAGAACAGAAGAACGGCTGTAAGACACACCAGCACTGCCACGCCCATACTAAATAACAGGTAAGGGATGTTTACATCCTGTACTATCTGGGAGAGGGACACTTCCTGCCAGTTGGTTCCGGCTATTTGCCCTGTATGAAACAGCAGGACAACCAGCAGGAAGACAGGGAACAGGGCGGCAAGGGCAGTATGGAACACAAGGTCTTTATCCGTGGGGCGGATACGTTTTCCACGGGGAAAAAGCTGCTTCATGGGAACAATCCTCCTTTCGCTTTTCTCTTATTTAGCTGCTATTTTACAGGGGGAGCGTCTTTCTTCGGTGTCTGCGGATTCATGGCAGCCCCTTTTTTCAGGACAATATCCTCTGCTTTGATGTACCAGTCCACCTCTGCGCCCTGAAAGGTAGCCGTTGCCACGGTATCTGCCACTGGATTGATAAGTTCCACCTCTGCGTTGTAATCGAACTCCTTTAACGGCACGCTGGCAGGGATAGAAACCTGAATCATACTCCCCTGTCCTCTGGATTTTAAGTCATAGGTACGCTCCTTGATTTCTTCTGATACCGAGCCGTCTTCATTCTGGAGGTGAACCTCACGGCGGAGGGCAGAAAATTTCAATGCCCCGAAAGTTGCTTCCTTGTCAATCACGATTCCGTTTGCTAATCTCATAGTCTGATGTCCTCCTTTTCCTTACGCTTTTATCATATCATCAGCGTGCAAAATGTAGTTGGTAAAGCCCCTTGTGCCGATTTTATAGCCCTCTGCGGTGATACGGGGATTGACGAGCTTTACACGTTCCTCAAAGTCAAAATGCTTCTCTCCGGCTTCGGCAGGGAGGATAACTACAATATCATCCGCCCTCTGTACGTCTGAATAAAGGTTAAAGCTGCGAGAGAGTACCGCCATGCGTCCGTTGATTCTTCGCTGCTCTGTTTTGTCTTCTCCGGCAAACTCCAAGTTGCCGAATGTCTTTTCCATGTTGGGGATAACGAATTTTAATTCCATATAGATGTACCTGTCCTTTCTGAATGTTGTGTTTGATGGTTGGTTTCGGGTTACGGTCTGGAAGCGGAGAGGAACGCTCCGGCGGTGGTGATTTCTTCGTGGTATCACATCCTTTCTGGTTTTAGGGTAAAAAAATAGACGCTCAGTTTTGAACGTCTATAAAAAGTTACTATGCAGTTTTTGGTTAGTTTATATCATCAGAGGATTTGCTTTTATCTTCCAAATCAATATCAATTTGAATACCCAACAACTTGCTTTCGGGAGAATCGTCATTTAACTCTAAGATGATATTATTAGTAACGATTTCTTCGTATTCTGTGTCGGACATCAATGATTGAAATGATAAAAGGGCATCTTCATTGATAGAACATATATATTGAAAATTCTCTTTTGGGCATGTTTCAGAAACAATACGGAAAAGAGTTTCACGTTGGCGGGGGTCCATATTAGCAAATAGTCTACTATCATGGGCAATAAACTTTATTTTGCTTTTTCTACATATTAAGAGCAGAAAGTCAAAACAAAACATACGAACTTCGTTCACGCCATCGGATGAATCATCTTCAATTCGAGCTTCAAGAGTATATCTTAAAGTATTTTCACCAGAATTATTTTTAATCACTAAGCCACTACGCTTTTTGGGATAGAAGCGTTTAGCAAATGTCCAATATTTATTTTTTAATTCTGATAAATATTCTGCTTCATCGTCAAGATACGTTTGTGTTTCTTTATCTTGTATGATTAAATTTGCCTTAATATCTAGTACAGTGTCTTTGTACGTTTTCAAAATCCGTTGATACTCATGTATTCTATTTAGCTCATTTTGTAAAGCAGCTAATTGTTTAGTTAATGCAACATATTCTTCTAATGCACCATGAGAATTTAAGAAATCTAACAATTCATCCATCCGTTGTCCTAAGACATTTATCTTATCATCAATTTCTTGTAATTCTGTTTTTTGCTTATTTAATTCTTTTCTTAAACGGGCATTTCTGGTGGTTAATAAATTGGAGTGAAATTGTAAAACTTCATCAATATTCTTCTTAACCATAGCAGGTATTTCTACATTGGCAGCTTCGTAAATTTTTAATAGTTTTTCTTCTTTAACCTGAGCAGTTTCTTTAAAAGATTCTTCTATATTCTTGATGTAATTACTGATTAAAACACGTCTATTTTCGAGGGCTTTTTTTTGATAACTTTTTTCATCTGCTTCTTTTTCAAGCTCATGATAATTATTAGAAACTTTAAAAGCAGAAATTTCTTTTTCAAGCTCAGAAATTCTGTATTCCAAATCTGCAACATCTAATTCTGCGTCATTTTTTCCTAAATAATATTGCTTAAATATAGGGTCTTTTTTTATTGCTTTTTCAGTTGCACTTGCAGCTAATTGCTTTTCACGAAGTTCCTTTTTACTGATAATTAAATCAGTATCTATGCCAAGCAGATAACAGTTATTCAAAATTTTACTATAATCTGTTTCTTTAGGAACAAAGGAATCAAAAGTTGAATAACAAGACCGGTAACGACGTACAAATCTTGAAAACAAGGTATTCCAAGTCATATTTTTGGGATTTGATGAAATTCCAAAGCACAGATTGAGCAATTTTTGACGTAAAACAGTAACGGTTAAGGTTTCACCACAAAAGTTTATTTTATTTTGTTCATTTGTACTACGGGTAGAATAATATTTTACACCATCAATTTCAAAATTAAGAGTAAACTCCCAATCAGGCAATTTCTGAGCAAATGAGGTAATTTTATTTGCACCTAAACAAAAATGAATAAGGTGCAATGTTAGAGATTTTCCTACTCCGTTATAGGTATTTCCATCATTTTCGTCAAGAGGAGCAACCTGTTTTCCAACAATAATGTTGATACCATCTTTAAAAATTATAGGATGAAAAGATGGTTTATTAGCTCTTAAACTAAGCAGCTTCATAACATAATAGCCCCCTTTCGTTAATTTTGATAGCTCCGATAATATAAAGATAATCTAAGGCAATAACAAATTGGTCGAAGGAAAATTTAACAGGATATTTTTTATTTGTATATGAATCCTTGTAATATTCCCATAAATCTTCAACAGAAATAGGTTCGGTTAATTTTTCCAGTAAAAAAGCCCCAAAACCAAAATATGATTCGTTAATAGATAATTGTTTTTTGGGTAATATCATAATTTTCCTCCTTTCCTTAATGATTATTGCGGTTCTTTAAAAATATCACAACTTGAAAAATAATAAGCCATTAAAACTAGTACGCTTGTTTGAATGGGTGAGGTGTTTTTACTGCTTGCTTTTTCTAAAATATAATAAAAACGACAATCAGAACAATTTTCTTGTGTATCAGGAATATTTTCTTTAGATTGTTCATATAAAGCGTTAAATTTTTTCTGCAATATTTCTTTGACACCAGGGTTATCATTAAAATAAAGCATTAAGGTTCCTTCTTGATAGCTACCAACAATAAGTCGAGATTTTACTACTTCACTTAACCCATTAAATGCGATTTTTTCATCAAAATCAGGAACTGTCAAATTATCCATTGAGTTCATTGGAAGTTCTGCATTTATCAAATAAGTAACGGTTTCATGAAGTGCTTCATACTCAACAACAGGTATTATCTCATCTGGTATATAGCCTATAATATCTTGCTTGTCTAAATCATCTAAAGACATAAATACCTTTTCTAAATCTTTTGCGGTAAAAGTACCTATGTCACTCTGTGCATATTCAGGGGCGTTGTTCAATTCCAATGCCATTTGAATTATTGGTGCAGGTAATCCTTTATATTTGTCATTGACAACAAAAAAGAATTTCTTTATAGGGCACAAACTATTCCAATGATTATATAAGCCAGAAAAATCTGTTTTTAATTTCTTTACAGCTTCACGAATGGTCGTATCTTTGGTAATATCTTCAGGAGAGAAAATTTGATAATAGGTTCCTGTAGTATGGTCAAAACCATCATTTTTCATGTCCCCTATATTACCATAGGCTTTTACTGGTTGAAAATTGGGATTTGCTTTTGTCATCACAGAAACAAAGAAATCCTCATATTGTTGCCCTGTATATTGTAGTATATGATTACTAAAAATTATTTTTGCTATGTAATGTTCAGCGTTACCTATGGGGAACACCTCACTTTCTATTGGGTATAGATACTAATAGTATACCACAATATGAGTTGCGTGCGTTATTTTTTTGATTTTATGAGAAAAAAATTTTATAAAAATAGACGTTTCATGTTTTCACACAAAACGTCTACTCCTTGCATTAGGAAAAAGAGTATCGTATAATCTTGATAAATGGTTTCCTAGCTGGAACTGAACCAGCTAACATGTTGCTAACACTTTTGTTACCAGTACAGGATATTTCGTGAATCTATCTTCCGCGCAGACCTCACGCTTTTCCTGTATTATAAGGTGTTAGAGGGTATTACAGGAGGTTAGAAACTACTTGCTGCGAAAGGACATTTAGAACTCCTAAGCGGTAGGTCGGAGGTTCGAATCCTCTTTGGGACGTTTGATGATAAGTCGAAAGTTGTTGATTTTCAATGGCTTTCGGCTTTTTTGTAGGATTTTATGCAATGTGGTGTGTAATATAACCCAAAAACTCCACCCTCTACAGTACATCCTAAAAATCAGGCATCTACTCTGTAGAGGATGGAGTTTTTTTTCGTTTTAATGTAATGTGCTGCTTTTTTAGAAGTACCTCATCGTATTCTTCATCAGACACGGTTTTGATAGTCTTAATGGCGTAAAACTTACCGTCAATATTTTTTCGGATGCGTATCTTTCCTTTAATTTTGCCGTGCTCCTTGCAGACTCCTGCAAAATAGTAGTTGCGCATTCCGTCTGAGAACCAGCCCGCCTTTTTTTTGACATATTTTTTGCAATAATTGCAACGTACAGAAGTTATATATTTCTGTTTCATGAGTTCTTCTTTAGAGCAATAACCCATTGAGATGAATTTTGAATAATCTTCAAAGTACAATAATATTTCTTCTGAACGGTCCTTTGGTATGATAAATGTGTCGATTGATAATTTATCCTTTACCTTGTCAAAATCAATTCTTTTCATCACCTGTGCTGTATAGTAGGCATCGGCATATGCACGGTGAAACGGAACGTTTTCGTCGAGACAGAGGTAGTCAACGGCATATTTTAGGGAACGTCTGTCATCACCATTTTCAAATGCGTAGCTGAACAGTTTTTGAACATCGTAATAATAAAGAGGAGGTTTGTCTACGAGAGACATGTCATAGAACCTCATATTCATCTGCAATTCCTTCAAATCCTGTGTTGCCCACGAACAGAATATATAGTCATCTCCGCACCAATCGATAAATTCGGTTACGGCTTCAGTAAATCCGACTCCCTTTTTTAAATCTGACATTTTATATCCTGTTATGTCGTGGATGACAGGATGCAGCTTTTTGTAAACATTCGGTTTTATTATCCGCTGAAATTTGCTGACGATATCAAAATCGTTGTTTAACTTAATAGCTGCAATCTCTATAATCTCGAATGGAAGGTTTTTATTTTCTTCATTTGTACCACCCTGATTCCATTCTAAATCAAATACTATATAATTCATTTTATTATTTTGTGTTCCTGTAAGTAGTCATTAATTCGTCAAGCTCAGTGAGAAGACAGTCAACTCTTCCGTAGAACGCATCATTGTTTGCCGGATTATCAAAGTTATCCCTGATATTCTGGAGTTCTGAAATGACGCTGTCAAGACGTTTCTTGCCGCTTCCGTCAGCATATAACATATAACGGCTTCTTTCATTTTCTTCAGGAGTCATTTTCTTAAGTACAAGCTGTACGCTTGGTTTTTCACCTATATATCTGTATGTGATGGAAGGTGAAGCATGATTAAAGAGGTTCTGGAGATAGTATATATCACCTGTTTCTTTGTAATAACGCCATGCAAATGTTTTTCTCATTGTCTGTGCGCCGATAGAGCCGATACCGATAGATTTTCCGGCAGCCTTAAATATTCTGTAAGCCTGCTCTCTTGAAAGAGGCTGTGTTGAGCCTGCGTAACCTGTGATGAGATAATCATCCGGTTTTTTGTTTGATGTGTATTCGGTGATGATTTTCTGTACATCCTCAGGAATGTTAAATGTACGTTTAATATTTTTTGTTCCGATAGAAACTGTTATAGATGACTTTCCGGCTATATCTTTTACCTTGAATTTCAGGATATCCTGAAGCTGAAGTCCTGTACCTACTCCAATCTCAAACATGATATAGTATTTATCATCATTTTTTCTAAGTGCTTTTTTAAAATTTTCAAGTGTTTCGTCTTCTTTAATAGGTGCTACCCAATTCATAATTAATCTCCAATCTTTTAATATATTTTGTTATATGTTTAAATTAATGGTTTCTTTTACGTTTTTTTCTGTTTCGTCTCCGTTTGGAGTTCAGTCTGTATCTGACTATAAAAAATACTGCCAGAGTGATGATGATGATTATTGCTGTAATTATTATTACTTTTATAATGACAGTCAGAACGGATGTGTTCTCTTTGTTCTTATGTTTTAAATGTTTTATGGCATCAGGACCGAGTTTAAATGAACAGAAGATATCCGGATTTGTTGATAATCGTGTATTTCCGAGTTCTACACCATTATATGTATAGTGAATCTCAGGTGAGGTTACGGATGGTTCCACGCTGCTTTTTACATCTGCAAATGATATGGATGCAGGAAGTATCAGGTTATCGTCTGCATTAAGTGAATACAGAGAGTTTTCTCTGTTGTATGTAGTGTCAGTTGATGAAAGATTAACAGACTGACAATTACTGAAACCGTAATCAAGAAGAAGTCTTGTATCATTGTAAACATTTGCGGAGTTACTTTTCATAACTACTGATATAAGAGTTATGCCGTTCCGTTTTGCAAATGTAACAAGAGTATTACCTGACTGGTCTACATAGCCTGTCTTACCTCCGAGAATGCCTTCATAATAATTCTTATTATTTTCATAAAGCATCTTGTGTCTGTTTCCTATTGTTCGCGGTTCGGCCACGAGGTTTGTCGGAGGAATAGTATATATTGTTTTGCTTTCAATATCAAGAAAATCCTGATTAGATGCTGCGGCTCTGGTTATTCTTGCCATGTCGTAACATGTTGTGTAGTGATTTTCGTTAAACAGTCCGCTTGGATTTGTAAAATGCGTATTTAATGCACCGGCTCTTTTAGCACGGTCATTCATCATATCCGCAAATACATCCAGCGCTGTAATTGACGCATCATAATCTTTCCCCTGGGCATCTAAATCTGCTATTTTATTTTTGTATGCATCTGTCTGCATGGCAACATGTTCGCCGGCAGCATTTGCACATTCGTTTGCCGAAGCAAGCATTACACCTCTCAGACAGTCATATACCGACAGTTGTTCATTTTCACGCATTCCGATGTGTGCATCTCCGTATACCAGAGAATAAACATCATAGTGGGAAAATGTAATCATGTCATCAAGTTTACAATTTTCAAGTGTAAGAAGTGTTGTCATAATCTTGGTTATACTTGCAGGATACATTTTGTTATGCATATTTTTGTTATATAGAACAGTTCCCGTGGATAACTCCATGACAACGCCGGCTTCGGCAACTATTTCCGGTGGAGCAGGAAGCAGTGACGAGATGTCAGATGACTCGGCTGCATAAACTGTATCAGACATGACACATGCCGACAGAATGATGAGCAGGCTCAAAACGTAGCAAATAAATTTTTTCATAATAATCTCCAATGTAAAATGTCTAAAATAGTAAGCTAATTATACTATAATCTATATGTGATTTCAACCATTCTTTTCTTTTGTGCTTTTAATAACTTTAAGCCTTGTAAATTCTTCACGTTCTTTTTCCTCCAAAAATTCAGAAATTGATTTTTCGAGTTTTTCATAATTTGGAATGGTTATATTCTGAAGAGCATTAGCTCTTTTCTGGGTTTTTTTGATATTGTAGGCAAGTCTGTAGGCAGAATTTTCTATCATGGACAGGCGGATTGTGAGAGTCTTAACCCGTTCAAAATGTTTCTTTGCCTCATCAAGAGACTCACTTGTAGTGGAAAAGGCGTATACAGGGGTATTGCTTTCGGTGTTGTCTGTCTCGACAAGCGGAATTTCAGTACCCATGATACTCCTTGTTTTGATACTTATTGAAGTGTCTATAGGGACGGCATTGGCAAATGATGCCACTTCGTTAATGCCCATCTCAATGTTGGCACGCTGCAATGCCATGTATGCATCAGAAAATGTTTTGTCAATTTCACTCTGGATTTCTTCAGCCTGAGATATAAGGTTCATAAGCTCACGGATAAGAATGTTACGTTTTTTATCCATGAGTTCATAACCCTGTTTTGCCAGTCTGAGTGAATTTTTTGCCTGTATTAAGTTACCTTTGGTTGGAAATGATTTTAAATCCATAAGCCCGGTTCCTTTCTGATACCTATAAATAATGTTTTACAGATAAAAATTAGTAGTATTTTTCGATAAGTTTTGTATCTATACGGTCCAGTTCTTCTTTTGGAAGCATGTGAAGAAGTTTCCATCCGATATCAAGAGTAGTGATAACATCTCTGTTTTCGGTTTCTGTCTGGCTGACAAATTCTTTTTCAAATGCTTTACCAAATTCAAGATATTTCTTGTCTGATGCGGATAATTCATCTTCACCTATAACTGATGCGAGTGCTCTTGCATCTCCGACTTTCGCATATGAAGAGAAAAGCTGGTTGGCAACAGACTGGTGGTCTTCTCTGGTATATCCCTCACCTATACCGTCCTTCATCAGACGTGAAAGAGAGGGGAGTACATTTATAGGCGGATAGATTGACTGACCGTGCAGACCGCGGTCGAGAACTATCTGTCCCTCTGTAATGTATCCTGTCAGGTCAGGAATAGGGTGGGTGATGTCATCGTTTGGCATGGTAAGTATAGGTATCTGTGTAACTGAACCGGTGGAATTTTTGACTATTCCCGCACGTTCATATATGGCTGCCAGTTCACTGTATAGATAACCCGGATAACCTTTTCGTGACGGTATCTCGCCCTTTGATGAAGATACCTCACGCATAGCCTCGGCAAATGATGTCATATCAGTCAGTATGACAAGTACATGTTTTCCTTTGTCAAATGCAAGATATTCGGCAGCTGTAAGTGCTACCTTTGGCGTTATGAGACGCTCGACAACCGGATCATTTGCAAGATTTAAGAACATTACAACGTGATTTAATACGCCGCTTTCTTCAAATGTCCGTCTGAAAAATTCGGCAACATCATACTTTACGCCCATAGCGGCAAATATAACAACAAGTTCGTCATCAGAATCATCTCCGAGAGAAGCCTGTTTAACTATCTGGGCAGCCAGTCTGTCATGTGGGAGACCGTTGCCTGAGAAGATAGGAAGCTTCTGACCGCGGATAAGTGTGGTCAGGCCGTCGATGGCGGAGATACCGGTTCGTATATAGTTACGCGGGTATTCACGTTCTACGGGATTAAGCGGTTTGCCGTTTACGTCTCTTTTACATTCCGGTTCTATGGTTCCCAGACCGTCTATCGGTCTTCCGATTCCGTCAAATGTCCTGCCCAAAATGTCCATTGACAGAGGAAATTCGAGCGGGTGACCGGTGAATTTGGTGTGTGTATTTAAAAGAGAGAGGTTTTCAGAGCCTTCAAATATCTGAATAACGGCTTTGTCCTCATATACTTCAATTATTTTTCCTAATTTTTTTGTTCTGGCATCATCATCTACCCTGAGTTCGACGATTTCGTCGTATGCAGCACCTTTGACACCGTCAACGGCTACCAGAGGTCCTTTGATACGGCTGAGTCCTAAGTATTCAATTCCCATAAGTATTCACATACCTTTCGAAGTTTTAGTTTATCATCCATTTTTTCTTATGACTTCATCATAGAAATCATCTATATAAATTTTGTATTTATCAAAATATTCAAGGTGGTCATTAGGAATGTCATATTTAATGGCAATGACCCTGTCAAATATATTACTTTCCTTTAAAACGGACATAGGCATACCGAGAGATATAAGAGCCTTTGCACGTTTATCAAGGTAGAGTATGGTTCTCATCATCAGAAGCTGTTTCTTTAACGGAACGCAGGTATCATCCGTGTGAAATGCATTCTGCTGTAAGAATCCGAGACGGATTACCCTTGCAATCTCCAATGTAAGTTTCTGGTCATCAGGAAGAACATCACTTCCGATAAGTTTTACTATCTCTATAAGGCTGCTTTCCTGATTGAGAATGGCAAGTAATGAATTTCTGTACGGAATGAAATCCGGACTTACATTTTCATCGTACCATGGAGCAAGATCGTTCACATATTCACTGTAGCTGGTGAGCCAGTGAATGGCAGGAAAGTGTCTTGCGTATGCGAGGGATTTATCGAGTCCCCAGAAACATCTGACGAAACGTTTAGTATTCTGCGTAACAGGTTCGGAGAAGTCTCCTCCCTGTGGAGATACGGCACCGATAATGGATACTGAACCTTCTGTATGGTTGAGATTTTCCACATATCCGGCTCTCTCGTAAAATGCAGAAAGTTTGCTTGCCAGATAAGCAGGGAAACCTTCTTCTGCAGGCATTTCCTCAAGTCTGCCTGACAATTCTCTTAAAGCTTCCGCCCAACGTGATGTGGAATCCGCCATAATGGCAACATGATAACCCATATCCCTGTAGTATTCGGCAAGGGTTATTCCAGTATAAATGCTTGCTTCTCTGGCTGCAACCGGCATATTTGACGTATTTGCAATAAGGGTTGTGCGGTACATTAATGGATTTCCTGATTTTGGATCTTTTAATTTTGAGAAATCCTCAAGAACCTCTGTCATCTCATTTCCACGTTCGCCACATCCTATATATATGATAATGTCTGCGTCAGACCATTTGGCTATCTGGTGCTGTGACATGGTTTTTCCGGTTCCGAATCCGCCAGGAATGGCGGCTGTACCGCCCTTGGCTATAGGAAACAAAGTGTCAAGTATTCGCTGTCCGGTGACAAGCGGAATGGATGACGGATGTTTTCCTGATATCGGACGCGGTACACGGATTGGCCATTTCTGGGCAAGGGTAAGGTCACGCTTTGAACCGTCTTTAAGTTCTATAGTTGCTATTTTGTCATTTATCGTATATTCGCCATCAGAGGCAGTCCATATTACTTTTCCCTCGACATAAGGCGGAACCATGGATTTGTGTGTGACCGCAGGTGTCTCAGGTACGGTGGCGATGATAGTGCCTCCGTATATATAGTCGCCTTCCTTTATGGTTATGTGGGTATTCCATTTATGCTCTGTATCCAGTGAATCTACGGATATACCTCTTGAAATGTATATGCCTGACTGTTCGGCAATACTTTTTAGCGGTCTCTCGATACCGTCAAATATATTGTTTATGATTCCAGGAGCAAGAGTGACGAATATGGCACTTCCTGTTGAGTATACGATATCACCCGGTTTTAGTCCGGAGGTTTCTTCGTATACCTGAATGGTAGTAATGTCTGAGGTGAGAGCTATGATTTCACCGACAAGCTTTTCAGGACCGACAAATACCATTTCACCCATTTTAAATGCAGTTTTTCCTTTTATATAGACAACCGGACCGTTTATTCCGTATATTGTGCCGGTGTAAGTATTATTCATTGGAGCAACCTCCTAACAATTGATTCTGTAGTCATCTTTGATTTCTGATAGTTTTGTTTCAAATGTTTCATCGATAAGGATGTTTTTCGATGGAATGACAGCACGTATTCCGCCGCCAAATTTAAAATCATTTATCTGTATGTCATTTTCTGATGCGTCAGATAATGTGTCTTTCAAATCTGAATCATCTTCGTCAATGTAAATCTGAATTTCGTCGCCGTCTGCAATCTTTTTGCAGTCATTTATAAGCGAAACGAGAAGATTAACATAATCTTTGGTTTTTCTAAAGCCAGACAGTTTAAGTTCCACTTCATTAAAAAGCTGTTCTTTATAACTGTTTGCCTTTAGCGTGACTTCACGTTTTAATTCGGCTTCGGTGTCTGACACTTCTTTTTTGATGTTTTTTCTGATAATCGTCTTTTTGGTTTCAAAAGTCGATTTTGCGGATGCCTCGGCTTCTTTTTGGTGATTATCAAATATTTCATCAAGACCGGCCTTGTATTTATCAAGTATATCTGAGGACTGGCTGTCAGCCGCCTGTATGGATATTTCTCTAAAGTGATTTAATTTTTTTTCGGTATTCAATGGTGTCACCTCACTATAGTGTGTTAAAGTTTCAGCCCGATGGCTTCATTTACATATGCAGTGATAAAGTCAGATCTGCGGCCGGTACCGTGTCTGTCCGGAATCTCTACAAGAAGCGGCTGCTTCCGGTTAAGCTTGATATCATCTACGATGTCCGGAAATTCACGGCTTAACTTTTCGGTAATAAGTATTATACCGATGGAAGTGTCGGCTAAAGCAGATTTGAAAGCATCTTTTATTTCATTACGGGTGTGTACGACACATCCGTTGATACCGGCAAGTCTCATACCGGTACGAGTATCAACATTGTCACTAATAAGAAAAAATTTCATATCCGCTCCTAAAGTTTACCTATTATCATGAAAGAAATAATGAATCCGTACAAACATACACCTTCAGCAAGACCTACGAAGATAAGTGACTTACCTAATACGGAAGAGTCTTCGCTGATAGCACCTAAGGCTGCGCTTGCGGCATTGGCAACGGCGATACCTCCGCCTATACCTGAAAGTCCTGTGGCAAGTGCTGCACCTATATATCCCAGTCCGGCAGCTATGCCTGTGGTTCCGCCTGAAGTGGTGGTTTCAGCCGCCATAGCAGTGCCTGTGAAAAGTACTATCTGTGATATAATCAGTATTCCGAAAAAAGCGATTACGTTAAGTGCCAGAGCTTTTTTATATCTTCCTCTGGATTTCTCTCCCATTGCGTAAGCTGCGAAAGGAATAACTATGCTAAGTAATAGTGCGATTGATAAACAAATTTTAACTGTCAACATGTTGTGACCTCCTCTTATAAATATTTTATCTTGTTCCACGGAATGGCTTAAATTCCCTTCCTGTTCCTGAATAGAAACGGCTGAACATTTCGTAAAATTCCAGTCTTAAGACCTGAATACCTACGATGAGCCCTTCCATACCCATTACAAGAAAATTTCCGAGTATTATAACTACGATGTTCGGTGAACCGCTTTCTGCGCCTGCAAGCATCATTACGACTTCCATCATGGCGGCATGGCTGACTGCAAATGCACCCACACGGACGAATGAAAGTGTGTTTGAAAAATAGCTTAACAGAACTTCAAACAATTCAAAAAATGTCTGGGTAAGGAACATACCAACACCGCCTTCTATCAGTCTGTCATTTTTCTTAATCAGATGTGTGAGCGGTTCTTTTAACGCTATAAGTATAAGCGGTATAATAAACATTATAACTAAAACAGCCGTAGCAGGAAGCGTGTGTCCGGTCATATAAAGAATAATGGTTGATATGGCGGCTGCATAGAATACAAAACCTGCCACGCCGTTTGTGTCAAACAGCATATTTCCCGTATCTTTACTTATTATACGGTTTATGATATTGAATACCATGGATATAAGTATGAGTCCCATTCCGAGAATGATGGCAAATATAAATATGGTATTCAGTGAACCAACTAACGGCATTTTGCTTATATTTTCAGCGGGTCTGAGCCATATAGGTTTTATAATATCTTCAAAGCCGAATATACTTCCGAACATAAAACCGAATATGGTGGAAAATATTCCGGCACATGAGATAATGGCTGCCAGATCCATTTTTTTGACTTTGTACAGTATCAGTCCGCCTATAAACAGGCACAATCCCTGACCGACATCACCAAACATTATTCCGAATATAAATGAATAAGTAATGGCAACAAAGATAGTCGGGTCAAATTCGCTGTAATCAGGAAGTCCGTACATTTTCACATACATTTCAAAGGGACGGAAGACAGCCGGATTTTTTAATTTGGTTGGTGGCTTCTTGGCGTGATGTTCACTCGGCTCTTCAAAAATGCAGATAACATCTTTATCATCAGTAAGATCACCTGCCAGTGCGTCTGCGTCAGATTTGCTGATCCAGCCGCAGATAATGTAAAATGTGGTGCCGTCAGCATTTGTCTTGGCTGCCATCTTACGGACATCAAAGTTTTCGTAGGCTGTGCGGATTCTCTGGTGGGCAGAGAGTATAACGTCCTTGTCTTTAACAAGATATTCTGCCAGTTCTGACTTGATATCTGAGAGCTTGGTGTTCAGCTCATCGAGTTTTGCAAGTATGTCTGCACACACCTTCTGCGGTGTTCCACGAGAAGGATCAGGTATAAATGTCTCTTCAAAATGCAGCGATGTGCAGATGGCATCAACCTTATCACATTCTATAAGGGGAACGAAGTACAGACACCATACATATTTGCCGTCATCACGACTTTTGATGTAAATCAGTGATGGATTGTTGTTTGAGAATTCCTCAAATATTCCATAACTTTCTTTTGGTATTCTGCCAAATCTGTATTTGATATTTTTGAAACCTAAAATGGCTGCCATATCACATTTCAAATCAATAAATGGTGATATGTGGTCATATTCAGTCTGAAGGTCTGATATCTGCTTTTCAAGGTCTGAGATATCGTGCTGCTTGGCATGAATATCATCCGTAATGGTACAAATCTTACGGTTGGCCGTATCAACATTCATATCGACGGTGGTGCCTAAGGTTTTGTCGCTTAACAGAGAGACTACCTCGGATGAGCGTGATACCATATCTTTGTATGGATTTGCTTCGACGTAAGGTTTCAGTCCTTTGGCTGAATTCCATTCAGTCAGTGCATTTTCAAGGTGAATCTCGTATTTTGACAGATAATTGTTGACCACACGGTCTATGTCATCTGTCGGTCCGGTCAGACTTACAAATTTCATTTTTTCAATCAATGTTGTTCACCTCCGATTTTTAAAAATTTTCGTATATCTTCCGGTGGATACGAATAACGTATACATTCGGTTATATGTGTAAGCGTCTCTGTCTCACGTTCCTGAAGGTACAGATAAGTACTGACACAGGCGAGAGAGTAGGGATGCTGTCTGAATATCTTTACATAATGGTTGTGCATCAGCTTTCTATAGCATTTTTCCACTGATACATCTTCAGGCGTGTCAAGACCTTTTCCGTATATGGTGGTTTTCAAAATCTTTAGAAAAGCCTCCGCATTTTCCGTATCTGCAAGTTCTACAAGCTGTTGTTTCTTTAGCTTGTAATGAATCGGTATGACCATTGATAATATATCTGATGTGGTCATGGTGTAATATTTTTTGCAACGGTAAATCCACTGTATATTTAATAAATCAATCTTGTAGCCGTAAGCATCTGTTATAACATCAAGATCCGTACCTGACATGAATTTGCCTTTTTGTTTCCAGAAGGTTTTGTACTGGAGCAGGTCAAGACTTATCTCATAGTTAAACAGGTTGCTGCCGGAGAGGTCATGGGCTTTTTTTAGCGGTGCCTCATATATGGTGCCTTCGAGGGCATTTATCAGTTCATCTATGTCAGATGCCTGACCGGCACGGGCAACAGGTATGTCTGAAAATCTTTCAAAATAAGGTTCAAGTCTGGGAATATCCACATTTAAAGGATTGTCATTGTACATTCTTCTTAAAAATTTCTTGATAAGTCTGATTTCAAAATGCATGAAATACAGTTCAAGAAATTTTCGCTGTTTCATCGTTGAAAATGTATATATTTTTGAAAAATTTTCGTAGAGTGATACGGTAAGTATCTGCTCTAAATTCTCGCGGTGATAGAAGTTATCATCCGGTGTATCAGGAAAGAGTCCTGAATATCCGGGGTGGGATGCGAGATACTGTATGACATCGGGAACGGAGCTTAATCCGGTGATTTCGTTATATTCATCCGGAGATATCAGCTTGCTCCGCATGCCGTGTATTTTTGTATTTAGTCCGCTGTAAGTAAATGAACTTCCCATATAATCAATCCTGTCTTTTTATAATAGATTCAAATATTTCATCAGCCCATTTGTCATGATGCGTCTGATAGGATTTATCAAGCCGGGATAATTCGCTTTCAGCTTCTGATTTAATCTTCGCAAGTGCTGATTCATTTTCAGCTCTTAATTTTGATTCATATGAAGCAAGTTCGCTTTTCATATTATCCTCAAGGCGCTTGTCAAAATCCGTAGTTTTATTTTTAATAAATTCCTCATATTTTTCCTTTTCCGAATCAGTCTGTGACATAATATTGGTTGTCGCAGCGTCTATTTTCGACAGTTCGGAAATAATCTGGTCTATCTGGATATCCATATGTGCCTCCTGATTAGAACTTTTATATAATTTAACATATCTATAATACTACTTTTTGGGCAAAATTACCAATATTATTTTAGAGGAAGACTATGTTTTTTATATATGATGATGTTGGAGAAAAATCCCCTGCGGGGACTAGCCGAACACAAACATGTGTATTTGCAAGCTAGCTTGCAATACCACATATTGTGTTTGGCTGGTGCGTAGCACCATTTTTCTTCAACATCATCATTATGATTTCCACTAAATCTGCCATATAGATAGTTTAACGGAAAAAAATTATTATATACGAAATAAATGTTATCAGCCGATTGCAAAAAGGAAGTTTATAGTGTATATTAGCGTATTATAGAGATAAGTAACAAGAGGAAAGGTAAATGTAATGAGACTTCGTAATGTAAAAGGATCACGAGAAGAAATCCAGCTTAGTGAGTATACTGTAAATGAGCCTGAAAAATATAAGGGCAGATGGAAGGAATTGTTTGGAAATGACAATCCTGTATATATAGAAGTTGGTATGGGAAAAGGAAAATTTATAACCGAGATGGCACAGCTTCATCCTGAGATTAATTTTATAGGCATAGAGAAGTATTCGAGTGTGCTTATAAGAGCGATTGAGAAGAGGAAAGAACTTGAGATAAACAATCTTATGTTCATAAGAATGGATGCTGAGAATATTGAAGATGTTTTTGAAAAAAATGAGGTAGCGGGAATTTATCTTAATTTTTCCGATCCGTGGCCGAAAGACAGACATGCTAAGAGAAGACTTACTTCCAGACAGTTTCTTGCGAGATATGATAAGATTCTTGCCGGTGACGGTGTCATAGAATTTAAGACAGATAACAGAGATTTGTTTGATTTTTCTCTTGAGGAAGCACCGGAGGCAGGCTGGGAGATAATCGCATCTACATATGATCTGCATGCGGATGAGAAAATGTCAGAGGGAAATGTCATGACTGAATATGAAGAAAAATTTTCATCTAAGGGAAATCCTATTCATAAGATGATAATAAAAAGATAGTTATGAGATGATAACGTGTTTGTCAGAAGAATAAAAATGACGCTTTCGGATATAGTTATAAACAAGAGGAGACTCAACAGAAGGATTCTTAATTTTAAGAGAGCCTGTGATGAGATAAATGATTTTCTGAACCCGAAATGTGAAAATGTATGTAAGTCAAAGTGCAAAAAATAATGGAGGATTAAAATGATTAAAATAATAACAGAGGAAAATTATGAGCAGGAGGTACTTAAATCGGATGTACCTGTAATCGTGGATTTTTATGCAGACTGGTGCATGCCGTGTAAGATGATGGCACCGGTTCTTGAGATGATTGATAAGGAACAGGCAGGAAAGGTTAAAATCGTAAAAATAAATGTGGATGAGAATCCTAACATAACGATTAAGAACAGAGTAAGTTCAATACCTACCCTTATATTCTTCAAGGATGGAGAGACAAAGACAAGAGTAGAGGGCGCTGTATCAAAGAGTGCAGTAGAAGATAAACTTAAGAAATGCCTTGCATAGAATATCTGTGATAAGTATAAAAAGACCGGATGCTGCCGGATGTCATGAAATATTATGACACCGGAGGCGTCCGGTCTTTTATATTATAGAGATATTTAATAAAATTAATTAATCTGTCTCGTCGGAGTCTGATGCAAAATCAGAATCTGTCAGTTGCTTTTTGTCAAGTCGTCTGTTTATAAAACGCTGTATCAGATATGCGATAACAGCCACAACCGGTACTCCGAGGAACATTCCGATAACTCCGGCAGCCCATCCGCCTGCAGTGATGGCAAATATTATCCATACAGGTCTGAGTCCTGTACTGCCACCGAGAATCTTAGGTCCGAGGTAGAGTCCGTCAAACTGCTGTAATATAAATATCAGAATACAGAATATTATGCAGTACTGCCATCCGGCGGTGAGACACAGTATGGCACCCGGAACTGCACCGATAAACGGTCCGAAGTACGGTATCATATTGGTAATACCAACGATAAGACTTATGAGCAGTGAATATTTAAGTCCTGCGATATTCATAAATATAAAACATAATATACCAATAATGGTAGAATCGATGGTTTTTCCAACGATGTACCTGCCGAATATTTTATTACATTCAAATACCGTATTAAGAAAACTGTCGGTTTTGTTTTTTGAAAAAACGGCATAAAGCAGTCTCTTTACATTCAAGCTGATAATATTTTTATCAATGAGCATATAGCATGAAACAATAATGGCAATGATGAAATTAATCGTCCATGATATCACAGAAATGGATGTGTTATATATCAGCGGTAATATTGTGCTGATTGATTTCTGCAAAAGTTCAACTATATTTTTACTGTTATTTTCAATAATGGATGATATATAAGAAAGATCTAAGTCAGGATATTTCTTATTCATTTTCTCAACGAAATCAACAATATTATCATAGTAATCCTGAGTGCCGACGTAAATATTGGTTATACTGTCGTAAAGCTCGGGTATAATGACAACTATACATACGGCAAGTATTCCGAATACTATAAGATACGAAAACAGGATAGATAAAAATTTTCGTATGGATGCCTTCTTAATATGGCAGATTTTTTCGAAAAACTTCTTATCAAGAATTTTGATAAGAGGATTTAGCAGGTATGCTATAAAAAATCCTATGAGAAACGGGCTGAGCATCGAAAAGAAATGACTGATGTTTGTATAAGTCTCAGTCCAGTTCCAAATCAGCTTTAATAATGCGGCACAAATAACCACAGTGGCTATGACGTAAATACTGATGGTGTAGTACTGCCTGTTTTTTTGAAAAATATGTTTGTCTTTCTGGTTGTTGTCCATAGGCCCCTCCGTCTTTTGATAAAATTTCAGGTGATTTTACACAAGATAAAATATAAATTCCGTCATTTTGAAAAATACCTGATGATGTATTTAACAGTATAACATAAACGCGGTATAACGTGGAAAAAAGTTCTCTTAAATATTTTTAAAA
>ERZ1034998.793-NODE-793-length-19730-cov-50.551868_pt1 | contig 19730 bp, 19 predicted proteins | sample MGYA00520621_ERZ1034998 | MGnify/ENA primary metagenome ERZ1034998 (study PRJEB33766, sample SAMN09781748) | gut metagenome | biome: gut microbiome | host: Homo sapiens | place: Madagascar | study: EMG produced TPA metagenomics assembly of the PRJNA485056 data...
TTTATGGAGCAGGTTTTATTTATAATATTTATTCACACGAAACTACATAAAAAAGCAAATTTTAAAAATCAATCATTTTTAATGCTATTATTTTTAACCATGCAATTTATTGTATTGTGTTTTATGAATCAGGAAGAATTTTCTTCTTATATAACACTATTATTGTCCTGCATTTTAGATATCATATATGTACTTACGTTTTATCGCGATAATATAATTCTTCGTTTTTTTTGGGGCTTCGCATACTCAATCATTTGTTTAATCGCAGAGCAACTCACCTTTTTTATTCCATCTACACTATATGATAGTGTTTCTACGAAATTACTTTTGGGTGGAGAATTACGAAAACCATACACTATGTTATACCTAGCTATGATCGCGGTATTGATATTAATGCTACACTACGTAGCTAATAAAGATATTACTCTTTCGCCTTTTCAGAAAATTACATATATATTAATTGCTTTTTCTGGACTTGCAATAGGACATTATATTTTACGTCTAACTCTTGAATTTATAGATAACTATGGAAAATCTTCTTTTTCCACCCGATTATCTTTGGTAAATCTTTTCTTTGTTGTTTTATTTCTTGCACTGTTAGTATATATCTACCAGCTTGGTTACTCTAAAAGAGAAAATCTGCGCCTAATAGAAGAACAAAAAGTTTACGAATTAGAAAGAGAAGAATTTAATAGCTTAGTAGAAACCACAAAACAATTAAGAGAAATAAAACATGATATTCAAATTTATCTGGATACAATAAATATTTTAGTCAACGATAAAAAGTGGGACGAACTTATTTCATATACTGAACAATATTATAATACCCTTTCAATTGCACACATCACAGTTTCAACAGGGAATACCGCAATTGATTGTATTCTTACATCAAAATTAGATTATGCGAAAAGACTTGGTATAAAAACAACTTATTCCATTATGGTACCAGATTCTTTTCCTTTGGATTCGGTTGAACTCTCATCAATCCTCGGGAACATATGGAATAATGCCATTGAAGCAGGTGAAAAGCTTCTCTCTTTTGATACCGAAAAACAACCATACATTTATTTTTACATAAAACCCTATCAACATATGATACTTATCCATATTGAAAATAACTTTGATGGAGAAATAAAAAGAAACAAAAATCATGAAATTCTTAGCACAAAATCCGAACAAAATCATGGTTTAGGACTACCGCGGATAAAATCAATTATTGAAAAATCAGGTGGTGTATTGCAAATCACCTCAGAAAATAATATTTTTTCAGTACATATAATACTTCCTGACAAGGAGAATAAGATCGAATGATGAAAATAAATATAACAATTCTTGAAGATTCAGTTTCCGAATTTAATCGATTACAAAAAGAAATACAAAAATATAGCAAACAAAATAACCTTGATATAAATATAGATGCTTATAAATCAGGTGAAGAATTTTTTTCACACAATCCCAACTGTCAATCAATTGACTCTTCTGCCTTTTTTCTTGACATACAAATGGGCAGCATGACCGGAATTGATGTTGCAAAAAAACTACGCTCATCCGGATATAATGGAATTATAGTATTTCTAACCGCCTTTAGGGAATACGTATTTCATGGATATGAAGTAAGGGCACTAAACTATTTACTTAAACCTGTAAACGAAAATAATCTATTTTTATGTCTTGATGAAATAACTAAAGAACTATCTAACAATGCATACATCTATCGTAATAGACAAGAAATTGTAAGCTTGCCTTATTCAGAAATATTAACCTTTTCCAGTCGCTTGCATTACGTGGATATATTGACAACCAATGGCAAATGCTATGAACAAATGTCAACCTTAAGCAGAATAATAGAGCATCTACCGGGTGAATTTATACGGACGCATCGTTCCTATATTGTTAATATGACACACATATACAGAATTACATCTAGTACCATAGAATTATCGAATCATTTAACAATACAAATTGCACGTTCTTACTATAAAGATGTTATAAATGCATTTGCAAAATATACTAGGAGATTTGATATTACAGGAGAATCTTAATGATTACTAAATGGGCTATTTATATTGCAAACCAATTAATAAACGTATCAAGCAAAAAAATAAATTCTGAACAATTAGACATATACATATATGGCTTAGAGTGCTTTTTGAATACATTTATAACCATAACCCTTTTAACTATATGGGGAATTTTTTCTCATTCTCTTTCTTCTACCCTGCTATGGGTATTAACATTTTCTTTACTAAGGCATTTTATAGGTGGAGTACATGCACCAACACAATTAACTTGTATACTTGCAAGCTTTTTCCTCGGTTGCATAAATAAATGGTCAACCATATTTATAACACAAAACACATGCCTCTACGTACTCCTAGCGTTTATGTGTCTGTTGTTTGCCCCAACCAGTAATAATAAGGTTTCACTATCTTCAACTCAAAAAAAATTACATAAAATTATTTCAATACTTATTATATTTACAGGCCTATTGATTTTTTATAAAATTGGTCATTCTAATCTTACAGCAACAATCTTTTATTCCTTTTTATGTGCGATTATTTTAATGCTTATAGAAACAATCTTGCATTTGAGGATAAATCTCATACATTAAAATGATTAGCACACAAGCTCTTCTAACTAAAAAACATGCTTAGTCAGATTGATATCTGCCAAAGCATGTTTTTTAATAAGTGTTTATTTCAACAACAGCTCCATAAGAAGCTTATTTACAACAGCAGGATTTGCCTTGCCCTTTGTAGCCTTCATAGTCTGACCTACGAGTGCTCCGATGGCTTTCTTCTTGCCATTGTGGTAATCCTCCACTGCCTGTGGATTTGCATCGATGACAGCCTGGATTGTGGCTTTAAGCTCACCCTCATCATTCATGCTCTTAAGACCGTTCTCCTCGACATACTGCTCAGGATCGATATCCTCCGAGAATATTTTCTCAAATACTTCCTTGGCAACAGATGAGTTGATCGTGCCTGCATCTACCAGATCTACAAGCTTTGCAAGGTTTACAGGTGAGAAGTTTATCTCATCTGCATCCATATCGTTATCCTTTAACAGTCGCATTGTCTCAACCATCAGCCAGTTTGAAACCTTTTTCGGCTTGCCGCAGAGCTTTGTGGCAGCCTCAAATATGTCTGCCATATGCTTTGACTCTGTGAGAATCTTTGCATCATACTCAGGGATGTCGTATTCCTTCTTGTAGCGTGCAAGCTTCTGTGGACGAAGCTCAGGCTGCTTTGCCTTTATCTGTGCAATCCATTCATCGGATACGACGATTGGCACGAGGTCAGGCTCAGGGAAATATCTGTAGTCCTGTGCATCCTCTTTTGAACGCATGGCATGTGATGATTCCTTGTTGTCATCCCATCTACGTGTCTCCTGTACTACCTTTCTGCCCATCTCAAGAAGCTCTATCTGGCGCTCACACTCGCCCTCGATGGCATGTGCAATAGCCTTGAAGGAGTTAAGGTTTTTCATCTCAGTACGTGTACCAAACTTCTTTGAGCCCACCTCTCTGACTGAGATGTTGACATCGGCACGCATTGAGCCCTCATTCAATTTACAGTCAGATGCTCCGAGATACTGGATGGTCTGACGCAGAGTCTCAAGGTATGCGATAACCTCCTCAGCAGAGCGCATATCAGGCTCTGATACTATCTCTATAAGAGGTACTCCGGAACGATTGTAATCTACGATAGATACGTCCTCCCACTCGTCATGTACGAGCTTTCCGGCATCCTCCTCCATGTGGATTTCATGGATTCTGACATTTTTCTTTCCGTTTGCTGTCTCAATCTCCACTGAACCGTTGCGGCAGATTGGCAGATAAAGCTGTGATATCTGATAGTTCTGTGGGTTATCAGGATAAAAATAGTTCTTTCTGTCAAATTTGCTGTACTGTGTGATGGTACAGTCGGTGGCAAGTCCTACTGCCACTGCGTACTCTACAACCTGCTTGTTTAAAACAGGAAGTGAGCCCGGCTGTCCTGTGCAGACAGGACATGTATGTGTATTTGGTGCGCCTCCGAAAGCTGTGGAGCAGGCGCAAAAGATCTTTGTTTTTGTAGCTAACTCTACATGGACCTCAAGTCCGATGACTGTCTCATAGTTTTTCATATCCTTTTTGCCTCCTTCCTACTGTGCACCGGCAGATTTATTGGTATCTGCTGTATTTTTGTTACTGTATTCCTCCGCAATAGTGCTGCGCTTAAGCTCTCTTGTTTTTTCAAAGCTGTAGGCTGCACGGATGATATTCTTCTCCTTGAAGCAGTCTCCGATGAGCTGTAATCCGATTGGAAGTCCGTTTTTGTCCATACCGCACGGAAGCGATATTCCCGGAAGTCCTGCGAGGTTTACAGAAATCGTGTAAATATCGCCGAGATACATCTGGATCGGGTCACTTAGGCTTTCCCCAAGCTTTGGAGCTGTGGTAGGTGCTGCAGGTCCAAGTATTACATCATATTTGGCGAATGCATCATCAAAAGCTTTTTTGATAAGTGCTTTTACACGAAGTGCCTTAAGATAATATGCATCATAATATCCTGATGAAAGCACGAAGGAGCCGAGCATGATTCTTCTCTTTACCTCAGGTCCAAAGCCCTCAGAACGCGATTTCTTGTACATGTTGTGAAGGTCTGTGTACTCCTTTGTACGGTATCCGTATTTTACACCGTCGAATCTGGCAAGGTTTGAGCTTGCCTCAGCACAGGCTATTACATAGTAAGCCGGGATGGCATACTCTACAAGTCCGAGGTCAAATTCCTCCACAACAGCACCTTTTTTCTTTAATTCATCTGCCGCTGCAAGGATTGCCGATTTTACCTCCGGGTCAAGTCCGTCTCCGAGATAATCCTTTGGAATACCGATTTTCATACCCTTTACGTCATCGACAAGAGCCTCTGTAAACTTTAAATCGTCTCTGTTTACTGATGTCGAATCCTTCGTATCATATGAAGCGATTGCCTCAAGTATAGTAGCACAGTCTGTGACATCCTTTGCGATAGGTCCAATCTGGTCAAGCGATGAGCCATAGGCAATGAGTCCATATCGTGAAACTGTGCCGTAGGTTGGCTTGATTCCTGTCACACCACAGAAGGAGCTTGGCTGTCTGATTGATCCGCCAGTATCTGAACCGAGTGCAAACGATACCTCCTCTGCTGCAACTGCTGCACAGCTTCCGCCTGATGAACCGCCCGGTACGTGCTCTGTATTCCATGGGTTTTTGGTTGCTCCAAAGGCAGATGTCTCTGTGGTGCTTCCCATGGCAAACTCATCCATGTTGGTTTTTCCAACGATGACACAGCCTGCATCCTCAAGGCGCTTAACAGCCTCCGCTGTGTAGGTCGGGATGAAATTGTAAAGTATCTTTGATGAACATGTGGTGAGAAGCCCTTCTGTACACATGTTATCCTTTATGGCTACAGGCACACCCGCAAGCGCTCCTTTTAGCTCTCCCGCATCAATTTTTGCCTGAACCTCTGCTGCTTTTTTAAGCGCACCCTCTTCGTCTATTGTGACAAAGCTGTTTATCTTTTCTTCTTTTGCTTTTATAGAAGCAATGGCAGCCTTTACAGCCTCTTCCACTGTAACTTCCTTTGCCTGTATTTTCTTGCCGAGTTCCACGGCAGTTAAAGACATTAAATCCATTTTTCTCCTCCTTGCCGTTATTCGCCGATTGTCTTTGGTACCTTGAATCCGCCGTCCTTCTTGACCGGTGCGTTTGCAAGTGTAGCTTCACTTCCATCACCGTTTGTGACAACATCATCTCTGAATACATTGTTTACAGGGAATACGTGGCTCATAGGCTCAATTCCCGAAGTATCAAGCTCCTCGAGCTTGTCAATATAATCAAGCATATCTGCCATATCCTTCTTGGCAGCCTCTGCCTCCTCCGGTGAAAGCTCAAGCTTTGCAAGGATTCCGACATACTCCATAGTCTCGTCGGAGATTACGTTTCTCATGACTCCGTCCTCGCCCATCACCTTTGTGGTAACAGCCTGCTGCTCTGGGATTTCATCCTCAGGCTCCTCGTCAAGTGCTGCACTTCTGACCTTTGCATATACCGCTTCATCGCATATACCCTGATTGTTGAAGCCCGCATGGCGGAGAGTACCCTCATAATCCATACCTGCCGCAGCCATCACCTTGCCTGAATTTGGATTTTCAGTATCATGTCTGGCCCATACACGTCCTGCCCCGACCTCATTGATGAAAAATCTGATGATAGCAGTCACAGCCTCAGTCATATATCCTTTATTAAAGAACTGACTTCCTAAGCAATATCCAAGCTCAATGCTCTCTGTCTTTTCATCAATGCTGACAACCGAAATATTGCCAATAGGCTGCTCAAGGTCATTGAGCTCAATAGCCCAATTGTAATACTCTGTATTGTCATACTGTGCAATCCAGCTCTTTATCATATCCTCTGCCTCATCAACACTCTTGTAAACAGGCCATGTAAGATACTTAACTGTCTGCTCATCGGAAAACCAGTTGTAAAAAACGTTTTCCGCATCTTCTATTTCAAATCTTCGAAGAGTAAGCCGCTCAGTAGCGATTTCTCTTGTTCCTAAATGATTCATACGATATCCTTTCTCTTTTTAAAAATTTTCTGAACAAAATATATACACACATGCAACCTCTCAGCCTTAAAGCGCACCCGCCACAACCCCAAAAGCTGTGATTTATGGCTCCAATCTGCTAAGGTCACGAGGAAACAGCGTAGCCTCACGCACATTATCCTCTCCGATAAGCTGCATTGTAAGTCTCTCAAGTCCTATTCCAAGACCTCCATGTGGCGGCATTCCGTGCTTGAAGGCTGAAAGATAGTTCTCCATACCCTCTGTCTCCATGCCACGCTTTGCAATTTTTTCCATAAGCTTGTTGTAGTCGTGGATTCGCTGACCACCTGTTGTGATTTCAAGTCCTCTGAAAAGCAGGTCAAAGCTTAAGGTGTATGTCTCATCTGCCGGGTCATCCATGGCGTAGAACGGTCTCTTCTTTGAAGGATAATGTGTGACAAATACAAAATCACTGCCATACTCTTCCTTGAAGTACTGTCCGATAAGTACCTCCTCCTCCGGCTCTAAATCGAATGGATTTCTGAACTGTCTGTTATATTTTTCTGCGACACGCTGCTTTGCCTCGTCAAATCTGACTCTCGGTATGCTTGTCACGTCAGGCAGCTCAATCTTTAAAAGCTCAAGCTCCTTGGCGTATGAGGTCTTTAAAAGCTCCATGGTGTACTGCAAAAAGCCGGTCTCCATCTCCATGATGTCCTCAAAGCCGTCAATGTAGCCCATCTCGAAATCGAGTGATGTATACTCATTCAAATGTCTCTTTGTATTGTGCTTTTCTGCTCTGAAAACAGGTGCAGTCTCAAATACTCTGTCAAAGACACCTACCATCATCTGCTTGTAAAACTGCGGGCTCTGCTGTAAAATAGCCGGTCTGTGGAAATATTCAAGCTTGAAGAGGTTGGCTCCTCCCTCGGCGGACTTTGCACCAAGCTTTGGCGTATGAATCTCTGTAAATCCATTATTATAAAGGAAATCCCTAAAGCCCCTTGTGATACCCTCCTGTATGCGGAACGTAGCACGCTCTCTTGGATTTCTGAGCGCCACTGCCCTGTTATTGAGCTTTGCCTCAAGCGATGTATTCAGTTTCCATTTGTTGATCTGAAGCGGCATTGGCTCCGCCGGCTCAGATAAAATTGTGATAGTGTCAAGACGAAGCTCGAATCCGTTTGGAGAACGGTCATCACTCTTGTATGTGCCGCATACCTCCACGGTATCTGCTTCCTTTAGATCATCAACGCTAAACTGGGATTTGCCCGGCTCGTATACACACTGTATGAGTCCGTCCCTGCGTCTTAAAACGATGAATGCAACCTCGCCCATATCTCTTATGGTGTGAATCGCACCCTTTACCTTGATGTTTTTGCCCTCGTAGTCGCCTGCAAGAATTTCTGCGATACCGAGGTCTTCCTTTTGAACTGCTCCTGTTAAGAATTCCATATTTTTGTGCTCCTTTGATTTTTTAAGCGGGACGGAAAAAAGCCCCGGAGCATATCAAATTGATGAAATGCTCCGGGGCGAAAATTCTAAAAATATTCCGCGGTACCACCCGCTTTGAGAAAAAGGACTGTTCCTGTTTCTCCACTCTTATCCGTAACGTGGATGAATCGTATCTGCCTACTTTTGATATATAAAAAACTTAATTCACATACGATAAACCTATCTATGCAATAAACCATATCAATCGTTCAACAGATCTGCTCCGGTAGTGTTCCTGCAATCAGCTCTTCCAAACAGCGCTCTCAGTCGGTGACGCTGTATTCCTGTCGGTGTCTGGTGATCCAAGTCTCCTTCAACGCATTTATTGTTCTTTTGTTGTTTAACGTTATAACACAATAAACTTATTATTTCAACCCATCAAAGTCAAAACTTAAGAAAATAAAGTATAGGAATATATTATAGTTTTTCTTAATTGTGGTTATAACAAAGTCTTCTTTTGCAACAATTATAAAATAATTTTAGGCTATTCCCTATTGCCTTTATTGAATTCGTATTGTAGAGTATATCTGGTATATGTAATTAATAATAATGAGGCAGGTAACACTTAATGAAAAAACTATTATTTTTTGATATAGACGGCACTCTCGTTGATTTCGGCAATAGCACCATGAGCCCATCAACCGCTGATGCTCTAATAAACGCAAAACAAAACGGTCACATGATTTTTCTTTGCACAGGACGTAGTTACAATCAGATTTATCCATCATTAAAAGCCTTTGATTTTGACGGTGTGGTGGCTGCTGCCGGCGGCTATGTCACTGTGGGTGATAAGGTAATTGCACATCATGTCTATGGGCAGAATCTGTTACAGAAGGTTCTTGACACTGTTGGTGACAACAACACAGGACTTATATTCCAGACAAAGGATAAAAGCATCACCAACCACAAGTGGGCCGACAAATTCATATCAGCATTCTCAAAGCAGTTTGACATGCATGTGATACAGGACAACCCGACATTTAAGGATATCGTGATTGATGATGAATTATCAAGCTTTTCTAATCGATACGCCGATGTTGAAAGCACCATCTACTGCAATTGTAACTACCACATTGATGATTTAAGAAAGCTCCTCGGCGATGAATTTGTAGTAACCCTGAGCAGCTTTAAAGAGCCTGAACCTTACAGCGGTGAGATTACATTGCGCGGTGTCAACAAGGCAACCGGCATACGTGATGTGGTAGAGTTCCTTCACATGAGTCAGGCTGATACAATAGGCTTTGGCGATGGCCAGAATGATTTTGATATGCTGCGCTACTGTGATGTCGGTGTTGCCATGGGCAATTCCAGCGATGAAGTCAAGGCTGTTGCCGATATAGTGACAGACGATATCAAAGAGGATGGGCTTAAAAATGCCATGGTGCATCTTGGACTTGTCTAAAAATGCACCATGGCATACTCTATACCTCAATATTCATAAATCTGTCCCACTCGCACTCGTCTTTTGATGCCGATACAATCAAGGTGTACGAGCGCTCATCTGTTCCATCGAATACGAAGGTATAATTTTCATTCTCCTTCTCGATTAAATATGCGTATCCGTCAAGAAAATTGTTGAAGGTGTCGAGATAATCTGCCTCCTCTATCTCCTCGTCAGCCGTGGTGCTCTTTAGGTTGCCATCGGCATCATATGTCTTAAAGCCCTCGCGTATGAATGAAATAATATTTGCATCTGAAAGCTTTAATATAAGGCCGTTTGTCCTCATATCACGGATATCTCTGTTTTTTGAATTATCTGCCTTTATGATGACATTGTCAAGGCATATTTTGAAGGTGCCAAAGCTCATCATGATATCGCTCACATGCACATCCGAAAATTTGAAATGTGTAAACTCGTTTTCTGTCCTGAATTTCATCTGTTATCCTCCGTATATACTCATGCCGATATTTTATCAGATAATTTTGCTTTGGGCAACTTGCATTTTATAATGTGCCGTACAGCTCAAGTGTATGGCCTACACTGCCTGCACCTATAAAATAATAGTCGCTTTGAGTGTCATCGTCTGCAAAGATATACTGTCCGTACATCTTTATATTGCAAAAGAGTGCTGTGCGGCTTGATGCAGTAGCGATTCCATATCCCTTGTTTGACACGACAAGCGGCAGCCTCTGCTGTCTGCCTCCGAACGAAATATATCTGGCTTTGTTTGTCAAATCAGTAAGGTCTGTCGCAAGTATTCCCTTGGATTTGAGCTTTTCCGATTTGTCCCAGTCAAAAAATGTGTAGCACTCGCCATTATTTAAAAGCCTTGGCTCTGTGGCATTTTCACTTACAAGGAGATTTCTGTCGGCATCAAAATACTGTATGGCTCCGTTTTTCTTTTCTATCCTTAGTATCAGCTTCTCCGTTTGAATTTCAATAAGCGATTTGGATTCCTTTGCCACCCATTTGAAGGCTGTATCGGCCTTTTGCTTCCAATAGGTTTTGTGCGGCTTCACTCCAATTCCTTTTACAAAGATTACGCGTACTATCTCCGGTGTTATTGGTATCACATAAAGTGTGCCGTCCGCCGTGGCGATTTCAACATGCGATTTACTTTTTTTGAGCCATTTTACCGCAAACTTGCCCTTTGAATGCCCCTTTACATGAAGTATATCGTTGTCCGGAATTGAGCCGTATGCGTATGGGGAGGGATTTAGAGGGAGGCTACTCTTTTTTGTAGCCTTACTTACTTCCTTAATCTTAATTTTATTTGCCATATCTGTAGCAGTACATTGTGTTTGATTTTCCCTGTCTTTTTTTACAAATGCAGATAAATCAAGCTTCTCATTTTCAGCCTTATTTGTCAACTGCTCAGGCTTTAGTGCAATGCGCGACGGACCAAAATACTCTCTTTCATCCATATCGCGTCTGCCATCAACACGCTTTTGCTCTTCTATCTCTTTTTCTGTCAGTTGCTGCTTTTCATATTCCTTTGCCTTAGTGAGCGGCTCTGCAGAAAACTCCTTCTGATGCCTGTTGGAAGGAGCAGGGTCTGCAATAAGCGGTGTCAGCCTGCCACGGTGGAATACAGCAAGCTCATGAAGTGCCCGGGTAGCCGCAACGTACAAAAGCTTCACATGACTATCATCAGCCGGATATTTTCTCTCTGATGGGTCAAACAGCAATACAGCATCAAACTCAAGTCCCTTTGTATACGCGACCGGAAGTACCATGACTCCTGCACCAAACTGTGCAGTTTCAATATCATCATCTGCTATTTCTATATGTTTTTTAAGCTCAGCAGACACCTTGAGAGCCTCTGCCTCATCACGGCACACGACAGCTATCGTCTCATAGCCTTCACTCTGCCAGCCTTTTATCGTATCAACCGATGCCGAAATCAGTGAGCGCACATTGGCATACTCCTCTATGCGCACTGCGTTTCCATGCCTGATAATAGGCTCCACCGGATAGATTGCAAAATCTCCATGGCGCAGTATCTCTGTTGCAAATTCTGAAATCTCAACAGTGTTTCTGTAGCTCTTTCGAAGCAGACCGAATGCGTCATATGTGCCTGTGAGTATCAGCTTTTTCAAGTCCTCCCAGTCATTTAAGCCATACTCAAAATGTATATTCTGCGAGGTATCGCCCATGATAGTGTATGTGCAGTTTCTGAGGCAGTAATGCAGACAGCAGTATGCCATCATGCCAAAATCCTGTGCCTCATCAATAACCACATGACTCGCCTCACGAACCGGATCTGTCTCCTTGATGCGCTTATAAATATACGCAAGCGCTGCCAGATCATACACATCAAATGAGTCCTTTGGAATATCTATATCATATTCCTTCTCCTTCTGACTAAGCAGAAAATCCCTGTAAAAATCATACACAGAGCCTTTCCAGTCATCCTTACCGAAATAGGTTTTGTATTTTTTATCAAGCTTTCTGCGCTCCTTTGCAGGGAACTTCACTTCCTTACCGAGAACCTCATTTTCATACTTCGAGTAAATTATCTCATTTAACATGAGGATTTTACTCTGCATGGAAAGAAGCGGATTATCATGCAGATAAGTGTCTATCAGCACCTTTCCCACAAGCAGATTGCCTGTTTTTTCCATGTAGACCTCATCTCTTGGAATACACTTTTCCTCGTAATCTAAACAGAATTTTTCAAGAGCTTCAAACCATTCTTTACTGCCCTTTATACTGTTTCTACTGTCATTTTTGCTGACTTCATGTATGCTGTACTTTTTGTCATCCCAATCCTCGTACAAAAGCCTTGTAAAAAGCTGCTCCATAGTCATCTGTTTTATGCCGTACACATCAAGCTCCGGAAGCACGCTTGTAATATAGTTCAACAAAATGTGGTTACTGCCTATAATGTAGAAATCCTCCGGTCTGAAATCATCAGCATAATTATACAAAATGTACGATATCCTGTGCATTGCAACCGTTGTCTTTCCTGAGCCTGCAACTCCCTGCACAATGATATTCGTCTTTGGCGAACGGCGGATAATAAGGTTTTGCTCCTTTTGGATTGTCGCGATAATCTCTCCGAGCACTGCCTTTTTATTCTTAGCCAGATACTTTGTCAGAAGCTCATCATTTGCTACGACATCTGAATCAAAAAAGTCGATGAGCTTATCCTCTGCAATCTCATAGGTGCGCTTTCTGTTTAAATCAATCTCAAAAGTACCCTCTGAGCTCACCGTGTACTTACATGGTCCAAGACTGCTCTCATAATATACGGATGCAATCGGTGCTCTCCAGTCAATGACCACAGGCTCTGATGCATTCTTTGCAATACCGACTCTGCCTATATAGTAGGACTCCTGTGACTTCTGACGCGGATCCTTAAAATCTATTCTGCCAAAATACGGCTTTTTCCGCGCCTTTTCACATCTTACGATATTTCTCTCGTTCTCATGAAGCTGCGCTGTCGCATTGTTCCACAGGGCAAGTCCCTCCTTGTCCTGCGCCTCGTAGACATCTCTTAAATCCTCTAAATCATCTGTCAGCTTTTTTACCGATTCCTTTGCACGGTCCAGATTATCCTGTGCAATGCCTATGATATTTTGAAGCTGTCTCTGCTCGTCTTTTAATGAAATTCCCGGTAAATCATTTTCTGTGCCCATCTTGCCTCCACGACTTATATATGCTGTGATTATACTATACTTTTAATCTCATCTATCCTGCCAACACATGCATAAAGCATTTTTCTAAGCTCCTCATCAGGCTGTGTCAAATCCGGCACCATGACAACCTTACAGCCTGCAGAATATGCACTTTTGACACCATTTGGCGAATCCTCTACCGCCATGCACTCCTCAGGTGCCAGCTTAAGCTCGCTGCATGCAAACTCATACACATCAGGTGCCGGCTTTCCATGCTCCACCATAGGTGCACAGATGATCTTGTCAAAATATCCGTAGAGCCCTATCTTTTTAAGATATTTCTCAGCTCTTTCTATATCATTCGCTGTGGAAATCGCTCTGTGAATGCCTTTTTCCTTCAGATATGTAAGTATCTCGATTGCACCGGGCTTAAGCTCAATCCCCACCTTTTCCAGATGCTCCTCCATGATTTTGCGACGGTATGCCCTGATTTTATTATAATCCATATCAGGATCATGAAACATATCCTTAAGATGCTGCGGTGCATACGGCTGCCCGAGGCTTCGCATTGAAAGCGCCTGCTCATCTGTCATTTCGTAGCCGAATTGCTTAAGTGCCATCGGCCAGAAAATACGATAATATTTCTCCGTATCTATGAGTGTTCCGTCCATGTCAAATATTACTGCTTTTACCATTGGTTCTCCTTACGTTCTGTCAGGCATTACTATGCTTCACCTGTTAATTTTACCACGGTCATATCATGATGCATTGCCTTTATCACCGAGCCAAACATGTCCTTTGTCTTTATCCTGAGGCTGGAGGTATTTATGCATGGATGACATCCAACCCACTCACCTTTTAGCACATCCTCATCCACCAGAAGCCTGACCGCATTGTCATGGTCGTTCATCAGTCCCATCACACTGACTGAGCCCGGTGTGATATCCAGATATTTTTCCATATCCTGCGGACTTGCAAACGAAAGTCTCGCACTGCCTATCTGATGCGAGAGCTCTTTTGTCTTAAAGGTCTTGTCTCCCGGTATCATTAGCAGGTAAAAATCAGTTTTCTGGCGGTTGCACAGAAAAAGATTCTTGCAGATTGTTGCGCCGAGTGTCTTGTCAATCTCCTCACAAACCTCCATCGTAAATGCCGCCTCGTGGTCTATTCTCTGATATTCGATTCCCAGTTTGTCCAAAAAATCGTATGTACGAATTTCTTTATCCGGTCTGCCTGTGGTATCTGTCGGTCTTCCATTCTGTAATTGCATTTGTGCCTCCTGAAATTAATTATCGCAGCTGTGTTCAGTGCCGTAACCGCTGCTATTATTCTCTTTTAATTGCTATGGCTATAGATTATACACCTCTTTTATGTATTCTAACAAGCCCCGGCATCCGCTAATTACATCATCAAAGGTCGCATCAAAATCACCTGTATACCATGGATCTGCAACATCGCGCGCTGCTGTAAGCTTATGATTTGTCCCGTAATCAGCAAATGACAGCATCTTAAATATCTTCTGCTGACTGTCACTGCCACCTGCAATCCTTGTCATATTCCTGATATTTGCAGTGTCCATTCCAATCAGAAAGTCATAGTACAAATAATCATCGCGTGTCATCTGTCTCGCGCGGTGTGGAATAAGAGGAATATGCTCCTCGTATAATTTGTTTTTAGTGCCGTAGTGCGGCGGATTGCCTATTTCCTCACGGCTGGTCGCAGCTGAATCTATCTCGAAAACAGCATCGAGGTGCTGTCTGTGGACCAGATGGGTGAAGATGCTTTGGGCCATGGTGCTGCGGCAGATGTTGCCGTGGCAAACCATGAGCACTTTAATTTTATCTTGCATATCTTCGTTTTTCCTTGTATATCCTTATTTTTCCTAGGTTTTATCACACTTTCACGACATCTAACCTAGTGTACCTATCCTAGCATAAAATCGCATATTTTACCATATCTCGGTAAGTAAAATGAGTACAAATCTAGGTATAAACCCAATTTGTACTCATCAGTACTTTTTTCCTATGCCCTTTATTTCCTTACTTGGCACACTTTTTCATTTCTTTTTCTATCCTTTCAAGCCTCTCCATTTCTCTCTGTGCATCTTCCAACTTAAGGTGTGTATACACATTTGAGGTAACACTTATATCTGTATGTCCCATTAAATATTTCAATGTTTCTACAGATATTCCTCTCTTTGCCGCATTCGTACAAAATGTATGGCGGCACACATGCGGTGTTATCTTTGGAAGTTGCACTCGATAAATTCTATTGTACTTCTCAACCACATGCTGAAAGCGTTTTTCCCATTGATAAGGCATCATTGGTTTCCCGCGCTTATCCAAGAACAGAAAACCTGTATAACCATCTATCATTTCCTCGACTTTAGGTTTCTTTCTGTTCTGTACTACCCTCTTGAATGCTGCATAAACTTCATCCGACATTGGCAATACTCGTGTCCCAGCTTCAGTTTTTGTTTTTTCTATGTACTTTCCCTTATTCCCTACATACTGTAACTGATGATTCACGTTGATTGTTCTTTTCTCCAAGTCTATATCCTTTAACGTAAGTCCGCAAAACTCGCCTATTCTCAAGCCTGTTCTAAATAATATAAACATTCCATCGTAGCACTCACTGAAATGTTCATCCTGTTGAACAAACCTTAAAAACTCCTTTTCTTGTTTTGATGTTACTGCATCTCTTTTTACTGAATCATCAATTAGAAAATTATGCAGTTCAAAATCAAAAGGATTTTTTCTGATTAGGTCTGCCTCATAAGCCATCTGAAAAGCTGGTCTTACTACTCCACGTATTGTATGGATACTGCTATAGCTCTTTCCATCCTCCGACTGTAATTTTATTAACCAAGCCTTTGCATCTATCGTGTTGATATGATTAATCTTCTGACTTCCAAAGCTGTCTCTTTTTAATACATTAACCACTGTTTTATATCCAGCGGCTGTGGTAGGTCTGACATTGCGCTTTTGCTCCAAATATTTCTCTACCAGTTCTAATACTGTCATATCTCCACCGGATAACGAAATACCATTTGCCAAGTCACGCTCTAGCAATTTTTCCTTTTCTCTAAGCGATAAGTCTGGCTTTTTTCCCTCTGGCATTTTATCATGTCTTTCCAGTTTCCAGCTGTATACAAATATTCTTTTTTTTGAAATTGGATCTAACGTGCTGAATAAATATCTCCCATCTGCACGTTGCTGTTCTCCTATACGTAATATGCGATTCTTATTGTCTCTTCTTTTTTCACTCATGGTTTATCCTCCAAACTCTAATACACTCCCCACCATTGGGATGGGGATTGTATCGGAACTACATATATTTTGCAAGGTATTTTTTGCTTTTATATAGAGCCAGTCTCATCAATAAACTGCTCGAATATCTTACGTTTAATAAGTATCTTATTCCCTACCCTAAGTACGTAGTCTGCATTTGGATTGTCCGACACCAACCTTCGGAGATTTTTCTCACCTATGTTGAAGTACTTTACTGCTTCTTTAATGGTGAGATTATATTTTTCATTAATTGCTAAATTATCTTTTTCTATATCCATACGATACAAAAATCCTTTCTTTTGTATCGTTATCCTTTTCATTTATTTCACAGCTTAACAATGCGCAAACATATGCTAAACTGTGAAATTTGTCGTTTAGTCTTTTCTCTTAAGAAGAAAAGGTAAACACTTTCTTCTTTTCTGTCGTGTCTGTCAAGAACTCTTTCTTGAGTTCATCTAATGCAGACTGTATTGCACTCATCATCTCATTGACTTGTTCTGCTGAGTATGTATAATACTTCTTATTCGTCAGCTTTTTCATACCCTCTATTGCTGATATAACTTTGGATGTCTGCGCCTCTGCCCTTTCTATGAAACGCAGTGCATTTTCATCTGTTGCTATATTGCCAAGCGCAGGTGTATGCTGTGCTGTTGCCATTGCAGGGGCTGTTGCTGCCTGCTGTGTCGCTGTTGTATTTGCACCAATTATAGGTGCTTGATTGCTTACAAAACTTTCCATTTTGTTTTCCTCCATAGATTTGTTTTATTTATACTGCTTTTCTCTTGTTGCTGTAGGTACCTTACACTTGCAATATACCACCAAAATGGCAAAATATAAACAAAAGTGAGTGTAGAAAAAATCTGCTCTGTTTGCTTCATTCTACACACTTAAAATTCACAAAAAACAAATGTCATAAACCACTTAAGTATAAGTGTATGCACATTTTTCATGATGAGTTTATTGTGCAATTTGACGAACACCAAAAAAATAGCTGCAATTTTCTTTGATATATCTGCTCTGAAATAGAAAATTGCATCAGAGTAAACTTCTAATGCAATCATCTGAATTTTTTACTATGCAATTTTGAATCGGTAACTATTTGGGTTATTTTTTGAATTATTTGCTGGTGATGTTTATTTACTGTTTTAACAGGGCATTTATGCTATGGTAATTATAGGTACATTTTATCTCACTATCTATTTATTCTCCCAAACTGCTAATTTTCTATTATTTTCATGCTGATTTTTTATAAAAATAAATTGTTTAGCAAAAATATTGATTCACTTTTTCTGTTTTTTCCATATTTTTTTCTTTATTGAATTTTTCAAAAATCCACATTTTTATAAGTGATATAAAAATCTGCTTTTTCAGACCCTTCTCACTAGTCCTAGAAACTGTAGCAATTTTAGGTTGTGATAGACAAAAGAAAAGCACTACCGCTTGGGCAATGCTTTTGCTTGTGTTGAAATGTATTTAGTTTTGAAAGGCTCTGCGCAACCGCTTTTTGTATGCTGTTTCTATATCGTCATAGAAATCTACGTCTGCTCTCCAGTCTCCATCTACTGGTACTTCTGCAAACATTACATTGCAACACCTTCCATCTGGATATATCATTGTTAAACCTATTATGTTTCCCCTTCTGAAACTCTTGAATCTTAATCCCATATCTGTTGCCTCCTATGGTTATGCTAATTGCTCTGCTTCTTCTGCCTGTTGTAGCTGTGCTATTTGCATTGCTTTATTCAAGCGCTCCTCATACGCAGATAGGACTTTATCATAGCATTCCATATCTGCCCTCCAGTCTCCTCCTTGTGGCATCTCCATGGTGATTACTGTTTTTTGTTCTCCTGTTGGTATGACCATAGAAATGTTGATTTTCTTTCCTGTCCTGCAGCCTTTGAATTTTACCTGCATTGTTGCATCCTCCTTATTAAAAATATTTTTTTCTTTCTATTCAATAGCAAGCGCTATTGGCTGTCAGGAGATTTTACTTTGCAGATATATAAACATGCAATTCCATTATCTATCTGTTCAATCAACTGTTTTTACTGTATTCCATTTGCACCTCTCATTGCTGTATCTTTCCTTCCATTGCTATTTATGCACTCTTAGTCTGTAGTTTCATCCAGCCATGTAGTTACCGGTGAGATATATTAATCTGCTCATAATGTCTGCTATACAGGTCTGGCTCACAATGATTTCAAACAATATCAATTTATGCTATCATGTATTCAAGTAAACTGTTGGTGAGGTGAAAACATGGCAGAACATTTCAAACTGGAAATAACAAACAGAAGTACAAAGATTACCACATGGACTGGTGTATCAGCTGATTTTGCAAATGAATATAAGGAACGCTTAGGGTCTGATGATAAATTGCCAGATGATTATATTCCTGCACCCATGAGTGATGCACTAAAGACTGTACTGACTCCATTTCCACCTGAAAATGATAAAGACAATAAAGAAAACGATAAACAAAATACTCTTAAAAGTTCTGCCAAAAAGAATACTGGCAAATATGCAACCTACAACTATGCAAAGCGTGTGAAGAAAAGACGCTCTACCTTTAAAACCCTTGCATATATCAATTTCCATATTCCAAATGTGCAGTTTGTCACACTTACTTTTGACAGTCGAATAGTTAATAATGCAAATGACCTACAAACTTGTCATAAAGCATTCCAGAAATTTATCAAACGTATACGACACCAATATGATGATTTCCGATATCTTGCTGTGTTCAGCAGACAAACTAATAAGAACTGGCACTATCATATGATTTGTAATTTTGACGAGACAGTGACTGGCAAGGCTATTCGAGAGCTTTGGACTTATGGCATCATTCACAATGCTGTTGTAACTAAATATGATGAATTTGATACAAAAGTCTCCTACTGCATTGATAATATGGAGCATAACTCTTGGGAAGAATTGCAGGGCGAAAAAGGTTATCTAAACTCAAAAGGCTTGCAGAATAAAATTGTTCTAAGGTCTTGGAATGAAAATGAATCTGATATGGCTTATGAATATCTGCGTCAGATACTGCAAAGTGATGATATTCCTTATGCACTTCATAGTGTTACCAAAAAAGACAAACTGCCTTCTCCATCTAAAGCTTACGATATAAACTATCTGGTTTCACATAAGGGATTTGCTGAGCTGTTTGCCAAGCCCATTGTTGCGAAAAAGAAATAAGTGTTTTTAATATAAATATAGTATGAATATGACCATAGCTGTCACATGTGAATTGATTTTATCTGATGAATTATGATTGTATTTTGTATGTATCTATATAAACTCTATTTGTATA
>ERZ1034998.801-NODE-801-length-19590-cov-29.208037_pt1 | contig 19590 bp, 18 predicted proteins | sample MGYA00520621_ERZ1034998 | MGnify/ENA primary metagenome ERZ1034998 (study PRJEB33766, sample SAMN09781748) | gut metagenome | biome: gut microbiome | host: Homo sapiens | place: Madagascar | study: EMG produced TPA metagenomics assembly of the PRJNA485056 data...
AATAAAATAGTGCTTGACAAACAGAAGTGAAGAATATATACTTTGAACATCAAATTATTTTACACAAAGAAAGGAATATATGAAATGTTAGAAAAATTAAAGAAAATTATTGCAGAACAGTTAAATGTAAGTGAGGATTCAGTTAAACCTGAGACAAGTTTTAAAGATGATCTTGAAGCAGACTCTCTTGATCTGTTTGAGGTTGTAATGGCAATTGAGGATGAATATAATGTTGAGATACCTTCAGAAGATTTAGAAAAAATATCTACAGTTGGAGATGTTATAGATTATTTAAAAGCAAAAGGTGTTGAATAGGACTTATGAAGACAAAGATAACAGAACTTTTAAATATAAAATATCCCATTATACAGGGTGGTATGGCATGGGTTGCAGAACATAATCTGGCAGGTGCCGTATCTAAGGCAGGAGGACTTGGAATTATAGCAGGAGCTAATGCTCCGGCAGATGTTATACGAAATGAGATACGTATGGCAAGGAAGATAACCGGTAATCCGATAGGGGTAAATGTGATGCTTATAAGTCCGTATGCTGATGAAGTTGCAAAAGTGGTTGTTGAAGAAAAAATATCTGTAGTCACTACAGGTGCCGGAAGTCCGGAGAAATATATAAGTATGTGGAAGGATGCAGGAATAAAGGTTATACCGGTTGTTGCATCGGTTGCCCTTGCAAAGAGAATGGAACGATGCGGAGCTTCAGCAGTAATTGCGGAAGGATGTGAGTCCGGCGGACACATTGGGAAAGAAACTACGATGTCGCTTGTTCCACAGGTTGTGGATGCAGTTGATATTCCGGTAATTGCAGCAGGCGGAATTGCTGATGGAAGAGGTGTTGCAGCAGCATTTATGCTGGGAGCACAGGCCGTACAGATGGGTACAAGGTTTTTGGTGGCAGATGAATCCATTGTGCATGACAATTATAAAAATAAAGTCATAAAGGCAAAGGATATAGATACTGAAGTTACCGGTATGAGTCATGGTCATCCTGTAAGACAGCTTAGAAATAATATGACAAGAGAGTACTCAAAGCTTGAGAGGAATGGAGCTTCATTCGAAGAGCTTGAACATCTTACTCTGGGGGCACTCAGAAAAGCAGTTATAGACGGAGATGTGGATGATGGAACAATGATGGCAGGTCAGATTGCAGGTCTTGTATCAAAAAAACAGAGTTGTGAAAAAATCATAAACGAAATCATGAATGAGACAAAGGAACTTTTAGGAGATAAATATTTTGCATAATTTTTACACAAATACTTTGAGATTCAAAATATATATGAAAGGCATGGTGTAACTGATGGGTATTGCATTTGTATTTCCGGGACAGGGTGTTCAGAAGTCCGGAATGGCACTGGATTTTTACGAAAAATCAGATGAAAGTAAAAAGATATTTGATATAGCTGAGAAAAATCTGGATTTTGATATTAAGAAGGTCTGTTTTACAGATAATCGTGAAATAGATATTACAGAATATACACAGGCGGCATTGCTGACAGCCTGTATATCCATGTATAGTGAGTTGAAAAAATATAATATTAATCCCGATGTATGTGCGGGACTAAGCCTTGGAGAGTATGCGGCGATGGTAGTGGCAGGTGTTATGGATTTTGGTGATGCTGTCAGAGCTGTAAGAAGAAGAGGAATTCTTATGCAGAATGCAGTACCGTTAGGTGCAGGAGCTATGTCAGCCGTATTGGGACTGGATAACACGACGGTTGAAAACATATGCAATGATATAGACGGAGTGGGTATTGCCAATTATAACTGTCCCGGACAGGTGGTTATCACAGGAATACCTCATGCGATAAAAGTTGCATCTGAAAGGTTATCAGAGGCGGGAGCTAAAAGAATACTCCCATTAAATGTAAGCGGACCTTTTCATTCGTTTATGCTAAAGGGGGCAGGGGATGAACTCGAATCATACCTTGCTGATATAACCATAAATAAACCGGTTATTCCGTATGTAACAAATGTTACGGCTGAATATGTCACAGACAATGCACATATCAGGGAATTACTTGGAAAACAGGTACATTCTTCGGTTAAGTGGCAGCATAGCGTGGAAAAAATGATAAATCATGGTGCCGATACATTTGTGGAAATAGGTCCGGGCAGAACTATATCGGGCTTCATAAGAAAGATTAATTCAAATGTAAAGGTATATAATATTCAGAAATTTGAAGATGTTAAAAAGGTTGTAGAAACCCTGAAAGGAGATAAGTAAATTGCAGGAAATGAAAACAGCGCTGGTGACGGGAGCAGGGCGCGGAATAGGAAGTGAGATAGCTAAAAATCTGGCAGAATCAGGATTTTACGTTATAGTTAATTATAATGGTTCAAGAGAAAATGCAGAAAATGTCGTAAATGAAATAATTTCATCCGGAGGCAGGGCGAAAGCATTGCAGTGTAATGTTTCTGATACTGATGCTGTAGCAAAAATGACCGATGATATCAAAAGTGAATTTGGAACAATTGATGTTCTTGTAAATAATGCAGGCATAGTTAAAGATAATCTGATTGTAAGAATGACTGAAAAAGATTTTGATGATGTGATAAGTACAAATCTTAAGGGAACATTTAATACGATAAAGCATGTTTCTAAGGCCATGATAAAACAGAGACATGGAAGAATAGTAAATATTTCCAGTGTTGTGGGAATTGTGGGGAATGCAGGACAGGCTAATTATGCTGCATCAAAAGCCGGAATAATAGGACTTACAAAGTCAGCTGCCAAAGAACTTGCCGGCAGAAATATAACAGTAAATGCTGTTGCACCGGGATTTATCACAACGGAAATGACTGATAAACTTAGTGATGACGTGAAAGAGCAGATGATGGCAGCTATTCCCTTAAAGAGGCTTGGAACTACAAAAGATATTGCAGATGCCGTGGCATTTCTTGTGTCTGATAATGCTTCTTATATAACGGGACAGGTTATAGAGGTTAACGGTGGAATGAATATGTAGACTGACAGAATGGAGAATTGCGTTGAGAAGAGTAGTAGTAACCGGAATGGGGGCAATAACCCCGTTAGGAAATAATGTAAATGATTTTTGGAATGGTATAAAAAATGAAAATGTAGGTATAGATAAAATTACTAAATTTGATACAGAAAATTTCAGGGTTAAACTAGCAGCAGAAGTAAAGAATTATTCACCTGATGAATGTATGGATTTTAAGTCGGCAAAAAGAATGGCACTCTTTTGCCAATATGCGGTTTCAGCTGCAATTGAAGCATTGAAAGACGCAGATATTAACATGAAAAAAGAAGATGCCTATCGTGTAGGAGTTTCTGTAGGAAGTGGAGTTGGAAGCTTACAGAGTGTAGAAAAAGAGACCTATACTTTATTTAACAGGGGACCGGGAAGAATAAATCCACTGTTTGTACCCATGATGATTACTAATATGGCAGCCGGAAATATTTCTATACAGACGGGTGCGAAGGGGAAAAGTATAAATGTTGTTACAGCGTGTGCCACAGGTACCAACTCTATCGGAGAGGCATACAGAACTATACAATATGGTGATGCAGATGTAATGATAGCCGGCGGAACGGAAGCAACAGTCACACAGATAGGTATAGGTGGATTTATGGCACTAAAAGCATTGTCAACATCAGATAATCCATTAAGAGCATCCATTCCGTTTGACAGGGACAGAGGCGGATTTGTAATGGGAGAGGGTGCAGGTATAGTTATTCTTGAGGAACTTGAACATGCAAAGAGAAGGGGGGCTAAAATACTTGCTGAGGTAGCAGGGTATGGTAACAGTTCTGATGCATATCATATAACATCTCCGGCAGAGGATGGTTCAGGTGCGGCAAGGGCTATGGAAAATGCCGTTAATGATGCGGGGATAAAAAAGGAAGATGTTTTTTATATAAATGCACACGGAACAGGTACCCATTTAAATGACCTGTTTGAAACAAGGGCAATAAAACTTGCGTTTGGAAAGCATGCTAAAAATATGTATATCAACTCTACAAAATCTATGATAGGACATATGTTAGGGGCAGCGGGAGCTGTGGAATTTATTACATGTGTTAAGGAAATAAATGAGGGATATATACATAGGACTGTTGGCCTTGAAAACCCGGATGAAGAACTTGATTTAAATTATGTTAAAGACGAAGGTATACATATTGATGTTAAATATGCATTAACCAATTCACTGGGATTTGGAGGACATAATTCAAGTTTGCTTGTAAAGAAATATGTTGAATAAATGAAATAGAAACAGAAATGAGGAATAATATGGAGTATCAGCAGATTATAGATATTATAAAAGCCGTTTCAGGTTCAAAGCTTACATATTTTGAACTTGATCAGGGTGAAACTTATTTAAAGATGAAAAAACAGAGAAAGAAAGTATTATCACAAAATCCGGTTGGAGAAATATTACCGGATAAAGATGATAAAGCAGAGTTGTTTCAGACTGAAGGCATGGAAGAAGAAAAAGGAACGATTATAAAGTCACCTCTTGTAGGAACATTTTATGCCGCAGCTTCACCCGAGGATGAAGCGTTTGTAAAAGAGGGGGATTCAATTGCTAAAGGGCAGGTTCTTGGAATAATAGAAGCCATGAAACTTATGAATGAGATAGAGAGTGATTATTCAGGAACCATTATAAAAGTATTGGTTAAAAATGGAGATATGGTTGAGTATGGAGAACCGCTTTTTGTAGTGAAGGAGTAATAGTATGTTAGGTATTAAAGAGATTGAAGATATAATTCCACATCGTCATCCGTTTCTTCTGATTGACAGGATAGACGAGGTGGAGGCAGGAAAAAGAGCTGTGGGTGTAAAAAATTTTACATATGATGAATGGTTTTTTAAAGGACATTTTCCGGGACAGCCTGTTGTACCTGGGGTGCTTGTAATAGAGGCACTTGCGCAGGTTGGTGCAGTTGCCATTTTAAGTCTTGATGAGAATAAGGGAAAGACTCCTTTTTTTGGTGGGATATCAAAGGCGAGATTTAAACAGAAAATTATTCCGGGAGACAGTGTACGGCTGGAGTGTGAAATAATTAAAACAAAGGGACCGATAGGTACAGGTATGGGTGTGGCTTATGTAAATGATAAGCCGGCAGTTACTGCAGAGATTACGTTTGCCATCGGATAATGTCAGAAAGGAATTGGGTATGTTTCATAAAGTGTTAATTGCAAACCGCGGTGAAATTGCGGTGCGTATAATTCGTGCATTGAGGGAATTGGGAATAAAATCCGTTGCTGTATATTCAGAGGCTGACAAGGATTCCTTACATGCAAAGCTTGCAGATGAGGCCATCTGTATAGGACCGGCTTCACCGGTGGAGAGTTATCTTAATATGGAAAGGATTATAAGTGCCACCATAAGCAGTGGTGCAGAGGCAATACATCCGGGATTTGGTTTCTTATCAGAAAATGCAAAATTTGTTGAAATGTGTGAAAAGTGCAATATAAAAGTAATAGGACCGCCATCAGATGTTATACGAAAAATGGGAAATAAATCTGAGGCAAGAAATACTATGACAGAAGCAAATATACCGGTTGTACCCGGAAGTGACCATATTATATATGATGTAAATGAGGCACATGAATTTGCTGATAAGATAGGATACCCCGTGATTATTAAGGCAGCTCTCGGAGGCGGGGGCAAGGGCATGCGTATTGCCGAAAACAGCCGGGAATTTGAAGAAAGATTTGAGACTGCCAGAATGGAATCTGAGAATGCATTTGCCGATGACGGAATGTATATAGAAAAATATATAGTAAATCCCAGACATATAGAGTTTCAGATTATGGCTGACAGTTATGGAAATGTAGTTCATCTTGGTGAAAGAGACTGTACAATTCAGAGAAACCATCAGAAAATGCTTGAAGAATCACCGTCTTCTGCAATTTCGCCAGAAATGAGAAAAGTTATGGGAGAAACGGCAGTCAGAGCTGCAAAAGCTGCACATTATGAAAATGCAGGGACAATAGAATTCCTTTTAGATAAAGATAATAAATTTTATTTTATGGAAATGAATACAAGAATCCAGGTAGAACATCCGGTTACGGAGATGGTTACGGGAACGGATCTTATTAAAGAACAGATATTTGTTGCACAGGGACAGGAATTGTCATTTAGGCAGGACGATATTAAAATATCCGGTCATGCTATAGAATGTCGGATAAATGCAGAAAATCCGGATAAAAATTTCATGCCGTGTCCGGGTGTAATAAATGAAATTCATATACCCGGTGGTAATGACATCCGGGTTGATACTGCAATATATAACGGATATCAGGTGCCGGCAAACTATGATTCAATGATATTAAAGCTTATAGTTCATGACCAAAACAGGTATTGTGCGATACATAAAATGCAGAGTGCACTTGGGGAACTCGTAATAGATGGAATTGATACGAATATAGATTTTTTATATGGCATTCTGGATGATCAGGAGTACAAAAACGGAGATATAACCACGGATTATATTGAAAATTATATTAAGAAAAGATGTGAAAAATAATGTTGAATGGTGTATTTAAGAAAACTTCATATATCCCACTTGATATGGGACGTGATAATTCAGTTATTGAACCGTCGGTTCCGGATGGATTATGGAAAAAATGTCCGTCATGTAAGAAAGCCATATACAATGAAGACTTAAACAATAACTTTAAGATATGTCCTAAATGCGGATATCATTTCAGAATGAATGCAAAAGAACGTATTGGCATTATTTCCGATAAGGGAACTTTTGAAGAATGGGATGAACATATAGATAATACCAATCCTCTTAATTTTAAAGGTTATGTAGAGAAAATAGACAGAATAAAAAATAAAACAGGTCTTAATGAGGCGGTCATAACAGGAAAATGTAAAATAAACAAAATGACTGCTGCCATAGCAGTTTGTGATTCGAATTTCATGATGGGAAGTATGGGATATGTTGTCGGTGAAAGAATAACGCATATGTTTGAACGGGCCACAAAAGAAAAAATATCTGTAATAATTTTCACATGTTCAGGTGGTGCCCGCATGCAGGAGGGAATAATATCTCTTATGCAGATGGCAAAAACGTCTCAGGCAATAAAAAAACACAGTGAAGCAGGTTTGTTATACATAACTGTAATTACTGATCCGACTACAGGTGGTGTGACGGCAAGCTTTGCAATGTTGGGCGACATTATTCTCGGTGAGCCGGGAGCACTTATTGGATTTGCAGGCTCAAGAGTTATAGAACAGACTCTGGGTCAGAAACTTCCTGAAGGCTTTCAGAGAACAGGCTTTTTACTGAAAAAGGGGTTTATTGACCGAATCGTTGAGAGAAACAATATGAAAAATATTTTATCAAAATTATTATATATGCATACAAAGGAGACGGCATCTTTACGACCGCCTGAATATTATAATGGAAGAAATTTTATGTCAGGAATTAAAACAGGTATGGATAAGAATAAGAGTCCATGGGAAAAGGTGAAGATATCAAGAGATTCAAAAAGATGCACGGCTATTGACTACATAAACGAAATATTTAAGGATTTTACAGAATTTCACGGTGACAGATGCTATGGGGATGATGGTGCGGTAATAGGTGGAATAGCTACACTTGCAGGAATACCGGTTACGGTAATAGGGCAACAGAAAGGGCATAATCTGAGAGAAAACCAGTACAGAAATTTTGGAATGGCAAATCCAGAAGGCTATAGAAAGGCACTTCGTCTTATGAAACAGGCAGAAAAGTTTAACCGTCCTATAATATGTTTTGCAGATACACCGGGAGCATTTTGCGGAATAGAAGCCGAGGAACGGGGGCAGGGTCAGGCTATTGCGAATAATCTTTTTGAAATGTCAGCATTAAGGGTCCCGATAGTCACCGTCATGATTGGTGAAGGAGGAAGCGGAGGTGCACTTGCACTTGCTGTTGCAAATGAGGTATGGATGCTTGAGAATGCAACTTATTCAATACTTTCTCCTGAGGGTTTTGCGTCTATATTATGGAAGGATAGCAGAAGGGCAGAGGAGGCGGCTTCGGTAATGAAGATGACAGCACAGGATTTATATAAGCTTAAGGTTATTGACCGTATTATCCCTGAACCAAGTCCTGCAAGCGATACAAATTTAGGACTTATCTCACGGATTATAAAAAATAATCTTAAAGAATTTCTTTCATTATATATGCATATGGATAAAGAAGAAATTGTGGGAAGGAGATATGAACGTTTCAGAAATTTTTAAATTTCAGACATTATTGAAAAATATACATAAATATGCTATTATTCTTCAAAGGGACTATACGTGATAGTTTTATTTGTACGAAAGGATGGTTGGATATGTATAATAATGGTTTAAACAACACTGATGTAGGATTTGATGATGAACCTATTGATATGACTGCACCTGGAAGAAGTCAGACATTCAATAGAAATTATCAGAACTATGTGCAAAATTTAAAGCGTCAGGATACACCTGTTATTTTGAAAATTACAGGTGTATTTGTCGTTATAGCAATGTTTGCGACAATTGGTCTGCTTGCCTATTTTATTTCACTTGGAAACTTTAATATAGACAAGCATATGGAACTCATCAAGTTTGGATTTTTACCTGTATACGGTATATTTATACTTGATTCATTAGTAATGACAGCGTATAATAAACGTGTTTCACTGTTTTTAATGGCAGTAATTCTTCCTGTCTTTTATCCTATTAAGAGAAGTCGTGTAACATATGACAGAAGAAGTCTGTATACGTTATGGGTTGTCGGAACTTTTGTTCTTGTCGGCGCGGTTGTTAATAACGTATACCCGCAGATTCATGAGAAAATATTACTTGTGAAAAATACTGCGGACGAATATCCGTCAGAGTGTGATGACGCAGTTAAGTATCTTAAGGGAGTTAGGCTTGATTCAGGTAAAATGATAATCGAGATTGTCCGTGATAAGTTTGATGATTATGTATGGGATGCAACGAAAAATGCTGATGGTACATATGAGGTTACAGTGACCGGAGATACAGATATTATTATAAATGGCTCCGGATTGAGAGCAGACGAGATGTTAAAGAATAATACAAAGTTTACATTTTTGGTTTATGATAATAATACCAATTATTCAGTTAGTGGGTTTGCACTTAACGGACAGGATCAGAACGGTTATATTAAAGCAGCATGGGAAGAACTATGTAAACAATAATTATTCAGAAATGGAGAACAGATAAATGGCAAAGAAAATCAGAACAAGATATGCACCAAGTCCGACTGGGAAAATGCATGTAGGAAATTTAAGAACAGCACTTTATGAATACCTTATAGCAAAGCATGAAGGTGGAGATTTTATTCTCAGAATAGAAGATACCGATCAGGAACGTTATGTTGAAGGTGCGCTTGATATCATATACAGAACGCTTGAAGAGGCGGGACTTAAGCATGACGAAGGCCCGGACAAGGACGGCGGATATGGTCCGTATGTTCAGAGTGAGCGTCAGAACAGTGGAATATATTTAGAGTATGCAAAAAAGCTTATAGACAAAGGTGAAGCATATTATTGTTTCTGTGACAAGGAACGTCTTGATTCACTTAAACAGGTCGTTGCGGGAAAAGAGATTTCAATATACGACAAACACTGTCTGCATTTATCAAAAGAAGAGATAGAAGAAAAATTAAACGCAGGTGTTCCTTATGTTATAAGACAGAACAATCCTACAGAGGGAACCACAACATTTGATGATGAAATATATGGTGAGATAACAGTCAGCAACGAAGAGCTTGATGATATGATTCTTATAAAGTCTGACGGTTATCCGACATATAACTTTGCAAATGTAATAGATGACCACCTTATGGAGATTACCCATGTGGTAAGAGGAAATGAGTATATTTCTTCATCACCAAAATATCAGAGACTTTATGAAGCATTCGGATGGGAACCGCCAAAATATGTTCATCTTCCGCTTATAACAGATGAGAACCATAAAAAATTGAGTAAGAGATGCGGACATTCTTCATTTGAAGATTTGGTTGAACAGGGATTTTTGCCGGAGGCTATAGTAAACTTTATAGCACTTCTCGGATGGAGTCCGGAGGACAATACGGAGATATTTAATCTTGAGCAGCTTACAAAAATGTTTGATTATCATCATATAAATAAATCTCCGGCTGTATTTGACATGGTTAAACTCAGATGGATGAATGGCGAATATATTAAGGCAATGGATAATGAAAGATTTTATGAGCTTGCTGAACCGTATCTGAAAAAGGTTGTTAAACGTGATGTAGATACACATAAGATTCTTGATCTTGTGAAAACGAGAATAGAGGTATTTCCTGATATTGAGGCGCTTGTTGATTTCTTTGAAGAGCTGCCGGATTATGACATAACAATGTATACACATAAGAAGATGAAGACTAACAGTGAAAATTCACTGGAAGTTTTAAAAGAACTGCTTCCGATTCTTGAAAAGCATGATGATTATTCGGTTGATTCACTTCACGATCTGATTATGAATTATATATCAGAAAAGGGAATCAAAAACGGTCAGGGCTTATGGCCTGTAAGAACAGCTGTTTCCGGAAAACAGATGACACCGGGTGGAGCTTTTGAGATTATGGAAATTCTTGGCAAAGAGGAAAGTTTAAGAAGAATACGTGTCGGTATAGAGAAACTGTCTGCTTCTTAAACCAAGGGAGAGATTTTAGTGACTGATACCTATACAGAGGCACAGAGAAAAGCAATAGAGCATAAAGATGGTCCGATGATGGTTATTGCCGGTCCGGGAAGTGGAAAAACAATGGTGATAACTCACAGGACCAGACAGCTTATAGAAAATTACGGGATAAATCCGGGAAATATTCTTGTGATTACATTTACTAAGGCTGCATCAGTTGAAATGCGTGACAGATTTATAAAATTAATGGGTAGTGGAAATGCAAACGTAAGTTTTGGCACTTTCCACTCCGTTTTTTTTAGGATTCTAAAATTTGCTTATAATTACAGTGCATCAAACATTATTCCCGAAGATATAAAATTTCAGTATATGAAAGAGATAATTCACCGGACAGAGCTTGAGATAGATGATGAAAATGAATTCTGTGCCGGGATACTGAGTGAGATAAGTATGGTAAAGGGTGATATGCTTAATATAGAGCATTATTATTCCAAAAACTGTCCGGATGATGTATTCAGATTCTTATATAATGAGTATGAAAAAAAGTTAAGAATCGCAGATAAGATAGATTTCGATGATATGCTGATAATGTGTTATGACCTGCTGACGGCTAGGAATGATATTTTAAAAGCATGGCAGAATAAATACCGTTATATACTTGTAGATGAGTTTCAGGATATTAACCGTATTCAATATGAAATAGTAAAGATGCTTGCAAAACCAGATAATAATCTGTTTATTGTAGGTGATGATGACCAGTCAATATACAGATTCAGAGGGGCAAGGCCGGAGATAATGCTTAATTTTCCAGAGGATTACAAGGATGTAGCTACCGTACAGCTTGATAAGAATTTTCGTTCCGGTAAGAGAATAGTCAGTGCTTCTAAGAAATTAATCAAAAATAATAAAAAAAGATTTGCTAAAAAAATAGATGCGTTTAATGATTTTGACGGTGATATAGAGTATCTTGAATTCAATGACCAGAATGGTGAAAATGAATATGTTTCAAGAGAAATCCGTAAATATATAGATGATGGTGTTAATTATTCGGATATAGCTGTATTATTCAGGACAAACATGGGACCGAGACTTCTTGTAAACAAATTGATGGAGTACAATATTCCTTTCAGAATAAAGGATCATATGCAGAATATATATGAGCACTGGATTGCAAAGGACTTTATGACATATATTAATCTTGCATGTGGAAGCAGGGACAGAAACAGTCTGTATAAAATAATGAACAGACCAAAGCGCTATATTGCCAGAGATTCTGTGAGAACTGCGGTCTTTTCGTTTGATGAACTGTATACATATTACAGGGATAAAGATTGGATGACGGACAGAATAGCAAAACTTGAATATGATTTAAAAATGATTTCATCCATGACACCATATGCAGCTATAAGTTATATAAGAAATGTTGTTGGATATGATGAATACCTTAATGAATATGCATTGTATAGAAAAATGAAACCTGAGGAACTGTATGATGTTGCTGATGAACTTATGGAGGCGGCAAAGCCCTATAAAAGTTTTGATGAATGGAATGTTCATATAGAGGAATATGCTGATGAACTTAAGAAACAGTCAGAACAGATGATGTCAGAGAACAATCTGGTAGAGCTTTCAACCATGCACAGTTCAAAAGGACTTGAGTACAGGATAGTGTTTGTCATAGATGCCAATGAGGGAGTGACTCCGCATTCAAAATCAGTTCTTGAGGAAGATATGGAAGAAGAGCGCAGAATGTTTTATGTGGCAGTTACCAGGGCAAAGGAACGACTTCATGTTTATTCCGTAAAGGAGAGATTTGGTAAGCCTGTTTCTGTATCGAGGTTTGTGGGCGAAATGCTCTATGATACAGATGAATTTGTTGTGGGAACAGAGATTGTTCATAAAAAATACGGCAACGGAACAATTAAAAGAGTCAGTAACGGAAAGGCAACCATATATTTTGGAAGATTAAAAAAAGAACTTGTATTTGATGTGAAATTCGCTGTGTCAAATAAAATAATTACATTAAAAGAGCCATCTTAATATGACATCATTCATAATAAGATGGCTTTTAATGTGCAGTTCAGATATGCTTTTAAACTTCTGATTCATCAACTAATTCATCGTATTCATCTTCGTCATCGAAGAGCGAATTGTATACTTCTGAAGCAGCATCAAATTCTTCATTTGTTTCTATATTAGATATATGAGGCTCACCGTTTTCATCCTCGCTATATCTGTAAAGATAAACTCTTCCGGTGCCGGCATCCGGTCCGTTTGAAGGGAGAAGTGCGATATAACTTCTGTTTTCTGCCGGGAAAATGGCTAAAACGTCACAGTCTACATTGACATTACCATCCAGCTCAAGAGTTACTGTTTCATCCTCAAGTTCTTCGACATATTTTTTATCAAGACTCATTAAAATATTCCTTACCTTTCTTATTATTTATATATTAGATTCAGGTGTCAAAAGCCCCTGCGGGGACTAGCCAACACAAATATGTGTATTTGCAAGCTGGCCTGTAATATCACATATTGTGCTTGGCTGGTGCGTAGCACCCTTTTGACATCTGAATCTATATTATCATTAAAGAAAACTCTAACATAAAGATTATAAAAAAGCAATTGACTTTATAATATAATAAATATAAATTACGAAAGCGTATGGAAGGAGAACAGTTGTGACGACAGCTAACAGTGGTGAAAATCATTCTAATGGCAGAAATAATTCTAATAATGCCAGAGGAAAAAATTCGTATCATCAAAAAAGGGAGGGCTCAAAACCGGGAAACTACACACAGAAGGGCAGATTTAACGGAGAGACGGGCAGAAGAAAAAACGAAGGTGGAAGTGAACAGAATAAAACATCAAGACCGCCGAGAAGAAACAATAACGGTGGAGCAAGAGGTTATAATCCTTATGACAAAGACAGGGCAGACGAAAGACCAAGAAGAGACAGTCGTCCGAAGGGAACACAGACAAAGGATTCTAAAGCAAAGGAACAGCAGCCTGATAAGATAGAGATTAAAAATCGTCTTGAAAAGGAAAAGAAAGCAATGCAAAAAAAACAGGCTGAACGTAAGAATGCCAATAAAACTAATCGTCAGCAGGCAAAACCAAAGCGTATGGGAAATATTGACTGGACTAAGGCATATGAAAATGACAGTTATGACGATGATGATTTTGATATATATTTATAAGTAGTGGATGGCTGTTGCCTTATGCAACAGCCATTTAAAATGTAAAGGATGAACAGAAATGGATAAATATGATTTTAATATAAAAAAGGTAATCGTGCATATTTTGGAATCACAGACAGGAATTCCTGTATTGTCAGATGAGGAACTTGACTATGGCTCTGAATTCGGAGAGTTTTTAAGAGAACATATATATAAAGTGTATACAAGTGATGACATAAAGACATGCAGCTTTTATGAGACGGAATCGGAAGTATTTAAAATGCTGTCGGGATATACGGAGGACAGATTTGCAGAAATAAGCAGAAATATAGCCACATATTTATACGGAATAATGAACAGCAATATTGACATTCCATCTGCAGATTTAATAGTTGTACAGTATTCGATTAATAAGACAAATTATCTCGCCTTATTGAAAATGAATTATAAATCGTCTTATACCCATATGACAAGCTGTGATGAGTATGGCGGAAACGTAAATGAAGTTATAATGCATAAGGCATTGTTGCCAAATGAAGGACAGAAACTCAGCGAAGCGGCACTTATCTGTCTTGATGATCTTACTCTCCGGGTAATAGAGAAAAAATATGATGTAAACGGGGCAAAGGAAAATTATTTTTCAAAAAGATTTTTACAGTGCAGCAGCAGTCTGTCACCAAAGGCAAAATTAAATATAGTAACAAAGGCTGTGGAAAAGGTTCAGGAAAAATTTATAGAGGATAATGAACAGTTTGAAGCTAAAATGAAGGCGAAAAGTGTTATACATTCTGAATTTGAGGAACAGGGAGCTTTGAATGTATCTGAAATAGCAGAAAAAATTTTTGAGGAAGAACCTGAAATGAAGGCTGAATTTGAAGAACAGATAGATAAATACAGGTTGTCAACAGATGAAATTTCGTTGCAGAATTCATCATCCGCCAAAAAATTTTCGCAGCAACATTTAAAAACAGATACCGGAATAGAGATAAAAATTCCTATGGAACAGTACGAAAATCCTGACAGTATAGAATTTATTACAAATCAGGACGGAACGGTATCAGTGCTGATTAAAAATATTAATCAGTTGTATTCAAAAATGTGATAAATGTATGAAAAAGAAAAAAGAGAGTTGTTAAATATTTTAAAAAATGATATAATCTCAAATGGTTTAACTAAAAACTAAAAAGGAAAGGATAGAAAATATGAGAAAAAATGTATTTATGAGCAGAGTCGTAGTAGCTGCATTAAGCATTTCAATGGTTATGGGTGTGGCAGGCTGCGGAAACTCAGATAAGGCTTCAAATTCAGCAAAGAAATATGTAACTTTGGGAGAATATAAGAATCTTGATGTGGATTTGACTGTATCAACTATTACTGATGAAGCTGTTGAGGAGGAGATTCAGAGCACTCTTGAACAGAACGCAGAGAATCAGGAAGTTACAGATCGTACAACAGTACAGGAAGGTGATATTGTAAATATCAATATGACTGCAACAGTAGACGGCGAGGATTTTGATGATGCAAATCTTGAAGATTCTGATTATACATTAGGAGATAATGAATACGGTGAAGACTTTGACAAGGCATTCATTGGTAAAAATAAAGGAGATACTTTTGATCTCACAGTAACACTTCCAAGTGACTACAGTGATGACACATATGCAGGCAAAGAAGCTGCATTTAATATTACAATAAATAAGATTGAAAAATCAGTTGTGCCTGAATTAAATGATGATTTTGTACAGAGTGTATCTGATGACTGTAAGACAGTTGATGAGTACCGCAAGTATGTTAAGGAAGACTTACAGAAAACAGCAGATGATGACAATGAAAGTTCTGCAAAAGAAGATCTTATGGCACTTGCTGTAGAAAATGCTACTATCAAGGGAAGCTCAGATGACATATATAACCTTTACTATAATCAGTTAGTTAATGATTATACAAGCTATGCACAGCAGTGGGGAATGACATTTGATAACTTCATTTCACAGTTTATGGGAATGGATGAAGAAAGCTTTAAAGATTTCGTATTAGATCAGGTATATGATATTCAGGTGGCAATGGCTATTGCAGATAAAGAGAAACTTACAGTATCTGATAAAGAATACAAGACTCTTCTTAAGCAGTATGCAGAAGATTATGGCTGGAATTCAACAGACGAGCTTGAAAAGGCATATTCTAAGGAATACCTTAAGAATAACATGACTCGTGATAAGGTACTTGATTTCCTTTTTAAAAATGCAAATGTAAATGAAGTAGCTGAGGAAGATGAGACTACAGATGATACTCTTTATGATGAAGAGACAGAGAGTGAGTCTGAAACAGAAACTGAATCAGAGACAGTAGCTGAATAATATTATAACAAGACTAATCAGGGTTTTTGCCATACAGATATTAACTGTATGGCAGAAGCCTTTTTTTTATGTTTTTGGTGACTAAAACCGAGAAATGAGGTATAATATATGTAAATGGAAAGGGTGGGTGATTACTATGGATAAGCAGCTTATGCAGGAACGTAAAAAAATACTAATGGATATAATAAAATCACCAAATTATATTCCGATGAAGAGTAAGGAACTTGCAATGATTTTGAATGTTCCAAAAACGGAAAAACAGGATTTAGAAGAAGTACTGTCAGAACTCGTGGCAGAGGGCAGGGTTGCTCTTTCTAAAAAGGGTAAATATTGTAAACCAAATCCAAACATAAAAATTGGAATTTTTGAAGGAACGGCAAGAGGTTTTGGATTTGTTGTGATGGAAGACGAAGAAGAGGATATATATATACCTGAAGGATATGTGGGCGGTGCGATGAATGGAGACCGTGTGCAGGCCGTGATTAGAAATACCAGATCAGGAAGGAGACGCGAGGGCGAGATTATAGAGGTTCTGCAACATAATACAAGTGAGCTTGTCGGAATATTTCAGAAGTCAAAGAACTTTGGATTTGTTGTTCCAGATAATCCAAAATTTTCAAAAGACATTTTTGTACCTATAGAGAAATCAAAGGGAGCTGTTGACGGACATAAGGTAGTAGTGGGAATTACTGATTATGGTTCAGATGGAAAGAAACCTGAGGGATTTATAAAAGAAATCATAGGTCATGTGGATGATCCGGGAACGGATATTGTATCTATCGTAAAATCAATGAACATTCCGATGGATTTTCCTGATGATGTAAAGAGACAGCTTGAGAGCATACCGGACGAAGTGAGCAGCAAGGAATTTGCAGGAAGACTGGATTTAAGAGACTGGCAGACGGTTACCATAGACGGCGAAGATGCGAAAGACCTTGATGATGCCATAACACTGACAAAAGAAAAGGATAAATATGTACTTGGAGTTCATATAGCGGATGTAACCAATTATGTAAAGGAAGGAAGTCCGCTTGATGTAGAGGCTGTTAAGAGAGGAACCAGTGTTTATCTTGTGGACAGAGTTATTCCTATGCTGCCACACAAACTGTCTAATGGAATATGTTCGTTAAATCAGGGCGTGGACCGTCTGGCTTTAAGCTGCATAATGGATATAGACTTTAAGGGAAAGATTATAGGACATAAGATTGCCGAGACAGTTATAAGAGTTGACAGGAGAATGAGTTATACAAGTGTCCGTAAAATTCTTGTTGATAATGATGAACAGGAGATAAAAGAATACAATGAGCTTGTTCCGATGTTTAAACTTATGGCTGAGCTTTCGGAGATTTTAAGAAATAAACGTATGAAACGTGGGGCTATAGACTTTGATTTTCCGGAGAGTAAAATTATTCTTGATGAAAAAGGCAAGCCTGTGGATATAAAACCATATGAGAGAAATGTTGCAACTAAAATTATTGAAGATTTTATGCTGGCAGCAAATGAAACCATAGCGGAGGATTATTTCTGGCAGGAAATTCCTTTTGTGTTCCGTACCCATGACAATCCGGATTCGGAAAAAATGATTAAACTCGGAACATTTATAAGTAATTTTGGATATGGGATAAAGACAACACAGGAGGAGATACACCCTAAAGAGTTACAGAAACTTCTGTTAAAGATAGAGGGAACACCGGAGGAGGCATTAATCAGCAGGCTGACCCTGCGTTCGATGAAGCAGGCAAAATATACTACAGTATGTTCTGGACATTTTGGACTTGCAACACAGTATTATTGCCATTTTACATCACCTATAAGAAGATATCCTGATTTGCAGATTCACAGAATTATAAAAGAAAACATTCACGGTGGAATAAAAGATAAGAGAATGAAACATTATAAAGCAATTCTGCCGGGAATAGCTGAACAGTGCAGTATTAATGAAAGACGTGCCGATGAGGCGGAGAGAGATACTGACAAATTGAAAATGACAGAGTACATGTCACAGCATATAGGAGAGGAGTATGAAGGAGTAATATCAGGCATGACTACATGGGGAATGTATGTAGAACTGCCGAATACCGTTGAAGGAATGGTGAGAATAGGAACTATAACTGATGATTTATATTATTATGACGAAGAAAAATATCAGCTTATAGGTCAGACTGACGGAAGGGTATTTAAATTAGGACAAAAAGTAAAAATCAAAGTGGTTAAAACTGATAAGGTTTTAAGACAGATTGATTTTGAACTTGCCGAGGAAGAGTAGAACCAGAAAGGAATTTTAGTAATGTCAAAGGAGTCTGTAAAACTGATAGCCAATAACAAGAAGGCATATCATGATTATTTTATACAGGAGAAATATGAAGCGGGTATAAGTCTGCATGGAACTGAGGTAAAATCCCTTAGAATGGGAAGATGCAGCGTTAAGGAATCTTTTGTGCGTATTGAAAATGGAGAGGTTTACATTTACAATATGCACATAAGCCCTTACGAAAAGGGAAATATTTTTAACAAAGATCCTCTCAGAGTAAAAAAACTGCTGCTTCATAAGTATGAGATAAACAAACTGTCGGGAAAAATGGCAGAAAAAGGGTATACTATTGTACCTTTACAAATATATTTCAAAGGAAGTCTTGTGAAGGTTGAGATAGGCCTTGCAAAAGGAAAGAAACTTTATGATAAACGTCAGGATATAATAAAGAAAGATCAGAGGCGTGAAGCAGAAAGAGATTTTAAAGTCAAAAATCTTTATTAGAATAACTTTGAGCCTTGACAAAACAGCATGATTGATTTATCATAATGTAACGATTAAATAAAATCAGTAAACTTTTCGGGGTTGTACTGGTTTCGACGGGGTTTTTGAAGTTATGGAAGCCATCCGTGGACTAGGACCACGTAAAAACTTAGAAAATAAATATAAACGCTAACGAAAATTTAGCTTACGCTGCCTAGTTGCAGCTGTCAGTCTTAGGTCACCTGCTGCTTAAGAATCTGGCATCGACTTTGCAGGGCACTTCTTCGTCAAAGCTTTGAGACGTTGGAAGATTTATGAAGCTACCGGATTTACAGGGATGTCAATGAACCTGTAGACGAGGGAAGATGACCGTAGGTCGAAATCACTGACTGTGATGGGAGATGCCGTAATGAATGGAATTTCGGACAGGGGTTCGATTCCCCTCAGCTCCATTAATGAAAAAAGTCAGTAAATACAGTGTTTACATGGCTTGAGAGCACTTTAGGAATTGGATGAATTGGGTTGTTTAACCCACTTCAAACCAATTCAAATCAATCCAAACAAATAAAAGTGGGTTACAAAGTGGGTTGCAATAAAAACAAATTATGTACTCTAATTCAATATTAAAATCGTAAAAAATAGGGAACAGCAATGTAAATAAATACATTAACTGTTCCCTA
>ERZ1034998.802-NODE-802-length-19590-cov-13.563604_pt1 | contig 19590 bp, 18 predicted proteins | sample MGYA00520621_ERZ1034998 | MGnify/ENA primary metagenome ERZ1034998 (study PRJEB33766, sample SAMN09781748) | gut metagenome | biome: gut microbiome | host: Homo sapiens | place: Madagascar | study: EMG produced TPA metagenomics assembly of the PRJNA485056 data...
AAAATCTTCCAAATACCAGCTGAAAATCAGTGGGTTGGAGAAGTGAACGCTTACAATGCGCAGGACGTGATGCTCGGCTATAAGGTGCTTCTGGACAATGGCTCGCCCATTTCGGTTACGACGGATGCGGATTGGGTCAATGTCGGTATCCCAGGGGAGTCCGAAGTTGTTCTTTCGGTTTCGCAAAATGATTCCAGAACTGAGTCTCGTATGGCGGAAATCGTTGTAGGCTATGGGGATATGGAGCCATTGACATTCACATTGACACAAGATTATCTGCGTCCTGTGATTGGCCTTAAACGTCTTGCCGAGACGGTCGATTGTCAGGCGCAGGAGTATTTTGTGTCGTGTGAAATCCTGAATCCCATTGATGGTGAGGAGTTTAACGCGGAAACGGAGCAGGAATGGTTTGAAATCGACCTTGAACAGGAGAAATGTGGCATCAGGCTTCAAATTCCGGAAAATGCGACAGCGGAGGATAGGGTAGCGGAGATCATTTTCACTTACGCGGGTGCTGAAACCTGTACGCTCGCATTTGTCCAGAAAGCCGTCAAGGAATATGAATTCATCGGTGGAATCAAATGGGCATTGAACAACTGCGGTGACCCGTCTAGCCCTCTCGGAAGCTATTATAATTGGAAGGAGCGTGAAACTGCGTGTCCTGATGGCTGGCGTCCTGCAACGGCAAAGGAAATGCAAAAGCTGTTTTACTATGGGTCAGCATGGACTTCGCACAACGGCGTCAACGGTCGCTGGTATTCAGGAATGGTAAAATATGCTGAGGGTGTCCCCCAGATTTTTTTGCCGGCTGCAGGTGGATGTTGGTTCGGCCAATTCCGTGAAATCGGGGTGTGCGGTTACTATTGGACTGACAACGAGGTGAGCTCAAATGGTGTAAGTGGTTATGGCGTAAAGGATTACGCTATCCAGATAGGAGTGGGACTCAACACCGGGGACAACAGCCGCTATTCGCTCCGCTGCGTGCAGGATTGACGGAAAAAATGGTATTTACCAAAAAAAATGATTATGTATCCTCACGATAATATATTCAACATTTATTACAATATAGGCAAACGAACTCCGTTCTTGGTAAAGCGGTGTGAGTTAGGGCTGGCACGGGCGTCAAGCGAAGAAAGGCGTATAGACCCAAATCGGGATAGAACTTTTTTAGTTGAAACCGTAAAACCACGTGGTAAATACGGCAAAGCTTATGGAAAGTGCTTTGTGGATGGTAAGCCGGATGATAGTTATAGGCAGGAGTGCTATCCGAATATCAAAGATGAGGAAATTCCCTGTGCTGGATGTGGCGAGTGGGTTTTGATAGATGTTCCAGGAGTGTCACTTGGCGATATATTTCCAATTCATAAGGCAAAAGATATTCTTATGTTTGGAAAATATAAAGGAAAATCTTTCGGTGAGATTTACAAAATAGATTATCAATATCTTCATTGGTTAGAAACAACTGATAGATTTTTCAAAATTGATTTTGAAGAGCTTAAACGATTGTACCCTAATGTGGAAAGCCCTTCGAATGTGCCTATAACAGAAAAGATAATTGACTTTGGAAAATACAAAGGAAAGAAATTCGGTGATATAAAAGATGATACAGCTTATCTTGAATGGTTTGTTTCTATAGGGAAAATATCTATTGAGGAATTTAAGTTATTAACTACTAAACTATTAAATATAAAATGAAGAAAATTTTTTACACTCTTCTTGTATTGATGCTTTCTATTTTTTCTGTCAATGCACAATCTCAAAATTCACAAGAGAAAATGCAAACACTTGTTCAGAGAGTTGATTCTCTTGAGCATGAATTGTCGTATCTAAAATTTACTTACGAATTAAGCACACTTAATTCCGATATGACATTGTTTTCAAACGCAATAGATATAAAATCGCTTGAAATTCAGTTAAACCTTTATAATAGGAATTTCAATTCCCAATTAGGTTATGCATATCAACGATATTATAAAGCATGTCAGGAGAAAAAACAATCAATTTCTGAACTCATTGAATCTAAGAAAACGTTTTTCGTCCTCAAAGATATAACGTATCCTTTTTCCGAAAGTGAAATGAATACGTTAAAGGCTAGTTATAATGTAATTGATAATGCATATGAATCAATAGGAAACTCTATGGAGATATTGAAAATCGTTGTGGACGCATATAACAAATCATTGTAGCAGTTTGCAAAAATCTAAAAAAGCGATTAATCTCATTGCAGGGAGAGAATTTGTCGTAATTTACAGATAAATTCCTCCTCGTCCGCGTTCAATTTTCCAATCATATAATCCATTAGCGACATCGACAACCTCCTTGTAGGTCTGCTGATGTTTTAGTTTATCAAAGGTCTGTCGGCTATCCGCATAGTCACATAACCATGTGCCAATAGCTTGATGCTGTTCTTTGGTCTCGCCATAGTTCTGCATCACGTTTTTGATGTCGGCAGCTTCATCATTGCCAAAAATGGACTTGTATTTATCCGTACCATAATGGATAATCGCATCAATGGCACGCTTGAACACCTCGCTGGCAGCATAGAGCATATCGGCAAGAATTGCCAAGACTTGCTTACGTAAATTCAGTTCACCTTGCAATCGGTTGATGGTCTTGTCCTTCTCCGCATTAGCAAGCCCGACAGCATTATTGATACGCAATTGCACATTCTGGAATTGGCGGTTAATCTTCTTAATAGCCTTGTTCCGTTCCGTGGCAAATGAGCGACTTTGATCTATGGCATTATCACGTTCTTCTTCGGCTTTCTGCTTTTCCGAAGCCAGTACCTTTGTCTGCTTCTCCACCTCTTTAATAACGGTAGGCTTGAATGACTTTTTAAGGCGATCATATTCCTGTGCGAGTTGCTTGTGCTCCCTTTCAAGAGTGGCGCTCTTGCCAATACCGACCAGACTGCCGACGCTATCCAAGATGCCATCTACCGTGTTCTTGCGGATTGCATCACGTTTTTTCTGCTTGTCGGCTATCTCGCCGTCAAGTGCCGCACTCCGTTCAGCCTTAGCCTTATTCTCAACCTCTATAGAGTTGCGCTCGGCTTCGGCTTCCGCTTCGTTCATTTCGTTTCTCCAGTCGTCGCTGCGGCGCTGGGAAATACTGATTCTTAATCAATGCTCAATCTATCACAACTGCTGTTCCGGAGGCTGTCGCCATCAACATTCCGTTATCCGCGCCCAGAGTCTCATAATCTATGTCAATGCCGACGACAGCATTGGCCCCAAGTTCTCTCGCACGTTCCGACATTTCTTCCAATGCCTTTTCTCTGGCCTCGATCAATTCGTTTTCGTATGAGCCTGAACGGCCGCCGATGAAGTTCCGGATGCTTGCGGTGAAGTCCTTGATGAAATTGACGCCGGCAACGACTTCCCCGCAGACAATACCGCGGTATTCCCTGATGCTGTGACCTTCCACGGTCGGTGTTGTAGTAAGTATCATAATATCTTCAATTAATTGTCATTCAATGATTTTTCACATTCCCCAGACCAATGTCCGCCCGTAAAGATAAACATTTTTTCATTATCGCGAAAAATGCGATGGAGGTTTACTGTCCTATGTCTGACGATTGTTTCAATGGAAACAATGTATCGACTTCATACTGTGTAAGACCGATGACACGACGGAGCTGGCCATTGGAACACCTGTAGTCATAATGGAGAGTACGTGCGAGATCCAGTTCCTGAGCTTTTGACAGTTCCCGCAAAGAAGTTTTATGATGACGCTGTCTGATGATGGATACAAGTTGCGCAAACAGTTCACCATCAGTAAGATAGTCTTGGTCGTCTATTTCAGCCGCCACACCGCTATAACTTTCCAGATTGCGGCATAGCATTGAAAAATAATGATGAGCATTCCTGAACATGGCTTTGGCAAACTTGATTGAACAATATGCAACAGGAAGAACAAAACTGTCGGCAACAGGCCAACTATCAGGTATATCCGGGATACGGCCACGAAACATATTTCTGCCCTGTTTAGTTGTAATGTCATGAAAAGTAGTTGCAGTCACCAGCTCGTGTCCAAAATAATAGGGCCCCGCACCCCATGGATAACTGTACGGAGTAACATTACAATCTGCGACAAAACCATTTCGGTTGACATAGACAATAGTATTTCGCATTGCTTCCAAATCTGACACTTCCTTCAATGTCGGTGAGAACCCATCAGGAAGGCCACCCGGAAAACTCTCCTTCATACCGCGAGTCAAGCGTTTCTTCAGAAATGTGAATGCAGTCAGAAGCCTGTCAGAATGTCCCTCCGCCAAGATATGGATATGATTTCCCATTATCTCAAAGGTAAGGATTCTAATATCATGATATTCAAAGGCCATCTGGGCAATTACATTCATTGCAAACACATAGTCGTCCTCGGTTCTGAATATCAACGGCGTTTCTTTGCCTGACGTATATAGATGCCAATATGGCCCGTTTTCATCAAACGTGCGCTGGCAGTAATTTTCTTTTTCTCTGAAAGTAGCCATAGTCGTTTTCGTTTTGAGTTATGTTTTGGTTTTGCGTTGTGTTTCCGGTCGGGCTGTCCGGAGTTTGCCTGCAACTGGACCTGGCCACTATTCGGTGTAAAATAACGTCATTTTTTACACCAATTCATCATTTTGAGCAAAACGGTGTAAGATCAGGCCGATATTTACACCGTTTTTTGCGGCAGCCAGAAACATTGTAGGGCCAATCAAAGATATGACGAATATGACATATTTGCAATAGTAAATATGTCTTTTTTCAGATATTTGTCACAAATCAAAAATAAGTCGTATATTTGGAAAGCAAGGCAAAAAACAGGATTCAATGAAAAAGGGACAGAGCGTGATTTCGCTAATCTTCAAGAACGGAGGCGAAATATATACATTTGGTTCACTATCAGCAATATATTCAATGTTCTCCCCCGAACAAATCGGTTTGTCATACGCGTCACTCAGAAATGCCGTCTCAAAATATATCAAAGACAAAGACGTGGATGAAAGAGGAAACAGTTCACAAATCATCTACGATACAGAAAGCAGCAAAATTACCATACGCAGAGCACCTCTGCTCCTTGCCGACAAAACAACGGAACAGAAGGAAGCATGACAATTCCTCACGCTCAGTGGGCAAAGAGGGAATGCAGCCAGGTTATCATTTCGGCTAGGACATCTTGGGAGAAGGTCTCTTCGATTTCTTTGTACTCTGACATTTCACCGGTCCGGCAGTGCTGGAACATATGGTTCAGCCCGATTTCGGCCTTGACAACATTGACCGAAGATTCATCAGCAAAAGTGGCGGACCTGGAAGCAGAACTGGTTTCTGCTGCGGAAACAGAGGCAGACCGGAAATTTGAGCCCGAACCTGAGACAAGGTCTGAACCGCGGCCTGTCGCAGGAACCGACTCGGAATAGCCTCCGGGCAGACCTTGGCGGAGAAGGGAGAGATTCCGTTCGCAAGACACCTGAATGTCCTTGGTGCCATTGAGGGCCATTACCGGGCACTTGACGGAGCCTAAGATGTCCGACACGTTCATCTTCAAGAAATATTTCATGTACGGCGTTTTCAGTAAAACGCTTAGCATAGACGCATTCTGCTTGAGAGCAGCAGAGAGATAATAACTTTCAGGAGATGGAAACGGCATATCATTGACAACAGCCTCGTAGGCGTCAGCCAGAAATCTGCAATAGTTGTTGGTCTCGGATTCAGGCATCCCGGCCATCTGGAGCGCACGACGATTCTGGTCCAGAAGAGTCTCAGAGCCGGAGGCAACCATACCTGCCAGACTTATCACGAAATCCGCCTTGCCCTCTGCAGCCAACATCAGCGCAATGCTTCCGCCTTCACTGTGCCCGAGCACACCGACGTGGTCAAACTTCCCACGCAGAAGATCAATCCCGGCTAGAGCATCGTTCTTCAAGTCCTCTGTGGTACACGAAACGGCATCGCCTGTGGACTCGCCGAATCCCCTGTCATCATATCTCAAAGTCGCGATACCGGCATTGGCAAACGCATCGGCAATCACTGCAAACGGCTTATGACCGAATATTTCCTCGTCGCGATTCTGCAGCCCGCTTCCGGTAACCATGAGGAGCACGGGAGTCTGGCGGGAACAGTTCTCCGGCATTGTCAATGTCCCTTTCAGAACAGCATCACCATTGGAAAATGAAACATCGGCATTGACATAAGCAAAGGGGCCTACAGGGGTTTGCGGACGCCTCAGAACTGGGGCTCCCGGGACCAACGGCAAAGTAAATGACATTCCATTCTGAGTAAATGTCCCGGTGATGAGTTTTCCAGTCCAAAGTCCTTTATATAAAGCATTTATGGACGGAACTTCCAGCTCAATGGAACCGAATGCGGAGCGTTTTACCGACACCGGTATCGCCTTCGCGCCCTGGTCGGGCACGTCAAGAATGGCGGTGCTGTCGCCAATGTGAAAAACGAGCGAAAGCGTCGTGCCCGAGACGTCCAATTTGCCGTTCCAAGTCCCCGTCTGCGCCAATGCCGACGCCGCGATAAAGGTCAATGTCAATGCTGCAAATATTCTTTTCATTTTTCGAGCGATTTCCCGTAAATATAGGATTATTTTCATCAATGACAGTGAAATAATATTACATTTGCCGCTGAAAACGAAAGACATATGAACAATAAGGTACTGATTATAATATTGATGGCGGTCCTGGGATTCGCGTCCTGCGGAAAAGAGAACGGCAGGGAACAGATTCCGGACAAGGAACCGCCGGCCGGCATTGACTTTCCTGAGGATGACGGGGCGAAGCGGCTGCCGGCAGACGGGGCACTCGCGCTGCGCGATTTATTGACGGCAGCGGACCCTGCAAGGACATTGGCACCTGGCGAAACCAAGATCACGGAGAAGCAGTTTTCTGAGATCAGGCAATTCATTGACAATAACCTGAAGGCAGACAGCAAGATTCAGACATATGACAATATTTTCAGCTGGATCGTGAAGAATGTCAGGTACGGCAGCGGAAACGAGACCATATATCTCGATCCGTATGACGTATTTGTCCACAGGGTCTGCGTCTGTCAGGGTTATGCGAACCTGTTCAAGATAATGTGCCAGAGCCAGGATATTCCGGCAATGTGCGTGAACGGCTGGCTCGTCGGGGTCGGCGGCCATGCCTGGAATTACGCATACGTGGACAAAGAATGGCACGTCAGCGACCCGACAAACGACATTGACTACAAAATGGATGATACCGGGAAATATCGCGATGTGCTCCAGCCTATCAGGGCGGATTTCAACCTGTTCGAAGACGAGAGGTTCGCTTATAATTTCGAGGAGAGCAGGCTCAATGTTGCAGAGGTGAATGACTCCAAGCTTGATTATGTTCTGGTTCCGTTCAGCACCAACGGTTTCAGAATCACGTCTTTCTGCCCTGTCAAAAAGGTAAGCGGGTCATACGACAAACTGTATCTGGGAAGCAATGTGGAGAGTGTCGGGGAGAACACGGTCTATCTGAGCAGCAACTTCAGTTCCCTGCGTGAAATCAATGTTGATCCTGCGAACAAGTATTTGACCGCATACAAGAATGTGCTGTATAACATAGGTGACGATGCGCCGTACTTTATCCCGTCCGCGATAACAAGACTGGAACTCAAGCCGGTCAAGGTAATAGAAAAGAATTTCATCTACCGTCTGGAGAACGTGGAGGAAATAGTTTTCGCGGAAGGGACTGAGAGAATCGAGGCCTATGCCGTGGAGAAGTGCCGGAACCTCAGGACAGTATATGTCCCTGCCAGCGTGACGTACATGGACAAGGAAGCCATATACGACTGCGGGGACAAAGTGGAAGTCATCAGGAAGTAGTCGGCCTCATTCGGTGAGACAATTAAGTGAAAATTGTCTTCACCTGCAAAAACGCGTAAATATTTTAGAATTGAACAGATTTTTTCGTAAGTTTGTAAGTTGTGAAATAATTGAAAATAATTATATGATGGAAGAAGTGAAAAATGAGGCTGTAGAGCCTAAGAAACTTAATTTCCTCGAAGAAATCATTGAGGCAGATCTCAAATCCGGCAAAGTGGACAGCGTCCTTACGCGTTTTCCTCCGGAGCCGAACGGTTATCTGCATCTCGGGCATGCGAAAAGCATCTGCATAAACTTTGGTCTGGCGCAGAAATATGGCGGCAAGACAAATCTTCGTTTTGACGATACCAATCCGACTAAAGAGGATACCGAATATGTGGATTCCATTAAAGAGGATATTAAGTGGCTCGGGTTCCAGTGGGACAAGGAAAAATATGCTTCTGACTATTTCGACCAGCTTTATGCATGGGCTGAAGAACTGATACAGAGGGGTTTGGCTTATGTTGATGACCAGACTCAGGAAGAAATCAGCAAAGGGCGTGGCACTGTGGACAAACCGGGTGTGGAGAGTCCGTACAGGAACAGGAGCGTAGAGGAAAACCTCAGGCTTTTCCGCGAGATGCGTGACGGAAAATATGCTGACGGTGAAAAGGTGCTCAGGGCCAAGATCGATATGGCAAGCCCGAATATGATGTTCCGCGATCCTCTTCTTTACCGTATCAAGCATGCCTCTCATCACCGTACCGGAGACAAGTGGTGCATCTATCCTATGTACGACTTCACTCACGGCCAGTGCGACTCCATCGAACACATCACCCATTCCATCTGTACGCTCGAATTCGATGTGCACAGACCGCTGTACGACTGGTTTATCCAGACGCTCGGCATCTATCCGTCACATCAGTATGAATTCGCGAGACTGAACCTTACTTACACATTGATGAGCAAGCGTAAATTGCTCGAACTGGTGCAGAAAGGTCTTGTGAGCGGCTGGGATGATCCTCGTATGCCGACATTGTGCGGTGTAAGAAGAAGAGGTTATACTCCTGAGGCATTGAAAATGTTCTGTGAGAAGATCGGTGTGTCCAAGCGTGACCAGCTGATGGATCTCCAGCTTCTTGAGTGGTGCGTGCGCCAGGACCTGAATGCGAGGTCAAACCGCTATATGGTGGTTGAGGATCCGGTCAAGGTTACTCTCACGAACTGGGAGCCGGGCAAGGTGGAGTGGTTTGACTGCCCTCTCAATCCGGCTGAACCGGAAGGCGCCACCCGCAAGGTTCCGTTTACCGGCGAACTGTACATCAGCAGGGCGGACTTTATGGAAGATGCGCCCAAGAAGTTCTTCCGTCTTAAACCTGATGGTGAGGTCCGTCTGAAATACACCTATATCATCAAGTGCAATGAGATTATCAAGGATGCTGAGGGCAATGTGGTGGAACTCAAATGTACTTTCGATCCGTCAACCCGTCCGGGAAGCGGGGAGTGGAGAAGTGTCAAGGGCACAATTCATTGGGTATCAACTGCTCACGCCAAGGAAGTGGAACTCCGTATGTATGACAAGCTGTTCACATTGGCGGATATGAGCCAGATTCCTGAGGACAAGGACTACAAGGATTTCCTGAATCCGCAGTCATTGGTTCTCGGCAAGGGATATGCTGAGCCTGCCCTGCTGGAAGACAAATCCGGCATAGCAGTTCAGTTCGAGCGTGACGCCTATTACTTCAAGGATCCGGACAGTACTCCGGAACATCCTGTGTTCAACAGGACGGCGACCCTCAAGGACTCCTATAAGCCGGAATAGCCTAATCTGAGAGAATCAGGCATTTTCCGTTTATCATAATCAAGTGGCTCTGTCCGTATCCCGGCCGAGTCACTTGTTTGCGTTTCTGCACTTGGCGTCATCAGATTCTTGTGTCCGTCTCTGAATTCTTGTTCCTTGTTTCTGACAATGTTTGGCGCCACCGGCAGGGCCTTGGTCGGCACTTGTTGTTCTTCTTGTTCGTATCTGGTCTGCGCTCCTGTTTTTGCGTTTTGGAACAACCTGCTGTTGACCTATGGGCGTAAGTTCCTGAACGATAATGTGATATGTGAAATGAGTAATGCCAGGTTACCTGTTTTTTTGCCTAACCTGAATTTGACGGATTGCCCTAACTGTCTGATAATGAGTGTCTAATGATTATATCGCAAATGCAGGTTGTTCCAAGTTGTAAAAACACGTTTTTACAATAGTGGGAGCCGTCTTTTTATGAAAAAGCGTGTTCATTTTTTGAAAACGCTTTATTCGCTGTTACTTTGTGGAAAAAACTATGTTTTACCATTTCTGTACTAATGGCCTATTGAAAAATCTGCTGTTTGTTTCCGACCAAGACTATATTTATGCAATGAATACTATTGCGTTCAGTAAATTGAAGTATCCGTCGGTCAACATCCTGGCCTTTTGCATAATGAACAATCATGTGCATTTCATATTTGACTGTGAAGAGAACGAAGGGCGGAAATTCATGATTTACTACAAGCGGAGGATAGGTATGTATCTGCATGATTTATATCCAAATGAAAGGAATCTTATAGGTGCTGATGTAGCGTGTAAGAAGATGTCAGATCCTGATTATATTGTCAAGGCAATCGCATATGTGCTGCGTAATCCTCTATCGGCAGGGATTAAGCTTGTCCCGAATGAATACAGGTGGAGTTCTGCATGCCTATACTTCGGTTCGCGCCTTTTTGTTCAATGCCGTCAGAATCCAACTGGTGATAGCTTCATGACATATAAGAAGCAGATGCTTAAAACACATTGTGCTTTGCCTGAGCAGTGGCATATTGATAATGACGGACTCATTTTTCCGGGAGATTATACCGACTATAAGAGGGTGGAAAAAATTTTTGGAAGTCCTTCTCACCTGATGTTTTACATTTTGAAAAACTATGATGCTGAACTTGAGTATGATACGGGTGTGTTGACTAAAACTAAATATTCTGATGCTGAATTATGTGCCTCAAGAGATTCTCTAATATCAATGATGTTCCACAAAAACAATCTCTCACAGTTGTCTGTTGAAGAAAAAATAAGGCTGGCGGTGTCAATGAAGAAAAAGTATGCTGCTTCCTGGCCGTGTCTGTCAAGAATCATAGGGCTTGACAGGTCATTGCTGAAGTCAATGTGGTAGAGCCTCTGGATATTTTGGAACAACCTGCTGTTGGGCTATGGATGTAAGTTTCTGAATGATAATGAGATATACGAAATGTGTGATGCCAGGTTACCTGTTTTTTTGCCTAACCTGAATTTGACGAATTGCTCTAACTGTTTGATAATGAGCGCTTAATAGTTATGCTGCAAATGCAGGTTGTTCCAAGTTGCTCTAGAGAGAAGGTCAATGTGGAAAAATGTCAAGGTGAAGAGCAACGTTTTTCGTGGCGGGTGCATCTATGTAGGGTGAAATGAATGTCAGAGTATATGTGGAATCGTATATACAGATTGTTTGCGGTAATGTCCATCGCAATGATGGGGGCTCCGTCTGCGTTTGAGGCCAGTGCACGAGTTGTGAGTCGTTCTCTCTCAAGAGTTCAGCCTGAGGCCAATGCCGGAGAACTGCCAGTCGCCCGAAGAGTTCAGCCTGAGGCCAATGCCGGAGAATTGCCAGTAGCCCAGACTCCGGATACGTTGAATATCCTGTCGGCGCGCCCGTCCGGGTCAGAGGATAATGTGACGGTGCTTTCTTCAGGAGTCAGGATAACAGGACTGCATTCGGGAAAGAAAGTGGAAGGGACATTGACCTATAAACGCGGCTATATTTTCACATCTGACAACCAGCCGATAAGCATTTCCGATGCAGGGCTGTATTTTTCACCGGCTGATGTAGTCGTCTATAAGAAGAATGTGAAAGTCTTCAGCTCCGGAAGGAAGGTCCTCTCATTTGGAGCAGGAGGCGCATTGCTCTCAGCAACAGGGGCATTGGTATTGTCAGAATACTCCACTGACAATCGGGAAGCGGCGGCGGTGCTTGTGTTGGGGACCGTGGTGGCTGTGGCAGTGATGGCTCCATGTACACTGGTCGGCGTACCGATGCAGATCAAGGCTAAGGCACGTCTGAAGAGTCTTGTCCGCAAATACAATTCCGCATACATCTTCGGCTCGAATTAATCTGAAAATTTGCTATATTCGCAGATTGAATGGACGGTGCTCAGAAATTGTCGCCAAAACAGTTTCCTGCACGGTCAAAATTTGTGTTTATGACAATTCTCAGAAAACTGCGGACACGGATACGTGAATTCAAACTGACTATGAAAATGAAGCTCGTCCTGAGCCTCAGTTCAATAGCCGTGATTCTGCTTGTCTCGAGCTTCATCTCAATAATGGAATACAGCAGGATGAGCAGCTATGTCTCAGACCTGATTGCCGCCAATATCGGTAGCATCAATGCTGCCCAGAAACTTGCTGACGCGGCGAACTCCTACAATCTCGGCATCCTTGCCATAATCGGCGACAATTCCGAAAAGCATCTGCCGGAACTCAGACAGAACGACTTCATTGACCATTGCGACAGCCTCAAGGCCTCATTGACCTCGGAAAAAATGCTTCCGTTGGCTGACTCCGTGCTCTATTCCTATTCGGCGTATATGCTGACCTCATTGGAGTTGAAGCATGCCATACTTTCTGATTTCATCAATGCGCGGGAGTGGTATTTCGACAGGCTGCAGCCTAAATACAACAGGTTGCGTTCCGATATAAACATCTTGAATACAGCCATTTACAATGAACTTCAGAAGAATTCCGCGACATTCGAAAGAGGCTTCTACAGGAGCATTATCCCGGGAGCGGTAGCCGTGGCGGTAGGACTTCTGCTCGTGGTACTGCTGCTGTTCTTCCTGATGGCTTATTATGTGAACCCAATATACAGGATGCTCACGGGGCTGAAAAATTACCGTTCGTTCGGGAGCAAATACTCTTACGAATTCGAAGGAGACGACCAGCTTTCCGAGCTCAATGACGGCATAACAGAGATGGCGGGCGAGAACATGCAGCTCCGCAAGAGACTGAAGATGCTACGTGATTCCATAGAGAAAAACAAGGAGGAACAGGCCTGATGAACCTTAAAGTCATATCCAGAAACGTCGGGTTCGCGCTGCTTGCCAGTGCGTTCTTTATGTTTCTGTCCATATTGGTTTCATTGGCAGAAGGAAACGACAGCGCATTGGCCGCGATGATAATCAGTTTCACGATTACCTTCATTGTGGGTGTGTTCCCGTTCATCTTCGTCCGCAAATCCTCCAACATTACCCTGAAGGACGGTTATATGATCATCGTGTTGTCATGGCTGCTGTCCTTCGTCTTCGGAATGTTGCCTTACCTTCTCTGGGGCGGCCCGTTCTCGGTAATCAACGCACTTTTCGAAGCGGTATCCGGTTATACCACTACCGGAGCCACCATATTGACAGATGTGGAACAGCTGCCTGACAGCCTGCTGTTCTGGCGCTCGTCCACGCATTTCATCGGAGGCTTGGGAGTCGTGGTGTTCCTTCTGCTGATTATCCCGTCCTCCAGTCCGATGAGGCTCAGGCTGACCAATATGGAGGTGTCTTCGCTCTCCAAAGAAGGTTACCGGACACGTACGAACAAGACCGTATGGGTATTTGCTGCCGTATATCTGGGAATTACCGTATCTGCATTCCTCTGCTACTGGCTGGCCGGAATGACGGCTTTCGATGCCATTAACCATGCCTTCAGTGTGGTTTCTACAGGCGGCTTCAGCACCAAGAACCTGTCTATCGCCTCCTTTGATTCCAATGCCATAAACATAATCACCATAGTCTTTATGTTCTTGGCTTCTGTCCATTTCGGACTCATATTTGTCGTATTCGCTACACGCAGCCTCAAGCCGTTCAAGAATCCCGTGCTGAAATTCTACGCACTGATGATAGTGATTGCCTCAGTGATGATGGCTATATCATTGAAAATGAAGGGATCTGATTTCTCTTGGGGAGACTCTATCATGAACGGAATCTTCCACGTGGTGAGCTCTATTTCCACGACAGGATTTGCGATATCCGACAACAATACGTGGCCGGCGTTCGCAGCCGTGCTGATGGTCATCATTTCCGTTCCTTGCGGAATGGCAGGCTCCACCACAGGAGGTGTGAAGGCGGATCGTATCTATCTGATGCTTAAGACTATAGGCCAGCAGGTAAAGAAGGCGCTGCATCCGGCTTCCATAAACCAGGTCCATATCGGAAACCATATTCTTACCAATGAAGAAGTCTATCCGCATCTTGTCTATATAGCGTTGTATTTCGTGACAATAGCCATCTCTGTGGCATTGTCCATTGTCTCCGGCGTGACTATAGACGCATCGGTGGCCGCCTGCATCTCCGCTCTGAGCAATGTCGGCCCCGCATTGGGCGACTGGGGAACATTGGGCAGTTACAATTCGGCTCCGGTGATGGCCAAATTCATTTTCGTTGTCGATATGTTCCTCGGCCGTGTCGAAATCTACCCGATACTTGCAGTAGTTGCGATGGCCTTTTCCAGGAGGAACAAGTAATGGGGCAGGCTGATTTTCTATACGACAAGTTTCTCGGGCATTTCCAGTACGAGCCGACTGAGTCCCAGGACACGTTCCTGCATCAGATGGCCGAATTTCTTACCGGAGATGACGGTGACATATTGATACTCAATGGTTATGCAGGTACAGGTAAGACTACTGCAATCTCGGCCGTAATCGGTGCATTGACAGAACTGAGCATCCCTACTGTGCTTCTGGCTCCGACGGGGCGGTCCGCGAAAGTGCTTTCCAGATATGCCGGGCGCCCTGCTCATACGGTCCACAAACAGATCTACAGGCAGCGTTCAGTCGGATCTGACGGCTTCGGACAGTTCTCATTGGCTCCGAACAAGGCGAAAGACACGTTGTTCGTCGTGGATGAGGTGTCGCTTGTGGGCATTGACAATTCCGGGCAGAACTCCACTGCGCTTTTCGGCACGGGCAATCTGCTCGAAGACCTGATTACATTTGTCAGAAACGGCAACGGCTGCCGTCTGGTGATGATTGGCGACTCCGCACAGCTTCCGCCGGTCGGCCACGAATACAGCCCGGCCCTCGCTCCGGAATATATGAACAGTTTCGGCGGGGTGTTCTGGTCTTCCCTCACAGATGTCGTACGCCAGCAGCAGGCATCCGGGATATTGTCCAATGCTACGTCTTTAAGAACTTTGATATCAGAAGATTACGAGTCTGGAGGAAACTACTTTCCTGTAGAAAAACTGGAACTTGACGTGGACGGTTATGACGATATCGAGCGTATCGGCGGTGCTGACCTTATCGAAAAGATTACCGACGCCTTCGACCAGTACGGGGAGGACGAAACCATCATCTTGTGCCGCTCCAACAAGCGGGCAGTCCGGTACAATGCCGGTATCCGCTCGGCTGTCCAATATAAAGAAGAACGTCTGGTCCGCAACGACAAACTGATGGTTGTGAAGAACTGTTATCAGTTTCTGAATGACGTGAAGGGCATAGATTACATAGCTAATGGCGATATCGTAAAACTCTTGTCCATAAACCATTACGAAGACAGATACGGATTGCATTTCGCCCAGGCGCGTCTGCTCTTTCCTGACTATGACGACCAGGAAATCTCCGCAAAAGTGTGTCTGGATACATTGGAATCCGAGTCGGCGTCATTGACATACGAACAGCAGAACGCTCTGTATCAGGGCGTTTCCGAGGACTATTCCCATATATCTTCCAAGAAGAAGCGTTATGAAGCAGTACGCGAAGACCTGTTCTACAATGCCCTGCAGCTGAAATATGCCAATGCCGTTACCTGCCACAAGTCCCAGGGCGGTCAGTGGAAATGCGTTTTCATCGACAATCCTTTCTGGATGGACGAATACACCGTCGATGACTACAAATGGCTCTACACGGCGCTAACCCGCGCAACAGAAAAAGTATATCTCGTTAATTTCAAGGATTCAAATTTCATATGAGGAAGAATGATTTGCTCTGCCTTGCCGGCAGAATGGCCGCAGTAGCGGCAGTTTTTCTGACAATGTCAATGCAGATGTCAGCCCAGGAGTTCGTGAAGATACCTGCATCATGGAAATGGCTTGACAATGAGAAAGTTGCCTTTTCCTATGACGGCTCGTTCACGGATTCACAGGCATTTGCCGTGCGCGCATCCAGCCGCAAGACCATTCACGGAATCAAGGCCCCTGCAAAGTATTCCACATTTCCTGCTGATCCGGAAGGCGCGGTGAACCGGACTTGGGCGCCGGACTCTTCCGCTTTCGCCTTCACGAGAAACAATGACCTCTACGTCTATGATGTCGCTTCTGCTACGGAAAAACGGCTTACATTCGATGGCAACGAGCTGATACTCAATGGTTATGCCTCTTGGGTATATTATGAAGAAATACTTGGACGTCCATCATTGTACCGCGCGTTCTGGTGGTCTCCTGACTCCAAGAAAATCGGATTCTACCGCTTCGACAATACGGACGTGCCGGTTTTCCCGATATATTCACCTGCAGGTCAGGACGGCGTGCTCCGAAACACCAGATATCCGAAAGCAGGCGAGCCGAACCCGCGTGTCCGCATCGGAATAGTGGAGGTCAATGAAATCTCTTCTGACGGTGCTCCTCACACTGTCTGGGCCGATTTCAATGAAAATGACGACCAGTATTTCGGAATTCCGTTCTGGGGTGCCGACGGCAAGGAGTTTTTCATTGCACGTGAACCGCGCATCCAGAATACATTGGAACTTTACAGCGTCTCAGCCATCGACGGTTCCAAGAAACATATTTATACCGAAAAGTCAGAAACATGGCTTGACTGGATAGACGGTATGCTCTTCACTGACAAGGGATTGTACATGGCACGCTCATTTGAGACAGGATGGCAGCAGATCTATTTCCTCTCTTATGACGGCAAGACGCTCAGACGCCTGACGGACGGTCCGAACTGGCGAATTTCCCTGTTGAGGGCTGACAAGGACGGAAGCGTATATTTCACTGCCTGCCGGGATGCCTCAGTGAGACATTGCCTGTATAAGGTCAATGCCGAAGGACAGATCAATGCATTGACTGATACTGAGTTGAATGTCTCTTCCGTAAGTTTCTCGCCGGACGGGAAATATTTCGTGGCGTCGGTTTCTTCATTCACCTCGCCTGACAGGATTCTGTTGGCGAAGACCTCCAAACCTTCTTCCGTTATGGTAGTTGCCGACAGGAAAGGGCCTGATTTCAATGCTCAGAACTATGCTCTGCCGCAGCTCATCTACATTGAGAATGACGGTCTCAGGCTTCCTGCCTACATCGTCTATCCGAAGAATTTCGACCCGTCCCGCAAATATCCGGTGCACATGGACATATATGGCGGACCTGATACTCCGATGGTGCGCGAAAGGTGGATTCACCCTTCTCCGTCCAACCAATGGTGGTCAGACAATGACATAATCCAGATTACCGCTGACTGCAGGGCTGCCGGCCACAATGGCAGAGCAGGCCTTGACCAGATTTATAAACATCTGAACAGAAAGGAGTTGGAAGACTTCAAGGCTTGGGCCCGTTATCTCAAATCATTGCCTTATGTCAATGGGGACAAAATCGGAGTCGAGGGCTTCTCTTTCGGCGGTACGATGACGACAATGCTGTTGTTCACCGCCTCTGACGATTTCAACTACGGGATTGCAGGCGGGGGAGTGTATGACTGGATTCTGTATGACAGCCATTACACCGAACGTTTCATGGAAACGCCTCAGACCAATCCGGACGGATACGCCTCCTCCCGTGTCATCAATTATGTCTCATCTTACCCGGCCACCTATGCTGAAACATCTGCGGTAGAGCCGGTCATGCTGAAAATCACTCACGGTACCGGTGACGACAACGTTCATTTCCAGAGCACGCTTCAGCTCATCGACGAACTGCACAGGCAATGCAAGAAGTTCGAATTCATGATCTACCCTGACGGCATGCACGGCTATCGCGGCTACCAAGGAAAACATTTCCTCGAAGCCAACCACGACTTCTGGCTCCGTTACCTGTGTGACAAATAACGACTTTATGTTGATATTTCACAGCGCATTGTGAATTTCTTGAATTTTTCAGATAAAAATTTTACTTTTGTTTGAAATTACCAATCCGCTGTGAATATGAAGACTTTAGGAATGCAGATTAAAGAACGCAGGAAGGCCCTTAAGATTACTCAAAAGGAACTCGCCGATTTAGCAGGAATCAGTATCAATACAGTGGTTGCTGCAGAGCGTGGACAGGGGGATCCTAAGATTTCTACATATCTTGCTATTTGCAATGTTCTAGGACTCAAATTGATTGTACAGTTATGAGACAGTGTGAAATCTATTTGCACGGAATAAAGTGCGGCTTGCTTACTGAAGAGGATGATAAGTCCTTCACATTTTCTTATGATAGTGTCTATCTGCAAAGAGCTGATGCGGATCCGGTCAGTCTTACTCTTCCTCTTCAGCGGGAACCGCATAAATCACCCTATCTTTTTTCGGTTTTTGCCAATATGCTTTCTGAAGGAGAGAACCGTCAGGTTCAGTCCGTGTTGTTGCGGATTGACCCGGAAGACGATTTTGGAATTCTTCTGGCAACCTGTCAGATAGATACTATAGGTGCTATAACAGTTAAGCCGATCAGACTATGATTAATTTGAATATATGTCCGTCCACATTGAAGGAAGGGTTCAGTACTTATTGTCCGGCTGCGGTCAAATCGCTTTTTGACGGAAACAAAGTCTCTCACATTTTTCCTGGCGCAAGCCCTGAAGATGGAGGCTCTGCGGATTCGATAAGAAATATCGGTAGAATATCGCTTTCAGGCGCCCAGCCAAAGTTTTCGGTCATAATAGGCGAGAACAAACAACTGAGATATACACGAGAAGGCGAGCAAGGGACATATATACTCAAACCACGTCCAACTGGTTATCAGATTGCCAATAAGGATTACTGTGCAGCTAATGAGCATGTTACAATGCAGATAGCATCACAGGTTTATGGAATTGAGACAGCAGGTAATGCACTTTGCTTCTTTGAGGATGATAAGCCAGCATATATTACAAGACGTTTTGATGTTTATCCTGGAGGTAAATACAAGCAGGAAGATTTTGCAGCATTGCTCGGCTGGAGTAAAGACAATGGTGGCGCTAACTATAAATATGACAAAGTAAGTTACGAAGAATGTGCTGAGGTTATTCACATGTATGTGAAGGCTGCTTTGATTGACATCAGGCGATTTTATAGAATTATATTGTTCAACTTCGTGTCTCTCAATGATGATGCGCACTTGAAGAACTTTTCGCTCATAGAGAGAAATGGGGAGTACCATCTTTCACCAGCTTATGATCTTGTAAATACCTCTCTTCAACTTTATGAACCTCGGATATTTGCCCTTGATAAAGGTTTGTTCAAAGAAGGGATGAACAAAGCTGATACTCACAATATCGGTCATGATGACTTCGTGGAATTTGGACGGAGGATCGGACTTCCGGACAAAGTTATTCATCAGGAAATTATGATGTTCCAGTCGGTGAATCCCATGGCAGTCGAACTTGTAAGAAAGTCTTTCTTGTCTGAAGAACTAAAAAAACAGTACATCACAGCATATACCTATAGGTGCAAGATGCTGAACTTCTGACACTTTAATTCGGCAGTTATTCCAATATAAATAAAAAGGGCGGCCTGAAGTGAGGTCGCCCTTTTTAGTTCGTCCAGCACGAACATACTCTAAAGGGTGCAAGTCCCTAAACCGCC
>ERZ1034998.803-NODE-803-length-19590-cov-3.814948_pt1 | contig 19590 bp, 3 predicted proteins | sample MGYA00520621_ERZ1034998 | MGnify/ENA primary metagenome ERZ1034998 (study PRJEB33766, sample SAMN09781748) | gut metagenome | biome: gut microbiome | host: Homo sapiens | place: Madagascar | study: EMG produced TPA metagenomics assembly of the PRJNA485056 data set...
TTTTTGTATTCTCCTTCAAGCTCCTTCGCCTTATTCAGCGCTGCATCCAGGTTGGTACACTTGACCGGTTCTCCTGTAGTCTCACCATTCTCATTACACAGAGATACTTCGTAGCACTCTGTTTCAATTTTATTAAGATCACTCCTGGCAGCCTCGCTATTCGCAGTTTCCGTTACATTGGCGCTTACCGCTATTATCGTGAAATAATAACTTCCATTTCCGCGATAAGTAAGTGTATCCTCAAAATCATAATCTGTAGTATCTGCATCCAGATCTGCATATTCTATTCCATATGTATCGTCTGAAGTCTTATATAGTTCTATCCTGTAACCGATTGCTCCATCCACCGGAGACCATGTTGCACTATTTCCGTCCCATTTTACTTCTGTTGGAGAGTCCATGCACTTGGACGGTCTTGTGTATTTAACCTTGTCAGAATAAACACTGCGAAGCACTTGTGTTTGCTCATCATTAAACGAAATCTGAGCATAATAAGTTCCAGGCTTATTAATAAAGTGTCTCATATCATAGGATATTTGCTCCTGATTTTCATCTGCCCAAATACTACCGTATTCATTAATATAATAAGAGGCTCCTTCAATGTATACTGTGATTCCCAGCTGTTTTGGTAAAAACTGCTTCATCCCCTCTTTTAATGTAATATTTACTGCTCCGCTTTGCATATCCAGCTTCGCTTCCATCAATGAATCGGCATCTTCTCCGGATGTTACGAGATCCGCATTCCCGATAGCCTCCGGCAGAGCTGTTGGCTCTGCCGAAGGAGTTTCAGTAGGTTCCCCGGTAGGATCCTCTTCAGGTTCGGTCGAAGGGGATTCCTCCGGTTCCACTATGGGCATCTCTGTTGGTTCTGTAGATGGTTCTATTGATGGTTCTGTTGTAGGTTCCGTTGTCTCCGTTTCTTCCCCGGCAGGCTCCTCCGTCGGTTGCACAGATACCTCCGGTGTCGGAGTCGCTGCAGGTTCGGTCGTTGCTGTCACTGAAGGATCAAGCTGCTCTGCTGATCCTCCTTCCTGCATTGTAGGCAATTCCGCTGCATACACACCCATAACAGGTTGGATCAGCATGCAGGCACTTAACAATACTGCCAGTATTCTGGCTCTTCCTTTTGATTTTCTCACTTCTCTCGTTCTCCCATATAACTAATTTACAATAACCGCATAAGCTGCTTTCTGATCCTTCTCGTTTCCGGCTTTGTCCTTATAATGAATCATCAGATTTAATGAGTATTTTGATCCGGCTTTACAGTAAGCGACAGCTGAATTCTCTTTCATTCTCAACGTAATACTGTCTGTACTGCTATCAAATGCCCTGTCTTCCGCATCTTTTACAAGTTCAAACTGGTCTGTATAATTTCCAAGTTTGACATCATCAATCTCAACCTTCTGCCCATTCAAAACAGGATTTAACGTAATTACAATTTCATTACTTCTCTGTCTGTAGAAAGTATTTCCGCTCGCCGTCACTGCTACCTTAGGGCTTCCCTGTTTCACCTTAATTGTCTGTACAGGCGCTGCCACTTCACGGCTTCCACCATGTTCATTCTCCACAATCAATACCGGCTGAACCTTATAGGACGCCTTGGTAGACAACTGTGCCCAGTCTCTTGCTGAAATCTGCAGCTGTCCCTTATCATTGATCGTACCTTCAAACAGATCACCATCGGTTCCCTGCAGATATGCTCCCTGTACCTTACCGGTAAGATTTGTGAGCTTTATATTGTAATATAAAGCTGTGTTTTCTCTCTGTAATACATCAATGCTTCCACCGGCTTTACTTAAACCAACACATTTTGCTGCTTCTTTGTCTACAATATTGATGTCCAGTGTTGTGCTGACATTATCAACCCAGACCTTATACTTATAAGTGCCCGTCTTTAGTTCTACATCGTTTAATTTGATGGCATTCAGTCTGGCGATCACAACTCCTTCCTCCTCCAGATACTCCAAAACCAGATATATATTGAGTATCTGATTGGAAGCTTTGTTCAAACCTTCAAATCGAACGGGATCGGAAGTATACTGAAGCAGGGCTGCATTACCTTTCCAGCGTACTGTTGTCTCTGCTATTTCATCGTCATACAGTTCTTCATTCTTATTTAATACCAGTTTCTTACTACCCAGTTCAATAGTCGGAGTCTTCACTTCAACACTGATTTTATAAGTAACCTTTAATGCTTTACTCCAATTGTCTTCCTGCACATTTAATACAAGACTATCGTTTGCCTTCGCTTCCGTCAAAAGTACAATATGAAGTGCTTTTTCCTGTTCCTGACCGACCACTGCAATGGAATACCGGTTCTTGCCTATTGATGTTGTTTGCGGGTTATCAGATAATTTTATATTTCTTTCCTTGAGCTCCAGCTCTATCCGGTCTAACTGAAGTCTTTCCCCTGTTGTCTTATCTGTTAAAATCAGCTCCGAAAAGCTTCTTTTAATAGTAGGATACAGTGTATCCTTAGTCTGGGATAATCCAATCGAAGGCGCCTTATTTTCAGATGTTACCTTTATACTTGCTGTATATAGCTTCTGATATCCCGGAACCTTGTATTCGAGCGTTCCCTTTGCATTAATTTTCTTGCTGTCCACACCGGATCGAAGCTGAATTCTGTATTCCGTATCAGACCCCTCAACCGCTGACAATTCGTAATCACAATCTGTCAATTTTAAACCGGTAATTCCAGCCGGTGCCGTAACGGTTAAAAGTCCGTCTCCTTCTGTATCTGTATAGAACAGGTTGACTTTCTTTGTCTGTTTAAATGTAACAACAGGCTTTGTTTCCTTTACCGTTACTTCGATTTTAACAGTATAATTTTCTGTCTGTTCATCTACACTTACCGGTACAGATAAATCTACCTTGTACTTTGACGTCTTGATTTTGTCATTCACAGGTTCGATTTTAATGCTTACCTTTTGAACCTCTCCGGTTACCACTTCCTTACGATCGGTAATGACAAAATGCTGCTCCTTTTCAACCAGTTTGACACCATTTACGCCTATCGGCGAAGTACTATCTGCATATAGTACAATTTCTGCACCGTTATTTACCAGCGCCTTATCAATCGTAACCTTATCATTTTCAATTTTGGGAGCTACATCTTTCCACTCTTTTCTGATACTGATACTGCTCTTGGCTTCATCCGCAGCAGTTATCGTCAGGTAGGATATACCCGGTTTCAGATTCTTATAGGCTACCGTTGTGATGACATAATCCTTATCTTCTTCTGTAACCTCTTTGGTTGCTATTTTTCCAAGCTTTAATACCTTCTCGTCAGAACTCTTAAATGTCAATTTGTAATAATCGTCCTTCGGTACCTTGAAATAAAATTCATCCGTTGTTGTGTTATCACGCGCATTTGTCTTTAACGCATCCCAATCCATTAAATTTCCGTTCAAAACAGAAATCTGGGCACTTGCCTTCATAATAACCTTGTTTGTATTCTTATCTACCAGAGAAAGAGTAACTGCCTTCTTTTCTTTCTTGCTGTCTTTTGTAACAGAAAATCCAAGGCTGTCCTCCCAATAAGAGTCCAATCCTTCCTCTGATAATGCTACGTCTTTATTCTTGCATTCCCACTTCACTTCAAACTGTTCACGGCACTTATCCAGATCTGCTACATCTCCATTACTGATGTTGTACTGTACTCCAAGAACAATACTATCGCCTTTCACAAGCTCCTTCGGCACATCATAGGGAAGGCATTCTTTTTTACCCTCCTCTCCAAACATTGTAAGGGCTGTAATACTGATACTATCAATCTTTACAAATCTTACATAAAGCATTCTGGAAACAGATCTTCCATCCTCTGCTGTGTATACTGCCGGGAAATTATACCCCTGCGCATCACCATATTCAGCAAGCTTCGTTGCCGGTACTTTCCACATCCAGCCGTCAGGTAATGTTACATCAGCCAGAGTCTTGTCAAAGTTTAATACCGCATAAAGATCATCCATGTCCTTCATGCCTATGGTGTCATCCGTAAGTGGCTCCTGTACCACAATCGTACAGGATGCTTTTACCTCTGTATTCGGATAAACTGCTTCAATTACTGCTGTTCCGGCTTTACATACCTTAAATTCACCGGTTTTTCTACCCTTTTCATCAGTAAGCAGTTCTACAACATCCTTATTATCAACACTCCATGTCAATTCAGCAGGGTCAACTGCTGCTGTTGAAGGATTGAATCTCACATTCAGATAACCTTTCTTCTGATTCTCCTTCACTTCCGCAGATATGCTTTCATCTGTATCATCCGGAAGAACCATTACCAGCTTATTCCGGTTAAATGAGATGCTATCGATGCTTGCCTGCTTAACCTCTCCCTTCCAATAATCCACATATGTAACCTTATTCTTTACATAAGTTGCGGAATAATAGAAAGCATTTTCAGGATCTCCCAATATAGACATTTCACCATCTGCAGAAATATCTGATACTACTCCACTGCTATAGGACTTCCAGGTAACCTTCATTCCCTCATAATCAGGATGAACTGCCTTCAGAGAAACCGTCCGGCCCTTTTCAAATTCTACGGGCTGTCCTTCACTATCCAACGGTGTTTTCCATGTAACAATGTTATATGCTACATCCTTTTCCCAGTTATCAATATCTCCGAAAAACAGACTGTAATTTCCAGCTATTTCACTATACTCAAAGTATACGTCTCCATCCACACCGGCATTCTTTAATACAATAACCTGATTCTCTTCCGGATTCGGATTCGGCTCCCCTAATACTGAGTGAATTCTGCTTCCAAGATCAGCCTCAGGACTTACATATACCTGTAATCCGACATTTCTTGCATTTGCTTCAATTTTGCTCTTATTAATCTTAAAGGTTACCCCCTGATTGGCTACAGGTGTAAGAGTCATGTTAATTGTAATATCCTTAGAAGCTTCTCCCGGAGCTACCAGATTCAGATTCAGATTATTCTGTAAATATTGGGCATCTGATTCTTCTCCTGTCGTCACTCCTCTGGAAATGCAGAATACAAGTTCTCCGTCCTCATCTAAAATCTCCCTTAATGCATTAATCATTCCTTTGGGAATGGTATATGCGGTAGCTTTGGAAGCACTGTAATCCTGATCCACAGTAATATGTAAGAATTTTCTTTCCTGCCCCTTATAGTAATTGACCGTGTTCTGAATATCTTTCTCACTAAACTGTGCTTTATCTATATCATCAGCTTTAAGATACAGATTATTATCCTCTACTCTTCCCTGATATCCATCTACAGCATATTCTGCTCCGGATTCTAATTGATCAATATTCGTAATAAGAATTGCCATCTGTTCAGGATAGGTTTTACTTTTAGTATAGTAGTAATACTTACCCGTTATCTTATTCATCCCACTCCATGCTGTAAACTCACTGCCCTTTGCAGTTCCCATAAAGCTCTTTAAATCTGCGAACCCTGTGGAATCATTGTATTTAATAAAGGTCACGTCCACATTCTGAGCCGGATATTGACATGTATTGTTTATATAATAGGCTCCATTATTTTTCGCTGAAAACTCAGGAAGTACCCCATTATCAATATCAGCATCTATTGTTTCGGGAAAATGTAAATCCAATGCAATAACAGAGTTGTCCTCACTCTTATAACGATATTCCATTTGAGTAATTACAACTTCATTCGGATCAGAGGTCTCCTTCTGCCGGAATAACCTGCAGGCAGCATTATGTACTTCTGCCGGTATTCCCGATTCTTTTGACTGGTCAAACCATATCCGTACTTTGTTGAAGCTTCCACTCTTATTTAAATTTAAAATATCAACCAGCTGTTCATTCGTATATTCACCCGAAGAGTTATCAACAAGAAGCTCTCTCCAGCCATTTGTTTCCGTAATTGTACCGCAATACGATGGTCTCTCACTCAGAATATACTGCACACCGGCTTCTAATTCCGTAATGTCATCAAAATATAAGATAGCATTATAATTATTGCCGTCAAATCTATAAAATGCAGGCACACTTCCGCTTCCATCTTCTTTTCTCGCCGCAAGGAGCTTCGATTCCTCCCCCAGAATCTCTTTCATCCTTTGAAATCCTGTGTAGGTTCCCTTGTACGAATATCCCTGAATTCCTACTTTTACGTTCTTCGCATGAATCTCTGTCGTGTTCACACTGAATTTAACAACACCATCGATCTTTTTGAGATTCGCCTCCACCTCAATATCAGCAGTCATCTCCTGGGGATCATATATTGTCCAATGTGGGGAAAGATCGGACTCATTTTCTGTAAATTCCCAGTCCAATACCTTCTGCCCCGTCAGCATGTTACGCGCCTTATTGGTTACGCTGCTCCAGATTATATTGGTGTCGGTTTTTTCCTGATAGATGTTAATATTGGTAAACGGTCCCTGTGCTTCATTTACTTCCAGAATCTTCAGTAACTGCTCCTCTGTAAATGACTTTCCCTGAACCTGAATTACTAAGCCCTTATTTCCATTATCACCTTCCCAAATCGTACCCAGATACCCTGTAATCTGGTATTCAGTATCATTTTGAAGCATCTTATAATAGGAATTATCACTGATAGATAGATATACATCTGCATAATTATCCAACTCTGTTTTTCCCATATCAACGTAATCATTGATCTTCTTTCCATTCATATCATAGATACTGCAGGTAGGATTTTCTTCACAAAAGCGATTCAGACTTTCATATACTTCCCTCGATTTTGGAGCCCCGAGTCTTACTGAGCAGCTGCCATGTTTAGTCGGGAGTGCGCTTTTCGCTCCTTTAAATTTTAATGCGGATTCGGTTATTTCATAGGAAAAGGATGTATCAACTTCCTTTGAAGTCTGAACAGGTTCATAAATTGTCCATGTCACATCCAATTCATTCGAATTGCCTTCTCTGAACACGCCAATACCAGCGCTATTATCTTCCTTTAAAAGCCCTACCAGCTGATTCCATACAGACACCGGTATCGTCTGCGTCCAGTCTCCGGTAGTTCCATCAAGAAAGATAAACATAAATCTTGTATCCTCCTTCATTCTTGCTTCCAGAATCTTTAATACATTCTCAGCACTCCACTCCAGCTTATAAGCCTCCATATTATTCTGCGTAATGACCAGGCTTTGATTTCCATTATTATCCCAGGGATTAACACTTCCTGTATAATCCAATTCCTCTGCCTGAACCAACGGCTCAACAGACGGAACCGGACTAACAGAAGGAGTCGGCTCCGGTTCTTCTGTCGGTTCACCTTCCGGTGTTGTGGACGGAGATGCCTCTTCTTCCTGTTCCGGTGCTGAAGATGCACTCTCTTCCGGAGTCGGTGATGTCTCCTCCGATGTCGGAGCCGCACTTACTTCCGGTGACACTTCCGGTGTTGGTTCCTCTTCTCCCTGTTCTTCCTGTTCTTCCTGTTCTTCTTGTTCTTCTCCCGGTTCTTCTACTTGTTCCTTGGCTGCTTCCAGGTTATCTGCAACTGTCTCTGCAGCATAGCCGCTTATCGGAACACTCAGCATTCCGGAGGCAATCATCAGCATGGCCAGAAAGGCCGCCAGCCATCTTTTTCCTTTCACACTGTACTTCTTCATGGTTTTCCCTCTCTTTCATTTATGATTTTAAATAATATTACAATTGAATATACAGATATTATTTTCAGTATATAACAATATGTCATTTGACTGCAATACTTTTATAGAATAACGCGCTAAATTTATAGTATTTTAGGAACACTATAATTTCATTCCGGCATATACATTTCTTCCCTCGCGGTAAATATAGTATTTTTCACTGCTATTAAGATTTCTTACCATAATTCCCTGCAAATCGGGTCTTCTGAATAGTGCCGTAATTTTAATAATCTGTGTGCTGTTAATATTTCTTCGTGTATTCAAAATGACTGTAAAGGAGCTATCCTGTGTTATCGCAGTCAAATTACCGGCGAGTGCAATGGGGTTTCCTTTTTCAATTAGAATGGAACTATCCTTCTTATAATCAATCCGGTTTACTTTCAGGGTTCCCTTCATAGACAGCTTTGTTTCTTTCTCCAGTTCCAGCATATATATGTCTGCATCCCCGCAAATTGTCACCTGATCTTCACACATCAGGCTCATTTTCCCGGTTTTGAGTGCCTGTCCTTCCTGTATATATGCCTTTCCGGACTTTTTATACGTTATCAGATTTACATTTTTGAATACCACTTCTCCCTTGATTTCCATTCTGCCGAGATATGACAGTTTTTTCGCATCCCGGCTTAAGCCCGTTTCCCCTTCTATTATGATTCTTTGAGCCATGGAGGGGATTACAAGACTTTTATACTCCTGTTTTACGTTTCGAACCTCCTGATCCTTTAACAATACAATACGGTAGACTGCATTTTTTTCTTTTCGATTGTTGATTTCCGTCATAGCGTCTTCTATTCCCAAAAGAACAGTGCTTCCCCGGAAAAGAGTATTTTCTTCCTGAGTTTCGTCCTTCAGAACAACTCCCATTTCCCCGGACTCTGTATAATAGATTCCGCCATTTTTCTTATACAGCATTGCTGTTGTTCCGGAAGGTTCCTGCTCCTTTGGCCGGAACATACTGCTGTCAGCCTTCTTTGCAGTAATCAGTAACATGTCCTCCTTCCACAATACCGGAATGGTACATTGCCTGTTCTGCATCAATTCAATATAAAAGCCCTTCGTGGAATCACTTCCACCGTACACGGCACCGTCCACCGTAATCTGTGAAATACCCTTTGCATTTACTTTGGCGATCAGATCGTTCTCCCTGTTCTGATCCTCTGCTGCAATCAGTTTGTTAACCTTCAGCCTGCCACTATTGGCTGCATCATTAACAGCGGCTTTCACCACACCTCCATTCATCCATGCTTCCTCTCCAATTGTAACATTGGATGCCTCAAGCAGACCCTCGTTTAATTCCGTCCTTTTTATTGAAATATCTCCGGCTGCGCTGAGACCGGATTGTGTCAGGTTCAATTGGTAACCATTTACTTTACCGGAAACTGCAATATCCATATTTTCAAAAGCAAGTATTCCATTCTTTCCCTCAAAGCTGAGATCACCCTTCACCACCAATTTCATCCTTGTGCTGTCGCCTGAATTGGTTACCGATAATTTCTTAACATTTGAAGGGATCTTACCTCCGACCGCCTGATCAATTTCTTTTAAAAATATAATCTGATACTCCTTTTGATTATCCTTACCCAGCGTAAGATCTCTCTTTACCGAAGCAGAGACAGCCTCCAATGCAGACTGCCAGCTGCTGAAATATCCAATGTAATCATCTGTTATTCCTCCTGAAGATGTCACCTTAATGACCGGGCTTTCTTTTATGAGATAAATTCCATCCCCCTGAGTAATCAGATGTCCTATATTCTCCTCTATATTACTGCCGTCTCCGGCAATTAATTTTACCCGTCCGTCAGCGGCATTTCCTGTAACCTTCATGAGTCTTTTCAGCAAGGATGGTTTTTCACCGGTTAAAAGCATGATTTCCTCTGCTTCATAATTCTCTCCGGTATCTTTCACCATACGAAGCTTCACTTCTGCATTACCTGCTATTTCTCCCGTTACTGCTATCTGGGACAGTTGGATCATCTGTTTTTTTGCATCCTTACCCTTATACCGGCTCGTAGTTTCCAATATAACCTTTCCGGCCTGATCCAGTCCTCTTACATTTTGAAGGTTTAGTTCTCCCTTAGCCTGAACTGTATTTTCCCCCTCATTCACAAACAGGTTCTGAATATCCGCTTTCCCGGCCAGGTCTATAGATGAATTTTCAAGTACCAGACTCCCCCTGGGAGCTGTAACTGTTCCCAGCTCTATCTGCTTTGTACCAAAATCTTTCAATGCAAGGGTTCCTGCATTTCCAATCCGGATTCCACGCGTTGTCTGCTCTCCCTTATTGTCTACCTGCATAAATGACAGGTTGTTCCATTCCAGAGTTAACTGATCCGGTATTTTCATATCATCCTTATAAATTAATTCAGCAGTTACATTTTCAGCATTGCAGATAATCAGTGTTCCCTTTACTTTAGACGGAAGGCGCAGCGTATCCGGCTTTTCCTCTGCCTTTTTGCTGTCCCAGCCGGTATAATATACCCTGCTTTCCAATAACTGCAATTCATATACCGGATAGCTGTTTCCCATTTTATCCAGGTCACGAACCGCCTGATACCAGTTTTCCGCATAACTCTTAAATTCTGTTCCATCCTGCTTTCTCGCCTTAATGCATATTGCAAAATTTTCTTTTTTGCCTGCATAAATATATCCGGCAGCGTCTTTATAACGAACAACATCATTTAACTGCTTAATCGCATATCCGGCTTCCGTTTCTTCCACCTGTGCCGTGGTAATGATATCTGCCGAAAGGCCGGGAGCCTGAATTAACGGCACTCCCTCTGCCCGGTCTGTGAATGGGGTATCTTTCCCGGCTATCCGCTGACGATACAGATTCACGGATGTAATATCCGGTCTTAATACCAGAACCGTCAATGGTGCATCTGTACTTCTGTCCGAAGTTCCGGTCACCTTTCCCAATGGAGCCACATTTTTCGCAGATGTCTGTCTGATAACAAGGACTCCGTTCTGTCCATTTAATTTTTCGACAGTCATCTGACCTGTAACAATTACAGCAGAATTCTCCAGACTTCCCGGTACGGATGAACTGATATTCAACAAACCTGCGCTTAATGTTCCGGATACAAACAGCCTGCCATCTCCGGCTTCCTGTTCATCCTCATCTGCTCCAATACAAAGTGTTCCTATCCCCTTTACATTACCTGCTGCCGTGATTTCCGTATCGTCTGTGAGGCACAACATGGTCTTCTTATCACTGCCTGTAATGTTTCGGAACAGCGTTGACACATTTTCCTCCTGCTGAACATGTTTCAACAGAAGGGTTCCTTCTCCTTTTTTATTCGATTTCAAAGTGAGATCTATCTTATCATTCTGCGGAAGCAGATAAAGCTCTTCAAGGACAGTTCTGTTATTTACAACATCTACCCTGGCAAATGAAACCTTATGATGATTTCCTTTAACGGTAAAGGAATTACATTTATTTATAGCCGGCAGACTGAAAACACCCGGCGTTTTTATCTCTTTCCCTTTCTCATCCAGTCGTTTTGTATAAACAATGTCTGAAAGAACAGACATTTCATAATCCGTCTCTGAATTGCTCAAATAATTTATTTCCTGAACGGCCTGATACCAGTCAATATAATAGCTGTAGTTTTGAGAATTATTTTTCTCTTCCAGCTTCACCTGAATAAGTCCATTCGCAATATTCTCCTGTGTACCTTCATAAATTCCCTTCGCATGCTTCACACCAACAGCATCACTATTTCCAAAAGCAAATACAGACGCTGCCGCATTCTCAGCAATGAGATACTGGTTTTCCTTCTTAATATCTGACAGGTTCTCAAGCTCCCGGGCTCCTGCTTTTCCGATAAGCAGCCTTCCTTCCTCCTGCGAAGACACTTCTCCCTTAATAGTCACTCCTGCATTCATGCCAACATACAATGTGGATTCATCACCCTTACCCTCATAAGGTATATAATCCCTGATGTTGATAATCACCGTATTCTGACCCATTACTTTAAGAGCTGATGCCGTTCCTAACTGTAATGTACCGATATTGGATTTTCCCCAGATATCAAAGGTACTTCCTTCCTGCACCGAAAGACCGGCAAGATTCACATTATTGATCCGGGAGTCTTCTGCCATTTCAGAATTGCTCCAGAATAAGGATTGCTTTGTACCGGAAATATTCATTGTTTTTGAAGCGGTAATCACCTCAAACTCTATTCCTTCAAAAGCAGTATCTGTTTTAAGCGTTATGGAATTATTTAACCGTATTTTTATAATTTCATCAGCATTTCCGGATCTTAAGGTGACCATACCTGCATAGGTTGGCAGATTTAATTTCATACCCTTTTCATTGCCAATATCATCATATAAACTGATCATATAAGATGCCGATTTATCTTTTCTTCCATCCACATACTTTACAGCCTGCTCCAGATCCGTAAAGTTTGCAAGCGACTGTTCTTTCCCATTTTCCGACAGAAAAACTTCAACCGGCGCTTCTTTTGAATAATACACATAAATTCCGGTGCCCTTCTTCATCAGCCTCGGCCGGCTCTCTGCGCAGTTCTGTTCAGAAGCACAAAAGCTCACAGCATCTGCCTGACCGGCATTTACCAATATTCCTGCTGCTGCCGGTGAATCTTTTAACCACGGATACCCCTGTTCATTTAATACACTGATTTCTATCGGATTTTTATCATCATCCAGCACCACTGCCTTATTGACACACAGATATACACCGATCACTCCACCGGCCGTATCAAGCTTCTGATAGGTAATCAGCTTATTATCGGGAGTTCCACTTACAAGTGTTCCGTTAATCTGAAAATTCTCATATCCCTTGATTTCCGCATAGAACATATCTGTATTATTCAGATAAATACTATGTGCTTCCAATCGGGCCTTCTCTCCCGCTTCCGATCCTCCGTTTAATTCTGTTCGTCCATTTACCTCAAGCTTCCCCCGAATGTCACACTGACTTCCTTTCTCTATCCTGAAATCTTCTGATGTAACATTTCCTGATACACTGACATTTCCATATACGATAATTGCGGTATCTCCGGGTACCTCATAAAGGCTTCCCTGGATTGACAGATTTCTGATTTCCAGATCAGAATATCCTTTTATTTCCTCTTCAGCACCGGATTTTGTTATAAGCTGTACCTGATCCTCAGAATTCAGAGGACCTGTTATCATAAGCTTTCCGACATTGTCCGGAAGCTCCAGCTTATTCCTGACCCGTATATCCTTCGTCAATTCAATGACATACTCATTATCTTTACTTCCTGCAGCTTTCAATTCCCGTATTACGGCTTCTATTGATGCATACTCTCCGAGCAGTAAATTACTTCCATCCGCCATTCGCTGATACAAATTAATGGAAGCCTCCTTATCTACATTTTCAGTGATCACATTCATCCGGGGTGTGTAGCTTCCTTCCCGGCTCTCATATAAGTCAATATAATAGGGATTGTACTGTTGCTTAAAAAAACTCTCTCCCGGATTTGCCACATTTACGCTTTCATACACATACTCATACCCATTCGACATACTAAAGGTTGTGTCCATAAAAAGTTCAACCGACTTATCAAACGAAATCACAACAGAAAACCAATCGCCTTCTTCCACCGGCACTTCATCTGAAAACTCTATGGTATGATATCCTGCAAAAGAAGTTTCTCCACTCTCCGCTTCTTCCCAGACCGGTTCTCCACTGGTCGGATCTTTGACAACTCCCTCTACCATTTCCGGATTCTTATATACCTGTATCTGATATCCTATACCGGAACTCAGAGTATGAAATCCAACACCCGTTATTACTTCCGCACCATCCGGATTTGCTTTTGCTTCATAACACTGTGCAACTCCATATGTATAAACATATGTTCCATAGTGTACTCCACCACTATAATAATAGTTATTTTCTCCTTCTCTGATCGATCTTCCAACAAAAGCAGCCACATTTCCATTGTTAAATGAAACATCATAATAGGAAATATAAAAATATCCGGACATTCCAAAATAAGGTCCCCAGCTGTTTTTACACAGCCAGGCGCCATCCTGCTCCGGTTTTACTTTAAAATTATTCTTACTATAAGTGTCATCCCATCCAATTACTGTGATTGCATGATTCTGATATGATTCCGGACAATAATACGCTGCTGTCTCATAATTGTAGTAGCTGTCTACATGATAATAACTGCCATATACACTTCCATTTGCCATAATCAGCTGTTTTACCGCTTCCCGATCTGAAGCAGGCGCCATATAGCAGTCCTGTAAATGATAGGTATCCCCTGTCCAGGCATCCTCCGGTGTCAATGCTTCTCCCGCTGCATCAATGGTCTCACGGTCACTGCTTCCCGGGTAATCCGATTCTTTTACCGCCCCTTTCCAGTTAGACAGCGCCACTGTTGCCATCAACGCATTACCACCAAGATCCATATATCTGGTTCCGGATTTTTCCTTCACATAATCCCCGGTTGTATTGCCAAGTTTATCGGAACCGGTATGTGTCGAGAAATAAGCTAAATGCCATTCGGACAAGTCTATACTGTCTTTATCCTCCACACCCTGCATCAAAAGACTGCTCTCTAATGAAGCAATCGATGCATAAGTCCAGCAGGACCCATACGGAGACTGACTTCTGACATCTGTCGCCACATATCCATAGTCCCTGGAATCATACTGACTCGGAGTCTCAGCATAAAAACTAAAATCTGCATGATAATCTTCTACCGTTTCTTCCTTAGGTAATTCCGGCAAATAAGCAGGCACAGCTTCTTTCTGCTTTTCAACTTCTTCCTCTGTCATCGGACGTCCCAGAATATAATCAAGGTCTCCGGCCTCCGGTACGGATGATGGTGTCGGAATTTCTGTTTCCTCCGGAGACTCTGTTGGCTCTGCCGTTCCTTCCTCCTCCGGGGATTCCGATGGTTCTGCCGTTCCTTCCTCCTCCGGGGATTCCGTTGGTTCTGCCGTTTCTGTCTCCTCCGGGGATTCCGTTGGTTCTGCCTTTCCTGTCTCCTCCGGGGATCCGGACGGAGATGCTGTTGCTGTTTCCTCCGGCAGCCCGGACGGAGATGCTGTTGCTGTTTCCTCCGGCAATTCTGACGTAACTTCCTCTTTGGGTTCTTCCGCACGCACAATCGGAGTGGGTGTCAGACATCCCACTCCAATTGATATACTCATAAACAGTGCAAGTAATTTACAAAATCTTCTGTTTTTCATCCTCAGTTGTCTCCTGCTTACTCTTTACTCCACCATTTCATACTCTGTGATGCAATACTGAAACTAATTACCTTCGTTCCTCCATATTCACCTTTTCCTCTAATTGTAACCTTAGCCGTGCCTTTCTTTATATTGCTGACATAACTGTCTTCCACAATTTCAAACTGGTCATTCGAAAGAACTGTTTTTCCCATTTTAACTATGATGTCTTCTTTCCTTAAGGTAACCGCCTCACCTGTATAATAAAACTTTGTATTATATGCCACTCTGGCAGATGAAATATTCATATTCTTTGCAATAATCCGGAATGTTGTACTGCAGGTTCCTTCGTAATTGCCTTTTCCGGTTACCGTCACCTTAATTACAGCTCCAGCCTTAGGACAATCTTTCTTAGAAAGAATCGTTCCATTTACATCCTCATAAGTAAACTGTGTTTCATAGTCTTTTCCTTTTTGCAGTTTTTTACCGTTCAAATCTGTTAATACCGGCGTACTGAAAAATTTTCCTGCTGATTTATTTTCCACCATATCGGGTGCAGTCATCTGCATCATTGCAAGATTCTGCTTTGTAATCAAAAATTCAATGGTTCGCTTTCCAGTGAAATTTTTCTTTCCCGTCACAGTAATAAGCGGGTTTTTCTTTGCATTGGAGGATTCCGATTTATTATTAGCATAAGTTAAGCTGTAATCCTTTCCCTCCTGTAAACGATTTCCTTTATATGTGACGATAACCGCAGGCTTCGCTCCATCTTTTTCATAGCTTTGATTACGGTCTCCATTTGCAAATTCAATACAGAAATCGGAATCATTCGTTATATTACAAGATTTGATTTTGCAATTTTTCGTAATCGTTCCCGTATAAGATCCTATTCCTGTTATGATCACCTTTGCTGTTCCGGCATCACAATTCTTTTCATAGCGAACTGAATAGTCCTTTCCCTCTTCCGCAACCGGATTATTCTTTGCATCTGTAACAATTACCTTAGGGAACTGATATTCACCATTATAAACAAGTTCCGGCACTGTCACCTTCCAGCCTTTTATGGATTGCCCGACAATCTTAAATTAAACCCTGCGCTCTCCGCTATAGATTCCTTTTCCTCTGATCAGAATTTCATGTGTGCCAATTTCCGTGTAATCGTCCTGATCAGAATAAATGACTTCATAGTCCTCCCCCAATACCAATGATTCTTTTTGGAACCTAAGCTGAAGCTGTTCTCCGGTAAATTCAATTTTCTTTCCCTGATATCTCTGATCTGCAATCTTTCCTATCGTAACTTTACTGAGCAGACGTTCCTGCACCGGATCTGTAGTATGAAAAGATATGCTGCGCTCTCCCGAAAAATTACTTCCGGCTTTTGCTTTTATTATAATGTTATAATCTCCGGGTTCTGCATATGCACCCTCCCCACTATCCGGATACTCAACTATATAATCCCTATTCTGTCCCAATTTCTTACCATTCCAATATACCTGTGGTAATGCTTTGATGTACTTTCCCTTATTATAGGCAGCCGACAAATTATCAATGATAATATCTTCATCTGAGATATTTTTAGGTGCTATTTCGAAATTGCATACCAATTTTCCTGCAAAGTTTCCCTTACCCGTTATTTGAATTGTCGGTTTTTTATTATTTGAACTTTGAGTTGAATTCAGGTATGCCCTGGTATTATTCTGATAAGTAATACTATAATCCGTTTTCGGATCCAATAATTCACTTCCATAATAAATATCTATCACAGGCTTTATTGCTTTTCCTGTATATTCCTGTGTAGGAATAACATTATCTTCTGAAGCTCCTTCTGATTTAAACCAAAGTCCCCGTTCATCTTTCCATTTTGCATATAATGTCAAATCGCCCGTGCTTCCGCTTTCAATGACAGAAATACTGTTTCCGGTAAAATCTTCCTTTTCATACCACCCAACAAACTTATACCCATCACGTGTCGGTTTTTTTAATTCTATGGCAGGCGATTCTACCGTATAAGTACCCGGATTCTCCGATTCCATAACTCCATCATTCAGTTGATAATCAATTTTATACCTGATGGTTTCATATTCCGCATGAATATCCATATCCTGCTGAATATTGGTATAATCCTCTTTCCAACCTATGAATTTATATCCATTGGGAACCTGAAAACTTCCTTCCTTAGGTGCAACCGCATCTCTTCTTGCCTTAATAGACTGAACGCTGATCGGAGCAGCATTCTCATTCCCAATGAAACGCACTGTATAAACCGGCGCTTCTACCGTAACTTCTATTTCTGCTGTGATAATACGATCTTTATGATCGTTCACCCTGGCTGTAATGATTGCAGTTCCTTCCCGCACTGCTGTAATCATTCCATTGTTATCCACTGATGCTGTCTGTGGTGCATCGGAGCTCCAGGAAATATCCTTTTCCTCTCGTAATGTCGGTATCTCTTTTACTCCGATGCTCTTTTGTTCTCCCTCCAGCATCGTTATGCTATTTTGCTCAAGCAAAAGATTATTCGTACAAACCTGATACTCTGCTGTTACTACTTCACTCGGATCCTCGTTTTCCAATATTGCCACAGCTTTAATCACTGTATCCTTTGTCAAAGAAATCGGTTTATCATATTTCTTTGTACTTTTTGTTACTTTTAATGCCGGTTCACTTCCATCCATTGTATAATAAATATCTGCTCCCGCTTCCGCAACAATGGTAACGGATTCTCCTGAATCAATCGTCCTGGACGCCGGATTAAATATCGGATTATCTGTCTTGCGACGCACTGTAACACTACAAGCAGACTGTTTTCCATCTACTGTGGCTGTAATGACACAGGTTCCCTTCCCTATGGCAGTAACCAGGCCCTCTTCCACAGCAGCAACATTCGGATCACTGCTCTGCCATTCTATAGCACGTCCTGCTGCTGCCGAAGGAAGAATCTGTACCTCAAGCTCAAACTTTTCTCCCATTCCCAATGACAGCTCTGATGGCTTCACTGTTATTTTCGATACCGATACTGCATGATCATTTAATAATTGAGTTGTTAAAGGTGTCTCTTTAACAGACTGGTATTGAGTATAAAGAACATAGTACACCAGACCCTCCCGATATGTAATTCCGTATACCGATCCGGCTGTTCCGCTCAGCTTCTCTGTTTCCTGTCTTAAGTCATCTCCGTCATAGGTAATACTATACACATAATCCGGTGTGTTGAAGTAAAGCCGGTCTCCCAGTGCAAACAAGCCCGAATAGGAGGCTGTATAATAACTTGACGGACTATTTGTCGGTCTCCACGTATCAGAAATAACATATATGCTGCTTTCTTCCCCCGTAGTATATCCACGCTTTGTAATTTTCCTGGTGTTCCGATTCACATAATAAAAATTATTATCCTTAATGACAAAAGGTGAATTAATGTCAACCCAGAATGCATTATCATATGTTGTATCATCGGCAACCAGATTAACGACCTGATTACGATAGGTAACCTGCCACCCATAATGATCACGGCTGGATTGAAATGCTTCATCACTGACGAACATATACTTATGTCGTGCATAGCCAAGTCTGTCCTGCAAAGGATCATCCCAGGTAGTATCAACCTGATAGTACTGTCCATTTAATTCAACTAAATTCCAGGCATGATTCATTTGACTGCTCGTAACCATATAGCAATCAATACCTGCCTGATTTAACAAATACTTATAAGCCAATGCATATCCCTGACATACTGCTTTCCGATCTACCAGTACTGCATATGCATCATAAACCGTATCCGGATATGTGTTGGAATCTGTATAATACTCACAATTCAAAACCAGATAATCATGTAATGTGATCGCCTTCTGCATGTCATCCATATTGTAGTCAAGACTGCTTAATGCCTCATTTACCGCATCCTGAAAGACTGCATCGTCATATCCGGCATTATATGTTGCTGCAATTTTCACGCAATATCCGGATGATGAATAATAGGTATAGGTATGCCCTACATCAACCGCATAAAGATCCGGATGTTCGTTTACTACCCCAGAAACAAGTGTTCCTGCATAGGAGGATGGAATATTATATTGAGACAGGGAAATATCTGTTTTTCTGGCCTTGAACTGTTGATATAAATATGCATCAATCTGATTCCAATCAATAGCCTGTACCAACCCCATTGGATCCGTAGAAGAAGGAGCATTATCTTCAACTACATCAAATGCACCTTCCTGATAAACCAGACCGGCATTTGCGCTGACATATTCCTCCTGCACTTCCGGTATATTCTGCGGAGCTGCTGACGGTGTCGGTGTTGCTGACGGTGTCGGTGTTGCTTCTGTGTTTAGTTCATTGTCCGTGTCTTCACCGGTTACATCCGTTGTCTCCTGTGGTATTTCAGGTGATGTCGTGCTCTCCGGGTCTGATATCTCCTCGTCTTTCTCATCCAGATTCTCATCCGGAGTTTCTATTGGAGCATTAGTTGGCACTTCACTATCCGTGTTCCCTTCATTTTGCTCAGGCATTTCTGTATCCTTGCCCTCTGTATCTTCTGTATCTTCTACATCTCCTGTATTTTGTTTATCCTCTCTGCCTGTTGCGACTTCCCCCTCAGGAATATTGGCCGCAGTCACTGATATCGGCTGCATCAAAAAAGATTGAATCATTAAAACAAGGATCAGCAGATAACTCATTTTCTTCTGCATATTCTTCCCCTCTCTCATTCTGTGTATCACTCGACTCTGTTAATAGAAAAGACGTATCCATCTGACACGTCCTTTCCCTGTTGCTATTTTCTCACGGTTACATCTACCTTGAAGGTTGTTCC
>ERZ1034998.804-NODE-804-length-19573-cov-126.156061_pt1 | contig 19573 bp, 27 predicted proteins | sample MGYA00520621_ERZ1034998 | MGnify/ENA primary metagenome ERZ1034998 (study PRJEB33766, sample SAMN09781748) | gut metagenome | biome: gut microbiome | host: Homo sapiens | place: Madagascar | study: EMG produced TPA metagenomics assembly of the PRJNA485056 data...
AAGCAGAAGTAAGCAGTGCTTGGTTTTGCTTGATTTTTTTTAAGCAGAAGTAAGCCTATATTCTATACTCTGTATATATGTTTATCTTTCTAACGAAATCTAAACATAAGAAAAACACAGAAAAAGAATTTTCCGTGTTTTCGTTTTGTGCGTGTGTTGTCTTTGTCTGTTTCGTTTTTGATTTTAGCAGACTTCACCAGATGCAAGGCAACGAGCACAAGCAAGACGGAGCGAACATTACAGCCCGGACCACACAAAAGCCGCTTTTATTCTTGAAGCGGTTTTAAAGTCTGTTTTGTGTGTCTGAAAGACTTGCAAAATACAACACACGGCAAAGAATTGCGTCCAACGTGGTTTTCCTTGCGTCTAAGCGGTTTTATTTACAAAATAGTGTAGTTATTAGTCCAACTTTGAAATATGCGCTTAAAACGCTTTAAAATGCGTTTTCTTTACATTCGGGATTATTCTTAACTTTTGGCAAAATGTTGCAAAACACCGGACCACTACAAATTGCGCTTGCCTGATACGCTTCTACATACAGATAAAGCCAACACGAACATTCACAAGACAGAAAGGAATTTTTACACATCGGAATTCCGTGTATGTAAAATCCAAGGCAAGAAATTTGTCCGAAACACAATACAGGCGAATAAATTCGATTTTTAGCGGTTTCCCTTTGATTTGGCAGCGTTTCACAGCAAAAACGAACAACTACAAGACTAACGAAAAATAACCGCTTAGAACGCAAATAAATGCGCTTAAGGATTTAAAAACAAGATTACAAGTATACACAAAAACTAAGATTTAATTAATTTAACTAATCAATCTATTAGTATAATTAAAGTTAAATACTAAACAAAACCACAAGAAACTAATAGATTTTATTAATCTTTTGATTATCTTTGCAAGCGAAATTAATAACAAACTAATAATTTATTAATGTTGATTATGGAAGAATTATCAAAGACAAACAAAGAGGCATTAACTCTTAGAGAAGCAGCCGAGTACCTTGGTATTGCGGAGTCAAGTTTAAGGGGTATGGTAAGACTAAAGGAAATACCCTATTACAAAACGTGCCGTAGGCGCATATATTTTGATATAAACGACCTCCGCAAATATGTTTTTGGAACAAGAATTGAAACAAAGGCAGAACTCGCAGCAAAGGCAGAACTCGCAGCGCTCAACAAGTAATTAACAAAAAAAGAAAGGAGTTTACAACAATGAAAACAGCAAACTATCTACCACACACCCCTATGGAGATTTTGTCGGCACTCGCTTTTGTGTTCGCCGTTTACTTGATGTTTAACGCTTAACATTCAGAAATATGGCAAATTATGGTACAGATGGAATTGCGCTTTTTATTCGCATCCAAGCGGATTGGCTCTCAGCCTTAGAAACATTAGGCGAACACGACTCGTTCCAAGTTGTTGTTGCCCTTAGGGAGTTTGTCTTTTCGGGTGAAGAATATCCCGACATACCGAAGGATTTTAATAAAGCGCAACAAATTGTATTTGAAGGAATTGTTGCAAATATTATCAACAACAGCGGAGAGGAGTGTGATTATGAGTAACGTTAAAGGAAATTCTTTGCATTTAGAAGATGCCGACAAAAAGATATTCATGCCTTTCGATATAGTCAATTTTCTAAAATTAATGACTTGGGAGGAATGCCAAACTTTTTTTGATTGTGCGTGTTATCTAATGGATAAAAAGCCGTTGCCGACAAATATTTCAAGAGCGGTAAAAATGAGTGTGTTGCATTTAATTTCGATGCAAAAATTTGCACCGGATTACGAAGAAGAAAGCGAGGGATGAATGGAAAACAAAGAAAAGACCCATGGCTTTTTTTGTCGTGAAACCTTTATGGAGCAAATACAGCTATTGCAAGAAGCAAGGCAATGTGTGGAGCTATTTGCGGCGGCCTTTGCATACACAAAGGGCGAGAAATACGAAATAAAAGACGCTTTCGTAAAAATGGCTTTTTCCTCATGGAGAACGGTTTTTGATTACGACAAAAGAGAAGCGGATTTGTATCATAAGATGAAATCGGACGCAGGAAAAATAGGACAAAAAACTATGCGTGAAAATATGAAGCGCAAACGTGAAGCCGAGCAACAGCAGCAATCCGAGCTATTCAAAGAAGAAGCAGCAAGCGAGGGAGACAACGTTCCACTGGTTGAAGCCGAAGAAGTAGAGCCATATCCCTTTGAGGTTTTTTGGCGTGAATACATTTCACACAAGGACGAAAAAAATGCACGGATTATATGGAAACATCTTTCAAACGATTCGCGAAAAAAAGCAATTAATGGTGCAAGAATATACACTCAATATGTTTTGGCCCGCAAATCTAAAGACCCGAAATTCGATGCTATATTAAAATCTTCAACGTTTCTAAAAGATGCACATTGGAACGATGAATACAAAGAAGAAGAATTAACACCGCAGAACTATGGAAATAACAGAAGCTATCAAAGCGACTATGAACGCCGCAAACAGCAGCAAAACGCAGTGCTCACTGACTTTATGGCAGAAGCAGCCGCAAGAGTGCAAGCTATCGAAGATGCAAAAAACAGAGTTGAAAACATTTAAAGATTGGTGGCCAAACGTGCAAAGTTTGCAAACGGCATTTCAACCGAAAAATTGTTGCAAAGTACTTGCAAATGAAGTGAAAGCTGCAACAGAGTGGCCGCAAGTAACATTAAATCAAATCGGTGTAATATATCATAACAACGATTTGTCAATGTACTTTGTACGGCTTATGTACTCCACGATATACGCACAAGTCAATAACGGCGTAATTAATAATAACAGCGTATTGGATATGGAGTGTGGAATTTTCCTTGCAAGATATGGACACACCTGCACAATGTTTGATTTGATGTTATATATGGCAACATATCGTAACACATACAAACCCGACTATGTAAGTAACGGCGATTTGTCGGATATTATAAAGCGTTTTCCCGAATATATGAAGCACAAAGCATTGATAATGGAAGCGCACAAGCCGCAACCGAAAACAGAAGCACGTACAAGCGAGAAGACACAACCTACAGGAGAGAATAAGTTGGAAGTCTATCTAATAAGAGCCGCAAAGCGTGGCGACAACCTGCTAAAAAGTGCCTTGTGCGAAATGGGCATATTTTCAAAAAAGCACGCACAGGAGTTAATGGACAAATACGGTCCGCAAGCATTTTAATAACAATCAAAAATAAGTATTATGGAAGTGAAAGAAACAGAACAGCAAAACGAGTTGAAAGAACTTGTAAGGGACATTTTCAAAACCGCCTTAAAGCTTTACGAGTTTATAGACAAAAAAGCGGACAAGCAAAGCGCAAAAACGCTAATCAAAGTTGCAAACAACTTGGAGCAGTGCAACAAAGAGATGGCTAAACTTGTAGATGTACAATCTATAATTGAAAACATGCCACCATTTTAGCGCAGCGGCACGTCCAAACAACTCACATATAACGCAACTTTAAAACATTAAGACAATGACAATGAAAGAAGTTTTGAACTCCGAGGAGTGCAAAGATTTGCGCATCCTTTTGGGCATCACTAACACCCTTATTAAGCGTGTGAACGCTATAGAAGAAAAGAGCGACACAAACGACTTTGCCGAAGTAGATGCGCATTTGTGTGCCGTGCAAATGAAGTTATGTGCCTTGCACGGCAAAGCAATGAACGACACACTAAACGTGGCACGTGAAATTGAGCAGGAGGAGGGATATAGTATACACCATTTAAGCCGCCCCACACTTGGCAGCAACAACGACACGGAAGCAACATCAACAGAAGAGCAGGACACGAAAGAGCCGTAAAACGTCATATTTTGCACCTAACGGGTTTTCCTCGTTGAGGCTATAAACTATAAGGACAAGCGAGGAAAACCCCTTAAAACGAAAATCCCGACAAAATAACTATGAAAGCGTATGAAAGAAACATCACAAAAAGCCATTATCCTGGCAGAACTGAAAGACGGCAAGAAGGTAACAGCACTTGAAGCATTTAAACTTTGCGGTAGTCTTCGTCTATCTTCCATTATCTTCGATTTGCGAGATAAAGGCTATAACATCACTACCACAATGGTTGAGCGTAACGGCAAGCATATTGCCGAGTATTCACTAAAAGACAGAAAAGAGAATGGCAGCGACAAAGACAAAGAAGCAGACACAAGCAAATAAACGCTTATTGCTTGAACAAATAGAACTCAATGAAGGGCAGTTAAACGGACTGCCCTCTAACCCTCGTTTTATCAAGGACGAAAAGTTTGCATCCTTGGTAAAATCAATACAAGACAGCCCCGAATTTTTGAAAGCACGTCCTTTGCTTGTCTATCAGATGAAGAACGGCAAGTATATAACAATAGCCGGAAATATGCGCTTACGAGCTTGCCGAGAAATCGGAATGAAGGACGTTCCATGCTATATATTCCCGAAGTCAACGAGCGTGAAAAAATTACGTGAATACACGCTAAAGGATAATATGGCATACGGACAAATTGATTGGGAGAATATTGCCAATGAATGGGAGCCCGAAGAACTGAAGGAGTGGGATTTCGATATGCCCGAGGACTGGATGCAAGAGCAGCCCGAGCCGTTGATGGGCGAAAATCCACCCGAGGAGTTGACAGCAGACGAAAAACAAAAACCTTTTTGTATAAAGATAGTTTGCGAGAATGAGAACCAATTGCAATCTTTTGTGTATGACATTCAACAGCTAATAACGGACAAATATCAAACGGCCAATTATTCAGTAAGCGGGGGCGAATTATGATAACAATCAAGAAAGCGAGCAACAAGGCCATTGCATACGCCTGTAAATACTACCACTATGCCGGACACTCGCCGGCTGGGAACGTGCTTGGATATAGCGTTTTCAATGATGATGAATTTTGTGGCGTTGTCACTTTCGGCAGCGGTGCAAACAACAACATCGGCACAGCCTACGGACTGAAACAGGGCGAGGTTTGCGAGCTTACCCGAGTAGCACTCAACGGCAAACAGCCGACAACCTCACAAGTGGTTGCAATGTGCTTGAAACGCTTGAAGAAAGATGCGCCTTTAATACGTTTGGTTGTAAGTTATGCGGATGCCGACCAAAAGCATTTCGGCACGATATATCAAGCGACAAACTGGCTATATGTCGGCACGAACTTACAGAACGTGAAAGACGGTTCTTATATCATACACGGCAAGCGTGTACACGGCCGCAGAATATCCAACTATGTACGAGCAAAGGGTGGTTTGCACGGTCTTACACGCTTGCAATTTGTGCAAAAGTATTATGACAGGAACGCCACAGAGTATGTAACACACGGCAAAAGAAAGTACTTAATGCCATTGGATAAACGCTTACACAAGCAATTGCAACCGCAAGTGAAACCGTACCCGAAAGACCCCGATAAACTCACGTACAAAGAAACTCACCCCGAACAATACAAGAAACCAAAGTAAATAAAGAAAGGAGTAACAATATGGCACAATTCAAGAAGGGAGAAAGCGGAAATCCGAAAGGAAGACCGAGAGGAAGCACAGTCGAGAAAACAAAATACATTCGGGATTGGCTTACGTCGCTAATCGGCTCAAATGCGCAGTCTTTGACAGAAAATTTCAAACATTTGCCAAGCAAAGACAAGTGGCGAGTTATAACCCAGTTAATGCCGTATGTCATACCGAAGCAGACAGAAACGAAGCTAAAAGCGGACGTTAATTTCTCGCAACTATCGGATGAACAAATAGACAGCATAATAGGACAAATTTCTGAAAACATATCAAACGATGAATAACGAAGAAAAGGTAACGCCAATATCATACGATTGTAAACGTCTGTTACTTGAAGTCTTGACACACGGATATATAACAGACAAACAAAAGACAAGTCTTGCAAACTTCTTTAATGTTGAAAGAATGCAATTGGTATATGTTTCAAGTCCTGCAAATCTTGACGAGATAAAAAAAATATACGAAGAAGTAAAGGCAGAAGCAGAACGGAAAAGAATTCCTTCTCCCTTACTTGCAGAAATCAATAACGAAACAATGGTTTTATGAGCGTATGGCAAACAAGGACAATACAAATTAACGGTGTAGATGTCACTTACAGAGTAACACCGAGTTTAAAGCACGTGCAAGTATTGTTAAACGATAATTTTGCATCCGCAGAAGAATTTTTAAGTTTACGCTCCATGCTTTCGGGATTGCTAAGTTATAGAGAAATCAAACATCAAAAGAACGTGAAACTTGGTGCACGTATTAACAAATTTAGCAAAGTGAACAAAGCGGCAGCAGCCGTAAACATTACGCTAACAATGCAAAGCGAAGTAGTTAAACAAATAGTAAATGAATTAAAACAAGAAAGAAATGAAAGAAGAAACAAAAGAAACGACATTCTCCCCAATATTTGTTGGCGAGAATAGCGTAGCAAAAATCGAACGTATGCGTAATTTGCGCTCTCAGTTGTACAATGCACGGAGTTTTATTCCGCTTATCAAGGATGCAAATTTGCCGATAACACAGGAAATTGTGCTTGATTGTCTTACAATCACAAAAGAACAAGTTTGCACATATCCGACAGACGAAAAAGGCAATATTTCAGAGCTGGGACAACCTTCAATTATTTACGAGCGTTGCCCGAGTATTGACGCAGAATTTGCAAAGCAAATGGAACTTGCAACAGAGGGCAAGCCAAAAGTAATCGCCAATATATTTAAGTCTGAAATCGAAAGCACGGCAACAGCATTCAAGGAAAACGTTTTTAAAGTATTCGCCAATTTGGGCAGCAACAGCAAGGAGGACACCACAGAACTACAAAAATACGTGTTTGTTGACGGTGACGAAATCAAGCTACCCGAAGACATAGAAGAACGTGTAAAGCAAGACACGGGCGTATTTTGCAAGACGGAAGAACAGGCACAAGCATTTGAAGCGCACAAACAGGCAGCGGACGCAATAAACGCTTTCCTTGCACATTTCCCAGAGCAATACCGCCCATACACGCTCGTAGGAGTCGGAAACCTTTTTGCGTTTGACGAAATGGGCAACGTATGTGCGCAATTAATAGATTATTCACTTTATATTTAACACAATTAAAAACAGGAGGAAAATATGTATAAGACTTTTAAAGAAAAAAAGAAGCTAACGGAGATGCTCGCAGCGTACAAAAAAGAACTTGCCGAGCTATACACAAAAGCCGTGGCAGCAGCGAGAGCAAAGAAAGTAGACGAATACCGCCAGATATTGAAAAAGGGCGAATTAACAGAAGCGGAACGCCAACATTATATTGATTTAATCGTTTCGCCTGATGCAATCGCTACCGAGTTGTTGGACGTAGATTATGGCGAAAATGCAGACAGAGCCGCAGAACTCGCCACATTTATACAGCATCCCGAAATGGTGGAAGAGCAGACCGAGCAAGAGGATTTTCTCAAGCGCATGGAGGGTTTTGCGCAGCGTAACGCACCAAAAGAGTTGTTGGACGCAGACAGAGCCACAGCCCCCATCCTGTTGTATACACAGCATTCCGAAATGGTGGACGAGCAGACCGAGCAAGAGAATTTTATCAAATTCATGGAGGGTTTTGCGCAGCGTAACGCACCAAAAGAGTAACAGACAATAAAAATATATCATTATGGATTTTACAAAGCGTATTACTATAACCGCCGTACTTGATGAAAACGGCGTTCCGAAGCAAGAAACAGCGAAGTTTGAAGCCTTTGACGATATGGAACCGTCCTCGGAGGTTGGCTTTGTTTGCGAAGATACAACGAAGCGAATAGCAGCTATATTTAAAGCTATCATTCCACCCGAACAACTTGCACGAATAAAGGCAGAACTTTAAATCCTTACGCCTAAGCGCATATCCTTGCACGGATGATAAATTACACGTCTGAAAAAGGAAAACCGCTTAGGCGTAAAATCTTTGAAAAATAACAGAATATGGAACATTTGGCGGCAATAGAATGGCACGAAGGTAATTTTCATTTGTACGTTTACCGTGACACAACGGACAAAGATTTGTTATTTCATACTTTGCTAATAGATGAAGTAGCAAAAGAAATCGGTTTTAAATCTAAAAACGAGTTACTTTGCGCATTAATGAGCCGTGAAGAACTCGCAATGATGAAAAGTTATGGAAGCTACAAATCCTATTTGTGTGTAACTGACAGCGAATGTCCGACATATACAGAAGTAATTAAAGCACTAACTAAATAAGTAAGTTATGAATAAAGAAAAGAAAGTATATATAACATTCCAAAAGAAATGCAAAGACATAGATATAACATTTCGTAAATGGATAAACGAAGAAAGAGTGGAGTTTTTGCTGGATAACAACGCTGCAAAATTTCTTGGCTTTAGAAACAAAGAATGTTTAATTAAAAACATTCTTGACACAAAGGCTATTAACTACAGCGAAGAAGATAAAATTTGGCTTGAATGGGATGAAAATACAAACACAATAAAAAGCATAACACAAAGCAAGCCAACAAAAAACGCCAAATAATCAACTTTTCAACATCGTACGACACAACACTAAAATATAAAAGATATGGCAGCAGACGAAATTTTAGGAATAAGCGGACAAATAGATATTTCTGACATTCAGAAATCATTTGACACTCTATTAGGCGACCTTGACAAACTTGGCGCAAAAACAGACAGCCTAAGCGCACGAATGTCAAAAGCGTTAAACGAAATTGCACAAAGTTCCGAGATAAACAGCAAAAGCACACAACAGGCTTTTAAAGAACTTAACGCAATTATAACAGAAGCGCAAGAAAAACTAACAGCAACACCAAAAAAAATACAGAATGTTTCTTTGGAGTTATCAAACGCCACTACAACGATTGAAACACTTAAAGAGAAACTTTCTAAAGTGACAGCCGGAACAGCCGAATGGGAGACTATTAATAAAATGCTTGAAAACCAAGGCAAGACGGTTGAACGACTTAAAACACAATACACAACACTAACAGACACTTTTGCAGACGCACAAACAGCGGCCAATGTGCTCAACACGGCAATGGATGCTATTAATGCAGCTCGTTCCATATCTAATACAGCAACAGGCGCTAATGCCGGACTCCATGTCGGAGTAGCCGCAGCCGTAGGCACAGAAAGTGTGGCGCACGGTGTCAATGCCGAGAAAATAGGCACAGAAACACAGGCGGTAAAAGATAATACACAAGCATATCAGAAAGCGGCAGAAGCAAACCAGCAACGAACAGAAACGGCAAACGCAGAAGCGGCAGCACTTGACAAACTTACAGAACGTATTTTGCAAGGCAAGACAAGCGAAGAGGAATATATTAAAGCAAAAGAAAGCGCAGAAGCACGTTATCGCCAGCTAATGTCCGAGCAAACGGATTTACTCGAAAAAGAGAAGAAGGCAAGAGAGGCAGCATATACATTCAAAATCGTTGATGGCAACATTGTTAACAACAATAACGATATTACCGCACGTGCAGCCGATGCACTACTTGAGCGTGCCAACAGACTGAAAAACGAAGCAAACGAAATTGCAAGCAGTTTGCAACGACTTTCCGAGGCATACACATCTACAGCGCAAAAAGCAGAAGCAGAACAAAAACGAGAAACCGAAAGCACAAACAAAACGCTTGATGCAATACGAGCTAAAGAAGACGAATTAAAGAAACTGAACGAGCAACTGGAGCAGATGCAAGCCCACCATGCAAACGGATGGGGCGGTGACTTCATTTCTACGATGCGCAAGGGGGACAACCCATTTACGACAATCAAAGACTATTTTGCCGAAGGTGACGCAATCAAGGAAAAGCAACAGCAAATTGCCGAAGTTACGGCACAGCTTGAAAAGTTGCGCACGGCTACAGAAGAAACAAAAACGGCTTCCACCGATATGTGGAGCGGAATGTCAAAGAATGACATTGCAACCGTAATACAAGAAGATATAAACCAATTGAAGATACTTAAAAGCGAGTATTCTGAAATTGCGCAGGTTTACGGAAAGGACAGCGACAAGGCTAAAGAAAACAAACAGAAGCAAGAAGACATAACCCGAGAAATAATCCAAGGTAAGGAAAAATTGCGTGAAATGGGAACTTCTTACGAAGATGTTGCCAAAGCAGCCAAAAAAGCAGCAAAGAGCACTGGAGAAATCGGAGATAAAGCAAAAGAGAGCACGGGCAAAATAAAGGGAATAATTGACAAGTTAAAATCATTCCTTACTAAAGGTCTATCCCTTGACGGTGTTTTGGGCTTAGTGTTTTCTCCAAAAGGCGCAGCACTCGCAGGTATTACAGCCGTAGCTGGTGGTATGAAGTGGCTTTCACAGCAAGCGGAGTCTTTGCGTGTGGCAATGGGACCGTTAAAAACTTATCTTGACGAAGGAGTATTGGAAGACTTGCGCCAGCAATTTGTTGCGCTTGAATATCAAAGCAGCCACAGCGCAGAGGAAATGGCAGCAGCAGGAACACGATGGGTAAAATACTTTGAGGGTTTGCGAGGTAACGCAGACGCTATTTCCGAGGTTACAAAGTCTTCAAACGATTTTGCAACCGTACTTGGCACAACTTCGGAAAAAGCGGCTGACTATCAATTGAGAATAGCTGGAGCATACCACCAAACGGCACTTGAAGCAGAAAGCAACAGTACTATTATAATAAACGCTTCCAAGCAGTCAACGGCAAAATATGAAGAAATCGCACAGGCTTTGGCTTCATACGCTAACAGAGCACAAAACGCAGGAGCTTCCCTCAAAGAATTTGCAGCAGCAACAGCCTATGGTAGCAGTACTTTTGGAAGTGCAAGCGAAGCGGCATCTACTTATGTTATGATGTTAACCCGTCTTGCCTCGCAGTCTAAAAACGAATACAACCCGGCGGTTGTCGGTGTAACCAAAGCACTGGAAAACCTGTCAAAGTCAAACGAACTCAATAATACATTAACAACACTACTTGGCAAACGACAGGCTTCACTTGCAAAAGTGTTTGTGCAAAACGCTGCCGCCATTGCGAAAATGCAAGAAGGTTTAGACAACGAGGCAAGCGCAGCAGCAGCCGTGGCAGCGGCAGAAGGCAAGGTGGAGAACAAGGAGAAGCAATTGCAAAACGCAAAAAAAGCACTTGCGCACGAAGTAAACGCAAATCTTACTCCGGCGTATATAGGTTTTATCAATACTTGTGTTGATGTAGTTAAGGGCATTGGAAATATAAGCTCTACAATCAAAAACGGCTTATCTTCTACACTTTCATTCATCAATACTATTGATAACGCCATAAAAGAAAGTACTATATATAAATTGTTTGGTGGTAATGTTAATCTTTCACCGAAAGACGCTAAGAAATACGAGTTTACAAAAGGTATGAACAAATATTTGGATAGCTTGGATGAAAATTCTTGGTGGGACAATCATTTCAACAAATACGGAGTTTCTGTAAAAAAGAACAGAGAAGAACGAAGAAACACGGTAAAAAAACAGATAACAGATTTGTATAATAAAAATCTAAAACAATATGGTGCACAATCACCAGGCAAGGCTATGCTTGCAACGCTTAATGCGTACAATCATTCAAATCTGTTTGACGGCAACAGAAATCTGTATACAGGCGAGCAAGTAAGGCAGATGGTTGCAAAAATGATGAACTCCACAAGAGTTCTAAATAACGCAAAAACAACGGGCGAAGCTCTATCTTTAGGCGAGCAAAATGGCGTAAAGGGCAAGAGCGGAGAAAACAAGTTGAAACAATTACAAGAACAGCAACGCAAATTCCGTGAGGAAGAAGCAGAACGAGAAGCGAAAGAACTTGCCAACAGCGAAAAAATAAAATGGGATTTATATGTAGCAGAACAGGAAAATGGCATTGTCAAAATGACGGATGTCAACGAAAAAGAAAACGCACAAAGAAAACTGGATTTTGAAAAGAAGAAACACGAAATTGAAGAAGAACGAAAGACTTTGCTGCAACAAAACATCCAGACGGCAAAGGCACTCTATGAAAAGAACCCCGACAACAAGGGCAAGGAGGTTTTTTATGCTTCAGGACTTGACAAGAATGTAAAATTGACAACCGAGCAAGTGCAATTAATACGAACAAAAATAAATACACTTAATGCCGAATATGAAAACGAGAGCAAGAAACGTTTACAGGAAGAATTACAAAGTCTGTACGACTATTTGAAAGAATACGGAACCGTACAGGAGCAACGTTATGCAATCGCCAAAGAATACGATGAAAAGATACAGAAAGCGGCAAACGACAACCAAAAGAAGCTATTACAGAAGCAAAAGGAGTCCGCATTGTCGCAAGTGGATGCACGTAATTTGGCATTAAACATTGATTGGGGCGCAACTTTTCAAGGTGTCGGGAATGTTCTTGGCGACATTGCAAAGGACGTTTTGTCAAAAGTAGAGGAATATATGAAAACGGCCGAGTTTAAAGGCTTGGACGCTTCTGACAAAAAAACTTATGTTGAATTACGCCAGAATTTGAGAAATGAAACGTCAGGTGGTACAAGTCCCTTCAACTTGTCGGCATGGAAAAATATTGCACAACAAGTAACGGCATACCAAAACAGCGTGAAGAAGCTAAAAGAAGCAAGCGAGGCACACACGCAAGCGTTAAAGAATTTGGAAAATGCCGAACAAGAAATGAACAAGGCCACGACAGAAAAGGCAAGACAAATTGCACAAGTTAAGGTAATTGTCGGCAAAAAAGCCGTGGAAATGACAGGCGAAACACAGCAAAACGCACAAGAAGAAGTAAATAAAGCCCAAAGCGATTTAGCCGACAGCACAAACAAAGCCGCCGAAGGTATGCAAAATTTCCAAACCGTTTTAGGCAATCTAACAAGCGGCTCATTGTCTGGCTTTGCCAACGCTGTGGCAGCTTTGATAAATTCACTAACAGGCGGCTCAAAAGAACTCAGCAACGCATTGCAAGAACTTTTCGGCGATATAGGAGGCTTAATCGGTGCAATTTTACAGATAATGGATGCCTTGGGCGATACTCCGGTGCAATTCATAGATAACTTGCTTTCTAAAATATCGAAGACAATAGAGGCGGTTATTTCCAATATTCCGCAAATAGCATTTAACACTTTAAAAGGTGTGGGAAATGTTGTCGGAAGTGTGATTAAAGGCTTGGGCAATGTGTTTAGCGGTGGCGCATTGTTTGGCGGCAACACAAAGAAAATGGAAGACGAAATTGCAAAGCTATCAGAAGCAAACGAAGCACTTGCCAAAAGTATTGAAGGATTAAAGGATGCAATTTCAAACAATGACGCAACAAGCAAACAATCACGTGAAGCCTATAAAAATGCGGTCGCCGCACAAAAAGAGTACAACGAGAACCAAAAGAACGCTATCAAGAAAAGAGCGTCCGAATATTCAAATAGCGGACACGGATTTTTGGGACTTGGTGGCCGTTCATCTTTCAATAACTATGCAAACAGAAATAAAGGCTTATGGCAGGATGCTTTTAATAAGACATTAAAAGAGCAAGGTTTTAATACATCAGTAAATTATGCGAGCGATGTCTGGGAACTTTCTCCTGAAATGTTAAAGGCATTAAGAGATTATGCACCAAAGGCGTGGGCGGCATTTTTCAATAAAGGTGGCAAAGGCGAAGCTAATCCCAAAAGCCTTGTGGATGACTATATTTCACAAGCTGGGTCACTTGACAGCCTTACGGATGCACTTAACGAAAAACTAACGGGCTACACTTGGGACGGTTTTAGGGATAGTTACGCATCATTGTTGAAGGACTTGGAAAGTGAAACGACAGATTTTGGAGATTTTATCAACAAGACAATTTCCAATGCCATAATTGAGTCGCTTATAACTTCACCCAAAGTACAAGAACGTATAAAGAAAATATATAAAATGATAGCAGATGCAACGGACGAAAACAGCGAGGGCGGTGAAGATATTTCAAAAGACGAAGCGGACGCAATCAGAAAAGAAAACGAAAGTCTTGCAAATGATTTGCTAAACAAGCGCAAGGCACTTGAAGATATTGGATTAGTACAGTCAACCCAATCAGAGCAAAGCGCAACAAGTTCAGCAATACAGGCTATAACTGCCGACCAGGCAAGCACATTAATTGGTATTGGCTATGCAATGCAAATAGCCTTAGAACAAGGCAACGAAACAAGAAAGGTAATTTCCACAGACGTTGGTTATATACGTTTGACTGCCGAAACGTTGTCAAACAACATTTCAGAAATGCGAGATATACAATACCAAGGTCTTCATCAGCTGGAAGCAATTAACAAAAACACGTACAATTTATTCCAAATAAAGGATGATATGCACGAGTTAAAACAGATTGCTAAAAAACAATGGTAATCCCTGTTAATAACAGGGAAATAACAGGGTTTTTAACATTTCATAACAGAGAGAACCGCCGTGTGTAAATAGACAGCACACACGGAGTAAATACAGAACTTTAAATTCTTACGCCTAAGCGCATATCCTTGCACGGATGATAAATTACACGTCTGAGAAAGGAAAACCGCTTAGGCGCAAAATCATAAAAAGAGTGTAAAATGGCAAAGATAGAAATAAAAGCAAAAGGTATTGAAGCCTTGCAAAAGCGGTTGCTACAAAAAAAAGAAATAATTGAAAACTTCTTAAATACCGCATTATTACAAATTGCGGAAGAAGCCGTTGTTTTTTCTAAAAATAACAAAGGCTACAAAGACCGAACGGCCAATTTAAAGAATTCCATTTCGTTTGCTTTGTATCACGATGGGAAACAGATAACAAAAAGCATTGGCGAAGGATATAACGCAACATATAAAGACGAACACAATAAAGGACAGAATAACCCGTATACAAAAGGAGAAGTTATGCAAATGCGCTCCAATGCGCTTGAAGAATATGCACAAAAACAGGGTGTTGTCGCCACTAAAGGATATTCATTGATTATTGTCGCTGGTATGTCTTACGGTAAATATGTGGAAGACAAAGGATATAACGTGCTATATCTTACAAAGAACTTTCTACACGAAGAAATAAAGAAAATTTTTGAAGATATAAAAGAGAACATTATGGAATTATAGAATATTATGCAAAAGACTTAACCGCCGTGTGTAAATAGACAGCACACGGCGGTTTTATTTTCTTGACGCATTTCCATGCGTTTGGAGCGTTTTTCTTTTCTTGAACGATAAATTATAAGCCTCAGCCATAAAACACCCTTAAATCGAAAATCCGTGAAAAATAACGTTTTCAAAGGCACTTTATTTCTTAGAAATTGCACACGGCATAAAGTCACAACTACTAAAATACAGACTATCAAGCTATTATAAATTACTAATCACTTTGGCACGCCAAAGTATTCACACAACTCAAAGATAATACAATATATTATATTATCTTATGGTATTTAGTTAGTTACAAGGATATTACAGCACTTCACACAATCGCTAAAAATGTAGTATAATATATCATCTTTATGTATTTTTATTGCACAAAAATTGCACACGTTTAGGATTAATCCTTAACTTTGCAAGCACTAACAGAATAAAAGCAAAAACAATTATGGCAAGGAAAAGACTTTACAAGACAGCCGAAGAACTGATAACGGGTTACGGCCTGCCGTTACCAAGTACGAAACGAGGAAGAAAGACAGGCGCAACAGACAGCCGCAAAGTTATGCTAAGGGCAAAGATATTGCCGAGTGGAAACGTACAGGTTTATCTATATTCAAGCTACAAAGGAAAACCGATGCGTTCATCCGTTGGCGTGTTGAATGTAGAAAAAGACGAAAGCGTAAAAAATAGAAACGTTGAATTAATGCGAATGGCAGAAGCGGAAGCAGGTGTAAGGAATGCCGATGCGGTACGATTGGGACACGGATTAGAGCCTCAACCTAAACAAAACATAATTCTTTCAGACTATTTGCAGCGACTTGCAAAAGGCAAAGAATACAGCAAGCAGACACGCCAAATATTTGACGTACTCTTGCATCATATAGACATATATAAAACGGCACAAATAAAAATACCATTCATTGATGCAAACTGGATAAAAGCGTTTGTTTCGTATCTGAAAAACGAAGCAAAGAACAGAAACGCAAAGCACAAGGAGAAGCACTTGACGCAAAACACGATACACCGAATGTATGAAGTATTGGAAATTGTGTTTTCAAGAGCACAAAATGACGGTATAATAAATCGAAGTCCGTTTAACGAAATAAGCGCAAAAGAACGTCCAAAACGAAACAGGGAAGCACGTGAATATTTAACCACGGACGAGGTGTGCCGACTGATGCAAACAGAGTGCAACAACGTACAAATAAAAAACGCTTTTTTGTTTTCAGTCTTCACGGGCTTACGTTGGAGCGACATTACACGCTTAACGTGGCAGGACTTGAAAGAAGATGCAAATGGAAAGTATTTCCATATACAGATGCAAAAGACCTCAAAACCTATTAGCGTGTATTTGTCTAACGTTGGAACAAAATTCCTAACAGAACGCACACAAGACAATGAAAGCGGACTAATATTTACGTTACCGAATAATTCAAACGTGAACAAAGCTTTACAGATATGGACACGCAATGCCGATATAACAAAGCACGTATGTTTCCATGTTGCCCGGCATACGTTTGCCACAATGATGTTAAACAACGACACGCCATTGGAGGTTGTTTCTAAGATGTTAGGACACGAAAGACTATCCACAACCGAGATATACGCAAAACTACTCAATAGAACTATTGCAAACGCAGCGCACAAGCAGGACGAAATATTCAAGGACTTGTAACAAAGTACGGAAAACCGCATTTCCTTTGATTTAAGGGTGTTTCCTGTTTTGGATGATAAATTGCACTACCTCGCAAGGATATGCCCTTAGAAGCGAAATCCCGACAAAATAACTATTGCTTATATACATTTACAGGCAAGGAGAAACAAATAAAACTCCTTGCCTGTGCTTTTGTCATCCTCAAAACTAAAAACCTAAAACCTTAAAAACAAATCTAATAATTAATAATCGAATAACATTCGTGGCGTATTGAACAAGTGCAAAGTTAATGCTTTTGCAAATGTTTTCAAAATCAAAATTCATTTACAGATAAACAAAAAGGGCAGCACTAAGAAGCACCGCCCATAAACGGCATATTTGCCGCTTTATTCGCAAAGCGTCTGGAACTAACAGATGTAAAAGCAATTACAATGCCCCAAACTTGGCAAGGTTGTCATGATTCGAGGTTGGAACAACACCCTTACCCAATGCAAAGGTAACGCTTTTATTTCAATTATGAAGTAAGTTTTTATAAATATTCTTTAAACTCGCTTAAACGTATTTAAACGTGGCATAAAGCGTGAATGAACACACAAACGTCCGAAGCGCAAAAGCAAAAAAGGTGGAGACTTTTTACATATTTGCGAAACGGACGTTAATGGGTATAAACTAAATAAATAATATGAAAGATGAAACGAATAAAAACGGGTGGACTTAATGTGTTACTATTATTCACACAATGTGCCAGGATAATTGCACCGTCCACCCATGGTGTTTACAGCGAGTGCAAAGTTACTTGGTTTTACATTTACGCACAACAAAGCGACTGGCAACGAATAAACAAAACGCAAGAACGCAAAGAAGAAGCCTAAAAGAAGATGGGGTAGATTTAATCGAGGTCATAATTCTATGGGGCGTACACAAAGAGCACAAAGCAGAAGCCACGACAACACCACAAAACGGGGAGAATTGTCACTATTTAATTTCCTTTGTTTTAAGCGTTTAATTTGCGCTTTGCTTAAAACTATACAGCCGAAGCAAGAAAACCAGACAGGCGCAAGAAAAACAGCATCCACAGCGATTTAAAAACACTTCACGCATACTGACACAAGAACAGGGAACAGCCTCAGCAAAAGACCGCTCCCTGTTTCGTGTTACTTTTCAACGCTTAATTTTATGCGCTCGCCGCAGTGGGGACAAATTATAAACGTTTGTTTCTCGCTTTCGTCTGAAACTAACTCCGACAATGAGACACCGATAATATCCGCAATTTCTTGCAGTCGGGTAATAGTTGGATTATTGTTTAGCATTGAACTTAATGAGCCTTGGGTCATTCCGATTTTACCCTCACGTTCATTTTTCATTTTTGCGGCAACTGATGCAATGGTAAATCCTTGTCGCTTGATAATTTTCTGAATGTTCATATATTGAATATATTAAATATTTAGTTAGTGCAAAGATACATTTTTATGCCTAATCCACCAAATATTTCAGAAATAAAATATTGAAAATTACCCATACATTATATATAAATATTGGGAATAATAGATATTTTGTTAATAGGCGTTAAATATTGGAGATTTCCAATAATTCTCTTGGTTATATCAGAAAAACCCAATATCTTTGCAAACGTAAAATTCAAGTAGAACTTTAAAACATACGACAATGAAAGAGAATTTAGCATACACAACAAAGATGATAAACGCAAACTTCCGTATCAAAGTAAGTGGCGTTTTCAACGGCAAGAAAATCAACAAGCTTGTTGGCGTAGCCGGAGCACTCGCATTAATCGGAATTGAGATGCTTAACAAGTTGTTGAAACGTGCGTTTAACTCACTCGCTGACAAATGCGTTTGCAAGTTAAGAAGAGGCTTGAAATTTTCTTTCTATTGCAAGTAAATCAACGAATTAACAAACATAACACAACAAATAAAATCAAGCATTATGAAAAACGAAGTAAAAACAAGCAAGATGGCAGAAACACAAGTTTTAAATTTTGCAAGCGTTCTTGCTGATGCGCTGACAGAATTAGAAAAAGACTTCGGTGGCAAGTATGAAGAAGAAGACAGAAGAGCCAAGCAAATAGAGGACGCTCGCCAATCATTAAAGGCAGCGATTGAAGCCACTTCCCTACTCTACGCCTACGAAGTGCAAAGCCGTGCTTTTGTAGAAGCCGAGCAAAACAAATAACAAATAACAAAATATAGAGTTAGCACAAAACTAACTCTATATTTAAAAGCAAAAAAAGAATATGAAAGAATATCACACACACGCACGCAACGAGTACAAGAAAGTAAAGAGTTACGGCGAAACACTTCAAGCAATAGCAAAAGAACTTGCAAAAATGGCAGAAGCACAAAAGAAACACCACGCAAAATATTTTCTATCAGCATACGCCAAAGATTTAGAAGAAGTCGCCATTGGCCTTCTTAATTACAAAGAAGATATTGAAATAACCGATAAAATGAAAGCTATTGCCAGAAAGAGAGAACAAGAAAGAAAAAAAAAGAAAGCAGCAAAACAAATAACAGCGAGTTGATTTTGAGTTTAACAACAATGTAGCGAGTTATCCAAATTCGGGTAGCTCGCTTTTTCGTGTACAATACCAAGCAAGCAGCCGACAAAGCGCATTTCCTTCGATTTAAGGGCGTTTCTTGTTTTGGATGATAAATTGCACTACCTCGCAAGGATATGCCCTTAGAAGCGAAATCCCGACAAAACAACTATTACTATACACGCATACAGCAAAAAGCCTGTAAATCTACACGGGGGAAAATACCCCTATGTAGATTTTAAGCAGAAGTAAGCAGTGCTTGGTTTTGCTTGATTTTTTTTAAGCAGAAGTAAGC
>ERZ1034998.806-NODE-806-length-19563-cov-4.847652_pt1 | contig 19563 bp, 16 predicted proteins | sample MGYA00520621_ERZ1034998 | MGnify/ENA primary metagenome ERZ1034998 (study PRJEB33766, sample SAMN09781748) | gut metagenome | biome: gut microbiome | host: Homo sapiens | place: Madagascar | study: EMG produced TPA metagenomics assembly of the PRJNA485056 data set...
CCCATAGAAAGAACATCCATACTTACATTATCTATGTTTTGATTCTTGATGTCAACCGATAATTGTTTGATTTCCCTAAAATATAGGCGGTTGTCTTCAGCATTTTCCACAAACGGTGCGATCGTCATAAGCCCTTTGATCCGAAGATGATCCATCTCGGCAATCTGTCGTACCATCGCGATCGTATCCTCCTTGTGAATACCGAACTTGCTCTCCTCCTCTGCGATATTGACCTCGATCAGGATCGGGACGATCACATCTTTTTTTACCGCCTGCTTCTGGATCTCCGCCGCAAGATGCACGCTGTCAACGGAATGGATAAGCTCGGTCCTTCCAACGATATATTTTACCTTGTTGGTCTGAAGATGCCCGATCATGTGCCACTTGATATCACCCGGCAGCACCTCCATCTTATCACACATTTCCTGCACCTTATTCTCGCCGAAATCCCGGACACCGCAGTCGTAGACAGTCTGTAACATTTCCACCGGTTTCGTCTTGCTGACCGCGATCAGTGTGACCTCCGCTCTGTCGCGTCCGCTTTTCTTGCATGCCTTCTTAATATTTTCCTCTACCTGTTGTAAATTCTCTTTTAACATCGTACCCGTACACTCCAATCTATTTTGTAATCAGCTGGTTTTCGGTAAGCTTTGAACCGTCTAATGCAATGTGATCGTACAAGGAGATTCCATACGCCGTTTTCTGCTCAACGATCGCATAGTCCTCATTCTCATACATGATGTTGATCTGCTTGAATACTGCATAACCCTTGTTGATATTGTATACGCCGATCAGCGAATCCTTGTCCGTTCCGATGGTATACCGCTTGGAGGAGTTGTTTATGAGTGCAACGTCCCCCGCCGTGACATCCTCATCGTCAATGTAATAGAAGTCATCCGTCTCATAGTAGATCGTCGGTGTGACAAACACGACCTGCTCGCCATCCTCGGTCGTTTTCGAGATCAGAAGTCCGAGATTGTTGGAATCACCGCCCTGTGCAAAAGCTTCCTTCGGCACCGTATAAAACTCCTTCGTCGTGATCGCAGACTTTGGGATCTTAAGCCCGCTCTGGTCATTGACCGCCAGCTCGATATCTACAAAACGTTCATTGATGTAACGCACCATCGCCGTCTGCATCCGAAGATCCAGAAAATAGCGCTTCTGATCCTTTAAGACAGTATATCTTGCATTCGTTGTAAAATTATCCTCACAGAAGCGGATCCTGACGGAGCCACTCTCCGCGAAGGCTTCTGCCTGCTGTTCGGAGATCTCGATCACCACATCCCACATCTCATCCGTCACCAGCTTGTAGACAGGCGTATTCGCCTCCACCTTCTCGTTGGTATTTAGGTTATTCCTGGTATAACCGGAAAAGTCCATATAGGACGCATTAAAATCTTCAATGGAATCGTCCTCGTAGCCATCGGTATAATAGGTAACAAGCCCCGTCTCCTCCGGATAGACCAGATAAAACGTGCTGTTGGAAGCCGCAAGGCTTACCTGATCGCCTAAAGACTCAAGTGCTGCCGTATTGATCATCTGCTGCAGCGTGGAGGACAGATCCTCCTTAAATGCCAGAACATTTGAAAAATCCTTCGAATTGTAGGCGTTGGTAAAGCTATCAAGCTTCTGCGCAATCTCCTTGATCGAAGCTGCGGAGAGAGTTGTGTCCCCTGCGCTTGCCTGACTGATCTTGTCCGATATGTTTCCCTTGGTATCGATCGAATAAACAGCGTCGTTTACCGATACGCGGGCAGCATTTTTTGCGTAATAATTGATATATCCGGCACGCTCCGCATATGCAACCAACTCCTTTCGCAGAATCAGCCCACGGTAGGTATTGTCGGTCGCAATCGCGCCCTGGCTTACCTCGTAAGCTGCAATGCTCTCGGATGTAACATACTGGAAAACGTTAAATGCGATATATACGATAATAACCAAAAAGATCACAAGTCCGATGTTGATGTTCCGCGGTTTGCGGTATTTTACAATATTTTTTGCTCCAGCCAAAATAATTGCTCCTCTTACCCTCGGAACGCTTCCTTTGCGTCCCTCTTTTGCTGTATTATCATAGCATTCTTTTTTGCCGATTACAACTATTCACAATTTTTGTACATATTTTTGTAAATTTGAAAGATACTACCAATAAAACAGGAGGTGAATGCACTATGAAATGGTTAGATTATACCTTATTGGTGTTGGCAGTGATCGGCTGTATCAATTGGGGATTGGTTGGTTTCTTCCAATTTAATCTCGTGTCTCTTCTTTTCGGGGACATGACATGGCTTACCCGTATTATCTATGCGATCGTGGGCTTAAGTGGTCTTTACATGATCAGCTTTTTCGGCCGTATCCGTTCCACAATGGAGGATTGAGATAGAAAAAAGGGGTGCTGATGAATCAGCACCCCGGATAAATTTTCTTATAAAGCAATGACAACCTTTGCCTTTGCACACTCCGGAAGATCTTCCTTATCCTTGGAAATGCTCAGTACAAAGCGCACCTTGTACTTCTCGCTGATAATATCAAGCTTCTCGATTGCCTTTACGAGCTCTTCTTCCGTTGTGATAGATGCGATTGTAAGGAAGCTGTCCAGATACATCTCCTCAAGGTCATTATCCTGTGACACGATTCCGCAGACGAATCCAAGAAACTCATCGCAGTCTGTGATCGGATAATCCATAACATTGATCAGACGCACCTTATTGTCCAGCTCATACATATGCTTCTGGCTCTTATCCAGGTAAACAACGCTTCCGCTTGCGGCAGTAACCGATGTATTTACCTTGTCCAGTAATTCCTTTGTCTTGCCTTTTCCCTTGACACCACAGATGATTTCAATCATTGTAAATTCCCTCCCGAAGCACGTTTTATAATAACTATTGCTAGATTTATTATATTATATGTGCCTGCAAAAAACAATCACTATTTCGCAAAGCCACTCAACATCTGGCTCATCAGATGATAAAGATTTGATCTTCCGTCCGCCTTGAAAACGATACTGATGATCTTATCCCCCTCCGGGTTCATGGAATATAGTACCAGACAATATCCGGCAGCATTCGTGGTGCCTGTCTTGCCACCTAATATGGTAAAGCCCTCCGGTGCATCGTATTTGCCGGAAATATAGCGGTTGGTGTTGCTCCAGGTCTGTTCAACCGCATCCCCCTTCTTATTCAGATAGTTGACCGTAACTTCCTTATTTCCGATGATCGATACGAAATCCTCATACTGCACCGCCTCTTTAAAGATCAGGTACATATCGTAGATCGTCGTGTAATGATCCTCGTCCGGCAGACCGTTCGGATTGACAAAATGGCTGCTTGTCGCGCCAAGGTTCTTTGCCGTGGCATTCATTTCATCCACAAAAGCCTCGACCGTGCCGGAGTGAAACTCCGCAAGCGCGATTGCCGCGTCGTTGCCGCTTGCGAGCATCTGACCGTACAGCAGGTTCTTAACCGAGATCACATCGCCCTCCCGCAGATTACAGATGGAAGAATCGGAAGCCTGATCGACGGCATTGGCACTGACCGTCACCATATCCGACATATTGCAATCGCGGATGATAATGTAAGCCGTCAGGATCTTTGTCGTGCTTGCCGGGTACATTTTGCCGAACATATTCTGGCTGTATGTGACCTCTCCGGTCGTCAGATTGAACACGCCTCCGCCCTCCGCAACAGTCGAATCGGTCTTGTCCGTGCCAAGATCCGCCCCGTCCGTCACACACAGATCCGTGGCAAAAAAGCTAGATTCCGTAGTATCGGTGTCATACACACTTAATTTTGAATTGTAAACCGAATATGGATTCTCGATGACTACCGCCTGTCCACATCCGCTCATAAAAATCGCTGCTATACATACAATGCATAGCAGTTTGATCCTGTTTATCTTATTTGTACATCTCACGCCAGTCCAAATCTCCTCTATCAAGTGACTTAATCAATAACTCAGCCGTGGCAAGGTTGGTTGCAAGCGGAATATTGTGTTCGTCACATAGCTTTACAATGCTGTTGACATCCGGCTCATGTGACTTTGGTTTAAGCGGATCGCGCAGGAAAATAACGAGATCGATCTCATTGTGCTCGATCTGTGCCCCAAGCTGCTGTGATCCCCCTAAATGTCCCGCAAGATACTTATGCACCTGAAGATTTGCAACCTCCTCGATCAATCGTCCGGTCGTACCGGTTGCATAGAGCTCATTTTTGCAAAGAATCCCGCGATACGCGATACAGAAATTCTGCATAAGTTTTTTCTTGGAGTCATGTGCTACAAGTCCGATATTCATAAAGTTACCCCCTTTGTATATTTCAGCGGCTGTAAACCGACATTCAGGACAAACCCCATGCCAATATACAATGTCATCAATGAAGTCAGTCCATAGCTGACGAACGGAAGTGTTACGCCCGTGTTCGGCATCAGGCCTGTAGCAACACAAATGTTGACAAAGCTCTGAAAGCCGATCAGGGAAGCCATTCCGCAACAGATCAGCCGCCCACTCAAGTCCTTTGCCTTACGTCCGATCAGGATACATTCCATCACAATCAAAAACAGTAGAAGAATGATCACAGCGGTTCCGACAAAGCCAAGCTCCTCACCTGCTACCGCAAAAATGAAATCCGTCTGCGGCTCGATGATAAAGTTGGCATTCTTGGCAGAGGTTGCAACATCATTGCCAAGTCCCTTGCCCCATAACTGTCCGGAACCGATTGCCATGATGGAATTCTGCTGTTGAAGCGCACTATCCGTATAAAGCGGGTTCGTCGGATCCAGCCACGACATGATACGCTTCATCTGGTAAAATCCCTTGTCGATCAATTCTTCTGCATGTGACAGCAGATATGTTATTCCTACTATGGCAATCGGAATTGCAATTCCAAGAACTGTTAGGACTATTTTATAACTTAATCCCGCAATAAACAAGAGGACAACGAAAATAAATGCGGTAACGATCATCGTTGAAGTATCCGGCTGCTTGTAGATCAGAAAAAGAGGAACCCCTACCAGTATAAAAGACAATGCCAGCAGCCATATCTTATTGATTTTCTCCTGATATTTGCAGAAAAAATACGAAAAAAACAAGATCAGCGTAATCTTCGCAAGCTCGGATGGCTGAAAACGGATTCCGGCGATCTCTATCCACCGCTGGGAGTTGTTGGCACTATCTCCTAAGCTTGTCTGCACCAGCACCAAAAGACCGACACTTCCGATATAGTAGATCCAGGACAACTTAAGCAGGACCGAATAATCCAAAAGAGATAGAATCACCATGATGACCAGTCCCGCCATAAAGCCTATAATCTGTTTTCTCTGCACAGATTCCTCTGCGCTGCCGATCACCGCGATTCCGATAACCGTCAGCAGCACAAGATATAGAATTAATTGAAAATGATAGTCTTTCAATTTGTACTGTTTAAACATATTACGCTCTTTTCTTATTTTGCTTTAGTATTACTTTGATCTCATATCCATCGGACGGCACATCAAAATAGCGGCTGACGATCTCGGAGATTTCCTTCTTCATCTGTGCCATCTTATCCTGCCCGCATTCCACCGGCTCGGCCTCAAGCATCAGCTTTAAACGTTCTTTCGCAATGGAACCGGTACGCTCTCCTCTACCCCTCATAATTGCATTCCCTTCTCCGGAAAATGTGAAAGCTGTCCTTGGAAGCCGTTTCCTTTTTGTCCTCAGACTCCTTAGACAGATCCGTCACATTGATCCGCGGCGTGAGCAGTTTTCTTGCAGCCTGGCGATATGCCTTCCCCGCATCCGACCTCATTGAGATGACCGGAATGCCCCGGTTCTGGCTGACAATCACTTTTTCATCCTCCGGGATGCAGCCTAAGCAGTTGATTCCTAAGATTTCCTCGATCTCCTTGGCACAGATCATGTCATGCCGGCGCATCATGCGATCGTTCGTCTCATTGATCAAAAGCTCCATATTGTAGAACCTGCGGGCTTCCAGAAGATATATAACTCTTCCCGCATCGCGCACCGCAGAGATATGAGGCGTTGTGACAATAACTGCTTTATCCGCCGCCGATACCGCAAAATGAAACCCATCATCAATTCCAGCCGGACAATCGATCAGGCAGTAATCAAATTCTTTTTTGAGCTGTCCGATCAGATTTTTAAGCCGATCCTCGTAATCGGCAAGCTTTTTCTGCTTCAAGGAAGCAGGGATCATGTACAGGCTCGGATACCTTTTATCCCTGATGAGCGCCTGGTTCAGTCTGCACTGATTATCAAGTACATCCAGCAGGTTGTAGGTGATCCGGTCCTCCAGTCCCATAACAACATCCAAATTCCGAAGTCCCATGTCCGCATCGAGCATGACGACTTTTTTATCTAACTGTGAAAGTCCTGCACCGATATTGGCAATCGTTGTTGTCTTGCCAACACCGCCTTTTCCTGAAGTGAAAACAATCGCTTCACCCATGAAAAAAGAAACCTCCTTGTTAAATAATTTGTATATGTGAATGGTATCCGTCAGTCTTGTGAAACATTGTCAGCAGAAGCATTGGTGCCCTCTGCATTTGCGGATAACAATTCATCCAGTGTCTGTACTCCAAAATAGTAGGAGAAGATATTCTTTGCCGCAGCCGCTGCGTTGTGGGAAGTATAGCCATACGCGATTCGCGTTGCAATCGTGATCTGCGGGTTGTCATACGGTGCATAGCCGACAAAAAGCGCGTGGTTCGGGCGCGTCTCCACCTGCTGTGCAGTACCTGTCTTGCCCGCTGCCACGATTGGGAAATCCTTAAACGAAGCAAGCTTTTCCACCACCATCTTCATGCCGGAATGGATCGCATCCCACTGTGTGGTATCAAGCACATCCGAAATATCCGTATACGTTTTCTCGTACTGTTCGATCGTATCTCCCTGCGGATCGACAATGCGGTCCATAAGCTGATAATCATAAAGCTTTCCGGAGGTAACCGCCGTCACATATCTTGAGAGCGATACCGTCGTATAGTTGTTATTACTCTGTCCGATTGCTGCCATGACCGGATAAGAATCCGCGATCTCCGGTGTATTCTCCTCAATCTCGATGCCGGTCTTTCGATCCAGCCCATACATGGACGCATATTTCTGGATATAGGAAATACCAAGTGCATCATCATACACGCCGGTACTCTTAAGACTCATCTCATATCCTACGGTATAGAAGAAATAGTTGCAGGAATCACGCAGTGCTTCCGACACATTGATTGAGCCATGATTGCCCGGATATTTCCAGCACTTTGGCTTATTACTGATTTCCATGAACTGACCTTTATCTACGATCTGTGTGCTGACATCGATAAAGCTCTCCGCCAGTCCCGCGGTTGCCGTCACCATCTTAAAGGTAGATCCCGGTGCCGTCCGCTCCTGCGTCGCGTAATTGTACTGCGGGTTGGAAAGATCCTGATTCAAGCTGTTGAAATACTCCGCGTCAACTCCGTTTGCAAGCCGGTTGTTGTCATAGCCCGGATAGCTTACAAGCGCCCGGATCTGTCCGGTTGCTACATCCGTGATGACGGTGGAAGCCGTACACGGATCAAGGGCAAGCTGCGCAGGCGTGATCTCGATGTTATTGATCTTCTGCATGATAAAGTTGTATGGGGAGATGGAACCGTCCGTCAGCCCGTTCACCGAAGCATCGTCATAATCAAGCTTATTCTGATCGAACAGGATCAGGCAGAGATCTTTCCCCTTTACTTCCCCATCATCGATCGCATACTTGTAAACCATCTTTCCAAAATCAAGATTGGAAGCGAGTTCTTCTACGATGTAGCTGCACAAGGTCTGGTAAACCTCCTGGGAGTCTGCGTATTTCTCATCCACCTGAAGCTGTGCGATATCGATCCATTGCTGTGCGATACAGTAATTTAAATATGCCTTCGGGCTTAAATTGCCGGCTCGCCACTCCTGATAGATTGCATCGTCCGTGTCGATCTGCCTGGATAAAAGGATGCCATTTTCACGCAAAAGACTCATTACACAGGTGAAATCATCAAGCATCTCATCCGGCATGTCATTGTTGATATACGGCTCTGACGCACTAAGCTGTTCGGAGATGTCCGAAAGTGCCTTTTGCGCCCGCCCGTCAAAGATTGCCTGAAGCTTCTGCTCCGTGGCAGACGCATCCTCCGCCGCAAAATGCGTTATGTCAATAATGTTATTGTTGATCAACGCATAATACACATCGTTGATCGGGATGTTTCCATCCTTGATATTGGAATAAAGGATACCGGCAAGCTCCTGCTCCAACAGCTGGTAAACCGCCGCCTGAAGCTCCGCATCAATGCTCAAATACATGTCACAGCCAGTCACCGCATCCACGTTGCGGATGACCTCGGAGATACGTCCCACGCTGTCTACATAGACCTCGCGCTCGCCGTTCGTTCCGCGAAGATAGCTCTCATAATACTGCTCCAGACCGGTCTTACCGATAATGTCATTGGTCGTATAGCTGCTGTCCTTTGCCGACAGCTGCTCGTATTCCGAGTCGGAGATGCGTCCGGTGTAGCCGATGATGGAAGAAAAATACTCACTGTAATTGTATCTTCGCACCGTCTCCTCGGAGATCTCAACGCCGATCAGCTCGTCTGAATGCTCATTCATATACGCAACCACCCGGTCAGAAACATCTTCCGCGATCGTGGTCGGATTGTACTTGGTATAGCGGTTCGCATTGATCGCATAGCGCAGGACAACGATCTCATACGCCATCTTCTTTGTATAGAAGTCGTACTTGCTGTCCTCCTCCGTCCCGGTTTTCTCATCGAGTGTATGTACGGAAAAACCGCTCTTTTTGTCATGCATCAGAAAATCCATGACCTGCTCCGCCGTCGCGTTCGCCTCGTCGAAGTTAAAATCCTTGTTGTACTCAAGTTTGTCGTAGGAAACCTTTCCGAACACATCCGCCAGAAAACGTTTCAGGCTTGTCCCGGATACGGTGTAGCTGAATGTATCCGTCTCCTCATCATAAGCGATGCGGAAATCATTCGTGATGGATTCCCCATTGTCCTCGATTGCCTGAATGATCTGTGCAAGCTCCGCATTGAGCTTTCTGCTCTTAGAGGAACTGCTTCCGTATGTATCGTAGAAAATGACAGCATAGGCAAGCTCATTGTATGCAAGCAGCCGTCCATTGCAGTCATAGATATTTCCCCTCGCCGCCTCGATCGTAAGCGGCTTCTGGATACGCATGGTGAAGTTTTCCTGATAGTATGCACCATTTACGATCTGAAGATAAAACACGCGCGCGATCATCGTCCCAAACATTGCGATCACGGCCACCGACAAAATAAACAATCTTGAGCTGAAAAATTTTTTTAAAAACTCTTTTATATCATAAATCAAACTTTTTTGCTCTCCTTTTTTCGACTGTCTCAAGTCCCTGATTGATCTTTAACAGCAGATAATACAAAAAGATCGTTATGACCATCGTGTAGATAAACTCCGGCAGGATGATGCTCTTTAGGTAATACCAGAACTGGAATCTTCCCCTTAGGAAAAACAGCAACAGATAGATCAAAAGGTTAAAGGAAAGATCACTCGCCCCGATCAAAGCCATCGGAAGCTTAATGTCATCCGGGTAAAAACGCTTTTGGAATATTCCGTTGACATACCCGATATACATATAGATTAAAGCATAGATTCCGAGATAAAAACCGAAAAAAATGTCTACAAGCAGTCCGCAAAAAAATCCGACAAACATTCCCTCTTTCCGCCCCCGCATGAACCCGAAGGACGATACGACAATAATGAGCAGATTCGGGGATATCCCCGCAAAGGAAAATGTCTGGAAAAAGGTGGATTGCAGCAGAAAGCATAGCGTAATGATCAAAAATAAAACGATTTTCCGGCGCATGCAAACTCCTTTCCTACCGAACTAATTGCCGTCCGTGTTTCCTGTATTCTTGATGTCGAGAATGACAAGAACCTCCTGAATGTGTTCAAAATCGACAACCGGTGTGATGGTGCCGGACTTTGTCAGGTTGTTGGCATTCGGCTCGATACTTGCAATGTAACCGACCAAAATCCCCTGCTGGTACTGATCCGATACATAGGAAGTCACCACCGGATCGCCGATGCTGACTTTATCCTCAGTGTCCCGAAGCTCGGAAAATGTGATCACGCCGTCGCTTGTGAGCTTTGCCAGATCACCCTTGACATTGAAATTGTCCTGCGTTGTTGTAACCATCGCGCTCACGTTGCTCGAATCGTCAATAATGCTGCGCACCTTCGCGTAATTCGGCCCGACATCCGTGATGATCCCGACAAGTCCGCTTCCGGCAATGACATTCATCCCGACCTTTAATCCGTTGTTCGTTCCACGGTCGATGGTAAACGTGTGGAACCAGTTTCCACTGTCCTTCGCGATAACATTGGCAGCGACCTTCTCATAGCTTGGATATTTTTCATCCAGTTCAAACAATTCGCGGTAGTTCTCCAGCTCATAGCTCTCAAGCATGATGGTGTTAAGCTGTGTCATCAGCTCATCATTCTGTTGCTTTAGCTTTTCATTTTCTGCAAGCACTTCGCTTAGCGTCCGAAAGTCGTTTGCCTTCGATGAAATGCTCTGTCCGAGATTGTTGATTCCTCTCTGCATCGGAACAAAAACATAACCGGCGACAGAATTCAGCGGTCCTCCGGTTATGTTTAAGGTAAGGGATAAAAGAATCGCTAAGACGCACACAACGGTAAGACTAAGCAGAATATATTTCGTTGGTATTGCTTTTTTCTTGTTACGAAAACCCTTCATGAAACCCTCTATTTCAATAGACTATTCTTGATTGTAAACGGTAAATAGCGGTACTTCGGATCAGAAACAATCTTAACCAGTCCTCTTACGGAGCTTTCCTCCGGTGCCTCACTCACATTTACCTTGATGTTGGAAATCTGTTCAAACAGCTTATCCAGATTATCGATCTTTGCTCCACCGCCCGTGATATAGATTCCGGAATGGATAATATCCTTTGCAAGCTCCGGTGGAGTCTTCTCAAGGATCATCTTGATGGAGGAACAGATCGATTCCAGATTTGCCTTGATCGCGTTGTAGACAATCTCAGCCGAGATTTCCATCTCGATCGGGAGTCCGCTGACCACATCGCGTCCGACAACAACCATCGTCTCAGTTCTGCCCGGAAGTCCGGAACCGATGCGCTCCTTTAACTGCATTGCGGTCTTCTGTCCAATGATGAGGTTGAACTCCTTGCGGATATAGCTGATGATGGACTCGTCGAGACGATTGCCTCCAAAGTGGAGCAGATCGCTTAGAACCAGTCCGCCTAAGGAGATCACGGAGATTTCTGTGGTATCCCCGCCCATATTGACGATCATGACACCGGTCGGCTCATTGACATCAATTCCAAGTCCCACGGCATCCGCGATTGGCTTCTCGCACAGCAAGACGCTCTTTGCATGAAAGCGCTTTCCCGTAAAAAGCTCATAAAACGCACGCTTCTCCACATCTGTGATGTCGGTTGGAACCGCAACGACAAACTCTGCGTTTTTGACCTTGCCCTTAGTCTTGTCATCCAAAAATTCGTAAATGAACTCCTCCATATCATGAAACTCAGCGATCACTCCGGTTGTAACCGGGAACACGACTTGAATGGATTCCGGTGCCTTCTCATACATTGCATATGCCTTATCACCGTAAGCAAAAATCTCATCCTTTCCACGAATGGCAATGGTATTTTTTTCCATAAAGATCTTGCCGTTGGACTTGGAAAAGACCTTTAAATTGCTCGTTCCGAGATCTATACCATATACATTGTTGTTCATTGCGTTTACCTCTTCCTTTTGTTATATGCTTTGTTCTTTAAAACTAAAATACTGGTTGTCACCGATGATGATGTGATCTGCAAGGCAGATGTCAAACAGTGCCGCGCATTCCCGCATACGCTCCGTCACCCGCATATCATCCTTGCTCGGAGACGGATCTCCGCTCGGATGATTGTGGAGAAGGATCAGCACCGACGCATTCTTTTCGAGTGCGCCCCGAAGCACCTCCCTCGGTGAAAAATACGCATAGCTGGTGCTCCCGACCGAAAGCCTTGCATCTCCGAGAAAGTTCGCCTTCGCGTCGAAGTACGCACACATCAGAACCTCCTGCTTCTCATGGCGCATCTGTTCCATATAGTAATCCGCGACAGAGCCTGCACAGTCGAGCCTTAGCTGATAGCCGCGCTGTGTCCTTGCAATGCGCATGGAAAGCTCCGCGACCGCCTTCAGCTGAATCGCCTTTACCCTGCCAATGCCGTTGGTGCGCATCATCTCCTCCATGGACATTTCATAGAGGTTGAGCAGGTTCCTATGCCTCTGGCACAGCAGTTCCCGCGACAGCTCAAGCGCCGTCTTATTCTTGGTGCCGCTCTTGATGATGATCGCCAAAAGCTCTGCGTCCGAGAGCACACCCGCACCATATTTTACAAATTTCTCATACGGGCGTTCTGACTCCGGAAGCTCTTTTACAATTACATGTCTATCCATGTTTTCCTTTCTACTCTCTCCCAAAAGCACAAACAGACATCATATAATATCAAATTATCTTATCACAATTAGTCCAGCTTAACAAGATTGCGTTCATAAAGTTTTTGTAAGGACGACAAAATGCCGAGCTTCGCGTGGTACCAGGTAAGTCCTCCCTGGAAGTACACGGCATACGGCTCCTTCACCGGACCGTCCGCGGACAGCTCGATGGAAGATCCCTGCACAAAAGCGCCTGCAGCCATAATGACATCGCTGTCATATCCCGGCATTGCCCACGGTTCCGGTGTCACATAGCTGTCAACCGGAGCAGCCGCCTGAATGCCCTCACAGAAGGCAATCATCGCATCCCGGTTGTGGAAGGTGACCGCCTGGATGATGTCGTGGCGGCTCTCGGTTCCATCCGGAATCACGTCATAGCCGAGCTTCTCATAGATATTTGCCGCAAAGATTGCGCCCTTTAACGCACCGCTTACGACGGTTGGTGCCAGAAACAAGCCCTGATAGAACGACTGAATCACGCCGAGGGACGCGCCTACCTCTTTTCCGAGTCCCGGTGAGGTCAGGCGGTAGGCCGCATTCTCCACGCACTCCTTCTTGCCGACGATATAGCCGCCGATCGGTGCAAGTCCGCCGCCCGGATTCTTGATGAGTGAGCCGACGATCATATCCGCGCCGACCTCAAGCGGCTCCTTCTCCTCCACAAATTCTCCGTAGCAGTTATCGACCATGCAGATCACATCCGGTTTGATTCCCTTAATGAATGCGATCAGCTCCCCGATCCGGTCAACGGACAGGGTTGGTCTGGTCTGGTAGCCCTTGGATCTTTGGATCGTCACAAGGCGCGTGCGGTCATTGATCGCCTTACGAATATTTTCATAATCAAAAGCGCCGTCCGGCAGAAGATCCACCTGAGAATACGTCACGCCGTATTCCGCCAGCGAGCCCTTGGACGGGCGGATTCCGATTACTTCCTCAAGTGTGTCATACGGCTTGCCGACCGGGGAAAGCAGCTCATCTTTCGGTCTTAAATTGGACATCAGTGCAAGTGCGAGCGCGTGTGTTCCACAGGTGATCTGCGGGCGCACAAGCGCGTCCTCCCCACGGAACAGATCTGCATATACCTGTTCTAAGGTATCTCTTCCTATATCATTATATCCATATCCACTGGAACTATTAAAGCACTCCGCGCTTACTTTGTTTTTTTGCATTGCGGCAATGACCTTCATCTGGTTAAATTCCGCAACCGCATCGATCCGGTCAAAGCGTTCCTTTAAGTCTTTCTCGATGGAAGTGCCAAACTGTAATACCTCCGGCGAGATTCCAAGCTTTTTGTATTGTTCCTCTAATAACTGATTCATATATGCTCCTTCGTTTCTTCTAGTCTGCAATGATCTGTTTTTCGCGCAAAATGGCAAGCATTGCATCCAGTATTTCTGTCTCGTTATCGTGATATGACGGCTTATCGATCCAGCACACATCGCGCTCCCGCTTAAACCAGGTAAGCTGGCGTTTCGCAAAATGTCTGGTGTCGCGCTTTAGGATGTAAACTGCCTCGTCAAGCGTGGTCTTTCCGTCAAGGTAATCAAGGATCTCCTTGTAGCCAAGCCCCTGCATGGAGACCATCTCCCGGTGACAGCCCATCTCCTTAAGCCGCATGACCTCCTCCACAAGCCCCTGCTGTAACATCTGGTCAATGCGTGCCTCGATGCGCGCATACAGCTTATCCCGGTCATCATTTAACACAAAATATGCAAAATTGTACGGTGATTCCTTCTGCCGTTCCGCCTCATTGTGCGCCGAGATTGGCTGTCCGGTCAGGTGGAAATACTCCAGCGCCCTTATCACACGCTTTACATTGTTGGCGTGAATGGCTTCGTAGGAGTCCGGATCAATCTCCCTTAGCTTTTCATGCAGTGCCTCGGCACCATTTTCGTCTGCAAAGTGCTGCATTTTACTCCGGAATGCCTCGTCCGCTTCCTGATCATCGAAATCAATATCGTACAAAAGTGCCTGAATGTAAAATCCGGTTCCCCCGACGATGACCGGGATCTGCCCGTTTGCATATATTTCCGCTAGTGCCGCCTTCGCCATCTCCTTAAAGCGCACAATGTGGAATTCTTCCTCCGGCCGCAGCACATCGACCAGATAATGCCGCACTCCGTCCATCTCCTGTGGCATTATCTTTGCGGAGCCGATATCCATGTACTTATATACCTGCATGGAATCTGCCGATATGATAGCGCCGTTGATTCTTTTGGCAAGTGCGATCGACAGCGCTGTCTTTCCAACCGCCGTCGGTCCGGTCAATATGACCATCGGTTTCTTCTGCATCAGATAATCCTCTTAAATTTCTTTTCCAGCTCATATTTGGTCATGGAAATAATCGTTGGTCTGCCGTGCGGGCAGTTGTACGGGTTGTCCAGCGTCAAAAGCTCATCGATCAGACTCTGTATCTCCGGCATGGACAGCCGGTTGTTGCCCTTGACCGCGGCCTTGCAGGACATGGAAGCAACCTTCTCTAAGATCAGCTCCGGGGTCTCCCTTCCGGACATATTGGAAAAGTCGTCGAGCATCTCGATAAACAGATCCTTCATATCCAGATTAAACAGATTGCCCGGAATCGCATTGATCATATATTCTTTTCCGCCGAAGTGCTCCACCTCGTAGCCTAACTTCTCGATCGGCTCGCGGAAACGCTCAAGTGCTTCCTGCTCTTTGGCATCCAGCGAGAGGATCAGCGGCGGGCTTAATATCTGGGAGGTGTAATCCTTCTCCTGAAGCCTTGCCATCGTGCGCTCATAGAGCACCTTCTCATGCGCCGCGTGCTGGTCGATAATGTACAGCTTCTCATCATATTCGATCAGCCAGTAGGTGTCAAAGAGCTGACCGATGATCCGGTGCTCCTTCTTCGCCGCCTGCGTCATGAAGTCCGGGCTGATGGAGGAAAGTGTGATCTCTTCGTACTGCTCCTGCACAGCTTCCGGCTCTTTTTGTGTGGTCAGCTGTCCGCTTCCCTGTGCCGGGATGGACGCTTCCTGTCCTGTATGTTCTTGTCCTTGCAGAACCGATAACTGCTCTGCCGCTGCATACTCTTGGCTTTGCGGAGCCTGTGCTTGTTCCACAGCATTTTCCGTTTTCTGCGGCATAAGCCCGGATGTAAAACTGTCCTCACGGACAAGGTGTGCCCCGTGCGTGATATTGATGACACCCGGATGCTTTATCTGCTGCTCCGTTTGTCCGGTCTGCACGTTCTGCGGCTTCGGCTGCTGATGAAACCGCTCCGGGTAGCGCAGCTCATACGGGCTGTCTTTTGTGATTGCATTCCGGATCTCCTGAATGCGCCGCTTTTCAAACGGTTCCGGGATTGGATCCTTGTATACACGCTCCTCCCGTTTCTCCTTCTGCTCCTCCACCGGAACATCCGGGATCAGGTTGTGGTGCGCCAGTGCTCCATAGATCACATCATACAACTGCTTGTATATCTCCTGATTGTGGTCAAAGCGCAGCTCCATCTTGCTCGGATGTACATTGACATCGAGCGTTGACTGGTCAAACGTAAAATACAGCACAGTAAACGGGTACTGATGCTGCATCAGAAAATTCTTGTACCCCTCCTCGATTGCCTTGGAAAGCAGCGAGCTTTTGATATATCTTCCATTGATAAAATAATTCTCATAGTTGCGGTTGCCGCGCGTTATGACCGGCTTTCCGATATAGCCGCTCACATGGAAAAACTCGCATTCGTAGTCCACCTCAAGCAGCGCGGACGCAATCTCACGCCCGAAAATGTGATAGATCAGATCCTTACGGTTGCCGTTTCCGGAGGTGTGAAGCTTCGTCTGGTTATTGTTGATGAACTTAAATGTGATGTCCGGGTGGGAAAGAGCCAGATGCTCCACCACATCGCTGATGTACGCAGCTTCCGTCTGCGGTGTCTTTAAGAACTTCTTCCGCGCCGGCGTATTGTAAAACAGATCCTTCACCAGAAACGTCGTTCCGTCCGGCGCACCGATCTCCTCCAGCCCGATCTCCTTGGAGCCTTCGATCTGATACCGGACTCCGCACAGCTCGTTGGCAGTCTTTGTGATAAGCTCCACGCGGGATACTGCGGAAATACTCGATAATGCCTCACCTCGGAAGCCCAGGGATGACACATTCATCAGGTCAAGCGCACTGCTTATCTTACTGGTAGAGTGACGCAAAAAAGCGATTTTCACCTGATCCGCCGGGATTCCGCACCCGTTATCCGTGATGCGGATCAGCGAGGTTCCACCCTCCTTGATCTCGACCGTTATTGCAGTTGCCTGCGCGTCGATCGCATTTTCCACCAGTTCCTTCACGACGGAGGAAGGACGCTCGATCACCTCTCCCGCCGCGATCTTATCAATCGTTTCCTGACTCAGCAAATGAATTTGCGGCATTCTTTTTACCTCATATACAAAATGTTCTGGTGCAGTCATTTAAAGCCGCTGCACTGGATCGCTGTTACCAGCGGTTTTTTACCTTGTTCTGCAATTCGTTTAGCTTGTTCAGCGCATCGAGTGGTGTCAGATTGCTGATCTCGATGTTGCGCAGCTCATCGATGATGGAATCATCGCTTGTCGTATCAAAAAGTGACATCTGCGCAAGGTCAACCTCATCGAGATGCTCCTTTTTCTTCCTTGATGTGCCGCCGGACTTATCCACGGTGATATTTTTGGCGATATCCGAGATGTCGTTGGCAAGCAGCTCGTTTACGATCTCATTCGCACGATCGATGACGCTCTCCGGAAGTCCGGCAAGCTTCGCCACCTGAATACCATAGCTCTTGTCCGCACCGCCCTTTACGATCTTGCGCAAAAATACGATGGTGTCGCCCTTCTCCTTGACCGCGATGCAGTAATTGTTCACATTGTCAAGCTTGCCCTCAAGCTCGGTAAGCTCATGGTAATGTGTAGCAAAAAGTGTCTTGGCGCCAAGCAGCTTCGGGTTGCTGATATGCTCGACCACCGCCCACGCGATACTTAGTCCGTCAAAGGTGCTGGTTCCACGCCCGATTTCATCGAGGATCAGCAGCGAATCGGAGGTTGCATTCCGCAGAATGTTTGCCACCTCGTTCATCTCAACCATGAAGGTACTCTGGCCGGATGCAAGGTCATCCGACGCACCGACTCTCGTAAAGATACGGTCGACAATACCAATATTCGCGCTCTCTGCCGGGACAAAGCTTCCGATCTGCGCCATGAGCACGATCAGCGCAGTCTGCCGCATATAGGTAGACTTACCTGCCATGTTCGGTCCTGTGATGATGGAGATACGGTTTTTGCCATTGTCCAGATAGGTGTCATTGTCGATAAACATACCGTTCGGGATCATCTTCTCCACCACCGGATGTCTGCCGTTCTTGATGTCGATCGTTCCACTCTCGTTAATCTTTGGCTTGCAGTAATTATTCTGCTGTGCAACCAGTGCAAGGGACGCAAACACGTCAAGCTTTGCGATTGCCTTTGCCGTCTTTAAGATGCGGAGCACATTGTCCCCGATCTGCTGGCGCACCTGACGGAACAGCTCATACTCCAAAGACACCAGACGGTCCTCCGCACCGAGAATCGTGTCCTCAAGCTCCTTTAACTCCGGTGTAATATAGCGCTCCGCGTTTGTGAGCGTCTGCTTACGCACATAATAGTCCGGCACCTGATCCTTAAAGGAATTGGTAACTTCAAGATAATAGCCGAACACCTTGTTGTATTTGATACGGAGATTCTTGATTCCGGTCTTTTCGCGCTCCTTTGCCTCCACATCGGCAAGCCAGCTCTTTCCCTGCGTCTTTGCGCTCCGTAACCGGTCAACCTCCTCGTTGTATCCGTCCTTGATGATGTCGCCCTCGCGCACACTGATCGGCGGCTCCTCCTGAATTGAGGACTCGATCAGCTCGTAGAGATCCTCCAGACAGTCAAAATCTGCCTTGATCTCATCTGCAAGCGCACAGTCAACGTCTGCAAGCAGCGTGCGGATCGGCGGAAGCATCTCGATGGAATTGCGGAATGCGATCAGATCCCTCGGATTGGCAGTCTGATAACTGATCCGGGTGATCAGGCGCTCCAGGTCGTAGATCGGATTTAAGTATTCGCGGAACTCATCTCTTGTGATTGCCTGCTTGTTCAGCGTCTCGATAAACTTCTGGCGTTTGATGATCTCCGCCTTTTCAATTAAGGGCTGCTCCACATACGAGCGCATCAGTCTCGCGCCCATTGCAGTCTTTGTCTTGTCCAGCACCCACAGAAGTGATCCCCTCTTCTGCTTTTCGCGAAGCGTCTCCACCAGCTCAAGATTTCGTCTTGTGGAGCTGTCGAGGATCAAAAACTTGCCGATGGAATACGGATGGATTGCAAGAATATGCTCCATCGAATTTTTCTGCGTGTCATAGAGGTACTTCAAAAGCGCACCCGCCGAGATCACGCCGCAGTCATAGTCCTCAAGACCGAGCGCCTGCAGCGATGCCACCTTAAAGTGGGACAACAGCGTCTCCTTCGCCAGCTCATCCCCGAAATACCATGCATCCAGTGACGATACCGCGATCGACAGGCGGTTCTTCATATCCTCGATGTCCACGCCGCTCATGTAGAAGGCTTCGTTGCAGATGACCTCTGATGGCGCGTATTTGTTCATCTCGTCTAAAAGCTTGCGCTCCGAATCCACCTCCGTCACAAAAAAGTCTCCGGTCGTGACATCACAGGTTGCAACGCCATATTTGTCCGCCAGATAGACAATGCTCATAATATAATTGTTCTTAGTCTCATCCAGCGACTGCATATCGATATTGGTTCCCGGTGTGACGATGCGGATGACCTCACGCTTGACGATTCCCTTGGCAAGCTTCGGATCCTCCACCTGCTCGCAGATGGCGACCTTGTAGCCCTTTGCCACAAGCCGGTTGATATAGGTATCTGCCGCGTGGAACGGCACGCCGCACATCGGGGCGCGCTCCTCCAGACCGCAGCTTTTTCCGGTCAAAGTCAGTTCCAGCTCCTTGGATGCGATCTTTGCATCCTCAAAGAACATCTCGTAAAAATCACCGAGACGGTAAAATAAGATGC
>ERZ1034998.820-NODE-820-length-19440-cov-11.656177_pt1 | contig 19440 bp, 12 predicted proteins | sample MGYA00520621_ERZ1034998 | MGnify/ENA primary metagenome ERZ1034998 (study PRJEB33766, sample SAMN09781748) | gut metagenome | biome: gut microbiome | host: Homo sapiens | place: Madagascar | study: EMG produced TPA metagenomics assembly of the PRJNA485056 data...
ATAGAAAAAATAAATTATTATATACATAACAAAAAGGTATGATGTCATACCTTTTTTAAGTTTAAAAATAAATAATATTCGGTTACTTTACCAGCCCATACAGCAATTTGTTGATCAATGGTTTTGTCGCTAAAAAAATCGTCTATTTTACTCAAATCAAATTTCTTTGTTTTAGTACAAAATTTTCCTCCTTTTACAATTCCTTCTTCTCGAATGCCACCCTCATTAATAATTAATAGTGGGAGATCATTCAGCAATCCAATAGTGCCTTCGATATGGCAAAAAGGACTCGTTAGAGCCTGCCCGGATATATCTATTTCCTCAGAATGAAAATAATTAGGATTTGATTTTCCACCGCGCTTTTTACTGCCTTTGTCTATATATATTTGTTTGAAACCAACTATTACAATTCCATAACATTGTTTAATCATGCCTTTTAAATAATTTATCGAATCAGTTAAGTCATAATTATCCGCTTGTAAAGTTACAGTTACAATATCATATTTTTCGAATCTTTTTTGTAATTGCTCTATAAATTGTTGTTGAGAATCTATAAACGGGTTAGGTCTGCTTAAAAAAACTAGAATTTTTTCATTATCCATAATCAAACTCCTCTTAATGCAAATAATCAAGTATTTTTCCAATATTCCAACAAAACACCTTTGTTTAATAGTAAGTATTTTCTGATGATAAATAAACCCACCCATAAACATGAAAGTTAACGGATAACTCTTGATTATCCATGAAAAATAAAAGGAATCCATTGATTATGTCAGTGAATTGCCCAATGAATATTATATTTGAAAATCTTTCCGAGGATGTTTTGCTGTAAGTATATCTCGTTGCTTTGACATGGCAACATGGGTATAAATCTCTGTAATATTAATAGAACTATGTCCAAGCATTTCTTGAATATAACGAATATCGACATCTGCCTCTAAAAGACTTGTTGCAAATGTATGGCGGAACATATGCGGAGTGATATGTAATTCGATTGCAGCAAGAGAAGAATATTTGTTGATCATTCTGCGGACAGTTTGGTCTGATAATACTCGACCAGACTGATTTACAAAAAAATGTTTACAGCTTTCAATTTCATATAGAAATTCTTTTTTATATTTGTTCAATATACTAATAACATCATCATTTCCAATCTGTATCCTTCTTTCTTTAGAACCTTTTCCATATATCAGGATAGTTCTGTCATATAGATTTACATCATTCATTCCCAAAGAGCATAGTTCAGAAATTCTTATACCTGTTGAAAACAAGAGTTCTGCAACTGCAACGTCTCTTAAGGCATTTCTTCTCTGATAATTTGTTTTTGCATCGTTGCATTGCTTATATATGTTTTTTAGAAAAACTTCTAATGTATGGAGCGGAATTATTTTGGGAAGAATAACAGGCTCACGGAATTTTATCTGCATTTTATTAAATGGATTTTTCTCAATGACTTCCCTATATTCCAGATAGTGAAAAAGAGCTTTTACGGATGCGATTTTTCTTTTGACAGTTTTGGGCTTGTAATTTTGATGCAGACAGACAATATAATCTTCCAATATTGATTGGGAAATATTGGGGATATCTGTTGGTGGTATCTGTTCAGTAAATTGCCTTAAGTCAATCCGGTAGGCTTTGAGGGTTTTTTCATCTAGTCTTTTTTGGTATTGGCAATACTCAAGATACTTGCTTATCTGTTCATTTAAGTTGTTCATAATGGACTCTCCTTTGTTTTTTATGTTTGTTCAAAACTATATCATACAGAGGTTGTATCGGCGGTCATACTTACCAAATCATGTCGTGTTACCTGCCACTTTATGACGTAAAAAAATCAGATGTATTGTTTTATGATGTTTTCAGGCTTACAAAAGCCATTGAAATTTGAAAACTGAATAGGACACGCATACATCTGATTTTATTTTCGCCTTTTATCCGTCTGTGCCTATGGTACATGGTAAAGGGTGGCAGAAACCCGTTTCGTGCGATGAAGCTCCTCGTAGATTTTTCTATGTGCCTGTGAAGGGTCTGAGCAGAGGTTTGTGCCTACTGGCATGGCAGTCAGAGATAATGAGATAAAACAGCACCGGAATTTCAGCGTAACGCATTTTCCGGGAGTGGCTGCCTGTGGATTCCGGTTGGTTGGGCATAACGGAGGCACAGTGCGGGAGTGCTATCCCGTGTATGTTACCCGGTTCGGGGATTGGCGGTTGAGAAACCGCATGAAATCTTTGATAGATTTTTATGGATAATGTGGCATTCGGGCGTATGTCCGGTGCCATGTTGTCCTTTGAGACAAGCAGGCTGCCATAACGAATGATTGTACTTGGGAATGGGAGCCTGTTTATTTCAGAGGATAACAGCCGGCGTATCATTCTGTAAAAATCTAAGAAAGAACAGGTGAAACGCTATGTATAATTTTGAAATGATGTCTCCGGCTATTTTGTTTATGAACTCTAATAAATCGGAACGTAATATCCGTAAAAAAGTGGCAAAGACCAGAGAGAAGTGTATGGCTTGTGGAATTGCCCTGGGGCATGATGTGATTGTCAACAAAGGTCCCGACAGGGACATTGACCGTGATGCCGTTAATATGCTGATTTCCCTTTTCCTTAATAAAAAGTATGAGCTGATCGTAGTGGAGAAGCTGACAGACCTGACAACAGACCTTTCCGATTTGGAGGAGTTTTTAAGGGATGCAGACGGTATCGGTGTAAGGGTATTTGAACTTTCCACCATGCAGAACAGAAACCATGTGTACCTTGAGGGCAGCATGGAGCATGGTTTTCTGACAGACCTGATAAGGAAGTGGTCTTAATGAAAATCAGACGAGGAGACATATTATATGCGGATTTGGGTGTGCAGTATCAGGGCAGCATACAGGGAAGTATGCGACCTGTGGTTGTGGTCAGCAACAACATGGCAAACAGACACAGCACTGTCCTTACGGTAGTCCCGCTGTCCACCAAAATCTCCAAAAAGAGAAATCTTCCCACTCATGTATTCGTCTCGGCATACAAAAGCGAGGGACTGGAACAGCACAGCATCGCTCTCTGCGAGCAGGTGACAGCCCTTGATTACGGGAGAATCATTGAGAACATGGGAAAGGTAGACAGAGATACCCTTGCAAGGATTACCGAAGCGGTACAGGTGCAGGTTGGAGTATTTGATAAGTATAACTGATAAAGGAAAGTGAAGCAGAGCCGGGCATAAAGTCCGGCTTTTACATACGGGTAGATTGTGACAATACCATTGTCTGTCATAGGACAATCTGCCCGGATAATAAATATAGAAGGAAGGAATCAGGGGAGCAGGACATGATAGAGCTGACAAAGGAAATACTGGATGAGATGGCTGCAGTGGATATCCGGGATGTGGATATTAACAGGCTGACCGATTTGCGGGATATTGTGATTGATACGAAAAAGCCTGTTCCGGAAAAGCTCCGGTCTTTTGCAGAGCAGTCGGGCAATGTCTATATACACCGGATTGGGGATTATATCGTAAAGGTGCGTTTTCAGGAGAACGGTCCCAGTATTGATGATAAGATGGAAGAATATTTAAGACGGCTTGCAGAAATTCATATTTGACAGTTCAGCCCTCACATTCATAAAAGATAAATTGATTCTTGCAAAAGCAAGAAAGTTATGTTAACTTAAAGTCAGGACAAATCAGCGGATTGCCCCTGACTTTATAGGAATAGGATCATAAAAATCCTTGTCTAACAAATAAAAGTCAGGAGTGATACGGATGAAAGAAAAACTTTTTCTAGCCGCCATGTACCTCCGCCTTTCAAGGGATGACGAGGACAGGGACGGTTCCATGAAAACCGAGAGCAATAGCATCGGAAGTCAGAGAGAACTTATCAGAACATTCATCAGGGAGCAGTCAGACATAGAGCTTTATGACATCTATGTGGATGACGGCTTTTCAGGGAGCAATTTCGACAGACCAGAATTTAAGAGAATGATTAGTGACATCGAAGCAGGCAGGGTAAACTGTGTGATTGTAAAAGACCTGTCCCGCTTTGGTCGTGACTATATTGAGTCCGGGAGGTATATTCAAAAGACTTTCCCAGGCTTAGGTGTGCGTTTTATTGCACTTACGGATCATTATGACAGCAGCCTTGCGGATACGGGGGAAAGCTCCATCGTTCTTCCCGTTAAGAACTTTATCAACGATTCCTACTGCCGGGATATTTCAACAAAGGTAAAAAGCCAGCTAGAAGTAAAACGGAAAAATGGGGAATGTATTGCTCCGTTTGCCGTGTACGGATACTTAAAAAGTGAGGCGGACCGCAACAGACTTGTCATTGACGAATATGCAGCGGAAAATGTGCGGAAGATTTTTGCATGGAAGATAGAGGGAATTGCAGTTTCGGAGATTGCAAGCACCTTAAACCGTCTTGGAATACTGTCACCAAAGGAGTATAAAAAATCACTGGGACTTCATTACAATGGAGGATTTTCCGGTACAGGGACAGCTCTCTGGAGCAGTACCTCCGTCAAGAGAATCCTGACCAATGAGGTATATCTGGGACATCTGGTGCAGGGCAAAACGGAAAAGGTAAATTATAAAGTAAGGAAAAATACAGAGAAACCAAAAGAGGAATGGGTAAAGGTGGAAAATACCCATGAGCCGATTGTATCGGAAGATGATTTTTTCATTGTGCAGAATCTTTTGAAAACAGACGGACGCAAAAGCATGGATACGGGAAATGCCAGCCCATTTATGGGGCTTCTATTCTGTGGGGACTGTGGGGAGCAGATGGTAAGGCGTGTAAACCGTTATAAAGATACGGTGAAGGTCTACTATATCTGTTCCACAAAGAACCGGGGAGACGGCTGCAGCAGACACAGTATAGAGGAGCAGACATTAAAGGGCATTGTGACGGAAAGTGTGAGGCATTATGCAAATACTTTTTTGAAAGAAAAACAGCTCTTTGAGAGGTCTGTGCAGTTTGAGACAAATTTTGAATCTGTCTCCCGCTATGATAAGGAAATCGACAGACTGAAAAGGGAGCAGGATAAATATTATAAGCTCTGCTCCGGTCTGTATGAGGATTTAAGCAGCGGCATTATTACCAAAGAGGAATTTGAACGCCTGCACGGTGGCTTCTGGCAGAAGGCAAGGAAATTGGAAGAAGCTATGAAAAAGCAGGAGCAGCTCATAAAGGAAATGTTCAAAAAAGGAGTGCTGTCTGCCGGACGGTTAAAGACTTTTCAGGACTGTGTGGAACTCAAAGAGATAGATCGCCGCTCTCTGTGCAGTATGGTAAAGAGAATTGAGGTCTATGAAAACAGACAGATAGAGATAGAATTTTACTTTTCGGATATTTACCGGGTAATGACGGCTGTAAATCAGAAAATCAGAATGGATAAATCCAAGCTGCGTGCAGTGGAAAGGAGTGCATAAGATGGCAAGAATATCAAAACGGGCGGCGGCACAGAAGAATATGCAGGAAACCGTACAGAAGATACAGTATAAAGCAGGCATTTATGCAAGACTTTCCTCTGACCGAGATGTGAAAAAGAATGAATCTGTGGATGTGCAGGTAGATATTGCAGAGAAGTATGTGGAGGACTGGAACCGGAAGCAAACGGAGCAGATTATGGTAGTGGACCGTTATATAGATTTGGGAAAGACAGGTAGCAACTTTAACCGTGATGAATTTCAGAGGCTGATGCAGGACATCCGGCTGGGGGACATCAACTGTGTCATCGTCAAAGACCTTTCCCGCTTTGGCAGGAATTATCTGGAGGCAGGAAATTACATTGAGAAAATCTTTCCATTCTTAGGTGTGCGTTTCATAGCGGTAGCGGACGGACTGGATACCGGAGAACGGGGAAATGACACAAAGCAGATGGCAACGGAAATTAAAAACCTCGTCAATGATATGTATGCGAAGGACTTTTCCGTAAAGGCAAAGCAGCATTTAAAGCAGAGGCGGGAGGCAGGCTCTTATGTAGGCGGTCCGCCGCCGTATGGTTATCTTTCAGGCTGGGAAGGAAAAATACGAGTATTACAGCCGGACGAAAACACCGCAGAGCTGGTAAGGTATATCTTTGAGCGTTTTATTCAGACAGAAAGCTATGCAGCCGTTGCAGATGATTTGAACCGCAGGAAAATCAATCCCCCTGCTGTTTATAAGAAAACAGGTGAAGTATTCTGGAACTCCGATACAGAGCAGTACAAAGGGTGGGATAAAGGCTCCGTAGAACGGATTATAAAAAGCAGGACTTATACCGGGATGCTGGTTCAGGGAAAGACTTCTATCACGGCGAGGGATGAAAGCAACCGTATTCATAAACCCGAAGAAAATTGGGTGGTAACGGAAAATGCACATGAATCACTTGTCAGCATGGAAGTTTTCCGGCAGGCAGAGCAGATATGTGGAAAACTTGCAGACCGTACAAAATCCCACAAACACCCGACAAAAGGTTATCCCATTGGAGAGAACATATTTGACAATGTGCTGTACTGTGGTGTCTGTGGCAGGAAAATGACAAGGAGCAGCTATGTCAAAGGTTATGCGGACGGACATAAGGAAAGAAAAGACGGATATTTCTGCCTGAACGGAGGGCAGACAAAGGTGGATAGCTGCCCGGAGTCAAACCGTATCTCAAAGACAGAGCTGGTGGATATATTGCTGCCGCTGTTTCGCATGGAATTTCAGGTCTGTCTGGAAAAGCAGAAAAAATATGTAGAGCTTGGCAGGGAAAGACTGCATGAAGCAGAGCAGGAGATTGTGGCAGAGCTTGCAAAGGCAGACAGGTCGGCTGCATCCATGAAAGAGGAAGAAAGACAGAAATACATGGCATACCGTGAGGGAAAAATCCCGCAGAAAGAGTATGTTGCCTATAAAATGAAGCAGGAAAACCGCAGAAAAGATATGGAAAAGCGGCGGGAAGAACTGGAAGCAGACAGAAAGGACCTGAGTATTGTAGCAGACAAATATCTTGGGGCAATCCGTTCTTTGTTAAAATTAAAGAGTGGAAAAGAACTGACAAAGGATATGATAGAAGCTCTGATTAGTAAGATATATGTGTATCCGGGAAAGAGGATAGAGGTGCAGTTCAATTATACAAATGAGATGCTGGAAGGAGTGGTAAATCATGGATAAGATTGCAATATATCTTCGCCTTTCTTTGGAGGACGCTGATGATAAGGACGAGAGCAACAGTATCAGTAGCCAGCGTGTTATGATTACAGACTACATACATCACAATTCCGAGCTTTCTGCAATGGAAGTCGCAGAGTTTTGTGATGATGGCTATTCGGGAACCAGTATGAACAGACCGGGTATGCAGAAACTATTAAGGGAGGTGAAGGAAAACCGGATAAAGTGTGTGATTGTCAAAGATATGTCTCGTTTTTCCAGAGATTATATCGAACTGGGAACTTATATGAACCAGATATTTCCCTTTATGGGTATCCGTTTTATTGCTATTAACGACCATTATGACAGCAAAGAGCATAAGGGCAGCACCATAGAGATTGATACCGCATTTCAGACCTTATTATATGATTTATACAGCAAGGATGTGTCAGTCAAGGTAAAGTCTGCTTTTGAAAATAAGTGTGCAAATGGTGAGTATGTATTCGGACAGGTTCCTTTTGGGTATGAGAAAAGCAGGGAAGAAAAAAATGTAGTGTTGGTCAACGAAAAAGAAGCAAAGGTTGTCCGTTACATTTTTGCACTTGCACTTGAAGGGAATGGCAGCACGCAGATAGCAAGGATTTTGAATGAAAAGCAGATTCCGACCAAAATGCAGATGCGTTTCCCGGAGAGAGCAGAAAAGGGAGGATGGATACCGGCATGGAGTAATACTTCCGTCAGGGATATTCTGAATAACCGTTTTTATCTTGGAGAGATGGCTTATGGCAAGAGCAAAAGGCAGTATGTGGGCAGTAAAAATGGTATTGCAATCCCAAAAGAGGAGTGGAAAGTGATAGAGAACCATCATGAACCGCTGATTACACTGGAGGACTATGAGAAGGTGTGCAGATTTGGCACAGGGCGTTCCACAAAACGGAAAAGGGAAAAGAATGTATTAGTGGGAAAGCTCTTTTGCGGTGGCTGCGGGTATTCCATGAGTTACAAGCCGATACGGGAAAAGAATAAGTACCGCAGGTTTGAATGCCGGAAACACGCTATTTTGCAGAATCAAAAGTGCTGTACCTATTTTCCAGCCGATTTATTGGAAGAAACGGTGCTTCTCATGCTGAATAAAGAGCTGATGCTGCGTGGCAGTGCCACGAGGCAGAAGGAAGGTCTTATATCCTTTCAAAAGTCCTGCATGGTGAGACTGGAAAAGAAAGTATCCGACTGCCGGTACAGACAGAAACAGTTGCAGGCTGAAAAAGATGCCCTATATGAGAGTTATGCACTGGGTAAAGTAAGCCAGATAGCATACAAAGCACAGGCAGACAGCCTGACAGAACAGATCTCCTTTTTATCCGTTGATGAGAGTAAATTCCGGTCAGAGCTTGCGGCAGTACAGGAGGAATACCGTAAAACAGAAGAAGATATGAAACAGATCATACGGTACTCCCACTTGGAGACACTGACGCAGGAGGTGGTTGATACATTTGTCAAAAAGATATATATTTATAAGGACAAGAAAGTGGAAATAGAATGGAGTTTCAGCGATGGCAGAGTATCAACCTCGGCTGATTTGACTTGACATTAACTTACCATCGATTTTCACGCAACTTAGCATTAAATGAACATAACCCCAACGAGGTTGTGCGGCTTGTAGAGATTTCCGCTGAAAAAAAGTTAAAAAAGTTCGTGACATTAACTTGACATAAGCGGGGTATGGGAAACTGTGCGTGGCGGAAAGCTTCCCCAATACCATTGATTGACAGACATCACAAAGTAATCATAACCCGAAACCAGCCGCCTTCCGCGGAAAAATCATAAAAGGCATTATGCTTTTCGCAGAAAGCCATAATGGAACGTGTTCCAAGGCCATGCCCTGTTTTCGTAGAAATTGGCAGCCCGTTTCTTCCAAAGGTGATCCGTCCCTTATAAGGGTTTTCGATCTCAAACATGAAAGCAGGCTTATGGATACACCGGAGGATAATTTTTCTCTCATTCCTCGGAAGCTCTTCACAGGCTTTTATGGCATTTTCCAGAGCGTTGGCGAAGCAGATGGAAAGCTCTGCCGAATCAACGGGGAGAATTTCGGGGATGGCAAGATGGAGATCTATTGTGATGCCGGAATTTTCTGCCCTGCTTAGATAGGCAGTGAGTGTGGCGTTTAATATGGGATCGCTGCAATAATGGGCGGGCGCAGTCAGAGGGTTAAGGGCAGAGGATTCGGCTACAAAGCTAAGGATGGCTTCGGCATTCCCCTCCCTGGCAAGTGCAGCAATGCCGGACAGCATCCGGTGAGTGTCCTGCCAGATTCTTCTTACTTCCTCTGCGTTTCTTTTGGTATCTTCCGCATGCTTTTTAATGCCCTGCATCTGTACTTCCAGAATTTCCCTGTTTTGTTCGTCCATCTGGTATTGATACTGGGTTCGTAAGTATTGGAAGACAGCATAGTAAATGATGAGAATGACAGAGCCTGTCATGTAGAACAGAATGACAAAGGACGGGTTCTGCGTATAATGAACCGGATGGAGTACGAGCACCATTACAAAGAGTAAAAAGGAGCTGGGGATCAGGGTTAGAATCCCCCAGCCCTTGGTAATAATTTCTATCATATCAAGGAAGTAAGTTCTTAAAAAGAAAAATTCCAGAAAAATCATAGCAGTATAGGCGAAAAAGAGCAGTATGGCACTTGACAGCAGACTGCCTCCCAAAAGTGTATTGAGCAGCGTCATGCTGATAATCAGATAGAGGGAAAGCAGAAGCTGCGACAGGCATTTAAAGATATGTCTTGGAATGGAGGTATCCGCAGCCATGTAAATGGCAGCTACGCCGGGCAGGGACACGGTAAAGACGGCGCTTCGCAGAAAAGTCACGAATCCGAGGAAACGTAAGGAAAGACAGGAGAAGACAACCGCATAGACAACATAGCCGCCCAGAATGAGCAGGTTCCTTTTATGGGATTTCTTCATGGGAGTAATGGAAATAATCATACCCAGCGTGCCGAATATGGAGAGAAGAATTCTGTAAATCTGGTATGCCATATTATTATCGAAGATCATAGTATTCCTCCCTTTATAATGCAACCGTAACCTTGAACCAGCCGTTTTCAGCCGTAAATGAGTAAAAGGCATCATGCTTTTCACAGAAAGCCACAATGGAACGGATATGGGTTCCTATGCCATCTTCCGGTGATTTTGGTAGACCGTTCCGGTCAATAGTGATCCTGCCCGGATAAGGACTGCTGATCTTGAACATCAGCTTTGGTTTTCCAATGCATTTGAAGACAATTTTCCTTTCCGTTTCCGGGAATTCCCTGCAGCACTCTATGGCATTTCCCAACGCATTGGCAAAGCAGATGGCTAGACCGGCAGAGTCAACAGGAAGGGGATCCGGAATGGCAAGCGCAAGCTGAAGCAGAATGCCGGATTCTTCTGCGGATCTAAGATAAGAACAAAGCGTAGCATCCAGAAGGGGATCCCGGCTGTAGCGGGAAGCCTGGGGCATATCGGGGCTTCTGTCAGCGGTACCTATAAAGTCAAGGATTGCCTGCATATCCCCGCTCTCCGCCAGGGAGGCAATGGTGGAAAGCATGTGCCGGGTGTCGTGCCGGATGATTCTTGTCTGTTTGGCAAGATTTTCCATGGCGGCGGTTTCCTTTTGCAGATTCCTGACCTGCAGCTTAAGGATTTCCCTGTTCTGTTCTGCGGACTGCCTGTGGTACCGCAGGAAAAGATAGGAGCCGATGGCAGCGTAAAGAATGACAATGACAGCACCCAGCAGGTAAATCATCAGGACACCTGTGGGGTATCTGGTATAATGCTTCGGATAAACGGCAAGCGTTACGGAAAGGACAATAAGGGCGCAGGGAATCAGGGAAAGAATTCCCCAGCCCTTTCTGATTTCGGTGATAAAATCCAGATAGATGGGCCGCACAAAGTGAAAATCCAGCAGGATGACCAACAGATAGACCAGCAGGCGCATCAGAATATCCGACAGCTCCGTTCCATGCAGCGCAGTATTGATAAGGGTGATGGAGGCGGCAATATACAGGGATGCCAGTATATGCGTCGCCCGGGTGAATACAAGTCGTGGAAATGGTTCGTCAGAAATATTGTGCAGCAGCAAAATGGCGGGGCAGGATATGGTAAGGATAAATACCCGCAGGAAATGCTCATAATCCAGAAAATAGATAATGGCATAGGTGGAGAGTATGATATACAGGACATAGACTCCAAAAATTACAATGCTGACAGGTTTCTCCTTCACGAACCGGTATTTTACAGTGGAACCCATCATGCCAAACGTGCCCGCGCAGGTAATCAGAACCTTCAAAACCAAAAATGTAATATTATCTTCAAAAAGCATGGTATCTGCCTCCATTCAGCCAGAAATCCACCCATTTCTTCTTGACGGTTTCATACATCCGGCGGGGAACCGGGACATGAAGATTCCCGGTCAGTATCAGGTCTGATTTTGTAGCCTCAGTGACATGGAATAAATTTACGACAAAGGAGGAGCCCACGAGGAGCATTCCTTTATGCGCCAACAGCTCTGTCACAGCGCTCTGGAAAGAACCGTTGAAGCTGGTGCTGTGTATCACGGTATTATCTGTCAGGTAGTAATCAATATGCTTCTCCATGCGCTCCGCGTACCGTATGTCAGCAATGGAAAGCATGCGGATGCTGTCCGCAGTCTTCACGGCAACAACTTCCTGCAGAATCTGGGAAAAAGAGCGGTAAGCCTTGTCAAGACTTTGGAAAAACAGATCCCTGTCCATGGGCTTTAACAGATAGTCAAAGGCATCTACCCGATAGGAATCCAGCGCAAAGTCAGGGGATGTGGTAAGGTAGAGCAGGAGGCCTGCATCGCCACGGTTTCTGAGGGCATTTCCCAGCTCTATGCCGTTCATTTCCGGCATAATGCAGTCCAGGATATAGAGGTCGAAACCGCCGTATTCATCTACATGGTTGATAAGCTCCTTTCCGGAAGAAAAAGAGGACAGGGAAAGGGTGCGGTCAGAATGTAGCTGCTTATATTGTCTGGTCAGTTCTTTTATCTTTTCATGATAGAGTTCTTCATCATCACACAGGGCAATCTGCAAGGCTTAAGTCCCCCTTCCGATCATTTTCTTATAGTGTAGCAAAGAAGAAGGGAGGAGTCAACGAAATGGGGCCTGACCAAATTCGACAAAAAAGATACCAAATTCGCAAAGCGGTACATAAGGAAGAAGTGTTTGGGTATATTTTTGTTACAAAGTAAAACAAAAAAGAGAAAAATGCATAATAGAGAGACTTAAGGTAAGGTGAATATTATGAAGAGACAGATGGAAAAAAGAGAACAGTATGAAAAGCTGCACGCTGCCTGTGAACCCTTCAGAAGGGCAAAATCCGAAACGATCCGTACCCTTGCGGGAATCGGGCGCAGATACAGGATGCTGCGTTATCCGGTCTGGATCGTATTGGTGGCATATATTTTCATTTATAACGTAATTTTATATGGCTGTATTCAGTGGAAGGTCAGAGAGAAAACCGCAAGGGCTGTGGCACTTGTCACGACGGTTGCCCTTGTGTTTACCAGTGTGGATTTCACGGTGTTTGCGGCAGTCGGCAGTGACGGAAGCGGCACAAAAGCACAGGGAGTGATCACCGCTTTTGCAGATCTGGACGAATCCCTAAAAGAGCAGTCCCTGCCCGCTTTCGCAGAGGAAAGCGAAATACGTTTTCCCGAAACCCTTACGGTAATGCTGGAGACAAAGAGTGAGGAAGAGACTGCGGCACCGGAGGAAGGTACGGTTTCGCAAAATCTCGTTCCGGACGGCGCTGACGGTTCGTCGTCACAGCCGGTGACAGCCGGTGCAGAGGAGCCTGACGGACTGGCAGTCCCCATGGAATCTTCCATTGCTGTGACGTGGGAGAACAGTACAGCGGATAGCTTCGACTCCGCCACAGCGGGGAATTGTTATGTCTATCTGCCGGTCATTCCGGAGGACTATACCGTGGCGGAGGGTGTCAGCCTGCCGCAGATCACCGTGACCATAGCGGAACCTGTAGAAGAGAATCCTGCGGAGGAAACGTCTGCCGGGCTGCTTGCGCTGCTTAACAAGCTGCCGGATCCGATTACATATCTTGCTTCCGGTGAGGCGGACGAGGACATGATTGACCCTGGACAGCTTGAGGAGGCACGGGAGGCCCTGGATGAATGGCTCGCGGAGAACGGAGCCGATGCTGTGGAGAACAGCAGCACGGTATCCGGGGGAGACGGGGAGTGTCTGCCGGAGCTGATCGGGCGTCTGGAGGGGCTGGAGCATATACGTGATACCGAGACAGACTGTATGGACACGGAGTGCCCTTACCACTACCCGGAAATCATACAGCAGAGAATGGCAGAAAATGAAATCCCACAGATGCTGACGCTTGCGGATCTGGTGGAGGAGTATGGTGTGGAGATGCCAAATGCTCCGATTGCGGTGCAGACTTTTGCTGTGCAAAATACCGTCACGCACCCGCAGACGCTGATGCTTACGGATGATAATGAGAACAACAGTCATACGGGAAAGGCGGATGGCGATATAGATGTGCTTATGAGCGCATGGAAAAGCATGCAGCCGATTGAGCTTGCCTTTACGCTGGACGAGCTTCCGACCCAGAGCGCATATTTGGCGATTAAGGCTTATGATGTGGATGAAGATTACGGTGAGACGGATTATGTGTACTTAAATGACGACATTTATCTGCCCATGGATCAGGAGAACAGTCATAAGAAGAAATATAACAATGAGACGATCGGTTACCTCGCGGGCACGAACAACACATGGAACACCACCGTGCTGGAGATTCCCCTTGACAAGCTGAAAAAGGGAAAGAATGTCATATCCGTGACCGTTGCACAGAGCTGGGTGGTGACGGTGGACTGGATGCAGCTCATATTGGACGGCGGGGCAGCAGACCCCAATATTCAAGAATTTTCCCTGAAACTTCAGAATGCCGTCACGGAAAATGGTCAGGTTACCGTAGAGTCCCTTGTGACAGTCAGACAGACAGGGAATAAGCAGTATACCACAGAATATGTCCTGACGCAGGAGGAGACAGGAAATGCGCTGGACGCATGCTTCGGACAGGTGCAGGCGACAGAGGAGATAGAGCTTGGCATGCCCTTAAACTCACCGAGCGGCGTATACAAGATCACGGGAATTCTTAAGGACCCGGAAACGGAGGCAATCAAGGCAACCGACAGCGTCAGCTTTTATTTCATGCAGGGCCTGGGAATCGGCCCCAAGGTCAGCTATACCTTGTCGCCGGATGTCCTTACGAACAAGGATGTGAAGATAACAGTGAGCGCTGAGGCAGTGCCTGAGATGGGAATTACCGATGTGACTGTTCCGACAACATCAAGAGTCGTTTCAGCAAACGGCGAATATTCCTTTACTATAAATTATAAGCTGAACGGCAGTGACACATCGGCATCCTATAAGGTAAAGGTGGACAATATCGACAAGACGGCTCCCACGATTACCTATTCAACCGTTACGGTTTTGGAGGACGAGGCACTGGAGACGGTGAAAAAGCTGTTTGCAGAGGCACTTTCCGTCTCGGATAACCGCAAGCTCGCTGATGAACCCCTGTCCTACACGATACCGGCGGATGTCAGCAATCTCCCGGGGACAAAGACCGTTACGGTGACGGCGACGGACGCTGTGGGAAATAAAAGCACAAAAAGCTGTACCATTACGGTGACGGCAAAGCCTCTGGAGCTGCAGCTCGGTACGCTTGCAGCGGTTTCCGGCAGTAAGGATCAGTACAGCTTAAAGGCGGTTTTAGCTCATACCGGAGCGGATACGATCACGGAGACGGGCTTCGTATGGGGCATTGTTCCGGCGCCCACACTGGAGCTTAACAACGGAAAAGTAACGACCTCCAGCGTTATCAAAACAAAGAATGAGAAGTTAAGTGCAACCGCCACAGAGCTTGTCTCCGGCGTGGAATACTATGCGCGGGCGTACGCGAAGGTTACTGCATCTGACGGAAGTACGAAGGTCATTTACAGTGAAGCGGAAAAATTCGGCTTCGGAATCCCGTCCTACGGCACATTTTCCCTGCAGGGAATAGCGACCAACAGCATAAAAACGACCTTTACGATTAAAAGAACCGGCGGAACGGACGGTAAACAGACCGTCTATTACCGCACGGTAAACGGCTCTGCCATCGGCGGCACCCATTTTAACCATGTGCAGGGAAATGTTACCTTCGCGGACGGGGAGACGTCCAAGGAAGTGACTGTAACGGAGAATAAGGGTGTGACGAATGCCTATAATAACAAAGAGGGCACAAGGTACTCTAATGAGGACAGAACCTACTCGCTGGAAATTTACCGCGTAGAGGGAGGAGGGAAGATTGACGAGACAAAGCGCTCGAAGACGCGGACGATGAAGAAGGACAGCAAATATACCATCGACAGGACAATTTATACCACGGAAAAATTAAATATCGATCAGACAGAGGTAAGTACGACCAGTGGGGAAAAAATTCAGGACTCAACAGGAAAGCAAGGCGCGACAGATAGCAATGTGTGTTTTCGGATCAACCGCGACAATGTGGAGAACTACCATACCGAGAGAAAACTCTCTGATTATTATACCCAAAATCAGTCGGCGTATTTGAATGCAACCGCCAGCGGGTGGTACTATCGGTATCAGTTGAAGGCTTATGAAGGCGCTGACGGCTATGAACATGCCTATATGGGAAAATCGGAAGTGCCGAAGAATGGCTATTTTAACTTAATAGGAAAGAATAACAAAGTTGCGGGAGATGGCGTAGTTACAGGAGTATCCGGGCAGCTTTGGGCATGTAACTTTCAACTCGCTAGTAATAAAGCGACAACCTTTCTTTTCCCGAGCACCGAATCAGGTGGGGGAGTGGGAGCTACTAAGCCAACAAGAATTTCTGGTACGACTTATTCTTACAACAATAACACATGGGTGAGGCTGGGTGTAGATGAGACATGCTATGCTTACTTTGGTGCGAGTGGTAAAGAAGACGACAGCTGGTATGTGGACGGTCTGACCAGCTATGTCATGGTGCAGGATGAGCAGGAACCCCAGCTCCTCGGCGTTGCGCCCATGGCGGACGGCACTTACCTCCCGGGCGATCCGATTACGGTGGCGCTTGTCTTTGACGAGATTGTGGACAGCCAGAACAGCTCTCTGAGCGGTCTTACCATCAAGACCAACGTAGGTACTTTGACATACGCTGGCGGCGCGGACACCAATGTACTGTATTTTACAGGGACGGTATCGGCTTCTGGCAGCTTAAGCGGCGGCACTGCACTGCAGGTCAGGAGCATCAGCAACGCCTCTGTTATTAAGGATATGTGCAGTCTGGCAGGCGGCACCAGCCAGTCCTTTACGGGCGGCAGTACCAACGTGATCGTGGACAACAGTAAGCCGTCGGTGACGATCAAGGCAGATACAAGCGGCAGCCTGCCCCGCCATAAGGCAACCATCACGGCGACAAATGCAAAGACCGTTCAGTATACATGGACGAAGAGTAAAGAACTGCCCGCTTATGGCTGGCAGAATACCGCAAGCGGCACACCGCTTACGGAGAGCAGGGGCACGGCAGGACAGACGGAGACCTGGTATCTGCATGTGCTCGCCACCGCAGCATCGGGAGCCTTCATGCATGAATATAAGGCGTTTACCTTTATGCAGCCCGCGATCACAGGGGTATCTGTAAGGGCGGGTTCCGCGGCCTCTTCTGCGGATGTGGCGGATGTATGGAAACCGGAAAAATATATCGTGGTGCAGTATGCGGGCGCGCAGACCTCCGGCACGAAGATCACTTTTGCCGGACCGACGAGCAGTTCAACTACCATTACGAAATCAAGCGGGACGACGTATCTGAAAGTAACCCAAAACGGAACGTATACCGTTACACTGACGGATGGCTACGGAAACGTGATTTCCAAGACCATTGAGGTACAAAAAATAGATACCTTAAAGCCCACAGTCACAATCCGCAGCGGCAGCAGCACGGATACGGAGACCGTATACAATGAGCTGACGCTTGCCGTGTTCCCGGAGGATGCCGGCGGCAGTGGCGTGGATAAGGTGGAGTATGCGTGGACAGAAACGACAGCGAATCCTACCGCATGGACGACGCTCACCGCGGATGCGGACGGCAGCTATCAGGCAGAGTATACTGCCACAGAGACTGCAAAAACCGCAAAATATCTGCAGGTAAAGGTCACAGACCGCGCAGAAAATGTCTCCACAGTTGTCTGGTCGGGACCGTATTATATGATGAAGCCGGCAATCGGAAATGGACTTCCCACGATTACCGTGACAGGAAATGCGGGTTCATGGGGAAAGAACGCTGTGCTTACATGGACGGCGAAGAAAGGAACCGCCACAAACGCCGGCGATATTAAGTCCGTATACACGCCGGACGGCATACAGTCCATTGCTTCCGGCTCCGGCGACGCTACTGGAACCTGTACTGTGACGAAAAATGGTGTCTATGTATTCATGGTGACGGATGAATATGGCAATTCCGTCAGTGCAGAAGTGCTTGTGAATAACATTGACAACGAGGCGCCGAAGCTGGAAGAGCTGGAGTGCTCCGTATCTACAGACTGGAAAACAGGCACGATTCAGCTGACAGGCGCTACGGATAACTGTACGGCAGTCTACGACGAAAAGGGAAACTGCACAGGCTATGGCGGCAGCGGCATTCAGACAAAGCAGTACCGGATGGAGGGGGAGACCACATGGACGACCCTCACCGGGGACAGCTTTACCGTGACGAAAAACGGAAAATATGTAGTCCGGCTTACCGACAAATTAGGAAATGTCAGCAAAGAGTACAGCGTGGAGATGACGCATATTGATACGCAGAAGCCGTCCCTTACGGCAGCAGTGGAGAGCAGTGTCAGTGCGAACGCCGGCGGCTGGTACAATGCGGCGGCTCTGCACATTACGCTGACCTATTCCGATAACGTGGGCATCGAGAAGCTGTACGGCAAAGTGGATGATGGCGATTTCGCGGAAATCAGCGGCATTTCCACAGCGTCCGGCACGATATTTACGAAAACCTACGACTGTACAGAGGGTGTGCATACCTACACCTTCAAGGCAGAGGATGCGGCGGGCAATGCGACCATATCCACGCCTGTTACCGTGAAGTGGGACAAGACAAAGCCTGTTATCGGAGATATTACCGTTGAGCAGAAAGCAGCGAACATCTTTGACTGGATTATCGGCAGAAAAAGTCTGATTCTGTGTATTCCGGTGACGGAGGAAGGCAGTGGAGCAGAGGAGGTTTCCTATACTATAACGCCTGCGTCCGGCACAGCGGAAAAAGCGACTGCAAAGCTTGAGAATGGTCAGGCGAAAATCACCCTTTCCGCAGACTGGAAGGGCAGAATCACCGACATCAGATGTACCGATGCGGCGGGAAATGTCTCTGACACAAAGAGCATTACAGACGCGGCAAACGGTTTCATCGTGGAGGATAATCCGCCGGAGATTACCTTTACGGCGGCTGACATGACAGATCCGGCGAATCCCAGACCGGGAGAGGGGCTGTCGGAGGATTACTATGAGGAAAATGCCGCCCCTACGGTCTATGTGACTGTTACGGATGCAGGTATTACCGCGGGAATTGAAAGCATTGCCTATACCATAAACGGCGGTGCAAAGCAGAAGGTAGACGGCGGCTTTGAAGCTGCCCTGACAGAAAGATTTGGCTTTACCATACCACTCACTGGTAAGACGGGCATTGTAAACATTACCGTGACGGCTTCCGATTATGCGGGAAATACCGCGGAACAAAATGTGCTTGTCCGTATTAAAGGAAAAGAGGAGAAGCCTGTACCTAAGCCCGATTACCGGCAGGAGCTGCTTACCGGACTGACGCCGGGTGCAGCTTATGTGGTGGACGGGGAAACCTTATCCGCCGATGAGCAGGGCTGTATCGCCATCCGGGAAGACTGGTTTGGCAATACAATCCGAATTTCTAAAAAGGGAACGGAGAGCACGTCAGACAGCGACGAGACAGAGTTTGCCATAGCCGGGCGACCGGAGATCCCTTCTGTATCTGTGGGAAATGAGACGATCAAAGGTAAAAAGGACGGAACGTTAAACGGCGTCAGCGAGACGATGGAATACAGCGCTGACGGCGGTACGAGCTGGATAGCGCTTACTTCCGGCGAGATAACGGAGGGCAGTCTGTCAGGTCTTGCAGCAGGGGATATTTTGATCCGTGTGAAAGCGACAGCTACCGCACCCCACGGAAAACAGGTGCAGGTAGCGATTGCCGAAGGCAGAACGCTGACCGTTGCCTTTG
>ERZ1034998.826-NODE-826-length-19388-cov-11.305591_pt1 | contig 19388 bp, 17 predicted proteins | sample MGYA00520621_ERZ1034998 | MGnify/ENA primary metagenome ERZ1034998 (study PRJEB33766, sample SAMN09781748) | gut metagenome | biome: gut microbiome | host: Homo sapiens | place: Madagascar | study: EMG produced TPA metagenomics assembly of the PRJNA485056 data...
AACTGATGAGACCGATCAGAGCCTTTTGACTTAGCTGCAGGGCAGCGCGGAACATGTAGTCATTACGGAAACCGTAGTCAATAGGACCGGTAAGGTTCATAGAAAATACTTGTTTGTGTTTCATAGGCAGAATCCTCCTTTATGTAATTAATAATTGCTTGAAAAAATGGCGAAACGCCGGATGTAAGAAATTTCACGTAGAAATTAGATTAACTATAGCATAGAGGAAGGATGTATGCAACATAAAAAACTGGACTTATATTCACAAAGAAAGAAGTGCAAAGGGAAAAGCAAGGAAAAGAAAGAGAAAGAGGTTATTCCGGAGAGAGCACAAGAGATTTTTTACAAAATTCTTTTCTCTTTTTCCTTGTATCATAATGAAAATACATTTTACAGTTTCATAAAGCGCAATGCATAAAAAGTACGCTATCCAACGAAATTGAAAGAGAACCGTGATTGCAGAAAAGGAAAGAAAGAAGAAAATTTCGAGAAACAAATCGTTGGGTGAAATTTTACATCCGCAATTTTGACATCTTCCCTTATTAATAACATAGGAAAAGACAGGAATCTGATCTCGCAGGGAAATCTTCTGATTACAATTCGGACAGTAACAGGAGGTGGAACTCACAGGCAGAGTACTTCCCCTGAGCAGGCGGAGAATATCTGTGGTGGCATAGGCTGCTAAAATGTAATAAGTCAAAAAGATAAAAAAGTGTACTATATAAATCTGCATGAGGATCTCTCCAATTTTTAATGATATTTTATTTAAGTTATCACATTCTGAATAAAAAGAAAACAGAAATCTTAATATTTGCAAAGAAGAAGGAGAAACGTTCGTGGAAACAAAGAGGCGACTGTGTTATAATAGGACAGACATTGCGATAGAATACGATGTTTTTATAAGAAGCGAAAGCAGGATAACAGATGGAAAAATGGTACGTGGCTGCGAAAAAAGCAGATTTCGATAAATGGGCGAAGGAATTTCATATCAGTCCGGTGACGGCGAGGATCCTGAGAAACCGGGATCTGACGGAAGAGAGTCAGATTCAGAAGTTCCTCTATGGGAAACTGGAGGATTGTTATTCTCCCTGGCTGTTAAAAGACATGGATAAGGCAGTGGAGGAGATCCTGAAAGCGGTAAAGGAAGGTCTGCATATCCGGGTCATCGGAGATTACGATGTGGACGGTATCTGCTCGTCTTATATCCTGACCAAAGGGTTTCAGATGCTTGGTGCACAGGTGGATACGGCGATTCCCCACAGAATCCATGACGGATACGGACTGAATGAACATCTGATCGAAGAGGCGAAACGGGAAGGGGTCGGCATGATCGTGACCTGTGATAATGGAATAGCTGCAGCACCTCAGATCGCCATGGCAAATTCTCTCGGGATGCGTGTAGTTGTTACGGATCATCATGAGGTTCCCTACATCGAAGAAAACGGGGAGCGCGAGGAACAGCTGCCTCCGGCACTGGCGGTGGTGGATCCCAAGAGAGCGGATGACACTTACCCTTTTTCCGGTATCTGCGGTGGTGTCGTGGCACTGAAACTGATCCAGGCAATCCTAGAGAAGACCGGGAATCCGGGACTTGCGAATATTCAGGACGAACTGCTGGAATTCGCAGCCCTTTCCACAGTATGCGATGTCATGGAGTTAAAGGATGAGAACCGTATTCTGGTAAAGGAAGGACTGAAACGGATCCAAAAGGGATATAACGAGGGTCTGAAAGCGTTGATGGAAGTCAATGAAATCGCTCCGGACCGGTTAAGTGCATATCACCTGGGGTTCGTGCTGGGTCCCTGCCTGAATGCTACAGGTAGACTGGATACCGCGAAAAGAGCGCTGGAGCTTTTGCAGAGCTTTACCAGAGCAGATGCCATGACAGCAGCGAGAGAACTGAAAGACTTAAATGAAAGCCGCAAGAATCTGACGGTACAGGGGATTCAAAGAGCGGATGAGTATATTTTGGAACATCATATGACAGAAGATAAGGTCATGGTGATCTATCTGCCGGAGGTGCACGAAAGTATTGCGGGAATCATTGCCGGAAAAGTCAGGGAAAAATACCACCATCCGGTATTCATCCTGACGAAGGGAGAGGACGGAGTAAAAGGCTCCGGCCGTTCCATAGAGACCTATCATATGTATGATGCCATGACCCAGGTGAAGGAATATTTTACCAAATATGGCGGACATAAGCTGGCGGCAGGACTTTCCATGCGGGAGGAAGATATCGAGCCGCTCCGCACTGCTCTGAATGAAAAGTGCACGCTGACGGAAGATGATTTTATTCCCCGGGTACATATTGATGTAGCGATGCCCATGGGATATGCGGACGAAGCCCTGGCAGGAGAACTGGCGTTATTAGAACCGTTCGGAACCGGGAATCCCAAGCCCCTTTTTGCACAAAAGGATCTGACCTTCCAGGCGGGATTTAAAATGGGTGCCAACAAAACCTGTGCCAGGTTCAGGGTGAAGACACCGGAAGGTGCAATACAGACGCTGGTGTTTTTCGGAGACCTGGAGAAGCTGGGAGCTTTTTTAAATGAAAAATATGGTATCGGAAGTGAAGAAGCCCTTTATGCCGGAAGAGGGAATTTTCCTTTGTCTGTAGTATATCAGGTCGGTCAGAATACTTATAAGGGCAGGACAGAAGTGCAGTATATCATGCAAAACTATTGCTGACATTTTCGTAATTGTTCAGAATCATATTCACAATTTTTTATTTTTTGAACACAAAATGGACACATTTTCTCTGTAATATGTATTTCAGATAGTTGATGAACTCACTATCTCCCCCCTCATAAGAAACCGGAAAGCCTCAGGCATTATGTCTGAGGCTTTTTGGTGTTGCCATTTTGATTTTTTAAATTATTGATGGCAATTACGTATTGATTTAGAATCTGCATGGCTGACTCTCTTGAGAATTCATCCAAAGAATTTAACAATTCAAGAGCACTGTCTGTTTTAAAATCATTATTTTTCCCAAGAATAAAATAATCTGCCGATACATTCAGGGCAGTACATATTTTATATAATGTTTTGGAAGTAATACTTTTTTTCCCACTTTCCACTGCAGCCAGAAAACTTTCGGAAATGTCGCATTTTTCACTGAATTCTGCTCTGGTCATCTGAAAGGCCTCGCGTATCTCCCGGATTCGCAACCCTACGAGCAAATTGAAGTCCTTATCTGGTTCCAATACTATCACACGCCTTATCTACCATTCTGGTTATGTTTACAGGTGAATTGTCGTTTTTCGTTTTATTCACAGGCTTCTTTATTTTTAGTGTAGCAAATAATTGTTATAAAAAATATACTCTACAGAATATGCCGATATATTCCATAGAATTGACAAACGCAAAAAACGGGTTTATGATATAAAAAAGTTTTAATAAAAAATATACTATATTTGTGGTGAGGAGAGGGCATATGATACTAAAGATAGCCATTGCAGATAGCAACGAAGAATATGTCAGACGGATACTTAGCGTACTGGAAGAATATGAAGATTTGAATCTCTCTGTGTTCACAGATGAAAATACCCTGGAACAGGCTCTAATGTTGCAAAAATTTGATGTGCTTCTGTTTGATGCCAGTGTGTATGACGGGCATGCAGACGGCGGAAAAAGATTTCTGCCGATTCTTCTGTTGGATGAAACACAGGGGGTTGCGGCACAATTTCAAAAGACAAAAAAGATTCGGAAATATCAGCGGATCAGTAAAATATATCAACAGATACTTGAGGTATATGCAGAGGTGTGCGGTGACACCGGAGTGGTCGTCGGACAAAAGAAGACTTCTGTGATAGCGGTATATTCTCCTGTCGGTGGTGCGGGTAAGACAACGACAGCGCTTTGTGCTGCCACAAAATATGCGGTGCAGGGCCTAAGGTGTCTCTATCTGGGACTGGAGGATATTGGTTCGGAGGAGTGTTATCTTCCGGGGACGGATGTGCGAGGTGTTTCTGAGATCGCAGCATGCCTCGGGGAAAATATGAACTTTACCATGAAGATCCAGAGCCTGCTCCAGACCGGACAGAATAATCTGTTCTACCTGAATCATTTTGACAGCCCCAATGATGTGTATGAACTTTCCGCGGAGGATCTGAAGGGACTTCTGGAAGTATTTCAGAAGAGTGGATTATTTGATGTAATCGTGGCAGATATGAGCTGCAGCATGGATGTTAAGGCGCAGGTGGTGTTTGAACTGGCTGATCGGATCATCGTCGTAGAGAAGCAGGACAGAATGGCAGCCTCGAAGATGACCGGATTTTTAAACCAGATGCATATTATCAATGCCTACAGTAAGAAGATGGTACGTCTTCTGAATTTTTATATGGGAAGAGAAAGCACGGTTTCCAGTGATATTCCTGTGATCGGCAGAATAAACGCAGCACAGAATCCGGAACCGGGGCAGTTTATTGCAGCCGCAGCACAGGATGCCTGCAGTAATTGCCTGTTACAGTTGATCTAGTACGGTATTGTTTTGCGTAATGGTGGAAAAACACAGGAAATATACAGATGAGGGCGGAAGAAATGAGAGACTTTTTTACAGAAGAGATAACACAGATCAGGGAGATGGTAAGCAGAGATCCCAGCTATTCTGAATTGTCGGATGAGCAGTTAAAGGACCGGATCAATGCCATGCTGGAACTGCGGATGAAGCAGTGTGAGACGGTAGATTACGAGACGGCGGCTTATTATTCCTCCATTTCTTTTAAAGTCAGAAAGAGTCTTGCGGATACGGTATTCGAGTCCATTCGTGGACTGGGTATTCTGGGCAAGATCATCTCGGATAAATCCATCACGGAAGTTATGATCAACGGTTATGATTGTATCTTCGTCGAAAAAGCAGGAAAACTGCAGAGAATTCCGGATAAGTTTGAAAGTCAGGAGAGACTTCGCAATATCATTACAAAATTTGTACAGGACATGGGGCGGAGTGTCAATGAAAGTAATCCTATTGTAGATACTAGACTGGCAGATGGCTCACGTGTCAATGTCGTGCTGGATCCCATTGCTTTAAACGGCCCGATCGTTACCATTCGTCGTTTCCCGGAAGAAGGCATGACGATCCAGAAGCTGATCGGTTACAAATCCATTACACCGGAGGCAGCGGTATTTCTGGAAAAACTGGTGAGAGCCAAATACAACATTTTTATCAGCGGAGGTACAGGATCCGGTAAGACGACGTTCCTGAATGCATTGTCCAATTATATTCCCTCCGATGAACGTGTGATTACGATCGAGGATTCTGCTGAACTGCAGATCAGAAATGTTCCCAACCTGGTACGACTGGAGACCCGTAATGCCAATTCCACAGGAGCGGGAGCCATTACGATCCGCGACCTGATCAAGTCATCTCTGCGTATGAGACCGGAGAGAATTGTTGTCGGCGAGGTCCGTGGTGCGGAAGCACTGGACATGCTGCAGGCCATGAATACCGGTCATGACGGTTCCCTGTCTACCGGACATGCAAACTCTGCTCAGGACATGTTGAGCCGACTGGAGACCATGGTACTCAGCGGTGAGGCAGCATTGCCCCTAGAGGCCATCCGGCAGCAGATAGCTTCTGCGGTGGATATTATTATCCATCTGTCCCGTATGAGGGATAAATCCCGTAAGACCATGGAGATCACGGAAATCGTAGGACTGGAAAACGGCCGGATCATCATGAATCCGTTATTCAAGTTTGAAGAGGATGAAAACACGACGGTCCGTAAAGTATCCGGTTCTTTGAAGAGAACGCATAATAAAATGGTACACCCTGATAAATTCATTGCCAGCGGTATCTATGATTATCTGGCAGATGCGGAGGACGAATCATGAACAATAAAATGCCTGTCTACTATAAATGCAACATGAGCAGGTTGGAACATATTGCGGTCTATATAGGAGCAAGCCTTCTGGTCTCTGTGGTAGCGTATCTTTTTTACCATTTGATTCCGATTTCCGTTGTCATCGGTTTTGTTGCCGGAATTTATCTGGAGAAAATGTATGCGGAGGGTACAATAGGAAAACGGCAGAAGGCGCTTCGGCTGCAGTTCAAAGATTTCCTTGGTTCTATGAGTGTGGCAGTCCGCGCCGGCAATGTAGAGGTAGCAGCTGTAAAATCAGCGCTGGAAGATCTGAAACTTTCCTATAGTGCCAAGGCAGATATCGTAAAAGAGGTTGAAAATATTATTTTACAGTATGACAGGGGCGGCATTGAGATGAAGGTTCTCTTTCAGGACCTGGCGGATCGCAGTGATATTGAAGATATTCGAAGCTTTGCAACAATTTATAGCGTTATTGAAGGAAAAAGCGATCGGTTCGGAGATATTCTGACGCAGACGGAAGAAGTGATCCGGGACAAGATCGAGATCGAGCAGGAGATCAAGACCACCATCACTTCAGCAAAATCGGAGACCATGGTAATGCTCATCATGCCGATCGTCATTGTAGTGGCAATGTCAAGTATGGGCGGCGGCCTGCTGGAATCTCTCTTTACGACCATGGTGGGACACTTTTGTGCCACAGTGGCACTGATCATCTTTGGCATATCTTATGTGCTGGCGGTCAAGAGCAGCAGGATTGAAGTATAGGAGGAAGCAAAATGTTTATTTGTATGATATTGGCAAGCGCCTTTTTTGTAATATTTGCTTTTCTCTTCCTGACGGCAGGGGACAATCTGGCGAAGGCACTGATTGTCTGTAATGTGGAGATTCAGACAGAGACCATTAAGAAGACACAGATTGAGATGAACCTTCTTGCCGAGCAGATCCAAAAAAGCGGGCAGCAGGACAAGAAAAAACTGAAAAAGGGAAAAGCCCTTAAGAAAAAACAGGACGAAGCAAGAAAACAGCTGGAGGTTTTGAAAAAAGGAAAAATCAGTGTCCTGGATATCATCCCTCTGGCCGGTTATCGTATGATCCAGCTTCTCGGCTGGGATGGAACCAGTGATGTAGTTAAAAAACTAAACCAGAAATGTATTCAATTTAAGGAAAAAAAGGAAGCAATCAACTATACCTATTACCTGCTGGCATCCCTGCTGGGGAATCTTTTATTGGGGGTGGTAGTGCTGTTTCTGGGAATGGGATTGGGATTTGCCATGAAAATGGGAACCAGAAGCATTATTATCGGCGTGGTCTGTTTCGCGGTGTTTGCACTGATGGGATATCTTCCTTATGACAGCGTTACCCAGGTGGTCACAAAACGGCAGGAGGATATTTCCAGACAGTTTCCTCAGGTCATGTCCAAACTGACTTTGCTTACGGTGGCTGGCATGGAGGTCAGCCAGGCGTGGAAACTGGCCAGTCTCAGTGGAACCGGTACACTTTATGAGGAAATGGCCCGGGTACTGTTGGATTTTGACAATAACGTATCTCCGGTGGAGGCATATTCCAGATTTATCACGAAATGTAATAATGTCTACACGACAAAACTGGCAACAGCGATCATACAGAATACTTCCAAAGGTAATTCGGAGATCGTAAGCCTCTTCCGGCAGTTGAATGACGAAAGCTGGCTGGAACATAAGCACGATGCCAGAAGAATGGGGGAGAAGATCCAGTCAAAGCTGCTGCTTCCCACAATGCTTATGTTTGCAGGAATCATTATTCTCATCATTGTGCCGGTGATGAGTGGATTCAATTTTTAGAAATGGGTTATTGTACCGGTATTAAGTGGCTTCTGTATCAGACACCGGATGATAATAAATGAATGAAAAACACAGGAGGAATAAAAAATGCTGAATACATTGGATCGTTTTTATATTGGCGCCAAAATCCGTATGGCAAAATTCGCAGATCAGTTTAAAAAGGATGAGACAGGAGTTTCCTCTATTGTAGCTACTGTTCTTTTAATCCTGATCGTAGTTCTGTTAGCGGCTCTTTTCTGGGATAAGATTTCACAGTGGTTTAATGATACCTGGGAGAAGATTTTAGGACAGAGCGATACTATCGGATAATTGAGTTAAATGCATGGATGGAGGACATAGTATGGGGAAATGGATCAAAAATGAAAAAGGACTTGCGGTAGTTGAAGCCACTCTGCTGCTGCCTTTCTGTTTTATTATGATAATTGCTCTGTACTATGTTGCCATCTTTATGTGTCAGAAAGCCAATCTTCAGGCAAATGTGCAGAATGCCCTGATTTATTATAAAAATACAGATTCGGACAATTTTGTGACGGCGTCCACAGATATGACGTACGGAAAAGCGGAGGGAACGATCAGTGCCGTGGGAAGCAGCTACCAGGCCCCGGGGGATGACTATTCGAATTCCTTTCCGTATCGTTTTCTGAGCTTTCATTTCAGTGAAGACAATTTTAAAAGTTTTTTTCGTTCCATGGTAGGATATATGTTCTTTGACAATGGAGAAAATGTGCAGATAACTGCGGACAGTAAAAATTATGTAGTGTATAAGACAATTACGACCACGGCGACGCAGACAGTGACCCCGGCCATCAGCCTGAAAATGGTGGGAGGCAGGGACACAATAACGATCTCAGCTACAGCAACGGCGGTAGTGACGAACAGCGATGATTTTATCCGGAATACGGATTTTGTAGTAGATGTAGTAAGTAAGACAAAACTGGGACAGAAGGCAAGTGAACTGGTAGACAAGGCAAGAGGATTTTATGACCAGTTCAAGGAGAAATTCGATATCAAATAAAGGGGAGAGAAGCATGGAGTTGTTTTTAAAAAGATCAAGGGGTTCCATAACGGTTCTGGTGACTCTGATTCTGGTCCCCACTATTTTTTTCACGGGTTTTCTTACAGATTTATCTAGGCTGAAACTTTGCGGCAATCAGGCAGTTATGGCGGCGGATAACTATGGGGAGACGGTATTGACCCAGTATGACAATCTTTTAAAGGAACTGTATGGACTCTTTGCAGTAACACAAAACGAAGACGGCCTGAAAGCATTGGATGATCTGCAGGCCTATATGAAGACTTCCTTTGATCCTTCGTCGAATGGCATCAACTGGAACCACCTGGAGGCCATACAGGATTTTGCGGGGATGAATGAAGTGGAAGGCTTTATGCCTTACCGGTCAGCGAAAGTGGAAATGAGTTATGAGTTCCCGGAGAATGCCAATCTGGGAGACAATGTGGTGCTGGCAACACAGGTGGGCGATTTTATGCGGTTTCGTATTGCGGAACAGCTGCTGGAGGATAATACGGATCTTCTGGATATGCTGGAAACCGTATCCAATATGGAAGAAGATTCCAAAGTCATCAAGAAAAAGACGGAACTGGATGAGAAGATCGATAAACTTTTTGAAAAAATCAAGGAATACTATGAGATCTTAAAGGTGATCGACGGCTATCCGGCATACAGAGACGGAATTAATGCGGGCTATAACTACTGTGTTGCGGACATAAAGGCAATTTATGAAAGTGACTCCTATAAGAGATTTGCAGCTTATAAAAGTGAGGATCTAGAAGCCATAAAGAGTGCTCTGGATCACCGGCAGGAAATTGAGGATTACGAAAGCAGTTCCAATGGAGAAGAGAGCAACACTACGGAAGACGGAGAAGGCACCGGAGAGGGAGAAGCCGGAAGTGTGGAGGAGAGTCCTGCGCCGGATCCTTTGTCGGACGAAGAAGAAAGGCTGTGCGCGATCTCGGATGCTTATACGGGAGATCCCTATGCGCAGGAAGACTATATTACCCAGAAGTTTACCTATGCGGCAGAGGAATTTACCAGTGCGGTAAAAAACGGAGATATCCGTCTGGATAATTTTGATGATAAGGTGGCAGATCTCACAGCCAAAGCAAAAGAAATTACGCATTACGGCAGTGATATCTGTAAACTGATGAACGAGATTCAGACCACTTTGGATGATGAAAGTGTAACACAGGATCTGAAAGACGGCCTGAAGGACGATCTGGACAAAATGGAAGGATTGTTTGGAAGCGATAAACTGCAGCTATATGCATTGATCGCAGAGCATCTGAGCACAAAGGATTCTCCGGTGAATGCGGAATATTCACAGACAGTAGAGACAGCAACGGAGGAAGTGAACAAAGTAATCACCGCCTATCTGAAACCGGAGGATTGCGAATGGAATCCGGCAGAAAAGCTGTTGGAAGAATCCAAGTGGAATGACTTCAAAAGTGTTATCGAACAAAAAAAATTATATGATGAACTGATAGATACTTTCGATAAAAACGCAGCCGATGAAAAGACATATGAAGAGAAAAAGGATGCTGCAAAAGAAGCAAAGGAAAATGCTGAAAAAAAGCTGGCAGAGGACGACAGCTCGACAACGGCCAGAGATATTCCCGCAGAATTCGGATATGGAAACAGCGGAGATCCCGCCGTTTTTAATCTGACGGATATGATCGGTACGGCGGCGGATATGTTTTCCATAAATAAATTCAAAAGTAATGTCAATATGCTTTTATTGAAATTTTACACCGTTCAGTATGATTTCGGTATGTTCTCCAGCCGTGTAACGAACGTCTGGAAGAATGAGAGCGATCCTGACCCGGAACCGGCAGTATCGTTAACGGGATACGAGATGAGCCGGAAGATCAATTATCTCTATCAGGCAGAACTGGAGTATCTTTTGGGAGGAAATAATTCTTCGAAGAACAATCTGACGGAGGCAAAAAATAAAATTCTTGCCATTCGTACGGTAATGAATTTTACTTCGACCTATGCGATCAGTGAAGTCAATGAGGCTATCAATGCCATCCGGGATGCTGCCACGGCCATCAATCCAATCCTTGGAATCGCGGTCGGAGCCGCATTACGGCTGGCGGTAACCGGTATTGAGACAGCGGGAGACTGGGGGGAACTGAAAAAGGGAAATGATGTGGTTCTCATCAAACAGCATTTGAAGGATCTTACTTCTTATGATGCATTCGCCTCCCTGTTAAATAAGGATGCTGTGGAATCCGCAGAGGACTCCTGTGTCCGGCTGGACTATGAACAATATTTGAAACTGATGATCGTTTTCCTGACTTCTACAGACGAGGTCATGAACCGGACGAGGAATCTGATCGAATTAAATGTCAATGCCGCAGATGCGGGGCTGAAGGAGGATGAAAATCTGACGAGCCTGAGCTTTCATATGAAGGATGCGCATACTGCGGTGAATGCAACCTGTACCGTACATCTTGATTTTCTCGTGATGCCGGAAGGTTTTGCCAGAAAGGCAGCGAGCAGAGATGACTATAACAGTCTGATGGAATTCGAGAAGAACAGTTACAAATTCACGGTGACAAGAGGTTATTAAATGAACAGCTTCAGTAAGTATCACAAAAAGCTAAGAAAACAACTGAAAGAGGAACAAAAGGGAATGATGGTTGTAGAGGCTGTCATTACCTTTACTGTTTTTCTTATGGTGGTGATAGCAATTATCTATCTCATTAATGTTTTTATCGTACATAATAAGATCCAGTTTGCCATGAATACTGCGGCCCATGAACTGGCGAGTTATTCCTACCTCTATCAGGCATTGGGGATCCGTGGTGCAGAACAACAGATCGCATCAGACGGGGCATCGTATACAGCGCCCATTGATGATACGGCAACACAGGTAGTGGATACACTGAACAAAATTCAGACACTTACCGGTGATATCTCTGGAACAGCGGAAAGTGTGAAACAGCTTGAGGTATCACAGGAATCCATTACAAATGCCTACAATTCGGCAAAACAGACCTATGAAGACGGTAAGGCAACCGTGGAATCCACAAAAAAATCCGTACAGCAGGTGACCGATCTGTTCAGTGATCCACAGTCACTGCTGGTGGGAGTGATCTATATGGGAGCCTCGGGGGCTTCTTATGCTGTGAAATCTGTCGGAGCGCAGGCCGCGGCAAGTGTACTGACCAAGCAGCATCTCGGCAGTGACGCAGATGCGGTATTAAGAGCTTACGGAGTTAAGGATGGTACGGCGGGACTTGATTTTTCCGGCAGTACCATGTACTGCGACAAGGACAAGAAAATGATAGACTTCGTCGTACAGTATGACATAGACATGAGCTTTATCGGATTCGTGGTACCAAAGGATATTCATGTGGTACAGAGAGTTACAGTTCCGGCCTGGCTGGACGGTGACGGAAGAACTTATCAACCCTGAGGATGGAGGAACAAAATGCAGTGGTTTAGTGCGGCGTTTACGGCCGGCGTGGTAACGGCAGTTTTCTACGGACTGCAATATATTGTGGAACAGAAGATGGATCTGGAATTTCGTCACAGCGGGAAATGGATTACCGATATTACTGTAATCCTGACATTGATCCTTACCTTTTCAGGAACCCTGGTGGTGGCAGGAATCCGGCTGCCACAGCTTGGAGCATCGCGATATCTTCTGGCAGCAGTATTACTTGGCGGGCTTGCTGTTCTCACCGTGACAGATTGTAAAAAACAGATGGTACCAAATAAGGTCATTCTGATATTACTTCTGCTGTGGACAGCAGTTGTGGGGATTACACTGATCGTTACGGTTTCCTACGGCTTCGAGCTTTTGTGCCGTTCTCTCGGGGGAGGTCTGATCAGTGGATTGATCTTTTTGCTTTGCTATCTTTTTTCCAGAGGGCAGATGGGGGCCGGAGACGTGAAACTGGCATTTGTCATGGGACTGTATCTGACTGGGGAGCGGATCATGGGAGCACTTTTCTACGGAACCGTGCTTTGCTGCATTTATTCCATCGTGCAGCTGCTGCGTAAAAAGCTGACCTTGAAAAATGGTGTTCCCATGACCCCGTTTTTATACCTGGGGACATTGATCGCATTATTGATTCCATAATTAGGAGACTGAGGTAGTGTTATGAAGACAAAAAAGATGTTATTGATCGTAGTTATTGCGGTGGTATTGGTAGTCGGCTGGCTGCTTTCTATACGGACAGCGTCCGGTACCGAGGTGATAGAGGAACAAAGAAACCTGGCAGCGGAAGCGGATGCACTGGCGGCAAGGCAGCTGTATGTCAGGGCTATCGACCTTTATGAGGAGGCACTGGCGCAGGATTCCCGGTTGACGACGGAGATCCAGGCGAAGCTTCTTGCTTCTTATCAGGGCTATGGAGATATGAATTCCTATGTAAAACTTGTGGAAAAACGTAATCTGGAAGGAACTGCCACGGAGGAAGAATACCGGACTGCCGCAGAGTATTATGTGGGAAGATCAAAATGGTCGGAGGCCGTTACCCTTCTGAAAGCAGGAGAGGAGAAGACGGGCAGTCAGTCCCTTGCGGATTATCTGGAGGAGATAAGATACCCTTACAAGGTGAAAGTTACAAGATACGAGCAGATTCTTCCATCGGCAGATAACCGTCAGATGGCGGCATTTGACGGCACAAAGTGGGGATATATAGATGAAGGAGGAAGCGATGTGCTGGACTTTATCTATGACAGTGCCACTTCTTATGGGACGGCTGGATTTGCGGTGGTATCCATGGACGGAACCTATTATGCAATCCTCTCTAACGGGGACTGGTATGGTGCGGATGACGGTACGACATATGACAAAATGACGGATGTCCTGGGAGTCAGCGGAAAGAGGATTCTTGGAAAGCGTGGCGATACTTACAGCTATTACGATTATGATTTTGCCCCTATTGCGGTGAACTATCAGTTTGACCGGATGAGCGGAAATGCCTGTGGCGTGGCTGCGGTATCCAGAGAGGGAAAATGGGGAATTATCAAGGATTCCGGAGAATCGGTCGTGGATTACATGCTGGAAGATGTGGCGGTCAATTCTCTGGGCAATGCATTTGCCGGGAACCGGGCTATGGTGAAAGAAAACGGTGCGTGGTATCTGATCGACACAGAGGGCAATCACATCGGTGAGAATTCTTATGCGGATGCGAAAGCGCCGGAGTCCGACAGCTACATAGCGGTAGCAGACGCAAACGGCAGATGGGGCTATATTGACAGAAACGGCAATCAGGTCATTGATTACCAGTACAATGATGCAAAATCTTTTTCGAATCATCTGGGAGCGGTAAAGAGTGTAGATGACTGGGGGTATATCAGTGAGAAGAACCATCTGATCATTGAGGAAAAATATAAGGATGCCCAGCCGTTTCATAACGGCATTGCACAGGCCAGACTGACAGAAAGTATGGCATTGCTGACATTAAAGTATTTTGAAGAATAAGCAGAAGGAGTGAAAAACAGATGAATGAGGAAAATTTCTCCCTGCAGAGCAGCCTGGAGGGTAATTATCTGAACATCGCTCTGCCTCTGCAGGCAGAGGTAGATGAGATCGCTGTACGAGTAATGGAGGAGGATTGTCCGGAATTCCTGATTCCCTTCCGGATCGTAACCGTCAATGGCAGTACAAATTTGCGTTATAAGCTGATCAACACCATTGCACTGGCCTATTCTGATCGTAATCTGAGTAAACAACAGTTTGTAAAATTATTTATGGATCTGCTGACACCCTTTATGAAGGGAAAGGACTGGTTCCTGGATTATCATAATCTTTGCATAGATCCAAGATATGTGTTTATCAATAAGATGAATCACGGCGTAAGCCTGATCTATGTACCGGAAAACAGCTACCGCTACAGTGATGAGGAAATCAAAAAATTCTTCAAGGATTTGTTTACCGAGATCACTATTGCGGACGATCCGGGCTTTCAGGTAACCATGTTCCGGTATTTCGGAAACGAGGATTCCAATCTGGCGGACCTCTACCAGATCCTTTTACAGGAGCAGAAGAAAACAGGAATGGGACAGGCAACGGTACCACAGTATACAGCACAGAACATAACCCCGGCTACGGCAACGCGGGAGACGGTACCGGCCCAAACGACATCGCAGATGTCCTCTCAGAAGATGGAACCTGTGTCACAGACAGCTTCGACAGCAGCGGCACCAGACGGAAAGCAGGCACAACCGCATGCCAAAAACGGTGGGAAGTTCTTCCTGTTTGGCGGAAAGAAAGAGAACGAATCGAAAAAAGCAGCGGATCCGGTACCCGCGCAAAAAGAGGAACTGTTTGCGGGACTTGACGATATGAGTGATTCGGATGCAGCGGTAAGTGCCCTGTTCGGAGATACTCCCAAAAAGAAAAAGGAAAAGAAAGAAGGGGGAGGATTTTCTCTTTTCGGTGGTAAGAAGAAGGAACAGAATCTTGCAACAGACGCACCAGTGCAGCAGCCGACAGCAGCCCGTGTACAGGAGACTGTGGCACAACCGTCCGTTATGCAGCAGACCCCGACACCGCAAATGCCTCAGGGAAGCTTTCCCATGATGTCGACAGTTACGGATGAGAGCACGGAAATTGCAGGAGAAGACTACAATGGCGGTGCATATCTGGAACTGATCGAATCTGCGGTTCCGGGAGCCATTCCCCGGATCTCTCTGGATTTTGCGGGTCCCTTTATTACGATTGGGCGTACCTCTTCGGATGAGACCCAGCCGGATGTCGCTTTCAGCAAGGATTTCAGCCGGATCGGAAGAAAACATGCCAGAATAGAGAGAAGTGGAAGCGGATACTGCATCATTGATCTGGGATCCGCCAACCATACATTGGTAAATAATCAGGTGTTGATTCCCAATCAGCCCTATCCTCTGCCGGACGGCGGTGAAGTCACCTTCACGACGACCAAGCCGGTAAAATATAGAATCCATCTGTAAGGAGAGGAAATATGAGGTATGTTGCCGGATGCAAAAGCAATATCGGCAGAGTACGCGAGAATAATCAGGATGCGGTAGTACTTCGCACCTTTGAAAGAAGAGGAGACAATTTTATTGTTCTTGCGGTCTGTGACGGTATTGGGGGATTGGAGCATGGTGAAATGGCATCATCGCTGGCAGTTGCGAGAATTGAGGCGTGGTTTGACGAGGTAACCGAGTGGCTGGACATTACCGGAGCAGATGGAGAACTTCTGTTTTCACACATGAAGGATCTTGTGGAGGAATGTAATACGCTTGTCAGAGAGTGCCGGATCGCAAGAGGAATAGAGATGGGAACAACGCTTTCTCTGCTTATGATCGTTCGGAATACCTATTATATTATTCAGGTAGGAGACAGCAGAGTCTACCGTTACAATGACGGAACACTGGAGCAGCTGACGGTGGATGCCAGTGTGACCCGGATCAAAAACGGAAGGATGAAAGCTTATCTGGACAACTATCTGGGCAAACAGGATGAACTCTGGTTCACCAGTACAGTGGGAAACGTGAAGGAAAGAGATCTGTTTATCGTGTGCTCGGACGGTTTTTATCATCAGCTGGTGCCGGAGGACCTCCGGAAATATGAGAGAAAGCTTCGGAAGGCAAAAAAGGCGGATGAGGCTTGCGAAGAAATGATTGAATGCATGATGAACCGCGGGGAAAGAGACAACATTACGGTAGGCATTGTTACGGTAAATGGATAGACAGATCCGGAAAGGATGGCAGGAAAATGCTTGGATTGTCACAGCCAGATGCCTGGCTCTACGGAGGAATTGCCCTTATGGTGCTGGCAGTTCTGGTAGGACTTGGGTGCATTGTGGTCTTTGGTATTACCGGTAGGAAAATAAGGAACAAACTGGAGAAAGAATATGGAAAACCACAAAATAATAGCAGGTCTTTATGAAATTGATGAAAAAATAGGTGCTGGAGGAGGCGGTGTTGTCTACCTCGGCAGACATACACGTCTTCATAAGCTTGTGGTTCTGAAAGCGGATAAGAGATCCCTTTCCACGAAAGAGGAGTCTCTGAGACGAGAAGTGGACATGTTAAAAAACCTGCGGCAGACGTACATACCTCAGGTATACGATTTCGTACAGCAGGATGGTGTGGTATATACCGTAATGGATTATATCGAGGGCGAAAGTCTGGATAAGATTCTGGCCAGGGGAGAAAAGATCCCCCAGCCGGATATCGTGAAATGGTCCTGTCAGCTGCTGGAAGCGTTGGATTATCTGCATCATCAGGGTTCCCATGGAATTCTGCACGGGGATATCAAACCGGCCAACATTATGCTGCTGCCGGATGGTGACATCTGCCTGATCGACTTTAACATCGCACTGGCTCTCGGAGAGGATGGGGCAGTCAAGGTAGGATTCAGCAGAGGTTATGCTTCCCCGGAGCATTACGGTGCAGAGTACATACAGGGAGACCATATGGCGGGAATGTCCGGAGCGGGAAAGCGTTCCCAGGCGGTGGCAGAAGATGACCGGACACTGGTGGACGATGAGCGGACGGAAGTGGATGATGAGCGGACGGAAGCGGATGATGAGAGAACCCAGGTGGATCCGGATGCCACGGAGGTGGATGGAGGAGATCTGTCAGCACCAAAGACGGATTCGCAGGTATCTTTTTCCGCAGGCAGCGTAACGAGGAGTCAGCCCGGTGTGCTTCTGGATGCGAGGTCCGATATCTATAGTCTGGGTGCTACCCTGTATCATCTGTTAAGCGGCAGAAAGCCCGCACAGAGAGCAGCAGAGGTGATTCCTCTGGGACCTTCGGACTGCAGCATGGCCGTAGCGGAAATTATTAATAAGGCCATGTCGGTAAAGCCGGCAGACCGTTACCAGACGGCGGCAGAGATGCTGAAGGCTTTCCGGGATCTTCCTAAGAAAGATCCACGGATGGTACGCCATAAGAGAAGAATGTTTGCTTCCGCAGCGGTTTTGGGAGTGTTGTTTCTGGCAGGAGGAGCCTGTACTTTTGAGGGAATGCACCAGAAGGAACAGCGGCAGAAGGCTTTCACCATGGCAGAATATTCTGCGGATCTGTTAGCACAGGGAGATGTGACCGGGGCGGTCAAAGAGGCCTTGGAAGCAATTCCCGACAGAGAATCTGTATTCACGGCACCACGCACAGCGCAGGCGCAGAAAGCTCTGACCGATGCTCTGGGGGTATACAGTCTTGCTGACGGCTATAAGGCATATGATACGATAGAACTTCCGGCAGCTCCTTTTGATATGGATCTGTCCCCGGAGGGAACCAGGCTTTGTGTGGTCTATGGATATGAGGCGGCAGTGTATGATCTGTCAAGTGGAGAAAAACTGGCCGGAATACCGATTGCCCAGTCTGCTCTGGCGGATTGTCTGTTTATCGACGAGGATCATATTCTGGTGGCATCTGCGGATGGAGTGGAAAAATACGAAATAGCAACAGGCAAGGTGCTTTGGACTGGAGAGAAAGCCACTTTTATTGCAATCTCCGGAGATGGCAAGACGGCAGCCTGTGTAAACAGAGAGGAGCCCAAAGCAATCCTGTATGATACAGAATCCGGAGAAAAGAAGACCGAGTGTGATTTTGAAGGCAGGCATCTGCGGGTAGTGACCAATGATATTCTGGCAGATCCGAAGGACAATATTTTTGCCCTGAACCAGGATGGCAGCCTTCTGGCAGTCAGTTTTTCCGATGGCGGCGTGGAGTTGTTTGATCTTCATGACCTTGAGGAGTCTCTGATACTGTATGATACTTCGGATTATATACATATGGAGGGAGGATTCTTTGGTGACTACTTCGCATATGCTGTGCGAAACGGCACAGATAATGTCTTCGGTCTGGTGGATACTGTGCAGGGAATCAGCCTGGGAGAGAATGCAGCACAGGATCCTTTTTATCTGAAAACGGATGAAAACGGAATCTATCTGGCGAATAAGAATCTTCTGGTACAGATCACTCCGCAGGGAGAACAGTTGGAATTGGCTTATACCAATAATGTAAATATCAATGCCTTTGCCATAGGAGAGACTTATGCCATGGTGGCCTGTGAGAATAACAGTTATTCCTTTTATGACAGTGGGGCACATCTTTCTTCCAGAGAGACCGGAGAGAATCTGGCTGACTTTCTGGAACTGGGCAATACCTATGCCGTGGCGGGAAGCCGCAACGATCCGACGATTCGCATCATGAAGCTGGAGAATTACGAAGATACCATTTTATTGACGTATGATGCCCGTTATGCACATGATGAGGCCCGGATCAGTCAGGATGGCAGTACCGTGATGCTTTTTAATAATGATGGATTCCGGATCTATGACAGATCAGGAAAACAGCTCACAGAAGTCCCGCTGCCGGATACGGATTCAATCTATGACCAGCAGTTCCGGAAGGATGCGGAGAAGTCTTATCTGGAGGTCATCTGGTATGATGGCACTGTGCGGACCTACAGTGCAGCAGATGGAACCATTTTTTCCGAAGAACAGAAGGATGCCCCCGGAAAGGATCTGTACGAAGAGTTTTATACAGAGGATTATCGTGTGGCTTCGTCCCTGCATGCGGCACCGGTGGTCTATGACGCTGCTTCCGGCAGAGAACTGGCAACACTGGAGGAAGAGGGATATTTGACTTATGTGACACAGCTGGGAGACCTGCTGGTTACTGAATATATCAGTACGGAGGGAGATCGTTACGGCCTTCTGTTGAATTCCGATTTTGAAGTACTGGCAAGGTTACCCGGTCTTTGCGATGTATGGAACGGTAGTTTCATCTTCG